>Ga0181612_101721_pt1 | contig 11311 bp, 7 predicted proteins | sample HoacroProtozoa21_FD_119630 | JGI IMG/M metagenome (GOLD analysis project Ga0181612, IMG submission 119630) | Hoatzin crop microbial communities from Cojedes, Venezuel. Combined Assembly of Gp0051906, Gp0051904, Gp0051908
AATTCAGTATTGCTTTTAAGTGGATACTTGCAATAGTATTTCCAGCTCACACACTGATAGCATGCTGTGCTTGTTCTGACCTCCCTTTAAGGACCTGATCCAAACCCAGTTTTACAATAAGCAGAAAGTCTTCCATTGATGTTGTTATTTAGAACCGATCCTAGAAGAAACTGCAGAGGAAGCGATAACATAGTGGTGGGTCATGTGTCTTGTGTCTGCAGTACTGGGGAGCTGATGTCATGTTTATTAGAAGCCAAGATCAGAGTTCACAGACTCAGGAAATGTCTGCAGAGTTTAGGAATGGTTTGTAATTTCTATCCCAATGACAGGTTTATTTGGCACTTTTTGATAAGTGGCCTGTTTGAAATTTCCTCTCCAAGTAAGCAATTTGTAATTCCCACTTGAAAGGGCTACTGTGGGGGATGGTGATGGGGCCATATTTGAAAACCTTTTATGGTTACGAACATCCTGACATCTGTCATCCAGGAGTTCTGTGCCTTTATTGTTTTGATCTGTCAAAAATGACTTCTTTTTATAGAAACTGGAAAACTCTCTTTGTGTCCTGAGTGCAGATAAGAATATTTATGGTCCCTTAAAATGTATAAATAGAATTGGTGACTAAGCTAAAGGATCACTAGAAATAGTTCCGCATTTTTTCTGTGATTAAATTTGCTTGCTTTATTTTGATCACCTTGTCTCGTACAAACTTACAGTGTGGTTTTCACTGTTCCTCGCCAAAATACTGTCATGGTGACACTTAAAATTGTCAGAGCCATTGCACTGATTCACAATCCTCTTATCCTGAGCCCAGCTTCTACTTTACTAAGCAACAATGTAGTCGTTTTGCAGGTGTTGGAGGTTTCTTCCACTGACGACTTCTATTGGCTGCTGAAGAATGTTAAAAAAACTCGTCACAGTGGTGGTGTACCTGCAGTGCTCTAAGGATATCAAGGAAATAAAGAGGTAATAGCTTTTCTTAGACCAGCTTGTGTAGCTGGAAAGAGCAAATGGACTCAGAACCTCAAGGGATCTGACAAAGTGAATCTGAGCTGACAAGTTAGTTCGATCTTTCTAAATATGTTGGATAAATTAATGTTTACCTTCCTAAGTTTCAAAATAATTGTCAAGCTCTGTGGATGGGAAAAGCATGTCATTATGTGCTTTTAGGATTATGGTTAGATCCTAGATCTAACTAGAACTGTAACAATGCTTGTGTTTTATGATAATTGGGATTCTTGAGCCTTTTTTCTTATATGATTGTGTGCCTACCCCTTTGACGCAAAGGAGTGTGAGAACACTGGACAGCTGCCTGCCAAGAATGAAAATGGAGAATTTCCCTTTGGCTGCTTTTTTCCTCTGTTTCCAGAAGCGCTTTGGTGTGGTAAACCTAAACTTGCATTTCAGCTACACTGGTTTTTATTTCAAGAATTTGAGCAGGTATTTAGGGAAGTGTTACCAGACATGGGCTCTTCAGAATCAGCACTTAGGGACATGGAGGAACCCAGCAAAGAAGCTGTCAACTCCAGTGTGTTGAAAGAGGATTAATGGGAGTTAGGCTGTTACCGGAGTTCCTGGGAGCACCCAGGTCAGGTAGGGGCCTGTATGCTTCTTTTGGAATCTGAATACTCTGAAAGTCTAGTCTTTAGTATGTGTGTAACACTTGTAAATAAATCCCAGACTCCTGTGTCATTTATGTGCTCTTGAAAGTACTTCAGCTCCTTTTTGTGTGAGTTCTAGTTGAACAAATAAGTCACATAGGCTTGTTTTGAATCATATTCAAATTTATTTCCTGTCATCAGAGGTTTGTGCATTGAATATACCCTGACCTCTGTCCTCATCTGAGGTAAACCAGACAAGCCTATCCAAATAGCACTTTATCATAGTGTTGATTTTGTTCTATTCTGGGCTTCCTGTTCAGACCGTTTAATGACATATTTGTAATGACGTCCCCAGAATCATGGGGAAGCTACTGCAATTCAGCGTTAGTTCTAGTCTAGTTCCTGCCAGCAGAGGACATTGTTGTTCAATAAATTTCTTGAAGAAGCTGTGTTTTGGTATTTATTGTGGATCTTTAGCCTGATGGTTTATAGAGTTTTGATGTACTTGGACAATGTGTTAAACTTACAAAAGAGCCTATTTTTCTGGAAGAGTGAAAACTTCTGAGACTTTAGAAAATGAATTGCAACTGAACTATCTTCGAGGTCCTGGAAGCAGAGTGCTTTTTATCATGCGAGTGTTCAGTTGGTAAAGCTTTGCTTATAGAAGTGATGTTGATTGGCACGAATACTGCAAAGATTGTGTGTTGGATAAGCAATCAGCAGGAGGAATTGAAATCTTGGGAAACATTATGCATCTATTATTGACAAAACTTTAACCTGCACATGAAGGATAAGCAGGCATCATGGCCGAAGTTGAAATTAAGAATGGATTTAAAATCGATGGTTTTGAGAAAAGTGAATTTGTATGTGCCTTGTGTGAGGGGGTACCTCTCAATGGCAGCAGTGGGCTAATGCTGCTGCAGAAAGTTCAGGGGGGTAAAAATTGTATTTGTTCAGCCATTCCCTGATATCTGGTGTGGAGGTGGGAGGTGGGGAACAATTAACAAAAATCAGTCTATTTACATAAAGGAATCCTTATTGGGCCAAAAAGAGAAATGGGAGTCCCTGCAAACATGGAGCAGCCTTGAGTCATGTGCATGACAGAGTAGGTGCTCTGAGGTGTTGATGAACCTGGAAAGTAGTCCTTGTTTGTGTGTGATTAGCTGTACCCTGAACAGAGAGCGTATGTCCAGTCAAATGTCTTCTGTAGGAGGTGGGCCCCAGAATTTAGAGGACTCGTGAAGGGCATAAATGTCTTGTTTGTCAAAACCAAAGAAGCCTAGACAAAAAATCCCACCCCCCTCTCAGGGTAAAAATAGAGAACTAGATTTTTTTTTTTTTTTTGAGAATTCACATCCATTTTGTTAAATGATTTGCTAAAGAAAAGTAATGTGAAATGTAAATACTTGATGCTTTAAAAGTATTTCTATTGTTCACTATAGTAGAACAATCCTTTAATTCACTATGAAGTTTTAAAGTTAAGATGGGAGGGAAGGTTTTATGCTGAATTCAGTTGAAATGTTTTTTGACTTCTGAGTCTGTTGGGCCAAGAGAGGGGATTCAAATCTTTGATAATGAGCCAATGAACACAGTCTTTTCCCGGCTTTTCCTTCAGCACTTCTAATGACTACCATCATCCATTACTTTGTTTCTAATGGGTACTTGAATGAAAATGCCCTGATGCTGCTGCAAACCCCAAACTGTGGCCTCCTATCCCAAGCATGAAAACAGTGCAATATTGTTCCCTTCTCTTGTGCGTTAGAGAAGTTATTCTGCCTCAACACTGTTAAAAAGGATTACAGCAGGACTTGGATGTGTTTGACAGGCCTTGCTCTATCAGCTTCAGTTGCACCTTATTTATATTAGCTGAGGATGTGGCTTTGGGTTTTGATTTCACTTGTTGGTTAAGTCAGGAAACCCAAGTTTCCAAGCTCTGACGCCTTTTTTTTTTTTTTTTTTTTTAATTTGCATGGAATCTGTTTTTAAATAAGGAGTAGAACTGAGTGAATGTTGCTTTTCTGATGGATTAGTTCTCTTTTGGCATTTCATGGCCAAATGTCTCCTGAATGCTGCCAAGGCCATGTGTTTGATACTGTTTTTCTTTTTTTTTGGAAGAAGTAGTGATTGATCTCTGCAGAATGATGGGTGAATTCCTCAGTGCAGACTGATCTTGCTCTTACCTTGCCAAGCACAGAGACAGGCACGCTGGGGCTGATTGTCAGTGTGGACTGGTAGCACTGCTATCAGGGACGCTGACAGTTTGCAGCAGTTTAGGGTTTGGCATCAAAAGTATATCTAGACCAAGTGTTGGAGATTAGTCTTTAAGCAGAAAAATAGGATGACTAAAAAGAAAAAACCTGACTCTCAGGAGACCTGACTCTCCTTTCACAGCCTCATTTGTAGCTTCCCTTTTCTACTCCCTCCCCGCCCCCCCAAAGTTCAAGAGGTCTGCAAAACCTCAGATTCCACAAATATGACCATCACTAATTATAAGGTTAGAGTATTAACATTGCATATAGCAATAGGAAGTGTGAGGAGGAAGCACTACTCTGTTTGCTGAACACCCCCTTTTCCAATAAAAATAGCAAAATCAAAGTTTATATTAGGAAATGTGAAAGTTCCACGAGTCTCAGCATCCTCTGAAGTAATTTCTTCTACTGCTAGGTAGTCAGCTTCTTATTTATTCAGAAACACTGTAACATCTGTGGGAGAGAGAAGGAGGCTAGTATGTGTAGCCTCCCCAGCTGGACCTTAGGGCTTGGCAGTTGAGGAAAAAGCAATGTGTTCCCTAGTGCTGGTTTGGTTTTTTTTTTCCAGGTTTGCTTTGAACCCTTGCACAAGCCTGGAGATGCCCAAGGAAGAAAGAAGGAAGTCTAGACTACTTACACCGAAGAGTTGGCAGCTGCTGTTGTGCTGCTCTTACGGTAGGAGCCATTGGCTTTGGGACCTCTTGTGTTCTACAGATAGCAGGACTGCTCTGACACCTCTGTCCTGCGCAGAACCCCAGTTAAAGTCAGTAGGTTTCAGCTGATTAGGGATGAGTTTTGAGGGTTAGAAATGCATGTTGTAGGTCAGTGATGGAGAAGAATTAAAACTCCTAAGATTGGTTTACTTAATGAACTTTATTATGTCACAGAGACTGGGTTGTGTCCGTCCTTGCATGGTTAAGAAGGGAGAATGCAAGAAGATTTTTGAAATCCCAGTGTTCTTGAGTTTTCCTGGCGGACTGGTTTAATGAGTGGCCAAAGGCACAGCCTGGCTCTTGCTTCCAGCACTGATTGGAAGTGGCAAGTTACAGATGAGAGGCATTTCTTTTGGATGCTATTAGTGTGTTCTCCCTGTTCACTGGAAACGGATAGGAGGCATGTTGGTACATGATTGAGCCTAAGAGACTGGTTTCTATATGACTGAGAGGTACCTACACTCTTGACTAAGCAAATATCAATTACAATACATTTTGGATGTATAAAAACAGCTGGGGTGGGTACGTCAGAGGAGACAGGAGAAGTATTTATCCCTTCGTAAAGGGAAGAGTCTTTACCCCAAGGTAATGGCCCATAATTGAAACATTCATTTGCTTAATAATTTTGTTTAACTTTGTCTTGCAGGTCTGTCTAGTGTCTGTCTTTCTGTGTGAGACTCGTACATCTGGCCCCTCTGTCCTACTCTCCCATCATACTACTGCCAGAATGTACATTTTAAGCATCTCAGCTTTCCTCTGAATTCCCCAGCTGCCTCTGCTTCCAACCATCCGCATCTGGCATTTGTTAGTGACAAACTATGGCTGTCCACAAATGCAGTCCTGTGCTATGGCTGTGTCCTGTTGTGTGACTTGCGTTGTAGGATGCATCCCTCTCATGATCTGAGGTGGCAGATCCTGGTGCAAAAAGCACAAAGTCCTCTTCTTGTGTCTTAAACTGAGTTTTATTTGAGCTGTTAGATAAACCAACCAAATGGAAGCTTAAAAGTAACATTCTCAGTGTTTTTTAATTCTTTCCCATAAATGAGCTTTAGTAAGTTAGAATTTTTGAAGCTGCGTCCTTTAAAATGGCACATGAAAAATAGCCTAACGTGAGTCATTTGTTCCCAAAACTAAAGGACGATTAGTGGCTCCCATCAGCTCAATGAAGGTTATGGAGGGCCCAGCGCTGTTGAGAATTGGGCTCTTTTTTGTCTCCAGTGCATCAAGGTCTTTTAAGTGCACACTTCTCTTTAATTATGTGAATAATGCAATGTGATGGTCAAATACAAGTTATGAAGGTGTTCCATTTTAATGTGAAGCTTCAGTTTTTCAGATGACAGTCTCTTTATGCATTATGTACAGGTGAGTTTTTGTACACTTGTGTGACCATTGTGCATCAGAGGAGTCAATTTTGGAGTAACTTAATTGCTGATGCAGACAAGTAACTGTCTTGCATGTTCATGTGCCAGTGCTGTCAGTGTGCAAAAGTAGGACAGACAAAGATGACTGTGAAAATTTGAGGGTCTTCAGCTGAAAATCAGCCCCTTCGTGTGAACGGCTTGGGAATTCACTTTGGGAAGTGACGTGAAATAGCTTCATCTCTAGCATTGCTCAACTTCAGTCTTCTGAGGACAACCTCTTCTGATGTGATTGTCTTTTCCTTTTGTTTATGCTTCAAGGTTAACATATTTGCTCTTGTTCTTTAATATAGAAAAACAGAATTACTTTGGTATTAGTACATATGTGTGGTTAAAAATGAATGTCTGTATATAATGTGGATGTGTGTGGATGTATGTGTCAGTTTTTAGAAGATTATTGGAAGCAGCTGTGGATGGAAGAGAAACAAAGCCATGGGTTTGTGAGCCAAACAATTAACATAGGAGTGGAATACTGTAGTTACATTAGTCTTTTTTTAAAAAGCCAGAATTTATCCCTTATTCCCAACGTACATTATTAATTCTCTTGGCATGTAACATAGCAAAATGACTGCGTTTATGAACTTGACTACTTCTTTTAACAAGTTCCAATAACTGCTTCCTAAACCTTGTGTTTTTATATCAATTACATACAGTAAGCATTGAAATCAACCAAAGAGAACTGCTGAGGCCAAGAAGGGTTATTTATGTTAAATGAAGATTGCCAACTGCCAAAAGTAAAATGTGGATATAATTTTATAACACCATTTTATAATTAAAGTCATAAGTGAGGTTTCCTGCCATTGTTTAAAAATGTGTCACGATAAATTTAAATCAAGGATGAAGGCACAGAATGGGCTACTAAAGAATATATCAATACAACAAAGATGGTACGGCAAACGTGTCTGTTGCAAAAGAAAAACATGTGCTAACAATTTTAGTAAAATAATTGTATTTATTGCATATAGATTCTGTTTTAGGAACTATAAACACTTAGAAACTGTTTTCATGCATGTCAAATTGAGGTTAATTTGTTGTTACTGTATGTCTATAGATAGATCTTACTGTCAGAGAAATTTAACATGTTGGTTTAATGATAAGACAGTCTTCTAGCCAGGCCAGATATTGTTAAAAGGCCAAGAAATCCAGAAAAAGTTAATAATTTTGGCTAATATTAATGTGTCCACAAGCGTTTTGGAGTTAATATTGTATGAATAAAGAAAAAAACATTTTTGCAAGCAAGTGTCTGCTGGCCAGATTCAGGAAAATATTTAAGCACATGGTTAATTTTGACAATTTGAAGATATTTCTTCTTCAAGTTTAGGCCATGACCGAAAAGAGAATCCCTATAGAAATCCTAAGGCATATCCTTAACTCCTATTAAAATCAACATCCCTCTGAAATTGTTAAAGGAAATGGGAATAATAATAGCCCTTTATTTTAATTTACTCATCTGAATACATAATTTTGCTACTGTACTGTCAAAGCCATTTACTTCAGAAGATTTTGGGGTTGACCCTTTGCAGCCTATTGATAGTTGATAGTGCTGCCCTTTTCCCAGAAAGAAGTAGTTTAATTCACACACATTCATAAGAGTTAATTGCTAGAACATTCCTGACTTCGGTAAGTCATGTTCATGGAATAGGTAAGTAATTTCCAATGTATCATTTCATACATTGCTTTGCTAATATAACCCATGTGTTTCATATCAGCACCGAAAGGACATTAATCAGTACGCACCACTTCTGCCAGACATATTCTGTGCAAAGTCCCTGGTTACATCTCAAATGTCAATACGTGGAAAAAGATGAATAATAAAATGCAATAGATATCATTTGTTACACATGCCATTTGTAAGTTCATTGTAAAATAGATCCCACAGAAAGAGCTGATGGCAATACAACATTTGTTATACAGTTAAGCACTCAGAGGTAAGAAATGCCACAGTCAGGCATATAGTTGTAGTTCTGCTGCCTTGTGCACAAACATTATTGTTATATAGACTTAAAGTATAGGATCACAGGTTTATTTCTCCAGTGATGCAGTATTTTTTCCAAACTGGAAAAAGCTTGGAAGCTGCACGATGCGGGAGCCATTGATATCCCTATGAATTTTACCTCATGCCTAGCAAATTTCAGCCAAAATGTGTGCTTTTTTAAGTTGTTCGTGACTCTTGAAAATAGGGATGCTGGAATGGAGGCAACTATATAACTCTAGGTTACTGTAGACACTGGTCTAATAAATGCTGAAACGTGTTCTCATTAGTGATACTAATTCTAATTTACTTCATTAATCCTTTGAGGCAGAATTCTTTAAAGTCTGATTTCACCCTCCCCATCTCTGGGGGGAGAGGGGAAGAAGTGGTGCAAAGAAGAGATTGTGAGGCAAGGAGAAATGAAATGGGATGTCAGGGACAAGGAGCAAGAGGAGGTGCTGGGACAGAAGGGGGGTACTGGGGGCTGGAAGGTATGCCTGTAATCAACTAAATAATGAGCCTAAACCACCCTGATGTGTTCTAGAAATCAGTGGCAGATGATTTCACAATCTGTCCAAGTAACTATTACTTCTTAAAATCATTTTGACATCTCAACTGAATTTCTTGTTTTTAAAATTTAGCCCTTCACTCTTGTCCTGTCCATGGGGAAAGAAAAGAACAAATAACTGATGCCTCCCACCAAACTTGGTGTCCTATAAGATGTCCCCCACTCCTCCTTTTCCTTCTCCATACTCTCTAAATCTTCTGAATTGCTAAAATTTGCTGTTACTCCTGTTGATTTACTGTTTTCCAAAGGTATCTAACAGGTCTCTGAATTTTTTTCTGCTGGCTTCTCCAGCTGGCCAAGGTAACTAAATGCTGATTCTGTCCTCCAAAGTACTTGCACTCTCTTCTGGCATGATATCATTCATGTTTTTAAAAAAGTCTCTCTCAAAGCACTGAAACACTTCTGAATACTATCGCATCATGACAGATGTGTGTAGTATGGAGACCCTAGTGAATACATTATCTCTAGTATTCTAGTTCTAGTATTCTTCTAGTGAATGTTGAACAAAGGCTCGCTGAATGTGACTGTTCAACCACTTGTTTTGCCACTTTATATTTCACAAAGACCATGTTTTTCCTTGTTTTCTTAGAGGATCTGTGTTGAGGGCTATACTCAAAGCTTTGCTTGCCTTGATATGATCTCTTTCCATACTGTAGGCCAGTTCTCATTTAAAGAGAGAAATTGTCATCTGTTCATATAGACTGGGCTAAATGTTCCCAAACTGTCTTGTATCTCTTAAAAATCAGTAAAATTATGCTTTTTGGTCTCCTGGAGCTCCATACATATCTTTGATGAGTAGTCTACAGATAACCAGGAATGGCTCAGGCTCCTTCATTTAGCTTTCTGAGTGCTCTGAAGTTATCATATGTAGCTGATCTGCATATATTTAACTATTTCAAATGTTTTTTAGCATGGTTTTATTCGATAGTCTGGACTGTGCACTTTGTTGCTATGAAGTTCAGCTTTAAGTATCTGATCTCAATTAACCTTCTTTAAAAACTGAAGCAGGAAAGGCCATGTTTAAGCCTTCTAGATGTTATCGATGATCAGGAAAAACATCACAGATGCCCTCTCCTGTTAAGCAGTTTAGTATCAATAGCCTGGGAAGGCAAACATGGAAATGTCTCGGACCATTTAGAGGAAAAGACTGCTACTGTGGGGGGGAGTTATGCTGCCAGAAAGCTCAAATATTTGTGGATTACTTAATGTGAGAGCAGATGACTGAGCTGAAATCACAGCCTCCTGTGTTTAGCAGCAGCAGGAAGCATTTTGTTGTGCTGCTTCCCTGGGTGCTCTCTAATGACAAAAAAATTGCATGTTTCTGTCTGGTGAAATTCAGTCAGAATGCTTGATAGCTGGACAGAAATCAGGCTAGACGTAGCTGCTTAACATGGTTTGCATTACATACTAGCTGCAGATACTGCCTTGAGGAGGGTATGCATGTGGAATATTTTGTCTTAATTGACTCCAGTCTGTGTCACCAAGCGGTTTCTAATCTTTGTACTTTAAGTTAGTGTGTTAGAAAGAACATAAGGCTTCTCTCTTTCACATTTCTTTTCTTATAGAGATACAGAAGAATTTTGAGAAACAAGTAAAGAAAATACAGATTACAATGTTTAAACTGAAGTAAGAGGGAGTGTAAGATCAGTCCAGAGCTGCTAGTGAAGAGGAACTGGTATTTGGTGGAGCTGCTGCTCTGTAACCAAAAGGATAAATGCAGTTTATCCTTGCATTTGCACACAGGGCAGTTGTGACAGAGTAGCAGATCTTTAGCAGGTCTGCTGCTAAATGGACCTCTCCAAGCTCTGTTGGAGAAGAATCTGCATGTGAATTCTTCAGTTCAATTAGAAATAAAGATGATTGTTGTTTTATTGCTCGGAGATAACTGCCATATGCTGATGCATATTCTGGATTTCAAAATGAACATAAAACTGTTGTCACTCTGCTTATGCTTTGCATCCTTCTAGAATGGAGCACAGGCATAAACTAAAACCTGGCTTCAACTTGCTCAAGCCTCCAACTTCATCCAAAATGCCTGTATTGACCAGTGGCCAGTAGTATTTTTTGATGGCATTGGTGAGACTCGTGAATTTTGTACATTCTTGCTAAGGTATATGAAGTATTCATGTTCCTGGTCCTTGTACCAGCTGAACACTGGAAAGCCTTTAAAGCTTCTGTGTTTACATGACTTCCATGAGGTAGGGAGTCTCAGTTACTTGGAAAATAAGGACACAGAGCACAGAGAAATTAACTTGTGTGGAAACACTGTGGCAGAGGAAAACACTGATCCTGGATTTCAGCAGCTGAATTATTTTCTGCAGCTTTTATTATTTCTAAAAAAAGTGAGCTTAAAAGCCACTTCAGCAACAAGCCTGAGAGTACATGGCAATTTGGAGTCCATCTTTCCATACAGAAATTGTACCCTAGATCTAAGCAGGACAGTTATGACTTGGTTGCCATCACAGAAACATGGTGTGATGACTCTCATGACTGGAGTGCTGCGACGGATGGCTATAAGCTCTTCAGAAGGGATAGGCGAGGAAAGAGAGGTGATGGGGTGGCTCTGTATGTTAGGGACTGCTTCAATTGCATAGAGCTCGACGATTGTGATTACAAGGTTGAATACTGATGGGTAAAGATGAGGAGGAAAGCCAACAAAGCAGACATCCTGCTGGGGATCTGTTATAGACCACCCAGCCAGGATGAAGAGGCGGATGAAGTTTTCTGCAAGAGGCTGGCAGAAGTCTCACAATCACTAGCCCTTGTTCTCGTGGGGGTCTTTAACTTACCGGA
>Ga0181612_152630_pt1 | contig 11311 bp, 4 predicted proteins | sample HoacroProtozoa21_FD_119630 | JGI IMG/M metagenome (GOLD analysis project Ga0181612, IMG submission 119630) | Hoatzin crop microbial communities from Cojedes, Venezuel. Combined Assembly of Gp0051906, Gp0051904, Gp0051908
AGAGCAAGTGATAAGCGGAGGCGGCAGAACCTCTGGAATTGCTTTGCTGCAAAGGATCCAGCACTGCAGAGAATTAATAGACGCAATGATTGCTTCAGTTGGCATGCAGCATGGCGAAGCAAAACACGGCCTATCGTGGGCAGTAGCATCTGTGCACTTGACTGAGGAACCTCTTGCATTTTTAGTCATTATGCATCTTGCATTTAAGTCATTATGGTTCGAGAACAGAAGCAAAGAAAGTAACGGTCTCCTACATGTAATTCAGTGTTACAGTGCAAAAAAAAAAAAAATCAGCATCAACTTGATAAAGTGGGAGAAACACAAAGCTTTCACATTAACTCTCAGTATGAAGTGCAAAATATATGGTAAGTTTTTATTGGCCACAGTCAGAAAAATAGCATTTCCTCAAGAGGAATACGGAAACATTCTTGTTTGCTTAAAGAATTAGTTTGGAAAATGATTTAAGTAGAGATTTCACTTGTATCCTGTTGGCATTGAGTACTGGAATTTCCTGATGTGGTATATGCTCAAGTTAAGAGCTTTGGACCTTCTGGTGCCCAAAGGTTAAACTGAAACAATGACATACCTAACAGTGAAATTTTGCTTTGTATTGTTTCACAGTTGTAGGTTTTTGTTTTGCTTTACATTTTTACTCTGAAAAACCCCTTCTGGTTGTTTAAATTGTGCTTCCTGTTTTCTCACTGCCTAAATAATACTTTGAAACCTTGCAGAACAATATATGACAGTGGGGGGGACGGGGAAGGAAAGCAATCATAACCAGTCCTGCAAGGCTGAAAATCTGGTAGCTCTGTAGCAGAGACTATTTAATAAAGCCACGCTTGGAAAACCATGTCATTTCATTACAACAGGAAATATTAAAAGACAAGAAATGAAATGAAGATCAGATGATACTATTAATTAAAAAAAAAAAAAAAGGAAAGAAAACCAAAACCACAGAAAATGTGTATGTATGGAGAAATAGGAAATTAAAAGGTATTTGTAGTGCTTCATTCCTATTTTTTCTCTAAACAGTTAGATGAAACTTCTGAAGTTATGTGTTTCACTCCTGCCATATCTGCAATCCTAATGTAATAGCTTTTGGAGTAGGAATTGGAAATGATCAGACTAGTTACATTGATGGTAAAGAGTCAACAGTAGGATAAATATTTGGAGATTTGATTTTCCATAACACAATTTTCATTTTTAAGTAAAGAAACGTCACAGGGGTCTACAGAAGTTAAAGAACTGAATTTGTTGAAGTTCAGATTTACACTGAAAAGGGCTGTGGAATATGTTCCCCAAACCTGAAATGCAGTCGTATCTAACACTGGGGAAGGATAGCACAGCCCCAGTTTTGGTTTAGGTAATTGTATTTGAGGTAATTTGTAATTGGTATGGGTAATTTGTTTGAGCTGTGTGTTTTTGTATTTGTTCTTTTAAAAGTAATAATTTCTTGTTCCAGTTCTTCGTCTAATTGTTCCCATGTAACAGACTTATGTACTTTTTAAATTGTAGTAGTAGTGAGAGTCACTATTACAAGATAATTTAAGCAGACAATAAGGAGGAAAAGATACAGGCTAATGGAAATAGATGATCTAGAAATTAAAGGCATTTATATTAGTCGTTTGTGATGTAGATGATAGATGAAAAAATGCATGAGGAACAAAAGGAGTTAGGCACATATTTGATGAAGAGACAAATGGACATCAAGGACTTCTTGGTCTGCTCCTGAAATATTTTGTATTTCATAGTGTCTATTCTGTGATTGCTGTCACTCCTTACAGGTTTTGTTTTGATTAGTCTACAGTATGTGGGATCCTTTATTTTATATATATGCATCCCATCTATTTTATTTCAAAGTTTTTCTTCTCTTTTTTTTTTTTAATTAATGCGGTGTCTGTGGTATCAGTGCTGATGAATTGAGAACATCAGATGTTGAGCAACTAAGCTACCTATACTATAGTTTCTCATTAATTTACTTCTGTTGTTTTGCTTGCTTGCAGTGCTGAGGCAGGGACTAGCATTCAGTCCTGTTTACCGGTTTTCCTTGTCTGATGGCACTATCGTTTCTGCTCAAACAAAGAGCAAGCTCATCCGTTCTCAGACGACGAGTGAACCTCAGCTTGTAATCTCCTTGCATATGCTTCACAGGTAATCCTGACCGGTTTATTACATCCACACTCTGCAGAGAGACAGGGAAGGTACAAACTTGCCAAAGCAAATAGGTTGTTTAGGGCTGATAGACGTACAGTTGACCTACAACTGATATCATGAAAACAAAGTAAGTTTTTGAAATCAATACTTGCAGAAGGAAAAGACTGTCAGATTATTTCAGGATTTACAAATGGCATGCTGGATTTTCACATCAAGAGCTTTCATTAAACCTACAAAATTTCCTTTAATCTCATGTTCTTAATATTAATTTCCTGTATTTTGCATAGTAGACACAAGAAACTTTCCAAATGTAATAAAATCTAGAAAGCTTTGAAGGATTTAATTCCTGTAATTCACAGTCAGTCGTATGTTGGGCCTGGGTCTTCTTTAAAGGATATATTACATTTGTTAGAACTGCATTTTAAACCAACTGCGTATTTTAACTCCTTGTCTGTCTTCATTCCTTGTCTTTTCTGGTTCTTGGAGTAGTGGTGTTCATGTGTCCAATCCTGTTAAATGGCACCACTATTGGGTTTTGGTTTTTTTTTAAAGTACAGACAATAATATGTTAAAGTCAAGGACAAGTAATCACTGACCTCAGAACTTCAACATAAAATTTGAATTAAGTCATTGCATGTCTATATTTGTGTCAGATTTGTTTCAGGTTTTATTCGCTGATTAAAATTACAATGCGGTTTCCCTGTATCCACAGTATCTCTCGTTTGAGAGCAAGAAAACAGCTCTAAACGCAATTAAAACTGAGACCATTTTACAGAGACTGTAGGTTTGAAAACTGACCTGACCAAAAGCTGTCTGAGATTTGTTTCGTTTGGATTGCTGAATATACTTGGTATTTCATGAAGTGCTAAATTTTAAATTTAAAAAAGCACCACTAAGTTAAAAATGGTACTTACAAATACCCCTAATTTTTTTTTAGCAGAACACTGGTACTACTGTATTTGTAATACGGTTTTAAAAATCCACCTCACTTGTTATAGTCATGTTGTTCACCTTTGCCTTTATACCTAAGGCAACAGAGTAACAAGCTTCACTACTCTGCCTGCTTGAGTTCTTTCACTTCTTGTGCAGTAGAAAAATGCGAAGGTTTATCTGCACTTATCCTGTGCAGGTAGGAATGGTTTTCATCTCATCGAAAGTACATACTAGGAATACTCCATTAGTATTTGGTTTTGGAAGTCCAGAGTTGATATGATTTTTGGCAGAACCGCATTTTTTTTCTTCCTAATCTACTTGACTCTGTGTCTTTTATAGCTTTTACCATTTGGGAATATGTCTGATTTTTCCAATTTATGTTTTAGCACAGAAGTAAAAAGTGTATTGCATCCTTCCATAAACTATTTAAAATCTACCGAGGAAAAGAGAAGTGACCTTCAGGTGCTCTCACAAGAGCTTTTTCGGGGGGTGGGGGTTGTCTTCTGTTTCCTCCGTCTTACAGCCTCCATCTCTAAAATATGAGTTTCAGCTCCTTTGTGTGTGTTTTTTTTCTTTCTTCTCCTCTTTTCCTAAACACCCGTGCAGGACTGGATTGCTGACAGACCGTTCTCATTCTGAAGTAGTATCCAGTAGTTCTCTTGGCTCACACGCTGTTTTGGAGCGGTATCGAAATACTGTGGCAGTGTAGAAATGTGACTTTTTCAGCTTTCCTTTCACGATGAACTTGGTGGGCAGATAGCCCACTCCAGCCTTGCGGTGGGGCTAACTTGTAGAAATTCAGAACTCCAGCAAACAGCTGTCCACAGCTGTCTTGTAAAACATGTATCTGTTTGGGTCGTGTGTTTCAGATGAGATTTCTGTCAGTTCTGGAAGTTAGCTCTTGCTGAATTGTAGGGAAGAGATACACATTAAATGGAGGGAGTCTGAAATTGTAACCTGTCTGCATTTCTAATGACTGTCGTTTAAATGAGGTATAATTTTGTTCTTCCTCTCTTCCACGGATTTGTTAATGAGGTACTGAAAAACCATACTGTTAATGTGCAGCCACGTTGAGAGCTGCGCATCACTTTTGTCAAATTGTCAATTTGTTTTTAATTGTAGGTTAGTTGCGTTATTTTAAAGTGAGGTTTGGGGTTTTGCTTCTTTTTCTGTAATGTAACTGCAAGTTGGCCACTGTCATTTTAGCTAATGGGTTGTTTCTTTTCCCCTTGCCACATAGAGAGCAGAACGTCTGTGGAATGAATCAGGATTTGACTGGACAAGGAATGGGGAAGATACTGAACCCAATTAGCTCCAGCAGCCCAGCCCATCAGGCCATGTGCAGTGGGAACCCAGGTCAGGATATGACCATCAGTAGCAATATAAATTTTGCCATAAATGGCCCAAAGGAACAAATGGGCATGCCGGCAGGCAGGTTTGGTGGTTCAGGGGGAATGAACCATGTGTCAAGCATACAAGCATCCACTCCTCAGGGTAGTAACTATGCACTTAAAATGAATAGCCCCTCACAGGGCAGCCCCGGCATGAACCCAGGGCAGCCAAACTCTATGCTTTCCCCAAGGCATCGTGTGAGCCCGGGAGTGGCAGGAAGCCCTCGCATCCCACCCAGCCAGTTCTCCCCTGCGGGCAGCTTGCATTCGCCTGTGGGAGTCTGCAGCAGCACAGGAAATAGCCATAACTACACCAACAGTTCCCTGAACGCGCTGCAGGCCCTCAGCGAGGGCCACGGCGTTTCTCTAGGGTCGTCGTTGGCTTCGCCTGACCTAAAAATGGGAAATCTACAAAATTCCCCTGTGAATATAAATCCTCCCCAGCTAAGCAAGATGGGAAGCCTGGACTCAAAAGACTGCTTTGGACTATACGGGGAGCAATCAGAAGGTACAACTGGACAAGCAGAGAGCAGCTGCCATTCAGGAGAACAGAAGGACAGTAGCGACAGCAGCATGCCACCGGTTGTCGGTGGCGAGAGACCTGATGGACAGAATAAACTGCATGATGGAAAAAGCCAGACAAAGCTCTTGCAATTGCTGACCACCAAATCGGATCAGATGGAGCCTTCGCCCTTGTCCAGTACCATGGGAGACGTTAGCAAGGACTCCACGGGAGGGTTGCCTGGGTCTGGTTCGGCACATGGAACCTCGCTCAAGGAGAAGCATAAAATTTTGCACAGACTATTGCAGGACAGTAGTTCTCCTGTAGATTTGGCCAAGCTCACAGCAGAGGCCACAGGCAAAGAACTGAACCAGGAGTCCAGTAGCACAGCTCCTGGTTCAGAGGTGACTGTTAAACAGGAGCCAGCGAGTCCTAAGAAGAATAATAATGCACTACTTCGCTACTTGCTAGATAAAGATGATACTAAAGATATTGGTTTACCAGACATACCCCCAAAGCTGGAGCGGTTGGACAGTAAGACAGAACCTTCCGGTAGCACAAAGTTAATAACTATGAGGACGGAAAAAGAAGAGATAAGCTTTGAGCCTAACGAACAGGTAAGCAAATCTTTGCATTACATGTAAATAAGATGTTCCAGGCCTGCATTCCTGCCATCTTCATTTTTTCCAGACTTCCTCTAAGAGTGATTTGTTGGTGCTTCCAAGGGGCTGTTAACCTGTCTTTTGAAATCTGGTCTTCACTCCATTTTCCAGTTGGTGTTAACAAAGTTGTGTGCATCGCTCTGCCTGAAAGAACAGATTCTGCCTGGGAGGAGATGCGTAATGCAGGGACCGAAAGCTGGGGAATCTTTCCCAGCTGGTAGTCCCATGAAGAGAAAATACTTGTAACTGATGGTGACTGCTAACTTGTTGACAGCTCTTCCCGTAGGCGGTTGTTGAACTGCTGTGGGTGAGGCGGGCTCTTCACCTACCCTAGGACAGCAGCTACGCTTCTCCCATGTACAGCAGGTTCATTCTTAAGGACAGGAGTTCTTTGAAGGGACTGATGCCAACTTTACATTACTGGTCTTTGTGCTGTACTTGATCTGCAAATTAAAATCAAGGCAAATAGACTTCCCTTGATTCTGTGTCAGTTAGGGGGTTTTGTTGTTTGGGGTTGTTTTTTTTTACTTAAGTTTTTGTGTTCAACCCCAAGTTCCCATGGATGACTAATTGTTCAGTGCGTAGATCGTGTCTCCCTGTACAAGGTTATCTACATTGAATTTTGCACTCAGAATTTCTTTGTATTCTGTGCAAGACTGCTTGTTGCTGTGCTGCCCAACATACTAATAAACTGTATGCTGTTAGGACATGTGCTAAAAAGTGCCATTTCTCTGGCCTTTGTACAGAATTCACTTTCAAAAAGCACCAGGTTCACATCACCCAGAATGCTCCAGTTTTTAGAGCTTTGCAAGAAAAAGGGATGCAGCAAAATCCATTTGCTACTTCAGTATTACTGTTTAGTTTATTTATAAGAAGAGTAATTACAATATCAGTTTTAGTATGAGGCATTTTATGGGGAGTTTTTAACTAGCTGGAGTTAATGATCCTTAGCTTTGTCCTACACTATCAACTCTCCCAGCTGGTCATTAATCCCTAGGCAATGCCCCACGTGTGAAGCCTTACTCTGTAAATCGTGATCATATCATACGCTGTCCAAATGTTCATGACTCTCTCGTTCACAGCCATACCCTCCACTTCTACAATACTGTGTATTTTTAATGTGCAGATTGGGTTTGAGGTAGTTTATTTTTGTAAATCTATTGTGTTTTTGTTAAGTACATAATTTGTAATATTTTCTATATTGTATTTTGAGGCTGAGGAGGGACAGACAACATTTTCTTAGCCCTAAGTCACAGCATTGGATTTTTTTTTCCACTTTGCCCTTTGGCAGTCTAACCGGTAGACAGTTCTTTCAACAGTGGTTATAACCACAAAATGTAGAGGCCAAACATGCCGCTACAGTGTGGACACAGCATTGTTAAAAATCTCAGTTATCCAAATGTCTTCTAAGGTTACTTCACTACTTCTATTTCAACAGAATTTGACAGCTATTGCCGTTATGTAGGAGCAATTGTGGTTTTTCAATCCTTCCCGTGCTTTAGGGGGAAACTGAGCCAAATTACACTAAATTCTACAGGGATTAATCCTCAAGCCTGTATGTTAGTTTGATTCTGAACACAGCTGCTATTTTGTAGTGCCTGTAGAGGGAGGGCTCAGATTCTTCATGAGAACTTACACTTTGTTAGGCTAGAAGAACGTGGATGTCAGGAAATGCACGGATATCAAGAAATTCGTGACTAAACTGGCAAGAATAAACTGCTGTAAAATATCTGATAGATTTCAATTCCTAGTTCAGATTGCACACATTGAAGTCAATGGCGTTATCTCAGATAATACTGGATTGAAGGCAGAGATCCTTCAGTCCTCAGTATTTGATACTAGACAAGGACACAGAAAACTGTAATCAGCAAAAAAATGATTTCCATCTATGTAGATTAAAATCGTGGTCTTCAGAGCTGTCTAATTAGCTGTCTGGGCTAACGTGTGTCTAAAATAGGGAAGGTGAACTGCTCTTTGGTGATGTTCCCACAGACTAGTGGTAGGCTAGATGGCTGCTTTAAACGAGCTGTCTTACTTTGTCATGGTGAAAGGTAGGCAAGTTGCGTCTCACCCTAAATGTGAACGTGTGACTGTCAGACTAACTTTAAAGAAAGAGACTTCAGTGTCCACAAGCATTGCCAACCTCAAGCATTTGAAAATCAGGTTCCCAGTGTTATGAACTCTGTAAAGTGAATAGTCTATTCATTTTTTATTTATAGGCTTCGTGTTTCTGAGGTCAGGGTTGGGATTTGAGGGGGTTGGAGTACAGACTGTGGATGTATTGCCTTTTGTTAAAATTTGAAGACGATGATTACCTCCCAGGAGAGAGGGAAGCAGAGGGTACAGAAAAGGCCAGGAGTTGGGGCTGTTCAGACAACCACAAAGCAGCGCAGAAGTCATGATAAAGTGGTAAGGGCTGAAGTATGTGAGGGTTCCTCAGCGCTGAGGTAAGGAGAAGCCAGCCCCGCTGCTGTGGTGGAAGGCTGGTGGATAACGACAGAAGGACTTTTGTTGCTTCTGTTGGTTGTAAATAGTGATTTAAAACCTGCTTAAAATGCAGTGAAATCTGGAGCTGAATAAACAGCAGAAGTCCAATGTGGAGCAGGAGAGGAAATGGTGGGAAATATAAAATAATGTAATCGTTTATCTAGCAAAAGGCCACGCATTTAAACAAATAACCACTTTACCCTAATTTTAAAATTACTGAAAATATTTAGCATCAGAAACTCTTCAGCTTTGGAAGACGGTCTCCCACAGGAAGTGCTCGTTACCTAAATATAGATCAAAACTGGAACTATTTAGTGCAAGACTAGAACAAATTCTTGTGCTAAATTCTTCCATCCTCCTGCGTCCTTCCCCCCCCTTCTTCCTCCCGTATGTAAAAATTAGCCGTGTGCCTGTGTTACCTATTTTGCAGGTTTATTTAAAACTTCTCCTCCCCGAGGAGTGTTGTATTTTTAAGTGATTAGTCACTGGAGAGTGCAGTTTCTCTGGAAACTGCAGTGGAGCAGCAACGGGATGGCCTCTGCCCGGGGGATCGGGGTGCTGGGAGCCAGCAGAGCCATTACGTTTTCTCCTTTTACTCTTGGTGTGACTCTCTGGGCAGGAAGCGCTTTGAAGCGCACCCCTGTGCTAAAAATAGCGGTCTTCTAGGTAGTGCGTTTAAACACACACTTCTGCGGAGAGCGGCAACTGACAGGAAGCCTTTCTCGAATGGCAGAGAATATTTCCAGCGCCGCCGTACCTTTTTCCCTCCCTTGGTGGGATGATGGTTGTCACGCTCTGTTAGGCTGATTGCTATTCCAGTTGAGCAGCTGGGGGGGAGAGGCTGAAAGAGACCTGCTGGGGAGGCTCAGCGGAGCTTTTCCTGTGGCACCAACAGCAGCGGGACTGTTGCTGTTGAGCACCGCCAGCGCTTGTGTCGTTCTCCGCTGTTAGAAAGGGAAGGCAGTGGAAACACGAGTCCTGATTCACTACGGATTTGTTTTATAGGGCATCCCTCAGCAGTAAGCCTCACGTTTCCCTGCTGGCCCCTGAGCTACCATGGAGCTGCCGTGGTGGGACTTCATCCCGCACCTGCTTTCCCTGTGCCCCGTGGCTTGTGCTGTCCCTCAAAAAGACCCCTCACGCTCCGGGCTGCAGCCAGCACACGCCTGGGCAGTGGTCAGCAGATGGTCAGGTCTGACAGGGACCAGCTAACAGCTTGGGGAAGGAGGGTGGAAGCAGAGGGTGACGTCAGAGGAGCGTCGTGCCCTGGCAAGATCAGGTATTGCCTTGTAAAGAAACGTTTTGTTCAGCCACATTGTTCTGCACTGCAAAATTCTTCTGTAAAATCGAGTGTGGATTATTATATTCATATTACAGATGAAGAAACCAAGATGGAGGAAGTTCAAGTAACTTATTCTCTGAGAAAGCACTTGGGGTAGTATGGAATAAAGTCCTTATCTCTGTACGTGTTCTCTCCTCTTTTTTAGCCAGTAGACAATGCAGACAGCCTGTTTGTCTGACAGGGACTTTGCAATGCCACGGTCTCTACCAGTGCTGTTCCAGAAATCATCTTATGCGTGTACCTTTTTCTCCTAAAACTCAGGAACTGTTCTGGTGTTCCTCACATACTTTATCAACTTAGCTGTCCTCTCGTGTTACGTGGAAACCAGTATCTTCCCAATACTAAAATATTTTCTTTATACGTGCCCTTCATCTTCCAGAAACCTGTTTTTTTATGTCCAGAATCCATTAATTTAATGAAGGACGTTGGTTTCGTCTTGAAATTTTGTCGAAACCTTAGAATGGGGATTCCATTTTCTGAATGTCTTTCAATTAGAGTTCTGTTTCCAGAAGTTAGTAGTAGATTAGCCTGATAATATAACGGGATTTCTAGCCAATTGTATGTTTATTGCAGTTGCCAGGGAGAAAAAGACTATAGTGATTCCACTTCTGATGTATTTTTTCTTTCTTTTTACAATCGTTTAGTTTATGGCCAGTTTGGAGCAGGGAATTGGTTTCGTTTACCTTTCATGGTCAAATGTTTTGCCCATGCTATGGAGGTAGCAAATGAGCCAATGTGGGGTTTGTGTACGGCAGGTACAGTTTCAAGCTATGTCCCCACCGAAAGACATCCTCTTGTAAGGAGCAAGTCCCAGGTGCCTCTGTCATACGCAGTTGTAAAGGAAGTGTGTGCATGTATGAAGTTTGGAATACAGGGTCTCAGTGCAAGCCATGGGCCTTGCCCAGCGTGGAAGAGAGATCTCCAGAGAGTTTAGGATCTTATTCAGTCCTTTACAATCCACAGAAGCTAGACTTCGACATAGCAACTTTTGTAAATCAGACTTCATGTTGAGGTGTAACCGCCTTTCCCTAGGGCTGAAAAAATTCTGTAAGCAATTGACGCTTTAATCTGCCTTTCTCTACATGACAGTGATAAGTACGTCGGAAGTAGGTACTTGTTCGAATGCAAAAAAATTTCTAAGCACAATTTGTCTTACGTTTTCTGGCACTTAGTGTCCAAGTTCTATGGAGATTGTTGTAATTGCATTGCTTAGAGATAGTGATAATATGTGCACGAGAACTTTTGTGTGATGCTTAGCACTTTATCAGGCATAGGGTGGTTTTTTTTTAATTCATGACAAATAATTGTTTTACAGGGAGGTTAGGGTGTGCCTTCTGTTTACATAAAGTTTGATTTAGACCATTAACAAAATAAATATAGAATATAAATAAAAGAAAAATACCATGAAGCTGACCAAGTAAATATTTTAATGCTAGTTTCTGCGCATATGGTGCCATTGGAGGGTGGGTCTGGAAAGACTTAGGCTAGCATCATAGCTCAGTGTTAATTCTAAATCTATCTTGGAGCTTTTGCAGCAGTTGAGAACTCTCGAAAAATAAGGATGAAATATTTGATATCGATTATGTTAAGCAAAAAAAAAAGTTATGCGTTTGTGTTGTTATAATGCATCTGTTTTGTTTGGCCTTTCTTTGCCACTTCCTGAGAGGAATTAAAGCATCTTGGGGAGTGCAGTTTTCTGACACACTTGGATCAATATGCTCTTCTCTGGCTTTGTTTTGGGTTTGGGTTTTTTGGGGGTGGTTTTTTTACACATGATGTTTAAACAAAGAATTGCAGTAGCCAAAATGTTATGGGGGAAGAAAAAAAGACACAAAGTCCC
>Ga0181612_166876_pt1 | contig 11311 bp, 6 predicted proteins | sample HoacroProtozoa21_FD_119630 | JGI IMG/M metagenome (GOLD analysis project Ga0181612, IMG submission 119630) | Hoatzin crop microbial communities from Cojedes, Venezuel. Combined Assembly of Gp0051906, Gp0051904, Gp0051908
CCACACTATTCCTGATCCAAGCCAGGATGCCGTTGGCCTTCTTGGCCACCTGGGCACACTGCTGGCTCATGTGCAGCCGGCTGTCGACCAACACCCCCAGATACTTTTCCGCCAGGCAGCTTTCCAGCCACTCCTTCCCAAGCCTGTAGCGTTGCATGGGGTTGTTGTGACCCCAGTGCAGCATCCGGCATTTGGCCATACAGCTGGCCTCAGCCTGTCCAGATCCCTCTGCAGAGCCTTCCTACCCTCAGCAGATTGACACTTCTGCCCAGCTTGGTGTCATCTGCAAAATGACTGAGGGAGCACTCAAACTCCTCACACAGATCATTGATAAAGCGGTTAAACAAGACTGGCCCCAAAACTGAGCCCTGGGGAACAGAATTTCTTACAGAATAGCTATCTTCAATAATATTCCCTGCTTATTTTGGTAGGAGTTGAGCTGAATTCTCTCTTTATTCCTTCCAGAAGTTTGAAATAGACTTCGTGTGGTCTTGGAGATTTACTGCAAACTAAATGGAATAGAGCCAGAACTGGTGCAGACCTTTTCCACGTGGAAACACTGATGCAGAGTTTATAGCATGCCTGAATAAAAGCAGAGATGCTCTGTGAGCTTAGAAATGCCTCTTAGAAGACAGAGTATCTAAGATCAGTTTAATCCTAGAAGCTGCTGCTCAGAAGGCTGCCCTGATACAGGAACAGACATCCTGGATGGGCCAGGATACCACATACTGCAGAGAAACCATTATAAAATGACTACTGTTAAGCAACCTCCTGCCTTAAGAGTCAGATCTGTGCAATTTGACTAGAGTTATTAGATTAATATATTTTTTATGATCGTCTGCATTTGAACTGTTGTCTAGTGCTGGTGCTTGAGCTTAACTTAGTGGTGGCGGGAGTCCCACAAGAGAAAACCGTAAGGTATCCCCGGGCAGATTTCAAGGGCTGTGTACTCACTGTGCCAGAAGCCAGCTACGCTCGCACCCTCTCTCTGCTTTCAGGGCTGTCAGCAGTCCAGCAGAGCCTCCTGCAAGGCCCAGAGCAGAACCAGCGTGCTTTGGAAGATCTTCACTGGCTCCACAGAGGGCCAGCCGAGGTGTCACTGCATCCTGGCGTTGAGGGGGAAGCGGACAGTGATGGTGCACATCTGTCTTGTCTTGCTCCATGCTGTAGCACGGTTAAGCAGCCAGCCAGGGTTCAGCAGTGGGCCCGAGCTGATTACCGCTCTCTGGCTCCGCAGCAAACAGTCCCGAGGCCACGCGCAGCTCTGCGGCGCCGTCTGTGCAAGCTCCCTTGCAGCCACCCAGCACAATGTTTACTTGTCGGTTGGGTTTTAGGTTTTTTCCCCCGTGACACACAATCCCCTTCAGGAAGCGCTGTCTTATTTTGCTATTAAAAAATGACTTAAGGCCACTAATCATTTTTACTAGATACTAACACTAGATAATTACAATATAAACCTAGCAGCTCACTCAGAGGGCAGCTGTGCCAGACAGACCTACAACCACAGCTTTTCCAAAATCTTCTTTTGTTCTAGGAGCAGCTCCTCAATCCCCTGAGTCCCTGCAAGCTGCCCTTTTCTCATGCTGATTTTACACCACATTCAAATAGACCCCATTGCCTGCAGCCATCCTGCAGATGTATTTTACAGTATAGCAGCCTTTGGATAGCAACCTTCTCTTACTGATCGCGAATTTGGTTTAAATTTTGGAAGACTTTCATAAACACTTGCATTGTGGTTTTGTCTTGTTTGGGGCTTTTTGTTGTTGCCTCCTTTTTGCCGAGCATTAAGCCTGTGTTTATAACCAGCAGATAGACTGCCACTAGTTGTTATCCCAGTAAAATTTATCTATTGTCAAGTAAGCATGAACACTCTCCTACTAGGGAAGAAGTGTTCTATACCTACCTCCTTCCCAAAGTTTTCCTTCTCAGAGGAAAAAGTCCTTGCTGTAAGTTCAGCAGGTGTGATTTGGAACCAGCCAGAAAAGTGTCACTCCTTAAACAGGGAAGACAAATGAAGAGTTTCCTTACTTCCCAACTTTCTTTGCAGGCATAACGAGTCCTGAGCGGTGTGGTCCTGGTGAGTGCAACCAAATGGGAACCTTCTGGGGCAGTGCCAAGCTCAGCAGCTCCATCTTAACAGCAAGCAGCCCATTTCATATTTTGCTACTGTATTGCAACACATGCTATGTTTAACTTTTCACTTCTCTTCCAGCTGCTGAGTTTCTAAACAAAATGTTTACCGAGCTTAAAAACAGTAGTCAGCTAGTCAGGAACTAGTCAACAATTAGAAAACTGTCCCTCAGGCCTGTGTGGCCCTCACCTTTGAGGTACCTTCCCCTTTGGCAATAGTTTAGCGTGGTGAATCGTTATATTATTGGATGCACCAAACTTAATAAGATCCTGCGTCTGGCTTGAAAAGAATTTGATCAAAAACAATAAGACAAGTATAAATAGATGAACATTGGATAAACAGTGGTGCTCTCTTGTTTTGGGCTTCTGAAGGTCTGTGTTTCCAGTGTGTCATTAGACGTATATAGTGGCAGGATTAAAAAAAAAAAAAAAGGAATTTGCACATAAACATTTTAAGGGGGTTTAGGAAAGGCCAGTAGATATGTCAGATTCCTAGTACAGTTGTGAGTGCTGGTATTATTGTAAGGGGATCCCATCCTAGCCAAAGCCCACCAGACAGTCTTACAGAATGGCAAGAAGATACCAGCAATGATGTCCTCCTGCCCTAGCAGGAGATGCACAGTCTCAGAGATGCCAACAGAATGAATATAGTGCGATTTCTGTTAGGAGTGTAATGAAATTTGATGGGTCCAGAAAGGTCTAGATGAGTGGGCAGTGAACAAGGATCACATGGGAGCAGGGAGATACTCTTCCTCCAAAGGGTACAGCAGAGAAGTAAGCATAATGAAGGGATGTGTTTAATCTTCACATTTAATAGGATTAAGAGATGAACTTCTATCTAGATTTACAAATATTACAAAGAGTTTGTGTTTTGTTGAGCTGTGTTTGAAACAGCAATATTATTTGCTAATTATTGTAACATTATTATTGTTCTGAGATAATTCATAGACCTAGAAACTGCTATCACTCTGCTATACTAAGGGCTACAGAGTACCACAGGTAGTACCTTAACTAGGTTAGGTTAGTTATCTTCATGTAATTACAGATCTGAAAGAAGCCTGATAAATATTTAGCTTCTGCATTGGAAGTACCATTATGTTTAGCATCCAGTTTCATCCACAAGTGTCACTTCTTTTTTTTTTCCTAACAGACAGACTGATTTTCTTCAGATATTCTACTATAAATGGTCACAAATAAAAAGCTTGCCTCTCAATCAATCAGTGTCCTGTTGTCAGTCCCTTTATCCTCTCCTTTGGTGCTGGAAGGATGAGAGGGTGCTCTTCACAGTCCCCATTCTGTAAACCCAGTCTGCTGTCCCCCTATTTTTGAGTCTCCTGTGGGTGACCAAATTCATTAGTCACTGACGCATCGTACAATTGCAGGTGGATGTGGGTGGATGCTATGACAAGCCATTTACTAGGTACTTCTTGCATGTATCAGAAACTTACATGTACATTCAGAGCAGGTTAATTTACTGAAACCAGTAACTGGAGATCTCGCCTGGTGCTTGCTTTCATGTTGCTCCGGTCTTCCCTAGCTCAGGGCAGACATTGTTGGTGGGCAGGAAGCAGTCTGAAGAAACACAGTGAGACACTGAAACATCAGACCCCAGCACACTCCCTCGGCCGGACACCCGCAGGCAGCTGCGTTTCCATCCCGGAGCACTTGACCTGCTTTGGTGTAGATACCGTGCAGTGCTCTTCCCCTGCCAAGCTCAGTGCCACCTCCTACAGACACAACCTTTCTGTCACTCACCCCTGCCCTTAAACGGGACTGCACAGCCCGACTCCACAATACCAGCATCAGGGCCAACCCTTCGCTGATCCTAACAGCTTAAGCTCATCCTTTCTAGGCAGTCCAGCACAGAGGCGTTTTCTGAAGAGACATGTTATGGTTGAAAGTGCATAAGGGCTCCAAAGCGTAGTTATTTCTGGCAGGGACCCAACAACTAAACAAAATAAACTTAACCACTTCCCCTTCTCTCATCGCTCCTAACCTTTGGGCAAATCTTTTCAGGAAACCCTGAAAAGGAATTCAGAACCTTGAAGGAAACCTTTACCTTCTTCCCCCCCACCCCAGCATCACAGACTTTCTCTGCCTTTCCAAGCTCTTCAGGCAATGCCCTTCCACTGCCCCAGCCAAGCCTTTTCTGAGCTGACTGACAAAAAACGCTCTCCTCTGTATCCCTCGCTCTGCCCTCCCCGTTATCAGTTCCGTTCGATGGCCAAGGAGCCTGCCTGGTTACCGACCCGCTTGGCCGGTCAGCTTCCTCAGTCTGACGCCTCCCTTTGCAGGCTTGTCAGCCCACGGGGACTGGCTCAGGAGTCTCACCTGGCACAAACGCTGCATGTGCCTACGGACGTGCATACACATGTATCGTGTGTTCCCTGTCCCTCACTCTGGCGACTGTCTTTGGGGACAGGCTAATAACTAAGGTCAGATAACTAACATATAGTTCAAAAGAAACCAAACAGCTTGAATACATTTTTTTTAATTAGTATCTCCACAGTCTTTTTATGTTTTCTATTATTTTTATACTCCTTCCATTTGTCATTACTCTGCTGGGATTATCCCTAACAAACCTCTTGGAGCTAGCAACTTAATCTTTAGAATTCTACTCTATTATATATTTTTACAAAACCCACCTCTTGGAATAACAGTTCATCAATTTAATTGTTTGCGTGAGGAAAAACATGCCAGAAGATAAGATACCAGTGAAGAGTAACACTTTTAGATTTGGATCTACTGAGATTTGATTGCAACAGAAGACAATGTGAATTAAAAGTGACCTTGAATTGATAAATGTTGCTAAGGCAAAATAAGTTTATCAGCAAATAAGTTTCAGAAACTAATGGTCTTTAAAGATGCTAGATATAAGATGAAAAGCAGGGGAAGCAAAAGTCTGTTGTTAACAGAAAATAATAAATGTGATACACCTTCTTGCTTTAGCTCTGACAGAAAAGTGTATTTTAATAGGAGAATACAGCCCCAGGCCAGAATAAGGGACAAACAGTGTTTAGTCAACATGAGAAAGCTGGCTTCAGATTGACAGGACTGGTTCAAAGAAACTATTCAAGTCTATCACGAAGAAAATCGTTATTAACTCTGTAGAGGACAAGAACATAGAGTTCAGAACATTCAGCAGCAAGGCGATAGGCATACTACCTGGAGTCTGAAGGAAGGCAAAAAAATTATGACAGTTTAAGAAAGCATGACCAATTAGGAAAGATTCAAAGGCCCAGAAAGTTAAAAACAGGCAAACATATTTTTTATCTTTATAAAATGAGGAATTATGTCAGTTTAAATTCAGTATCCCAAAGATACTGACTTGTGTCAGCAAAGATGCTGCAAAGGGCGGGGAGAGAAGGGCAAAACCCAGATAATCTGAGTTTGTTGAGAAGAACCTGTGTAAATAGTCAGATATCCTTTGACTGGAAGATTAGCATAATTAAAAACAGGGATATAGAGATGCAAACAGAAGGGGTTTAGAAATAATTTTGACAATTTTCTCACATTCAAATCTCACAAGATATTCAAGATAACAGTCTAAATATGATGACAAGGTAGCCAAAAAATGAGTTGAAAACTTACACTAAGAGTCTATTAAACAATTGGAATATAACACAAGTTTATTAAATGCAAAAAAAACCCCAAACTAGGTCTGGGTTGCAAATACAGACAGAACTGATAATTCTAAATCGAAAATGTGGTTGGGAATTGTATTTCATTCGTGACAGATGCACGAAGCTCTACGTATAGTATTTGACCAGTGTATGGAAGTCATGCAGCCAGGCAGCAACACGGGCATCGATAGCCTTAACCGAAGAGCCGGCAGTGGGACGCCGTTGGAAGGGTGGGAACTACAGTCCTCACCCTGGCGTGCATCGACACAACTGGCAGGAGCAAGAGAACAGATTGGTTTTATGCACCCAGGGAAGAAAGGTGATATACTTCAGCATGAGGAAAGAATTATTAATCCAGCATGGTTTATGTTAAAAACATTGCTGAAGGTATATGGCAAGACCCCTAATATGTAAAAATTAGATACGTTGGTTAACTGTTCTAGTTAATGAAAACTCCAGCTTAGAGGGAGCATTTCATACACACACAATGCACAGAACTGATGACGTGTGTAAGGGAAAGCTCTTTAGGTGATAACATGCTGATTTACTGGAAAGGGCTACGCTGGCATATTATGGAATCTCCAAGATTCCAAGAATATATGCATTTGTGACTCAGCTGTCCTGTAAAATAGCATTGGTGTAACTGACGCTGCCACAATGCGGGACAGGTGGATTGGTCTCCAGCCAGCCTGTGTGTTTCCAATTCTACGAGGTGGTTTTTGTTAGGGATTCTTTAGACAGAAACAAAGGGTGTTTTTTTTTCTGCCAAGTGATTGCCTCTCCTGTTTTGTAGTTGTTTGCTATTATACCAGTTATTAGTGTTAACTTTATCAGAAGAGATACAGAAAAATATGGGAAGTATGTAGAGTGAAAAACACAGCCGACCGCAGACCCCCCCACAACTCCCCCACGCGTGTGCTTACACACCTCGGTGTGAAGCACCAGGCAGGCAGAGGCAGGAGCGGCAGGCCGCCGGCCCAGCGAGTGCTCCGCTTCCCGCCGACGGCTGCGCGCCGCGAGGCTGCAGAGGACTTCTGGCGAACCCAGACTGGCAGAGTGTCTGGCATATGTCAAACTAAACCACAGCACAAGAGAGATGCATCTCTTTCTTTACAAGGCTGTTGGTCTGAATTACTCTGCTGCACTAAACAAGACCCATTTTGGTAACAGTAAAATTGCTGTATATTATTTAATCAGAATTTACATAATAAAGTGTATGTCATGGCAATACTTTATCAAGTACTTTGTCATAGAAAGCAGATATTGCTCAGTAATGTAAAAATTTCAGTACTCATGCAAAGTTAGGCCTTATTATAGCATTAAAGGATACTCTTTCTAATGGCAGTAGACAGTACTCTTCCAAAAACACACCATACATTGCAACAACGTCTGCTGCTGCAGCCTAATAATTGCAGATGAGAAACAGGGGTAGCATTCCCCATTGTGTAGCCACATTTTTATTGTTAAAACATGAATTCGGTGTTTTAGCAGTAACGGAATAAGCAGATAAAATAAAAAGTTAAACCCAATAGCTAGGGCATTTGATGTCTTTTACAGTCACTGGGATAATGCCAGTGTTTGGCTATACATCACCCTCGAAGAAAAGCACAAGCCAGGAAACAGTACCAAGGCTTTTGATACTCCACAGATTAATCATCCAGCTATGACAAACGAAATGCAGGAGGGCACCACTCAAGTCACTCTAACTTGTTATTCTTGTTTTATGACTGCATCTTCAGTGTGAAGATTTTCTGTTGCTCCCAACTCATCCAACCCAACTATGCCACTATTCACGCTTAATTTAAAAAACAAATACCAAAGACAATCTAATTTCTATTCTGGGTCAACACCATGCTGACACAAAGCCAGGAATACACAGTAGCACTGTGCTCTACTACTTATTTGCAGTCAGGAGGGTTCCATCAACCACGAGCCAGACTGACCTGAATAATGAAAGCTCACAACGTGTGTGCAGCCTTTGCTGGTTTGCAGTCACTAGCACTATTCTACTGTTCGGTTGTGGTGCCTGCTTTACGGAAGGCACATGGATGCTTTCTCATTCCTCAGCTGGCCAGTGTCTGTAAGCTGATGAAAAGCTACAAGGAGGATTTGCCTCATACTGTATCACCCTGTTAAGAAGCAACGTGAGGATTTCAAATAAAAAAAATAGTCTTGTGGATATACATAAATATTTATTATCAGTTTAACTTCATTTTACTAGAAGTCTTCAAACAGTTCGTCTTTCTCGCTGAAATGTTGCGTCTTTGATACAGTTGCTACTGTCATAGCTTCCCTGCACTGGGAATGCACAGCTTACACTTCAGATTCCAAAACAATCTATTCAAGATAAAGAACCTTCAACCTCAGTGCATATGGAGCTATTTAAAGATTGGTAAAAAGATCCCCCCCTTCCCCCTCCCAAATTAAGAGTCTGTTACAAAGATTTCATTACCAAAAAGTGAATATACAAATGCTAAAAAAATGCTGGCTTGAAAAAGTGATTTCAGAATTTACTGTACACATTGTAACAATTTATTATATAAGCTGCTTCTACATGCAAGCAGATCTTACATTTGGTGTAAAACATTTATACACATTCTTTACAATTTGTACATATTTAAATGGCTGTATCAAACAACACTGCGCTATGGAATTTTGGAAGCGAACAACTAAAATTGGGAGGAGAAAAAGACAAGGTTTATAAAACATGAACAAAACCCGTGACACTGAAAAGCATCCAGACTTAGGCTTAGTCTTGTTTGGTTTGGTTTCAGGTTATTCAGGCAGATCCAGATTTTCCTTCTAGCACACAAAAGTAACATCAATGCAAAACAGAATAAGGCAACTATTCAACAAGCAGCCTGTACCCGTCACTTAGAATGGCTTCTTGGTAAAATGCCTTTTTCAAAAAAAGATGTTTTTTTTTTTTTGCTGAAATGTTTATGTTCTAGGCACATTTTAGCAAAAACTGCATTTTGGCTTCCCTGCTTGCTTATGGCATTAAATGAATTACTGTAGTTGGTGCCCACTATGAACAGGGTTGGTGGTGGCTTTTTGTTTTGAAAAGCCCTTGCCTCGAATGATAGTTCAGTAGTACTAAAGAGGACACTGGGCCGCTTGGTAAGATTTGATGATCAAAGCACAGAGTTCGTGTGATAACTAATGATGTTATTCAGTACTTTTGTCACCTTTTTGTTTGCATTAGAAGGTGACAAGAAGTAAACCCAAGCCAACCACATACCATACTACCATATGAAGACCTGAGCTTACCTGGAATTTGGGGACTACTTCTAGTTTGGGTCAGATGTGGCAGTGTCCCCTCTGCTGAAACACCTAAAACTCTCAGAGAGGTAAAAGGGAAGCTGGCCCTGTGCAGCACTGAGCAACACCAGTGCCTTACGGCATCGTGTCGGGGGGGGGTGTCAAAGTGCTGGTGTGGAAAACTTGCTTGCCACACCTTCCCGAATGGCTCTTTCCTTGCTTGTACTTTGTCTTTTTATACAGTGCATAGTGAGAAAGAAAGAGCCTGACATAAGCTCTGAGGTGCTGTGCCACAAATACAAGATTTAGTTAGAAGGAAAAAAGAGAAAGGGAAGAATGAATGATATTTACCAGAAGTCATAATGGGAGCAGTATGCCATGGCTGCATATGGGAAGCAAAACTTGGAACAAAGTGTTCCTTCAGGAGATTATCACGAACATGTACCAGAAACATACACGAATATAATTCCTCCTGGCTACTGAATCACTAGAGCGCTGAATTGAATATAGCGAGTATTAAAGTCATTTTCTCAAGCTTGCCTGCTTTCCCACTTAATGATATACATTTGTACCTCTGATGTTGGTCAAGACTTTTTGGAAGAACATCTGATAGACGCAAGTCTGCATGAAGTCCATGGCAACGTATCAGTTTGATAATTTAGATTGCCAAAACCGACAGCATTATCTAGCTGTTCTCACTTAAACAATGTTATGAATGGGAGAGCATTCAAGATAAGAGAACCTTATCTCATGATTTAGGCTGATAAAGTAAAATTTTAAGTAATTTTTTTTCTACAACTGATTTCTGTTGTTGTTGGGGTTTATTTGGTGGGGTTTTTTGGCTGGCAAAGGCTAAAGAGTTTTTATTGGCATCGCCCCCAAATCTGAAAAGCACTTTGGAGTTGTTCTTTATTGTTGACTACTCCTTATTCTCTACATCACAGGAAAGCGGCTGAGTGCCTGCCTCAGCTTCTGTGCAATCTGAAACAAAGAAACAGAACATGTTAAATCTGTAGTCACTTGACACTATGCAGAAATAAAATGGCAGGCTTAGAAATTACATGAATTGTTCCCTCATTTTCTGAAAAACTAGTTTTTACTGCAGATCTTCTGTATGTAGGACTGAAAACATTAAATTATAAAGACTTTTCTTCTTGTATATACACCTGCTACCTTGTGCATTTTGTGCTTTCATCGCTCAGGTTGTGTTGGAGCAGGCACTATAAGCAGGACCGTCATCCTGCATCCCACTGCACTATGCAGGGGGGCTACAGGAACAAGCCAGGTTTTTCATGAAATCCATTTCCCCGCTGAAACAAGGCCACGCCTCAGACTAGAGCTGCTGTGCTCCCCCTGCAGCTCTCATGGTAGCCAGCACCCCACATGTGAACACAGATCTGGTCCCTGTACTGGGGGAGGGAGGACTGGTACAAGGAGACTGGTGAGGCTGCAACCACAATTGGGATAGACTGGACAAGAGACTGAAAGAAGGCAAGGAGAAACCTACGCCTAAACCCATCAGATGTGTCAAAGAAACTGAGCAAGGTGACCTGATGGAGGACCTGAAGTTCTCATACACGAAAGACACCTCTGAAGCCCCACTGGCACCATTTACTGCTGTGAAGGGACACCAGTTGCATATATTACTCCTTTAAGTGATAGAACTCAGGTTCCAGCACACTAACTCACACGTTTTACTAGCGTATCACATCAGAAAATTTATTCTCAAGTTTCATTTAAAAAAAACACAAGGAATACAAGCGTAAGAACAATGTTAAATGAGAATTAAGGTTGTAGGTCAAGTGCTCAGAGTTAATCTATTAGCAAGCCACCTAAACTACGCCAGTCGCCACCACCCCACACTTGTATACAGCAGGCTTCAAATCATAGAAGCTTCCCTCTGTCCTCCCATGCTATGGGAGCAAAGTTTCATTCAAATGTTTGTTGTATTAAATGCAGCAAGTCTTACTTACTGCATATCACAGAACTAAAATTCTTTGGAACCTTAGTACTGGCATTTAAAAGAAAAAAGTAAAAAAATCAAGCTGTCAGCAATAATGTTTCTCAACACTGGTTTTCAGGTCTAATACGTCTAATATGATGTAGTCATGTACACAGGATAGTATATATAGGAAAACATTAATTCATTCTTTGGTTTTTTAATTTTTTTACATGTACAATTCTTGAAATATCTGCTCTCTGGGAGAGGCTCATACAAAAAGATAATAGAATCATAGGTTGGAAAAGACCTCTAATATCATGAAGTCCAACCATCAACACAACACCACCATGCCTAC
>Ga0181612_105304_pt1 | contig 11310 bp, 4 predicted proteins | sample HoacroProtozoa21_FD_119630 | JGI IMG/M metagenome (GOLD analysis project Ga0181612, IMG submission 119630) | Hoatzin crop microbial communities from Cojedes, Venezuel. Combined Assembly of Gp0051906, Gp0051904, Gp0051908
AATAGTAACTCTGGGGACCCAAAGCAGAAGGTGGTAAAGCAGAGGAGGGAAGCTGAATGAAACAAGCTCCCTGGTGTTATTTAATCCCATTTTCTGAAGAGATTTTTTAACTCACCAGTGCATTCAGCATTCCCTTCTAGGTACCTGTTAAGTGGGTCTAAGTTTCAAAGTTTTTTTTCCACAATATAAACAGTGAATAAAAATGTGCTAGATACAATGAACATTGGGATGTGTCTGCTTTTTGTCCACGCATCTGGCTCCAATTGACTTGTTATGTTAGTATGACACCACGCTATGCAAACTTTCCTTTATAGCTGAAGTCAATGACATCATAATGTTGAAGGAAATTACATATTCTGAATCAACAGTATTAACTTCTATTTTTGGAATTAGCTGAACATGTGGTTCACTTATCATTATTTGATAGTATTTTTTCATTTGTTGATTTATTTAATGTACGGTAAAGCAAAACTATCAGATATAGTATTCCCACTTACTGAGTACTGTGGCGCTTTTGAAGTCTCTTACGTTCAAAGATTTAATAGCACCTTACAGATAAACATATGAACATTTTTATTTCCTCTTGCAAAATGATCTACACTGCTTGCTGTTCCCTCAAATGTGATATAATAAATGCTTTCATAACTATTTTTATGTCATTTACTGTTATAATAAACCCCATCTTTTAACTTTAATCAAAACATTTTGAATGCATTCCAGTAGATGACTGACTATTTTGATTTACTTTGCTGGAGACATACTAACGTACTTTAGTTACAGGAAGGGAGGTGTTATATTCCACAGTCTGTTAAGGAAAGGATTAAGAAAATTATCTCATGAAATGGGAAAAGCACTGGAATAACTAGATGCTTAGATCTCCCATTCATGCCATGCCTCCCACAGGATGTTAGGAGTAAAAAGGGATATGGCTAGTCCAGCTAGTCCAGATGTTGGTGGTCAAAAGTTTTGCATTAAACACATCTTTCAAACAAATTTTTAAGACAGCATCTCATACACTTTAAGGGACGTGTTTGTGAAGTGTTTTCTGCATGGTATACGGTACATAGGTACCAAGTGATTTCAATGCTTTCTGACACCATGTTTTTGCATCTCTAATGCCGTGGGCACAATGTAGTAGTCTTAATCACCACCTTTGTGTGGGCAGCTGTTACAGGACATTTTGATAGATATTTCCCTAACTTGGTTATTAATTTGAAACAGAGATTGTGTTCTAGCATATGGTCTAGGTCTCATGGGTAGAGAGAAGGAGCAGAGATTGTGAAACAGGGAGTGTATCTGCCTTTATTCACAAGCGGCAACTGAAGTATTATGCCATTTCTCCAGGTGCTTCTTAATGATGTGGGCATGTCTACCCTCACTTCACTAGCTTTCACAAACAATGGAAAACCATTTATAAGTTCTAAATACTACAATTAACATTCTTTAGTTTGTTTGACTTCCTCAGACCACCGACTCCCTGAATACTGAAGGACAAAATAGCAGCCACATTATTCCATTTGAACCTATGTCTGAACTGTCAGATTATGTTCTGTTGTGTACAAGCACTATTCATGGTGAAGCTATTTTGCAGATATAAGTAATTCCTTCTTATAAATTACTGTCATTCTGTTCCAGAGAACTCATTGTAGTTGCTCTGATCGCTCTCCATTTTTCCATTTCTTCTCATTGGATTGTTCAGATAATACATCGTATGTCATTAAAGGATAAGAACAAGAGATTATAGTAAAAACAAGAAAACCCCATTAACTTCCAATTTGATTGAAAAAATTGGTAAAAATCTGGTTAAAGATAAGAGAACTACTGATCCACACGAGTTTTAGCATCAGGCATTCAACTTGAACTTTAAGAATGACAGATTCTTCGTTTTCCCTCCAATTTCAGATACACGTGAAATACACGTGAATGCAGAAGCAGAAACAGATTTTCTATTATGGGGTACTTCACTGAATCATTCTGAAGTATAGAGGAGAAGTTGCCCATAGCCTGCTAAAATTAAGCTTACATCATGTGCTCCTAGTCTTATGAAACAGCAAAAAATTACAAGTGGTCTTCTCATTCCAAAAGGTTGAAATAGAAAGGGTTGCTTCTGATCAAAACTAATCATTATGTATGAACATTTAATTAAAAAAAGTAATTATGATACAGGAAAAGAAATTACTCTGATCATTACCATGATGTATTTCAATAAAGAAATTAAGCATATATATTTATTGACCGGTTTATATTAAGCATTTTCCTGCAAGAGTTTTTATCACTATTGGAAAAAATAACTCACCTCCTGTTGCTTTATATTCAGCTGTACTTTAGACGTACACAGAATTTGTCACCTCCTCATAGCTTCGGCACGCTCTATACATCCACAGTATGTCTCAGGTATACTTGACTGTGTGAGGGCTCTGTTCCAGTGCAAAGTCAGAATGTTAATTTAAACCATCAATGTACCAAAACACTAGAAAACACATGCAAGCCGTGATTTACCTTGTGCAACTTGTTCAGAAGGATGAATTTCTCAGACAGGAAAGTCTGAGCCTCAGCAATGCAGACGGAGTGACCTAGGGCAGAGTATTCAGGCCTCACAGTGGTTTACAGTGACTGTGCTAGGTTGGTTTCCACGCAGAGGAAATCCATCCTTTCTCAATCTACACATACATCTGTTCCTATGTTTAATCCTATGTAGAAATTGGACTTGAACTCTGGACAATTATCTAAGGCTAGACAGTATTTAGGCTGAAAATGGAAGTACATTTACAGACAAATTCAGATAGCTGCTACCCTTCTATCAAGAGTCTCTAACATTTATACCCAAAGCCTTGGATTTCATTTTTTTCACAAGTATTCAACTTTGAACATTTAGGAGGAAACTTCTTACACTGTCCTCAGTCTTTCACTGGAGTGTTTTATATAATTATATACCAAGAAGCACATGGTTTGTCAGCTGTATCATTCCTTTAAATAGTTACCTAGAATCAATTTGTGTTTAAATCTCTTTCTTTCCACATCTATACAAATTTCTGCTAAATTTCTTTCAGAAGGTGGCAAAACATTCTACACAATGGAAGCTAAAATCTGCATTTCTTTCTAATTTTAGATGGAGGCTTTATTGCTCCATATTTGAAACATTTATATGTAATGAATATTTTGGCTTTTTTTGTAGGCTGTGCTATGCTATTTGCTTTCAGGCAAACACAAAACTGTAAAGCATTTCTGCCTTGTAAGCCTTCATTTACATTTAAAGAGTAATTTTAAGATAATAGGATTTTGAAGACAGAATTTAGCCATGGACTAGCTGTTTGCCAAGAACTGCTCTGTCTCCTAAGCAGGCAAGGCTGCTGCTTCTTGGTAAGAATTTCATTTAATTCTGTATAGATGACTACAACAGAGTCACAATGTGAACAGTAAAGGTCACACTGAAATTTAGTAGAAAGATGAGAAATACAATAATAAATAGAAACATGCACTGCCTATGAAATTAAGGTGATAGAACCGAGTGTATTAACTGCTTGAGTCAATGCTGAAAGACTGTCTTTTCCTTTGAAAAAATCTTTTATTGGCAGTTTAGTATTTTCTCAGCATCTTTTGAATTTCTTTGTTTCAGTTATAATTAAGATGATTTCCTAAAATGAACATGCAATTGAACAAATATTTTGCATAGTAACCAAACATGCTTTTAATCCTCTAATTTCTGTTTGTATGTGTTGAGAGTACTGATAGTTTCACCCACCTTGAATCTCAACCCAAAATATTTAGCATACTAGCAAACTAGACTTGCTTGGACTGCTTGGTATGGTACTGTACAAGTCATTCATGCGTAGACCAGCACTGGTAGAAGTAGATCACAATTTGCTGAAACACACTCTAGTACTTACCTGCTAGTTAACATTTCTCAAATGAAACTGTTACTTGACTATGTAATCATTTCTAGTCTGTCTCTGGATAAGATCCAGCCTGTGAGCTTAAACTACCATTCAAGATGGTTAAGTGAAACTCTGCAGCTATGTCTTGAGATTGCTGGAATACCCAACCCTGCATCTTGGCAGGGATACAGGAAAGCTGAGAAAAACTTTTAAAATCTCCTCTTGTATACAAGTATCTTTGTCAGCACTTCTAATCTCTTGCAAGTTAAAGTTGTAAGGTTAGCTTAGTCCACTTTTTACAATGGATAAATAATTGCATGCTTGGCTTTGCACAGAAGTGGAAGAGGAACTCTCATCATCAACACTGTCTCTCATTTGAGGGCCTGGTTTCTAAAAGCTGCTTTGCTGCTACTCCTCACCTCCAAATGTCATAGTTAATTTCATGGAAAAAACATCAAACCAGTTAAAGTACTACTGAAAATACTTTAAACTAGCAAATGTTAAGGAAGTCACATCTCATTTTCCATTTGTTCTTAGTTTTCACCCAGTCTAGAGAGAAGTAACTTAATATGTAAATGCCTCAAGCATAACAATGAGATACTATCAGGAAGAGTTAGAGTGCTGAGAGTCAGCTTAACGAGAGAGAGTCATTGAAGCAAATAGACCCTTAGATGTACAGATAGGCATAGATTTGCACACTTGTTTTTGTTTTTATACTTGTAACTTAATAGAGTTGCTTCAGAAATCTGTAGGTTTGGTAGAATTTTGTCATATCCTGTATATTTTGAAAGAACTAGGCTCAACAAATTGATATTTCTTTCATGAAGATTTGCTTTAGCAGAAATTTCCAATTCATTCCAAGTAGGTATTCCTACTCCATCCCAAGCTTCATCCTAACCACATCAAAATGAAGAACTGACTTTTCCACTGTCTATCAGTAATAGATCCATGGATATAAAATAAAGGTGAAATTGTGACAAAGATCTGAGATTTTAATTCCTTTGCAACTGCTAAATCAATATTTGTTTATCCATCCTACAACTCATAAGGGTTCAATATATATATATAAAAAATATTACTATATTTACACTCAGTCAGAGCTAAAGCAGCTTTACAGAGACATATCCCCATGTTTCTTCATGTATTTTTTCATTCTAAATACAATTTAGGATGTTAGATAGAGTTTAGATAGAGTGACAACTAATCAAAAGATATGCCTGGTTCTGGAATGAGTAAAATCTATCTTACTGAAATCCTTAGGGTATTTCCATTCCTTACAGTGAAAACAGGGTGATATCCAATAATTTTAAGAAAAAATTAGTGAACCTTACATTCAGTTGTAACCATCTAGAGCGGTTTTAATGGATTTCCCATGCTAAATGTTAATCCGAATTTTAGTGACAGGAACTGATTGCCTTGGTCATCATTTCATCAGGCAATTGCAACATTAGCTCTTCTACACTGAAAGGAGAATGTATGACCAACAACAGTCTAGTTATCCAAATAACATGCTCTCTGTGTTTCCATCTTGATCCTGTACAGAACTATCACAACTGCGTTAACAGAAACCTTTTTTATGTTCTCACCCATACTTATTAATTGATAGTTTTTTATAATATTTAGGCCATCAGGTCATTTACAGTTAACATATATAATATAGTTAAAATATATATAAAATATATACTATATATAATATAGTAAAATATTAATGTGCTGCTAATACTTAGAATATCAACCTAATAATTCAGGATAATAAGCTGAAAAGCTAGAGGATAGAAATATAATTATGCAAAATGTATTAAAATACTCCCATTTCAGTGCAGATTTAGCACATAACAACACCCTATGCATGCCTTTGCATAGGTGTCAGAAGGATTCTTCTTTGGGTTCTTTTTTCCGTGCTTGTTTTAATCCAGCTTGGTAAAGCGAATATTCTAGCAAACTGAAGAGATTAGGCTTGCATATGAAGAAGCAGCTAAACAAAAATGTTGTGTATGTTTGGAGTAAAGAGTAAGCCAAGGTGATGTTTAGCTTGGGAAACAAAAAAAGGAAATCAAACCAGCCTTCTCAGGAGAGAACAGTAATTCAAAACAGACACTTTCTTTCAATGGAAGCTCAATACCTTTAGACTAACTGATCCTAAGGAAAAAACCTTTTCATTAAGGATTTTCTGTCTCTTTTGCAGAGACATTATTGAAGATTAATGAATTTAATGAAAAGCCCCATGTAAACATCAAACTAAGAATTCTGTTGCTACGACAGGGCAGTTGACTTCCTGCAGTTCAGTCATGCTGTTACCACACACATGTAATCCTGAGCAGGTGAGCATGTTAATTCATAACTGTTCTATCTGAACAGTAAACTCATGAAAAATTTGGCCTGCCTTTCCAGGCAAGAAAGAAAATTAAATTTAAGATAACTAGTGAATTGCTGTCAATTTTTACAGAAGCTCTTGCTACAAAAATGTTTAAAACAAATTGTGGAGAAACTCTTGCTTTCCAATGATTTACATATTTCTGAGACACTGTGCTGTTTTTCCTAGGGAAAAAAAAGCTTTTTTTTTTTTCCTATTATATTTGATATTTTTCTTTTGATTCAGTTCCAAAAACATATGGTGGAACAGCTTTCTGTTTTCTTCCCAACTCATTTACTCTGGAAGAGCAATGAGTGCTAGTGTGAGGGGACGGCTGACGTGTGGGGGGCTGAAATCTTCCAGCTTTATCTGTTACAGGAGCATGCCACGACTGCAGCGCTCTGTGTGCTTCTGTAGGTAACCGGCACTCCTGCTTGACAGGCTGTGTTATCTCTGGAAAGGCATACATGCACTCAGTTTACTTGAAAGAGAGAAGTGGATGGAAGTGGTTTATCAGCAATGTCAATTGAAATTAAAGCCTTAAAGCAGGAACCTCTACACCTGTAGCCGACTCAACATGTGGATTGTCCCCTCACCAGAAGGGCATACTGCAAACAGGTGTAGCACGCTAATTAACCAAGCTTTCAGAGTCCCTGTGCATCTGGAGTAAAAACAAAATTCCCCAAAGTGCTGAAAGTTATGATTGTTATGTTTCTTGGACAAAAATAATTGCTCTCTGGGGCAGAACTCTAAAATTTAGGTCTAGCTCTGTACTGTTCCCTCAGAATCTCAGCTCTTGATTGCATACTGCAACATGAGACACGCAAATGTTTTTTCAGCTCAGATGAATAAATAATATGAGCCTGGATAAGGCTCCAAATACTTTTTCTCAGTATTGAGATTACTGGAAGACGTGCAATTGATGTTTACTTAGGAAGTTAGGTAGATAGAAATCGAGAATGACTATGCAGAGTCAGCAGAACAGATGTCAGACAGCAATGATTTACTGCCATGGCCTAGCTGTTGTCAATACAAACCAGAAACAATTAAAAAAAACCCCACTGGTAAACAAAAATTTATTCTGATAATTTTGAATTATCCATTATTTGTGTTTTATAGAAAAAGGAAAATTTGACTTCATATCATATCATAAGAATTTCTCAAAACTCATAACACTAGAGTGACTCAAATAAATATACATAGCTTAGAAATACAATATACATTTAGTTAAAGACAATAATACTGGAACTATTATTTCTGCCTATTTCAGTTTTTAAAGAATGAAAGATTTCACCTGCCAGAAGTCAGAAGAAGGAGGGGAGTTAAAGAGAGACATTACACCCTCAGCTGAACTCTCTTATTTTTCTGGCACCAAGTCATCCCCTTAATTGCCTGTGAATTTCCTCAGGGGCTTAAAGTTATTTATTTTTAGTCCATAAAATTCTCAAAAATCCAGATATTAGAGGTAATGCTCTAGTGACACTAATCTTTAGTATCAACAGATATGCTGTATTGATTTCAATAAATCCATATGATCTCTTTTTTCCCCCTTACTCTGTTTCGTAGAAATAGAGCATCAGTTATGGCTAGCTTCTGTTGGTCAAATTCCAATGTGATTTTCTTTTTTTTTTAGTTTAGCAACTGTAAAAACATGTAACATTTAGCAGTATTTAAAACTGTACCATTGCATTAACAGAGATTAAATTAATCCAATTACTCTATTTTAGAAGCCAAAATAAGACAATGACCTCAAGTGTATTTCTTACCACGATCCTGTATCTTCTGCAGATACTGTTTGCCAGACTTGACCAATGTGCCTGTACAAAGCATAAAAATGTCATGTGCAACCTATCCTAAATAGTTTAGATAGGCTTTACGTTTAAATACCTGTTATTGTCCATTATAGAAAAAGGTACTGAATATGTATTAGTCAATCCTATCTCCTCAGCAGAGCATAAGAGAATAATTATATTGTATTTTTACTATTGATCTCTGGAAATTAATTTTAAGTTATCTGCATAGCTACATTTAGTGAGGCCATCACTTTCAGAAATGAAACAGATGACATTTCGAGAAAAGTGTGCCTGCTACTTTTGAACTGTGTTTTACTTATGTATGATGAAAAACTATGTGCAATAAAGCAGAGGGAGTACATGCAGTTGAAAACTCTGCAATGCAGTTAGGTAAACATCAGGAAGCAACATACAAAAAGCATGTCTCTCAGAGGACTTTTTTGATGCTTTAATTCTTAAATGCTTAATTCAGATGTTTACTGGGCAGACATTTGGCGCTTTTAAGATTCTATCTAAAAGCTGAAGTTCTGAGAATTTTGAAACACTCTAAAAAATCTTAGATCAAGTTGCTGTTCAGCCTAGGCCAAAAATCTTCAAATCTATATGCAATTCTGATGAAAGCAATCTGACTTTATTCAAATATCTACAGAACAAGACTCACATAAAAAAAAAAATAGTCCCTCCCCAGTAAAGGGCCTGGTACTGCTACCCATTGTATCTGGGGAATCTCTCATTCTGAATTCTGACATAAATTTGTAGCTCCCAAATGGGTAAACTTTCAAAGGCTTTAATGTGATATAAATGGAAGTGTTCACATCTTGTTAACTCTGTAGTGAAAATAAAGTTTATTCATCCAAATAATTTTTTATTTGTTCTATCTTCTTCCCAGCATTTCACAGAAATATGTGTATTCTTACAGAAACCATTAAGTCTCTTTCTAAGGATTCAGACTAATGCCAGTTATTGTGTTTTAAAATGTACGTTACAACTAGACCATACAAAAGCACGAATGATATGTAAAGATAGATATAAAAGTAATGCATTCTAATTTTTGTTTGCTTGTTTTCCTCCATGATTAATGGCTTCGTCCTTTCTTGATATCAAGGATTCTGCTGGAAAAATTCCCTTCACTTCTAGTATAAATTAAATACTATCTAAAATAATAAATTATGCAAATATGTGATTCTTTTTCCATCAGTTCAGTGGTAAGCTGGAAAAAAAAGAATCAACATACTAGATATTTAGGTGAACTAAGTGCTTAGGGCACCCTAATTTTTTAGGGTTTTTGATTTGGTTTTCATTCTGTTTTATTTGCTATCTTTCATTTAGATTTTTTTCAGAGCTTTTTACTGAGGCAATTTACTAAAACTGACTCAAATACATAGAAAATTTCTGACACATTGAAGCTATAGCTTTCAAGAAAGTTGCTATCATATGTCTTTCCTAGCTCTACCTGTAAACTTTAGAAAAAGGCCTTCAGAATCAGAAAATACTACAATAAGCTTAGTTTTTCTGCCCCAATCCCTAGCTTTTAGCAAAATTATCACATCAAGAGTATTCTGCAACACTGGGTTGGAAGAGTAGTGCGGTTTCTTTTGTACTGGTGAAGACTCACCACAGACTAAGATAAGAGAACAGAGCCCTTCTTGTACAGTGATGTCAAGGATATTCTCTGCATTAAATGTTAATTATGCCAATTATTATGCTTAATATGCATATTGACTACCTATACACATGAATGTATATGTCTACATATGAACATACCATATATATGGTGTCTTTAGAATTTTCTCATTGCCAATATAAATATTTCTCTATTACTCTTTCAAGGAGAAACATGAAGTAAAATGATATGTATCGTATAGTCTCCTTTATAGCATATCACATGTAAGAATAGGTTAGTAATTTCCAGTGTAAGTTCTTAATTTTAAAGAAATAAGATTATGTTTTACTTTTTGCAACCTTTGTCACACAAGGACCAAATTCACCAATTATTTCCTAAGCAGCCTCTAGTGTCTGGCATTGGTGTTCCAAAAAGGTCTTTCCCATAACTTCAGTATTAACCTCATGTATGATAGGAGCAACTAGTAGTAGATGACAGTATGCTGGTCCATCTGGCTGTGGTCTAGAAAATGCCAGCAAAGGGTTAAGATAAGAGTAGAGGGATAGTGTGGCTCCTCTTTCTTGGGCTGCATGCAGTGTTTTTGGAATGTTTTTCAAAGGCTAACCCTGTCCCCAACTCTTTTTTTAAACAAAACATGCAGTGCTTGAACTTGTCTACTTCAAGCCTTGATTAATGTCGTTAACTGCTATTCTCGCTGTCTCCTCATAGCGGCCAGATGGAATGCTGAAGATTATTCCGCATCACTTAATTGGAGTTTATAATTAAAAAATGGTGAGTGTTATGGACTATGTTTTGCCCCTTTGATCCCTACACAGATGAACAAGCTTCTCTAATTAGTAATTCCCCAATGTCCTTTTTCAGAGACTGTCTGAGATTATATGCCTCTGATGTCTGCAGTATATAATATTTTTACAACATTTCCAAAAATTGTGGAGATGAAGTCTGGTTGTACATGTTTTTTCCCCCTTCAACAAAGTAATCCTACATATGGAAATCTAGCTCTTCATATGGTTTCCTGTGCATACCCCCCACAAACACGCAGCAATATACTCTCTATACAGAAAAACAGCAATACATGCGGAACTATACATATGGCTCCTGTACAGTCTGCTCCAGGACATCTCCTTGTAGTTCAGTTAAGGACAGTTTAGAGAAGTGACTTTTGGAAGACAGCCAAACTGAGCAAAGACAATTTTACCTTAGCCTCTCTTTGTAGCAGCAGCCAAAATGTAAGTGCGCACACAGAGGAATGTATATATGTGGACAGAAGCTTGTATTGTAATTTTAAGGCAACTGTTCCTACATTTTTCTATGTAAGCCATAATATTGCAGGCAGAGATAACATAGGAATAATGTAATATGCATCAATTGTAAGAAAGTGGGTGGTCCAGACCTCTTTTCACAGAATCACAGAATCACAGAATGTTCGGGGTTGAAAGCGACCTCTGTGGGTCGTCTAGTCCAACCCTCCTGCCAAAGCAGGGTCACCTACAGCAGACTGCACAGGAACTTGTCCAGGCGGGTCTTGAATATCTCCAGAGAAGGAGACTCCACAACCTCCCTGGGCAGCCTGTTCCAGGGCTCTGTCACCCTCAGAGGGAAGAAGTTCTTCCTCATGTTCAGACGGAACTTCCTGTGCTTCAGTTTGTGCCCATTGCCACTTGT
>Ga0181612_157353_pt1 | contig 11310 bp, 6 predicted proteins | sample HoacroProtozoa21_FD_119630 | JGI IMG/M metagenome (GOLD analysis project Ga0181612, IMG submission 119630) | Hoatzin crop microbial communities from Cojedes, Venezuel. Combined Assembly of Gp0051906, Gp0051904, Gp0051908
CCCGCGTCCGCCCCCCCAGCGCGGTGGGTGGGGGGTGGTTGGTTTCCTCCCCCGCGCCGCCCGCCCCCCCCCCGGCGGGGCGCCCCGGCGGGGTTGGCCCCCCCCCCCCCAAAAAAAAACCCCCCCCCCCCCCCCCCCCGCAGATACACTAATGTTTATTGTCCCCAAGAGCATCCGTTTTTGCTCCTCTTCTCTATCTACACGCGTGACGTTTCCATATGTTCTTTAGCTCAGCTCCCTGGTAACATACCGCCCTTCGGGGGGGGAGGCAAGGCTGGAAGCAGGGGGTTCCGCGAGCGGCCCAGGCGGTTCAGGATGCGGGACCAGGGTGGGAAAAGAGAGCGCGAGCCAAGGTTTCCTGCCCCCTCCTCCTCACGCACCTGAACAGTGCCAGCCCGCGTCCTCCTGGTAATGACAGACTCTGCGGCGAGGACCTGACATAGGCGCCACAGTAAACAGTCATATTCCTGCCGCACGTGCGTGCGCTCCCCCGGCCCGTCCCCTGCAGCAGGCTGCCTGCGCTGCAAACCTTTGCCTCGCTGCGAGCGGCAGCTCCTTTTTACAATAGCCAGTACCAAGGTGTGAAACCCGCGGGAGGGGGGAAGGCTGGGAAGGGGCTATGCGTCTGTGAATATGATTACAGGCTTAAAATGTGTGAAGGCTTTTCAGATTTAATGAACCAGAATGTGGCTTTCATTTTGGCTGTGCATATTTTGAACCCTAATATATGTTTATTTAGTCTAATTTGTTGCCTTTTTTTCCTTTAAAGGATACCTGCTCAGCTCTCCCAAGTATTTTGCAGTATCCATACATTATGTCTAACAAAGACTGCTCCTCTGCAATACCTGGGCTGAGACCTCGTCTTTCCTGGCTACTGCACTGCATCATGGTAGGAGGAGGGGACGGGCTGATCTGAGAAGAAAACACCGTCTTCAACAGATTAGAAAGTCATTTTTCTCCTCCTAGGTCAATACCGAGGCGTTACATTTACCTGATCTGGTTTTAGCAGATACCGTCGTTCGAGATGGAGAAGTCAGACGGGGGATGTGGATTTATTCAGAAACATGAGATTACCGAGAGGCAGTGATTGTGTGAATGCTGCATGCGTGACCTCGTCAGGGAAAGGCAGGCTACTGTACGGTATTTATGTTTGTCCTTTATGATTTAAGTCCTCCGGCTACGTATTGGAAAATAACAGAGCAAAGCAAAACAGGAGGAAGTCCTCGAATACTAGCAACAAATATCCCAGCACACAACAACCAACCGAGTCCCCAGTCTTGGAGGAGCAGGTGGCACAAACTGGCAATTTGGAGATGGCAAAGCTGGTACAGTCACAAGGGCAATCCTTCCCGGTAGCTCAGCTTGTGAGCATAGACTAAGCGCAACGCCAGCCAGAGCCTGAGCAGGAGATGGGAACATTCGACCGAGCCACTTTCGTATGCAGAAGATGACTAAATAGATGTTATGGTACACATACAGCATCTATATGGTAGACATATAGCCTTTTATCTTGAGACCTGATTTTTCTTTTAAATGCCTTTGTCCTAGCAGGTGATGATCTGCTCAAATTTTTTTTTTTTTAATCTTTTCCACCGTGCTCTGGACATGATGTAGCAGACAAAACCTCAAGTACTGAGGATGAGTCGATCCCCCTCAAGCGATCATCCTGGATGGTGGATAGCAGAAGGCCTGACTGCACTGGCAGCCAGGAGGATCCATAAGGCCCCTCAATGAGGAGAAAGCCATTGAGTGAGGAGGGATTTGCTAGGGCACATCCTTCATCCGCTCCCTGTGGACCAGGGGTTCAAATCTCCAACTGGCATCGGGCAGTTACCTGTTGCATTTTCCTGCCCTCGAAACTCTTCACCCAAACATCAAACGGGATATTTTTTTTTTTCCCCCTACAAAGAAAAGTTTTTCAGGACAGGAAAACCGTTTCCTGTCCAGACCAGACACTGGCTTCCTGCACGCTCTCCAGCAGATCGTGTAATCCTACGCCCCTATTTGTAAAATGAAGATGATCGACTGCCTTTGTCTCCTCTACTTAAACGTACAAGCTGTAGTCCTTAATACTCGCACGTGACCAGACATAGCTCTGCCCTGAGCTCACATAGCACTGCGGTAATACTCATAAATAATGACCGAGTTACGAAAGTAGGATTTACAGTAATGCGTCAGAGCGGAGAATGACAAAATTGCCTGGGCTTACTCTTGATTTACATGAGAATAAACAAGGGCAGACGTTTGCCCTAATTCTGCAGCAGGACTCTGCCTTCTGTGTCTGCGTTCCCTCTTCTCGCCCTCCCAGCCTCTTACATGGAAATTCATTTATTTTTACACGGTGACCTTGCGAACGGAAGTTTCCTCAAGCCACGCGGCTCTGCGGGCTCTGCTCGGGGCAGCCAGGCTGCGGGTGATGGACAGGGATGTGATGACAGGGCACGACCCGGCTGCTGCGGGAAAGCCGGGCAGAGCAAGCCTGTGGCTGCCCGCACACGTCCACGGGCACGCCAACAGGGGTGGGAGTGCCTCAGTACGCCTCCTCCTCTGGGGAAACCCATATAAACCCCCCATTTAAAATAGCTTCTGCTCTGGGAAAAGACACGAACTGAAATGGTTAACTGCCTGCTGTAAGGATGAGCTCTGGTTACACAGGGAAAATTATTTTGGGGTTTTTTTTAGGTTTTGGACATGGGCCACAAATGCAAATACTCTGAAACTGGAACTGATGTAGGTGAGGCCCAGTGCTTCTGGGCTAGTATAAACAAAATGGACAGTTTCATAAGTGGTCCGAGGACGGGTGGGGTTTTTGCCTGGGCTGCAGAGTGAGCCGTCCTCCGAGCGATGAAGGAGAGGGGCAGGTCACGGCACTTACTCCTTCCATCCCACAGCCCCAAGGCTTCCTCAGCAGCCAGAGGCTTATAATGCCAGCTGGTGTCGGCCAGCATGGTACCTGCTACCGTTTTGGCAAGCAAGACCAGAGCATGGAGCCCGCAAGAAGTGCTGCTCCCCACCTCCCGTCACCGGCAGGGCCAGGAGTCACCCCTCTAACCCTACATCCCTCAGGGACTCGCAAGAGCAACCTGCGACTTTTGGCCTCTGACAGCTTTGCAGCACTCCCGTGACATTCATGATGTTGTTAACGGGACCGCTGACCTCCCCGGGGTGTGCGTGGCACTGCAAAACCGTCTCGGCAGTGGCCACGGAGGGGGACCACGTGCCACTGCAGAGCCGTGGGAGGCCATAGGTATGTCCTGGCAGCGGGTCCAGGCACGTGACAGAGAGGGGACAGGCTGGGGTGACTCTCCAGGAAAAGTAATGAGGGGGGAAAGAAGGAAGAAGAGGCACCAGACCAAAGGAGTTTGGAGAGGGAGCTCCAACCCTCTCTGAGACAGACTGCGCGCAGTGGCTGCCGACAAGCGAGGGACCGGATGCGACGACCCAGGAGGTGCCTGGCCCCGGCGGGAAGGGGGAAGGCTGCGGAAAAGCCGGGCGGTTATGTAAGAAAAACTACTCTGCTACAGCAGCACCGCAGGAGCGCAGCGATGGCAAACAGTAAAGAATGACAGGCGGGCAAATCTGCTTGCTTGGCTATTCCTCTGTCAGGCAGGCACCGCTAACAACTTAAATTGGAACGCTTTTTATAGCCGGGGTCTGAAATAACAGAACCGTACTCAACTACTCTTTATAAAGCGACACTTTCTACTCAAAGACCTTTGCAGAGAGCAGGCTCCTGCCGGCTTTCTGCTGTCGCTGCCGCAGTGTTTATTCCAGGCCCGCGCAGGGTAGGGAAACCAGCCTTTCCCACCAGCTGCCTTCCCCTCTCTCCTTCCGCCGAGACGGAGTCGCTGCAGCACACTGGTACTTCTTTCTCTACGTGTGATGGACTTCAATGACAGTAATTACAAAAATTAGAAGGAACGGATTCTACCTATTCTATTTCTGCAGGCTGGAGGCAATAAAAAAGTGATACAATCTCCAGCACCGTGCAAGTGCAAAAGGTCCCCTTTCTGCGCTAGCCGCCCCGCGCTGCCAGCTCTGACAGAAGGCGGCATGGCCACTAATTGCCTCAGACCCAAGGCTGGCCCATTAGGGCAGCGTCACCAGCCGACACAGGGGAAGATCTCGGGTTTAATTGTACCCGCACCGCCCTTTGCGCCACCATTTGCTCCGACACTGCGCACACATTAATTGTCCTGGCCAGCAGCTTTTTCGCTTCTCATTTCTCCGCCGCTTGCTGCCCCCCGATTGGCTGGCCGGGAAGCCCCCGCCAGCCAATTGGCAGCCGCTCTCCCATTCACGCCCTAGCAACAAGGCCTGCTCGGCGCGCGGACACCTGAAAAATGACATCATGAAGAAGCGGGCGGCAGCGCGGCCGGGGCGCTTTTCTCAGCTGTCTGCTGCAGAGTTCATTTAAGGTGTTTCAGCCTCCATTCCCAAAGCCACACCGCGCCGAACGCCGGCTGCGCCTTTCCCCCGCTTCCCAGCCCCGTATGTGGGTTAATGGTTTGCAGAAAACACGTCGGCGTCCTCTCCCCGTCTCGCTCCCGCCAGCCAAGCGCGATGCCGCCCGGCTGCCCTCCCGCTGCCTGCTGGCGCTGAGACACAGACCCGAACGTGCCCAGCCGAAACACCCCTCCGCGGTCCCCTGCTACTGCCAAGGCACTAAGGACCGCTTCTCACGTTGCGCTCCAGCTCAAATAAACCGGTGGGAATACCTGCGGCAGCACCTATGAGACAGCCAAAAACCCTGCGAGGTGTTTTCACTACCAGCTTACCCCACACCTGACCGAACGCACCGGGTCCCGCCGTGCTCCCGGGGAAGGGAGGCAATGTTTTAAGCTACAAACAGCCCACTGAGGTTGCAGCGTGTGAAAGGAGAGCTTAAATCTGTCACGAAACGGTTTGAGCAGAGGCAGCATACTGTTTGTTCGATGCAAAGATCAAAACCCTTTGCTTGCCTTCCTTGCTATCATATTTAATTAATGAAGGCAGAAATGCCTGCAGACACGGAATCGGAGAGAACGCCCTCCCCATCTTTGTACAGCATTTCCTTTAGGTGGAAAAAAATGGCAGGGAAAAAATCACGATCAGCAAAGATCGTAATCGTACAACAGATCCAGGTGATTAATTACAACATCTCCTAATTTTTCGAGGCGTTGTAGACCACGGGTATGAGGGGGTTACATCTCAGGATTGGTCTACAATTTATGTAAAACATTCTAGCACACCGGAAAATATACAGCAGAGAAAATCCAATTCCAGATGATTCAAAAGGCACAGAGACAATGGAAGAAAAAGACCAAGTTCAGCTCATTTAAATGTTGTTAGTTGTTCATTCCCATAGTGAGACGGTTTCTTCTGCAAATGAGAGAACAAACCCTTTAACATTTTTTTTAATTAGCACCATGCCAGGACTGAATTGAACCCAAATAATCTTAATCATTAAATAGTACTTGCTGTTTTATGGCTTTTTAAAGAAAGCAGGAGAAGAAAAAGAAGAAAAGCCGCAGATAATGCCAGACTGGCACAAAGAGCCGGAGCCGAGGTTGGAAGTCACTGCAATCTGCGCCCGGACCTCTTGGAGGTCTCAAGCACCGCCAGAGACAAGCAAATGGGAAAAAAACCCCACACGCCTTTCGGGAGAACAAAGTTTTATTTATTGCTCACCGATGAGGGCTGCAGGGCGGTGGCTGCACCTCCAGCTACAGATGCACATTTTGCTCTAGGTATCCAGCGCTTTATGTATTTATTTTCCTGGGCATCGACACAAACAGCGTTTCACAATGCAGCAAATAGTTACATTAGCGCCACAGCTCTGACTAAATTTTCAGCTCTTGAGAGCAATCGGCATTGGCAGAGGAGGTCGGAGGCTCTGGCAAGCTGCCCCTGTTCCTTGAAGCCATGCCTCGCTTGACTATATAAGGCGAGAGGAGGAAGAAGGGGCTCGAGAAGGAGACATGTCGCACATACAAATACCAACATTTAGCAGAGGCAAGAACCCATCGAAATGCAGTGTGTCGGGGACGGTGGGCTAGGGCAGCAGACCCGGCTGCCAGCCTGAGGTGCCCCGTCACAGCTCCTCGTCCAGATCCCAGCAGCGGACCCCTCCCTCCGTCATGGGCTGCGGGTACTAAAGCAAAATGAGATGGTCCCATCTGAGAGCTTGAGATCCCCACAAAATGTGACTAATTCCCCTTCCCTCTTGGCCATTTGTGCCTTTTCTGTCTCGGCTTAGCCTCTGCAGAGCAGGAGCGGCTAAGGCATGCAGCCTGGTTCAGGCGGCACTGTTTTCCCCATCACTGGCAACTAAAATACAAGCGAGGTAAAGCCATTTTTCTAGGGAAAACAGAAAAACCCTCCGACATAGTTGCAAAACACCTAAAAAAATAAACTCAGCTTTGCAACTCCTTGCCTTTGCACCTCCTATCTGGGCTCCAGGAGGAATTCCTGGGTTCCAGCCCCTGCTCTCAGGCCAGCTGAGGATGCGGCCTCGCTGGGACACGAGCAGGGGGTGAGCATTCTGCTGGGGGTCTGCTGCAGGCTGGGACTGTCCCTGCCATGGCACGTCGGCTATTGAACAGACGCGGAAAATGCCAACATTCAGTTTTTCCCGCTCTCTTCCTGGAGCACAGTGTCGTTTGGTGTGGCCTGAGGTCTGCCCTACCACAGCCTTGGCTGGACTAACAGCGACCCGGCTGGACTCGCTTACTGGGTGTCTGAAGAAAAGAGCATCCGGTTCCCTAGCAGGAGCGATGCTAAAGCAAGGAACACGATCGCAGCCATAACCTCCTGGCAATGCTGCTATGACAAGCATCCTTGTGTGTTTAGGCTATAGCAGAGGTCAAAGCTCTAGCTCTTCGCTAAGGACCTGGCCATCTCGCTTATTTTTCCATACTTCAGTTTCTACCATTCCCCGGTAAAATGGAAATATATTCAATATTTGCAAATCGTCAGGCTCTCAAAGGAATTACCGTCACTAATAGCTCCATACATCATGGACAAAACATTTGCTTTTGTCATTAGAAGAGACAGCCTCCGCAAGCCAAAATGCAACATCTCTGTTGTCTGCCTGACAGTGGCTTTGCCCTGATCCAAAGCACGTGGAGGGAAACTGAAGACTCTCAGTTCATTTCAATGGACTTTGGAACAGGCCCCTCATGCAATATGCATTTAGTCATATAGTGCTCACAGAAAAGGATCCTGAATGAGACAAAATATCTAATCAACTGCATTTACCCCATGCTTCAGTCACCCACCTGCACCAGGATTATATTTGATAGCATGCAAACTGTACCAGAGTTTTCTCTATAGCATCAATCATGATATTATGCTGCCGTATTTTGCATTGGTTAGAGAAGCAATTTATAATTTGAGATGACTTCAAGTTAGGAAGCAACTGATTACAGAACAAGAACTTTGTAACTCCACGGAATTATAAACCCATGACTTGAGTGAATCATGTGCAAATTTAAATTGTGCATCAGTAAAATGACTGCCACACCCCACTCTGGAGGTAGTAAAATATGCTAGCGAGAGTTGCAGTGGATCCTGAAATCTTTATGAATGAAAATGTCATCTGAAGTACATATGCAGTCCCCGTTACTTGCAAGTGAAAAGGTGCTATTTAAAAATCTCATAATACTTCAGTCATTTCAGGGAGGTTTTGTTTTTGTTTGGGTTTTTTTTCAAGGTGAAACTCAGATCTGACAACAAAGCAGCACTGGAAGTATCTGGGAGAGCTGCTATCTTCTGATTTTCCCAGCAGAAGTTACATTCCCCTAATGCTAAAACCAGCATGATTTGGGGAAATTTTTGCATGGTGGGTGTCAAACTTGAGCAGTTGTCGTGCTCCTGTTTCTATTTAACGTTTCCTGTCAGGACCTGACAGAGAATATGTTTATTACATTTCTGGACAACGCAGAGCAGAGAGAGAACACTAGTATGTTAGGGGCAGAATTAGCCTTCAAACCGATCTGGATAAATTGAGAAATTGTCTGAAATAACTGAATGAAATCCAATAGGGATATAAGTACAAGATAGCAGACATAGGCAGGAATATTCAAAAGCATAAATGAACCCCAGGCTGATTAGGAGCTCTGCAGAAAAAGACCCAGCAGGCAGAGCGGGTAACAAGCTGAACACGAGTCAATAATACAACGCCGGGGTGGACAAACCTGGTGGGGCAGGGCCTGCCATGTACGTGGAGGAATATTTCTGCCCTCCTCCAAACTGGTGAGGATTCAGTGACAGCACTAGATCTAGCTTAAGGCGCTGAACTTGCAGAAAGGTGGGGACCCTCCAGACAAAAACCCTCCTCAAAAATGGTGCTCGCATCCTGTGAAAATTGCATACAAGGAAAGCTAGAAGTAATTGGCGTTGCTTAGCCTGCCAGAGATAAAAAGGTGCGTGTGAGGGGAGTCACAATCACCTTTTCCAGACAAACACAAGATCTCTGGAAAACAAATACAAAGCAATACACTCCTATTTTAGCAAAGACTTGGTGCCACCATTCAGGTTGGGGAAATTCCTTCTTTCCTGAACCTAAGGTTGTCTGTCTTTGCTTGATGGGCCTTTTTTTTTTTTTCCACATACGAGATACTGAAAAGCCAAGATTGTGACAAACTACAGATTAATACCAGCTCCATGTCAAGACAGAAGGGTCTAGTTGCTGTGACTTCAGTACCCTGAGTTCAGATCCTCAAGTGCCTCCTGCAGTTCCCATGTCCAGCCTCGGTCATGGCACCCCAGTTATAACCACACCATGTGTGCTGAGCACCGGAGCCCGTGGTGCTGCAGAGGCACCCTCAAATGCCTCAGCCCACTCTTCCAACACTGCTGCCCAGCCCCTCCCTCCAAACACAGCCCTCAGCGGAGACGGACATTTCTGGAGGGTGATGAAACCCCCCCGGGATACCGGCTGGGATAACTCGGCTCCCACAAGTGTCGGTCTCCTTGCTCCTGAGCTGAGACTATTGCCTCAAACCGACACCTGACTTCTGCAGAGCTGCGGTTAGGTGTGGTGGTCTCCTCTCTGCACGACTCATTTTCCCGTGTGTAAATCAAGGGCAATTCCTATTTTACAGGTGCTGCATCGCTGCCCACAAAGCGCTTGAAGAGCGCAGAAAAACCAGCCAGAGACCTGTCTTCAAACCAAAAAGCTGTGTTTCCTATTCATTAAAGCATGTTCTGGCACTTGGAAGTCGATGATTTTCATTCCTGCTGTGCCGCTACCTCTGCAGGTGATCTTGAGCATCTTCTCTGCCCGTTTTCCTCAGCCACAGAGGAGACATAACACCACCGGACAAGTACTAGAAAAGCCTAGTGTGAAACGTATCCTGCAAGTGCAAAGCGATATGATTCTTCATCAGTAATTATCCTCATTTACTGGCGGATCACCTCAGCATTTCTGCTTCCTCCTCTGGAGGGTAAAACCCTACTTGCAAAAAGGTGAAGGTTTTGTTTTCTCTGGCGTGTTCAGACAGTATCCTACATTTTTATGTAATGGACAAATCCTTCAGAGATGCTGCTTCCAGGAGGGTAGGGAGTGCTTGACTCTCCCTTTAATTCTAAAGAAAACATGTGCTACCCCAATGTTAGGCCTTTGCAGATATTGATACAGCAGATATAAAGCACTAAATAGCAAATCTCTGATAAATACAGCCAAGTATCTGAGAACTGTAGTCACGTTTCCCAGTTCCATAAGCACTTGAATGGCTTTGGGGGCCACATTAATGTGATCTGGTTTTCCTCAAGGCATCACCGTCACCTCAGAAGTGAAATACCATCAGAAATGTGTCCTTGACACGTAAAAGAAAAGCAATGAAAAATATGAGCACAAATAAAAACACTGGCTTAGGCTGCACGCCCTGAATATTAATATTTTTCCAAAATAGCGTCTTCCTTTTAGACTTCAGGATATATTGCTTTATAGATAACTGTTAACCTGACACCGGCTGATAAAAGTAATCATAACTTGGGGGCCGTTCTCTTCAGAGAATGTTTAAATAACAATAACAATAAACAGATATCATTGTGAGTTTTCCCAGGGGAAATCCTACCACTTTGACAGGTAGTTGGCTTCACATTCAGATTCTGCACCCGAATTTTGCAGACACGCTGAGACCCAGCAGCTCTGCCGTCGGAGCCAGCAGCCGCATCCACCCCACCTGCAGTAGACGTAGCCGAGTTGGAGCTCAGGTTCTCTAAGCCAAAAGACTCAAAGTCAATTGCGTCGGCACATTCGGGCATTTCCCGGCTCGGAAAGCCATTGCTCTCTCCCAGACCAAAGCCTGAGCAAGAGGCAGCTTATCGGTGGCTCAAGAGATCGGCCATCAGCGCTCAAGCCCTGAGCAAACACGGCGTGTGACTGCTGGGTGTCTGTCACCTCCGTGCTGTCTTAGAAGTCAAGAGGGCTTAAATCACTCAATCCAAAGACGCCATCTCTGTGAGTCAGAAAATAAACCGGGCTGCCTTCCCCGCTTTTGCTGAGCTGTTGTGTTAGGACTGTTAAAAGCAGAAGCCTCAGAAAATTACAGACAGAGATTTTCCCCTTTCAAAGTATACCCTGCTTGGGGTTCGTTTTATTATTTTTTTTTTTTCACACGTAGGACAGAACTTTGAACAAAGCGCATTATTTGGCTGTAAAGTCAAGCACTGGAAACCCCAGCATGCCAAAATTCAAATTGCCCATGCAACTCAGTCCACCTCCCTTTGTGCCTATGCATTACCGTGCAAGCTTTTATGGTCGTCATAGGGTTGTAGAAGGGGAAGTATCAGACAGGCTTAATGGCGAATTAATCATCATTATCATAATAGACCCCATCCATAACACACACATTCCAAATTATACCGAGGTCTGCTCTCGTCCTGCACTCGCTGTTCCTGATTTCTTTTATGCATGAGCCCTGGCACAAAGCTAGCAAAGAGCATAAAGCACAAAAATCCTCAGCCAAATCCTAAAGACCAGCTACTGAAAACTCCACGTTGAACAGGAGCATTGCCTGCTCCAACAGCTCAGCATTTCTCCAGGCAGTAGCTCCCCCGAGGGAGGTAAAAGAAAAAAAACACCACATTGAATTCTATGGCCAAATTTACATCTGTGTCAGTATAAATGGAGCCAGTAACTGGTTAGCTCAGCAGAGCTGTCCACAGTCAAGTATGCAAAGGGAGTGGAGGAAAGGCACTGTACTTTTCCCCCCCCCCCCCCTTTTTTCCCAAAAAAAAAAAAAACCCGGCCCACCCCCCCGGCCCCCGCCCCCCCCCGGTTTTTTTGTCTCCCCCTTATTTTCTTTAGTTTTTATAACCCCC
>Ga0181612_150305_pt1 | contig 11308 bp, 8 predicted proteins | sample HoacroProtozoa21_FD_119630 | JGI IMG/M metagenome (GOLD analysis project Ga0181612, IMG submission 119630) | Hoatzin crop microbial communities from Cojedes, Venezuel. Combined Assembly of Gp0051906, Gp0051904, Gp0051908
CAGTGCTAAGAGTTTGACTGAACTTCTACAGTGAAAATTTCTGAAAACTGTATATTGTGATGTACATTTCAAAGGTACTATTTCATGCTAAAGGTAATATTTCAGAGAAACACATGTGTGTAAGTACAAAATAAACGAAGGAAGCAAATCACTAAATGAATTTGCAAATACCAAACTTCAGCTTAAAAGCAAGTGATCTGTTTTAAACATGCCAAAAACTGAGTTCAGGATTGTGAACAGCTGTTGTAGCACACAACGCTTAAAAAACATTCCCCACACTTAATGTCTGCACTGCAGCTTTCAAAATGCCGAAAGTGTCCGAGATGTGCATTCTTACAGTGACTTAGGCATTCAGTACTCCCTGCAAGAAAAATGAGAAACCTTGAGGTTCCAGCGGTTAATAAGGAAGTACTGACATAAATTCTGCATGTTAAATTTCAGTTTAGAAATCCAGACAGAGTCAGAATGGAGAAGGCTGCAGTACACAATACTGCCACATCCCACCTGGCTAAAGTACACAAGCCCGTGAATCAGCACCTATGCTCGGCTGTGGAGGTGAGTCTTGGCATACCCTGGTGCCTGGGTAACTTGGTGATCTAGACTGGGAATCTATTACTTGCACCATGGTTCCTTTCTGGAATTCACGTGGTTTCCACAATGAGGCGCACAGTGTGCAGATGGTGTGCGCATGGCTGTATCTGGCCATGGCAGAGGACATGGGCTGGAAACACACTTGAGAAATGCTCCTGGAAACAGCTGGGAACTCAGAACAGGTACTGACCCTGACACCTAGCCATACCCTGCACCAAAAATGGTTTACTGAATCCTGGGCAGGATAACTCTACTTAAATAAGCCTTGTTACTTGACAGTTTCCTTGGCTACAGAACAAAAACTAAGCAGGGTGATACCGTTAGAATAGCTTTTGCTCCTCTGACACTTTGGTTTCAACAGAGGCCATGCTGTTAAAAAATTTTGTAAATACATGCCTGCTCCCTGCCCACCTCCACCCCCCCCGCCTTCTTTTCTTCCTGACCTCTGCCAATTTGAGTTTGAATTTTAATTTTAGTGCAAATTAATTGCAGCATATATGAAGGGTGTAACATTCCTGGTATATGCCTCTATTAAGAAATCAGACCCAATTAGATTGCTTGACTGCATAAACAGGGCATTTAAAATTTATTTATGTTGATTACCAGGATTGTAAATTGTTCTGTATTCCTTTATTTACAGGTTATTTCAATTCCTCTTAAAGATGCTCATGGATGCAACTAATTATCACACAATATTAAGAAGCAATTAACCACAGAATTAGAAGATCAAAAAGTGGCATATTCATTTGGTACCTATCTATATACAATGAAGAATTTTGGAAAGAAGCAGGGGAACTCAGAACATAAGAGTCCAGAAAGAGAGTGAGGAAAAGGGAGGGAAGGGGATCAGGGATAGCACAGGGCAGGGGGTAGATCGCTTAAGCTTTTACCTTGCCAGTTCTAGCTCTTGAATATAATTTGTGTATTTTACTCGAGAAAACACTGTTGCACTAGGACCAATGCAGTGATTAGCTAATACTACTACAGCTTAATTTAGGCAATCATATCTAAAACTAGATACCGATTCCTCTCAATGCTTCATGTGTAAATTACAGGGGAAAAGAAAAGAAAAAAATCTCTGACTTCGTCCATGTGATACCCATTCAAATGACTAAACTGGAGGTTTGAAATCTAGAAGGGGAAAATCTAGTTTCTTTCTACCACCTTCTTCCTGCAAGACTCCCACTCCCCATTTCTGCTTTCCGAGAGAGGAGTCCTTTCAGTCTTCATACTCCCTTTAAGGAAGGTCTGGTGGCCTTGCTTCTTTTCTTTCCTGTTCTATTTACCCTTCATTTTTCTACATATCTCTTGCTTGTTTAACAACCTATCTCCTCTTTTCTATTCTCAGTTTCTCCTTCTTGCTTCCCTTTTGATTTCCTTTCTTCTCCTTCCTACTTTTCTGGATTGCATATAAGTATATGATCTTTCAGTGTTTGCTAATATATTTGGTGATAATTTTCCAATCACAGGAAAGATAAATTCGCACTAACTGTTCCACTTTCTTTTTTTAAAAAAAGAAAAGGGATCTGAGGCACCAGCCTGGTTGCTCCATAGCTGCAGTAGGAGTTCTTGTTTCCTTCTTCAAGTCTGGATCTCTCTGCCTCACATGTATCACATTTCTGGCCTGCTTTTCCTTGTTTCCTTCCCGTTTTTCCCCCCTAATTTTCCTTCTCATTTTACTTCTGTTGTTTGAATTTTTCCTTCACAGTACTTCTATATCTTCTTGCTCATTTTGTTATCCTATTTTTGCCCTTCCTTTCTGTTTCTCCATCCCCCTCTTTCTCTGTTATCTCATCTGCTACTTGTTTGTTGTATTCTGCTTCACTTATGCCAGTGAACACACTTGAAAACCGCACCTCTCAGCGGGTAACATTTACCCAAATGCCTCAGGAAGGGAGAATGCCTGAGTACTTGCAACAAAAGATGTCTAAAATAGAAGTAGGGGGAGAAGAGAAAGAGGAAAGAAAATTGTGCGGAGCTGCAATTACTGTAAGTCTTTCTACTGATGTGGTTGGATGATATATGCCTGAATCAGAGAGCCTTCACAGTCACAGGTGTGTAAAGCCACCTACGCAGAGTAACTCAGATTTTTTATGTCCTTTACAAATGCTCTCAAGCTGCACCGTGGTTTGAACAACACTTACGTTTACCTTTTGAAAAATGGTGTGAAGAAGAAGTATTGCTATCACATTTACATTTTTATAGTATGGCTTGCTCTGAAAGTGTTAGAGGAGATTGCCTGGCTTAAAGCCTGGCTCAATGATTCCTGGAGGATATTTTTTCCTGCAGTATCCAACTACCATATGGAGTGCCAAGTAGCATAAAAGACATTTCAAAAGCAATTCCATGGTTACAGTTACTGTACATTAAAGGTGCAGAAGAACTATTGTAAATTATCTGTATGGTTCTTACATTATAAATTACTTTTTGTTCAGATCACAGATGACAGGCTTCCATTACAGATCATTTTATTTAAATGCATGGCAATCTTTTTAAACAAATGACTCCTAGCAGCAGAACTCCCGTGATTCTAACAGTATCTCATTCCAGCACTGCCATTAGATGCCTCCTGAGTGACCTTGCGTAAATCATTCACCATCCCACTGCCCTAGCTGCCTCCCCTCCTGTGGTCTGCCTGTCTTAGGTATTTAGACAATGGCAATCTCTCTTTGAAGTAGAGAGACAATTTTATCACTTTTTAAATTCTTCATGCAACGGAGACTATACTAGTCTCTAGGAACTTCTGTAATAAATAACTATTAGTAATGATAATTAACCATACCAATAGGATGAGTTTTGGAACACAGTACTAGCAAGCAAAAGTAAAGAGTCAATTACTTCAAAGATCTGGACCTGAGAATGAGTTCCAATGAGCAATGGTTGAGGACCGTACGAGTAACACCACGTGTGAAGACTTTGATTGAAATGACTCAGCAGAGGGAGGACAGAGGGAGGATAAGAATTCAGTTCTCCATAGCAACCTTCAACTCCTTTTGATATGAAACTATTCTTTCCTCCACTGAAATCGTGTAATATTTTCTATGATCGTTTCCTTCTCCATGCAAAGTATTTCTGTCCAAAGACACTACCCTTTGCTCTTTGTCACCTTTCGGACCCTTTTTTTAATTGAGCTTCTAGTTGTGTAAGCTTGTGAAGCTTATGAGAAGGATTTCAGTTCTTTCCTGGGAAAACCCCAGACGATGTACACCCTCAAATTCCTGGAAAAAGTGAAGTGACGTTCTAAAACTCTTGATTGACTTTCAGAGGACATGTGCTTTATGCACTGTGTGAAGTATGTGTCTTACAGTAAATAAGAAGTACAAAATTACGTAATTTAGAACTGCATCAAAGCACGTATGTGCAAAATGACTGAATTAAGATTACACAGACAACTTCAGTCCTGGCATTTTCCAAATGTCTAGAACTCAAGTGGGCAAATAATACCATTCTTTTATCCTAGCTTTATTTTTGGGGGATTTAAGGAGCTTCTTAGGTTTAAAAGATAAACAAGCAAGACTCCTTCCCAACCTCCCAGTTTGAAATCCCACTATATTTTACTGACAACCCTCTAAAATTCAGGAATCGTGTTTTTTTCCCTCAGGTTGTGAGGGGAGTGTATTCCACTAGTCACAGTCTTTTCATTTGAAATTGTTTTATTTTCACTACACTTGGTTTTCCCCTCTCTCCTCTCCCCACTTCTGTTGCAGTCTCCCTCCCTTAAACACTTTTTACTCCCTCCCCCTCTACTGCTTCAAATCTGCCCACTTGGTTTCTCTTGCCAGCCTCTCTCTCTCTCTCCTACTCATCATGCCAATATTCCCTCTTTACAACTGCCCCAAGTCTTCCTCTTCACTCTCAGGCTTTGCAAGTAGACTGCTTTTTTCCTTGGGCATCAAGACACAGGAGTTTTCCTGTTTTGACTTCCTATAGCCAAGCTCCACACCGATGTTTTGGTGCTATCAGAAATCATTTCAAGGACACCTGAAATGCCTAAGACAGAGTCAGTCTTCAAAAAGTTTAGCAATCAACTGCTGATAAAACTGAACATACTAGAAAGGACCTGAGATTTTTCAGAAATTCTTATCTTGGCTGTGTATGGGACATTTTTTTCACAGAATTGCCTAGACGTATGTATTTGACAGTGACGCCACTGCATATCCTGCGCCATAGCACACGAGACATAAATCTTTTCAAAGAGGCAACGTTAGGTACCAGGAAAAAAAATCTTGTAAATTCTACACTAAAGAATGATTGCTAATTTAGCTGAATTTTTACCCTCTTTACATTCCATGCAGAGACCAATAATTGATGTACCTACATTACTCGGTTGTTGTATTTAGACAAAGTTGTAAACAAGTGAAATCTTGGTTTTATAACAGAAATTAGAAGATAAATTTAAGATCAGTTGTTTGCCACCTGTGCTCCATAATACATAGATGTACACAGTAACAGTTCACTCCTTCCCACACTGTGTTAACTTCTGCAGGTGTCTGTACGACTTTTCCCTCCTGCCCCTACAGAAACACCTGAGAATTTCTCGGGGGCTGGAGATGGAATTGGAGGTCAGCAGTGCTAAAAGCATCTCTCTCCCGAGTCCCTTCCAGGTGCTGCAGTTTGTTGAGATCTAAATTCCCATCTCTGAAGGACTAGCTTCTTTCCTTATTGGAAAGAAAAAAGATCTGGAGCAAAACCATATGTAAGGCAAAGAGCGGTAAGAGCCAGAGCCCTGAGGGCACTGCTAGGACGTCATGTCCCTGCCCAGCTCCCTGCCCTGAGGGTCCCCCCACCTGCCCACGGTGCAGGACGAGGTGTCAGCCACCCGGAGCCGTCATCCCCTGCCCCAGTGACAACAGCAGGGCTGCTCTCCAGCTCCCCACAGCCCTGCCCTGCCCAGCCACGGGCCTTGCTGAGCCAGACCCACCCACGGGCCCATGTCCCGGCCTGTCCCCATCCCCAGGGAGGTGCCTGATGTCCGGGGCTGTGGCTGTCCCAGTGCCCCCCGGCTGCCCTGCTCCTGGCTGCGGCGGTGGGATGGCCCTGCCCTGACGGATCTCTGGGGAGCCCCCAAAGCTCCCAGCCCCTGACCCAGGGAGCCGCAGGCCCGCGCTGTGCCCTGGCACCAAGTGCAGCAACACTGCCTGCACCCTTTGCCTTGCCGATGAAAGTCTGAAACTTTAGGGAACAGAGAGGCCAGTCTTATCTTACTCTGCTGGAAACAAATCACAGCTTGTAAGAGCTGTGTTTTTTACAGCCTTAAAGTTCTCAGAAAGGTAAGAAAAGCAAGAGAGAAAGACACAGTCTGCCTTGTACATTTCATGCGCTGAGGAATAGTATGGATGATGCAGAAATAATGAGTTTACTAGGCTTCAGTGATAAAAAAGAAATATTAGAAACTCATAAGTGCAAGAAGTCATTGGAAAGCCTTCTAACAGACAATTACCGTGATGTGCTTGGACACGATGCTTATTTTCCTGTTCCTGACATAAACAGAACATAATAAATAAAAAAGGAGAAGGTCAATGCAATGCATCATGTATGTTGTTTTTAATATCTGAATTTCAGGAAAAAAATAGCAAGTAGTTTTAAAGCACTCGAATATAAATGTATTTTATGAATCTCAGCCAAACATGTAAAACAGACCCACACATTCACACATAACACATACACACTTTTTTTCCTAATTCCCGCCTGACTTTTAAAGTAGTTTTATTTACTATGTAATGTAAAAGTTAATTTACGGTGATTTCTCTAGGATTCATAAATAAATCTCATTTAGCTCGTTTTCTTCCCAGGTACACAGCAGCATCTTCTAAATGGTAACACAGAGTATTTATTTCTTTCTGGACAGGGAGGGTAATCATGCTGCTAGGAACCCCTCAGGAGGGAAGCTGGCAATGAGCTGATGAATACACAGTAAATCATTTCCTGAAAAGTCCTGATAGCTGAAAAAAATGCTAGTTATCAAGACTTCATGCTTAATACAAGCAGTGCAAATAATCTAAGTCTGAATCACTGCAAAGACTATGTGTCTACTTCTTGTAGCAATGAAGATGGACTTTGCATATCTGCAGTAGCTCATATAGTTATTATGGCAGAGATAAAGAAAAGAGAAACAGAAAAATAGCTATTTTATTCAGTTTTCTGGTTCTGCTGTCTCAGTGTTAGCTGGTGTGAGTAACTGGGACAAAGCTGTGAATTGCATTTATAGACACAGAGGATCTCGAATCTATAGTGAGCATTTCTCAGAGAAGAAGGACCAAATTAGAACTGCAACTTGAAATACTATTTCCAAACAAGCTTTTAGAATCATCAGAATATGTCTGCCTTGCAACTATGAAAGAGGAGTACACATTAGTCATTATTGTAGCCTAACATATGAATATAACACTACTCCCAGTATGGTCCAGCTGCTTAGGAATAACCCCAGCTGGTCAGAGCGGCTCACTCTGATGCCTGCTATTGCAGCCAGGTTATTACTCATTTTCCCAGGGCCATAGACCAGCAAGACATTTGCTCCTGCCTCTCAGCACAGCCTATATTTGTTACATGTGGCCCATGTCACACTTTCAAGTTCCTGATTGCAGTGGAAAGATGTCCTTAATAAAGTAAGATTGACAAGAAGGATAGAAATGTCACTTCCCCTTTGGAGAAATTAGGAGTGGAGAACAGAGTTTTAAACTTCACCAAGATTGATCATTACTGACTTTTCTGAGCTAATGATGAAAGACAAAGAATTAAAACTGTAGTAACTCAGACAGCTTTCACCTGACAACCGAGAACCTTTAGGACATTGTAGGCAAACATACCACATAGCTGTGAGCTGAAGAAATACACTGTAAACGTCTGATCTCAACACGCTGTAGTTAATAATTCTCCTTCTGATTTCAGAAAAAAACCTTAGGGACTTCTTCCTTCTACTCCCACTCCTATTCTCCACCTCCTACTCCTGACATATTACGGGAAAAATCTTAGACACATGATGGAACTGTTGATTTTTTTTCTATGACCTACTCAATCAGAAATTAAAGAAGTACCACTGTAAAGAATCACAGTGCATAAGCAGTAGAATAAGCCTGAGTGCCTTTAGCACACCTGAGAGAGACACTATAAATGAGTCTGTACAATTCTCCTTCTCATGGCGTAGATGTTACACAAAATCCTGCATCAAATATTTGTTTTCTTGGATTTTGGGGGAAGTAAATACTAAAAAAACAACAGGAGAAACGGCCAGCAAGTGAATTTCACTTCCATGAAAAATGTTGACATGTTGGAAAATAAATGTATCCTATAAAGAAGACAAAGTTAAACCATCTTGTTTTCTGACCCTTTCCCATACAAACTATGCAACAGAAAAAGATCATAAAAATCTCTCTGGTAGACAACTATGCAGCAATACTAAATAATTCACTAGATTCCTCCTGCAGACCATGGCAAAAGTAGTAATATCTTTGCCTTTTCTGAGTGTGGTCACGAATAAAAAAATAATACACCAAATCTGTATATAGTTGAGTTTCTTTCTAGACAGAGTGATGGAAATGAGGAACAATAATAAGAATTATCTCAGTAACTCTCAAGTATTTAGAGAATAGCTTATTACTCTGCATATGTTAACAGGTATTTGTAATAGTAGTGTTTCTAAAAGAATTTTAAATCCACATCGAGCTGGAAAAAACTGACAAAGACAAAATGTCATGATCAGTCCACATACTTTAAAAATACTACTCATTCTCCTGCAATTTATTTAAAAGTGCAGCTACTGCCTCTAAATCATGGAAACTAGACAGAAAACAAAATCTATTTAACTATTGAAAATTTTTCATTTTTATTGAGGGTTTAACAAGACTTTTGTTCAAGAGAAATAAGTGCCAGAAAGGGATATAAAACAGTGCCATCATTTTCTGTAGGAGCTGCTGGTGGTGGGTAATGAAGAAATAAGTCAACGATTGCTTAAGGAATACACCTTGAAGTCTGTATAAATCCCTGCTTTTCTATGCAGAGCAAGCCAGTTGTCTTCGTGGCTTGTTTCTCTTTCAACAATATATCTTGTCTGCTTAGACAGAAACTCTTCAAGACAGAGATTATCCTAACTGTGAAACACTGAAGGTGTGTTTGTACAGGTCCTACCAAAAAAGTCTTCTCAGTCCCTTCAGTTCCACCTAGAGGCACAGGCGCACAACAGCAGCAGGAATACCTAAAATGTACGCAAGTACTACGAGGCGGAGGGGAAGATGGCACTGCTCTTCGGGTCACAGGGAAAAAAAAATACGAAAAGTGTGGAACTACAAAAAATACGAATTTTACGGGTTTATGTGTCGGTGGCTAATTCTCAGATCTAGCTGAAGCTTTTCCTGTGATAAATACAATTATAATTCTGTTCCTGGGCAGATCCTCTGGTGCCTGAAACATCGGAGCTGAGCTGCAGCCTCTCCTGCAGTTGCACCACTCTAATTACCCGGTCACTTACTTTCATGAAGTTTGTAGGAAAGGAGCCAGCTTGTTCAGGGTGGTGACACATTCAGGTACTTACATACTTGAACAGAGAGAAAAACACGAGCCCCATTTGCTGAGGTCAGTGTGGTCACACTGAAAGGTCAGGTTGTCACAGGAGGCAAAGATGAGTATCTGAAAAGGTTTGCTAAAATACACTTTCAGACTGATTTGGTTGAGGGTTTTTTTTCTCCTGTATCTAGAGAGAATTCTGGATTCTGTGATTAAGCTACTGGAAAGGAAAATGTTACAATGATAAAGCATTTCTGTGACTAATTTTTAAGCCTGTGAAAAACACTAATCTTCTTTTATGACTCCTGGTTTTCCAGTATTAATATCCACACATACCATGACCATTATAACACTCTTTTGAATGTTATCTTAATGATGTACAATCATGTTATGAGATGCCAAATGTACTTGGAAATGAATACTCAAACCACACCGTGCTGAAGTTCACACATATCTGATTACACTTCAGACATATTCAGCACAAAGGTTATAGGTCACACTCTCATCTGGCATGATCTGCTGTTGCTTGACAGATTTCTAGCTATACTTAATTATAACAGATGAGAATCTTCTTGTATATATATTAAAACTCATTAAGCCAAGCAACAATACTGAATACTAGTCAATAAATATGAAAAAAGTAATATCCACATGAAAACACATGGGTTGCTTATACTTAAGTTATTTTGTATCTCTTTTATTAGATATTAGTCTTCTGTAGAGCTATTTCCTGTGGAAAGTGGAGGGACAAGAGGTAATTCAATACTTTTAAGACTTGGCTCTTCATGTTTTAGTGTTTGTACCCTCAGCAGAACAGCTGTTCCAGAAGCTTCTGATGCAAGTTGTCTCCCAAAGAAAAGCTTTCATTCAAATCTATTTGCTCTGGTGAATAATCTTTTAGATCAGGTAACAATCTTTTATATCTTAATTTTCAACAGGAGAAAATTTAAGAAAACAATAGAACTCTTGTCTCTGTTTAGTTTTATTTCATTGACTCAATTTATGATCACTAAATCTAATGTTATTTCATGCAAGTAGCTCTTGTGCAACCAGTGTGTTTATTGCTTACCAAAACCAACTCTTGAAATGACAATATATAGCATTTAGTTAATGAAAATAAAAATTTCTATCAACTCTGGTATGTTGAAATAATGAGGTCCTACCATTTGTGCAGTACAGTTTTAAGCCATATTTATCTCCCTCGGAACTTTAAAATAGCCTCATCGAAGGTCAAATCTGACATTTGTGTTTAAGAAGGATATCTAATTCTATTTCATTAGAAGCTACTTTACCAGCTTTTCCCAAATCAATTTTGACTCAAATAGATTACCACTTACTTCTTTGCCCTCCTCCACATCATTAATGTGCAATATTACATCTGTGTGCCCTACTTTTGTCACTCATGCTCAGAAATGACGAATTCAGATAGAAAGTGGTGCAAAAAAAGGGTTACTAGATTTTCTATGCCCTGACTATCCCTTCTGAAAGAGAAGTATTAAAGATCTTAAATTGTTAAATCTAGAAAAAAAAAAAAGGCTGAGAGATATTTGAGAACAGCATGTATATCCACCAGGAAAACAACAAAGGAAAAGAGCAGCTAACCTGGACAACACTGGAACATGGACAAGTCACAATCTAACAGGCTTTGTGACAGAGTTTAATAACAGAATCTTATGATGTGATTGTCTGCCAAAGCCAGTTGCTGTACGCAGTGACCCAGGAGACCCTGTCCAATCCTGCTTGACACAGAGTAAGAAAACACTGTGATAACGTCTTTTGCAATTAGAGTCTTTTACTTCTCACTGGCACTTTAAATTTCCAGTACAACTTTCTCCTACATTATTTTGGAAAGACATGTGTAGTATATATTAATTCTTTTCTGAGTTGCATTTCTTCAAAAGTTAAAAATTCTTAATTAATGCACCATGTGCAGAGGAAACTTGTTAGCAACTTACTTTATTAAAACAAATGTTAGGTGGTTCAAAGCTGTATCTGAATTTCTGAGGAACAATTACATGAAGGTAAACCCTATTATGTTGTTGCATACAACCTTAAAATCCAACTCAGTATATCCTTCAGGATAGACTGCACCCATGGGGTGCAGGTGAAAAGTTGTTTTATTCACTGTACATAATCCATGTAATCATAGAATCATAGAATCATAGAAAGTTTTGGGTTGGAAGGGACCCCTAGAGGTCATCTAGTCCAACCCCCCCGC
>Ga0181612_179681_pt1 | contig 11308 bp, 8 predicted proteins | sample HoacroProtozoa21_FD_119630 | JGI IMG/M metagenome (GOLD analysis project Ga0181612, IMG submission 119630) | Hoatzin crop microbial communities from Cojedes, Venezuel. Combined Assembly of Gp0051906, Gp0051904, Gp0051908
CCTGGACAAGGTCCTGTGCAGCCTGCTGTAGGTGACCCTGCTTCAGCAGGAGGGGTGGACTAGACGCCCCACAGAGGTCCCTTCCAACCCCTACCATTCTGTGATTCTGTGATTCTGTGAAAATACAGACGTGGAAATCTAAAGCTGATCATCAAGTGTACAGATGAGTCCCCTGACTTTGCTAGTCCATGTGGATCAAACTAAGCTATATCAGAACTTTTCTGGGTGTTTTGGTCATCTAGCTGAACACTCAGAATATGCAGTGCAGCCTAATATGCAAATGTCGTAGAAATATATGAATCAGAAAACATTAAACAAACTGCTGTCATTACATTCCTGATCTGAAGAATTTGCTTTCGTTTATTCTGGGTTAGTGGATGCCATGGAGAAAACAAGAGACTTGTGATAATTTTAAATACTGCTTTACAAGTTGGCATGCCAGTGAATCAGCTTTGCCCTTTTTAATGATTTGTTTATGACAGTGTTGCAGAATCCTTAGAGCTAATTTCTTTTCTCTTTAGCATTTATGTCAGGTTTGCACATGGGTAGCTCAAGAGTATGCCTGTAGCTTCCATATGCTTTTATATTCCAGCATCCTAATGTAAATAACATTGCTACTTCCAATGGCTTGTTCTAATAATATCAGAGCAATTACATTTACAGAACCTGGCAAAACAGCTAGTTTGTTATTATCTGCAGATGTAACACACTCCTTTAAATGGAAATGTGTCATTTGTAGCTGTTCGTTACACACGTTCTGTATTTACTTGAGGGTGGGACAGCGGGATCTGTAATTCTGAATATCTATTTTCATTTATTTAAGAGCTTTTCCACACAAGGAACTTATATTGCAGTTAAGAAAGGAGGTGACTTTATGGTATATCAGTTTTTTCTGAAAAAAATCTCATGTATTAACATTTTTACGCTAGATTGTCTGCATAGCAAAGTTAAGTTCAATCGTTCTTATGAGTTATGAGTAGCAACTCTGAGCACGTTTCTGAGTACGTGCTGTACCTGAGTATGTGAGTACATATTGCTTGAGTCACTTGCCCCTTGCCCCATACAGATAAGCCATAATAAAAGGTCTGCATACTGTATGTTAGCAACTGTATGCTGTAAAAATTGATTTTATGATTATTAGATCCCAAATAAGATCAGGTGATTTATATACATACTAATGGGACTTATATTAATCTTTTCCATGGATTAAATAAATTACTTCCTGAGAACAAAGTTTTAAACTGAAATTCATGTTGTCATTTACTGGTATTTAGCTTTCATATTAATCTTTAGGATAGACTCTGCACTTCCTTACACATATCTATATCAGTAGTATCACGATTGACAAAACCTGCAACAAACTGTCTTCACTGGAGGGACTGTGGCAGCCTTACATCAGCATAACCAAGAGCATCTTTTCTAAGTACGAGACTGTCCTATGTTACCACTACACATTGGTTAGTAATAATACTGCAGACAGTTAATTGATACAACATCCAGCAGTGTGGACCTCCAAAGAAGGCCTTGAAAAGGCTCAGATGAGGAAGCCAGCCACACATCCGAATGCTTATGCTTTAGAAATTTATTTCAGTGTGGACATCTGAGTCCCGCAGCTGCTGTACATAGCCTTTTATATGGCCACAGGTGTTGGCTTCAGTGCTGGAGCACGGAGTGGTAGCAAACAAAGGGGAGTATAGTCAGTGCTGCCAGAGACCAGACATAGTGCCAATTTAATACTGAATGTAAAACAAATACTCGTGCCAATTTGTTTCTAAATGCATTTTTAGTTAGAAAAATTAGCTTGTCTTTTGAAAGCATTATCTATGTGTGGATGAATGTTCGAAGTTTTAATACAGTATAAAGCAGGCTTTTAAAAAATCAAAACAAATAAACAGAATATAGACTTACAAATATCAAAACCTATGATTCTATTGTTTATGCTCTTATTGTTTAAAAAAACCAAAACTGTATTAGACTAATTTAATTCTTCGTGATCATCCCCTTGGCATATTTTGTGAGACATTTATCCCTTATGCAGTAAAAATTACTTCTCTGGAGCTGCAGCAGGAAGTAAAGGTAATTCAGCGTTAGAGTATGGTGTAAAGTAAATTTGTATGAGTATTCAAGGGCATTTCTGGAGTTGCACATTCTTACTTCAGCTGATTGAACTATCATTGTATCATCTATGCAATCTAATTTTAGGAAAACATTTTCTACTTCTGCGAAGAATGCGTATTCCAATGTATTCAGATTTACATTATTTTGAGATGCATTTTGCCTGTAAATGCAGTATATTTTAGGCATTTCCCTCATTAATTACATCTGAATCCTATTTGCATACATATTTATACAAATAATTTATCTTTGGTTGATTCCAAAAGGAGAGGTGGAAGTGTAGAGATCCTTTTAAAATGATTGACTACTTATCACAGTACTACAGATGCTACTTCTGCCTCTGTACAGCAAATTTCCTGCACTAGTATTTACAGATAATAGCATTGACAGCTGCTTCTGTTACCAAAATTGCAGTGAATGTTTAAGGTATTTAGCGTTTTGCAATTGGAAAGAGAGTTACCAAAGGGTCCTTCAATCCTAAGGACTCAAAATCCCTCTTTTGTACTACTACCTTGGTGGGTTTTAATATTAATGCACACCTGGATGCTGCAGGAAGTTTTCTTGTGGGCAAGGGACATACATTTTGTTCCAGTTTGACTTGGACTGCAAATGGCAAACAGAACATTTAATGTAGATTTGAAGATCTGGGCATAGTAAGTGATGAAAGTGTCACTGAAGAAGGGAGTTGGAAGGGCAAAACTGTGGTTGCTAGGCTAGATCCCTGAAATTAATATGCATTTTATGTTAACCCGTCACTGGGAAAAAAGAAACTGTCCTTGGAGTAAGGACTTCTGTCCTAGATTCTCCCTTTCCTAATGGAGAGCATGGAACAGTGGTTACGCTGCAAGGTCCCATATAGACACTTTTATTTCATAAAAGCTATTGAAGCTGATTTTCTTCTGTAGAGAATTCTGAATAAGAAAACTAAATAACAAGTGGCAGGTGTAGGTACCCATTGCAAAAAATGGACAGTAGTAAACAAGTCTTGAACACATAAAGATAATAAGCAACGTTTTTTAAGTGGGCTGTTCAAAGAAGTTCATCATAACAGAGGAATGTGTTTGCAGGTGCTTTTTATGAAATGGTTTGATTTGTGTGAATGAAGTCGAGTGGAAAGGAAGCAGTTTGTTAGAAAACTTGGTAAAAGGAAGACTTTATCTCTGTATTCAAACATACCCTACCTTTAAAAAATGAAGTACTGTCTTCTAGTTTCAAAAAGGTCTAAATTATTCAAAATACTCGTAAGAAACTTTTAACAATTGGTAGTGAAATAAGGTTGCTTTGCTAAACTTGCATTGTAATCAGAGTTTACATTTGGTAGTACAAAGCAGCTCATGAACCTGACACTTAAACACAAGAGACCATCCCAAGCACAGACCTCTCAATTATTTTTGGATGGGTTCTCCTTTTGTTTGTGTTGATGGCATGGATGGCTTTTTATCATTTTGTGTATGTATATGCATGTATGTGTGTATATATATATGCCTAGTAATAATTATAACTCCTAGCTTTGCCTGAATGCAGAACAGTTGAAATCATTGAAATATCAAAAATCATCTTGTCTTAGAATTTCAGATCACACCACTGAATAATCTTCTAGCAGTAATTTTAGATTACATTTTCTTTTCTTTTGTCTGTTTAATTTGTATTTTTATTCTCATTAAGCATTATTTTAAAACCAAACTTCATTTACAATCTTCAGCTAGTATGTCTCAACATCTTCAATTTTTTGTTTCAAAACTATTCAAAACCGCAAATTCATCTAAACTAGCCTTTTCCCGTTAAAAGGATTTTAATGTTTATTTTTCAAAGAAATAGAGATTGGGGAAAAATTTCCAAGCTAATTCTGTTAAACAATTTTTTTACTGAGAAAAGAATATCCTTCCTCTGAAGTGTTTCTTTAAAAAAAAGTTTTAAAAGATCAGTATGTCACTGTATATAAACATATACACATATACATGTATACAAACATCCAAATTGTGCCCTGTGCTAGATTGTTTTCACATCAAATTTCTCCTTAAATAAGCAAAGCATTCTGACTGGTATTTCCTAATACATAAAAAATATATATTTCCTTCATGCTCTTGGTCTTGAGGCAGAATGAAAATCCCTGTCTGGATTCTGTGGGAAACCAAGGGTGATGTTCACAGTGTACCATTCTGTACAGGACTTCTATTATTCTATGAAATATCCCCAGAACAGCCCCACTAGATGCACCCTTCTCATTATAAAATTGTTCTTTCCCCCTTGTGAGAAGAAGAACTTTCTTTCTCCTTTGCATCAGAATATCCAGTTATGGGTTTCTAATCCCATGTCTGCATTGTGGGCTGTGTGTAGAACTGCAGCAACTTCATCTTCTGTCACTTCAGAAACGCTGTTTGATAGGGCCTCCCAAAACTCCGCTTACCTATTTTGTTGCTCACGTTTCCACTGCTGCGAGGAGGTTTAATTATCTTCAACTGCATTATCTCAGGAATAACTATTACTGCATTCCAGCTTTCGCATATTTGCCCAGATTTATTTGCTTGATTCTGTATTTCTTTTCCTCTTTGATCACTTAGCCATGGCTTTTTTTCTACATCTTCTTCTACTCCCTTTCCCACACTTTCTAGTTCTATCAGTACATTCCAGTAAGCCTGATTCATTTTCAGACCTTGCACATTGTTTGAGAAACTAGGAGCATTCCGTTGCTTTCTGTTTTTATCTCTGCCATTCATAATTGTCACAGATTAGGGGTTTTAGCTTGAAAAAATTAAAAAACATGTAGTATGACTTAAAATTAGTCTATGTCTGTGGCTGCCATGGATGGGAAAGTGCGGTTTTGTTTCTAGGGTGAACACATAATGAACAATGTATTTTAATGTATTAGCATTCCAGTTTGAATGAAACAAAAGACATAAGGAAAAAAACCAGATACTGATTTATTTTTATTCAAAACCAGTTTAGTAAACGAAAGAGTTCAAGTTTTGATTTACTTACTTTACTATGCATAAAATGCGTATGGACTTCACGTGCATGTATCACCAAACAGCAAAAAGAGAGGTTCAGCAAGTGCATTATTCGTATCCTCAAATGCACTTCCAGGCTACTAGACAAGAGTGATAATAGGAAGTGCATGGAGATGCGGTATTTCATCTGCACCAAGAGCTGAATTCACAAGTAGCCTAAATGCCAAATTACATCATTTCTCCTCCCGCAAGTCAGGCACGTTGCGGTGGCCACCGCACAGCTGCCGGCCTGGGTGGCATCCAGGCAGACGCAGTCACAATTGTCCCTTTTCATCTGGGTCATTCTGAATTCCCTCAACAGGAAATGGAACACAAGCAGAAAAGTTTTAAAAACATCCCAGACATGAATCAACAAAAAACCCAAACATCTGCTCGTCAAAGCTCATCAGAAAACAGTGTATTTTATTTACACTACTTTTCTGGATGTACTGAGAATGCCTAATGAGGTTAGAGATCACTGGAAAATATTGCTGGTATGAAGTGTCCATTTCACTTTTCAGATTACTGGCCTGATCCACACAAAATATGTGAAATACAATGTATCATATTCACAGCCTCTGCAGTTTTGGTGTTTATTTTAGCATAAAGTGATGGAGTTTTATTAAATCCACAGTCTGCATCAAATCCAAGCTGGCCAAAAAAAAGGTACCATATTCTGATCAATATTTTCATTTATTTTGATGATAAAGTTGTGCTAGCAAATGTGAAAACCAGGATAATAGAAAGCGTAGTTGATGTAAGTGGACTCATCAGAGGAGTGAGGAACGCTGCCATGCATAAGGACGTGGGGGCTCACATGCTCCAGTAGAACAGCTCAGTATAACCTACTGACCGCATCCTGCACTGCCAGAGAATCGGGCCACTGTGTTTAAATGTCTAACATTGTGTAGGTTTTCTGATCCACAAGACAGATCCCATACTCTGTCCTCATTCACAGTTTATGAATTCACATGTCCTTGTGAGAATTCTTACTACCAGGGCAGGTCTAATTTCTGCTTTGTCCAGAATAAGAACGCAGATACTTACCCTTTTTTTCAGTGGTTGGTATTTTTGTAGAGCTACATTCGAGCTATTACACAGGGAAGTGCTTAGCTCAGAGGTGGATGCCGAGTTACCTGAGCCGTTTCAGTTATTTCGGGGAGAGGTTCACATCAGCTACACTGAGGAAATGTTGGCTCACGGTGGCTGTGACCTTGTCCTTGTGGATGTCCTCATGCTTCTCTCTGCGTGTCAAAGGGAAACAAAATCTTCTTTTGCAGGAGTAAAATTTGTCAGGGAGCAAAGGGAGTGTTTTAATTTTGTTTGCTCACTGGTTGTTGGTTTTTTTCAGGCTTTTTAAATGGTGTATATCACCTTAACATCAAGACACCACATGGTATTTCCTCTGAGGCTTTTCTGTTTGTGTTCATAGGAAAGCATCTTCCTTAGCAATGAGTGCTTTTGAAGGAAGCCAGTGTAGCACCCTGGTCATTCTCTTAAAGAGTCAACTTGGAGATGATGCAGTGTTCTCAGTAAATTCCAGAAGAAGCAATACTTTCATAGTTTTGGTTTGGAGAAAGAGAGAAAGAGGACAACAGCATTGATGAATGACTAGAGCAGCTGTAAGTCACATAAGGGGTAATTATTTTTTGCAAGTGTGAAAAGGAATTTTATTCTGCATGTCTGCTGTGTAGCTACAAAATATTGCTGTCGATGCTAAAATGGATAAACACCTGCTAAAAGAACTGTGGAGAGGATTATCTCTCTTTCTTACACATACACTTATGAAATATGTACTACATGTTGGACCATCTCCAGTTTTTTTCTCTTTCTCTCAGCATTTTTCTAGCTATTGAATCAATTGTTGATCCTCTCTGCCCAACCTGTGAAAAGGACATCTGCTATGTAGAGAGGCCAAATATCAACAATATGACGTGCTTCGGTCACCCTATGCCAACCTGCTAGGACAGAATGCATGTTTGTTTTTTAACCAGTCTGCTTTTGGTTCTGTTGCACGGTTTTGTCATTGGGATGTGGGGCCGGTACTCTCTCCTGCTCCTGATCCCTCCTCACCAGGCTGGAAGGAGCTGCTTGCTGATTGCTCTCCACCTGTGCAGCTGTGGCGATGCTCTGCCAGCAATGCTAATGCTCCCTTGCCAGTTTTTAAACATTCTGCCAAGTAGAGAGAATTAATAACCAGATCTGAATCATCACTAAAGTAACCCTAGTGCCCCTGTGTCCTACTCCTCCAGTATTATGTCATTTTTCAGCTCCTGTTCAGGATAATAAAAAGCATCTCTTAAACCCCCATAGCTGAGAAATGTGTCAGGGTGGGTCGTGCCCTTTATTCAGGCTACCCTTTTTGCCTTTGTGGCTCAAAACATTTAGAAACCTTTAAGCCAGATTTTACAGTCCATGTCGTGCTGCTCAGCTGGTGCAAAGTGGATGGACTCCCGCCAAAGCTGGCGAGTGGCCACAGCCTTCGCCCCATGAAGGCAGCCGGGAAAGGGCAGTGCGGCTCGCGTCCTCGGAGCCCCTCTGCGCAGCAGCCTGTGAGGCAGCCTGGCCCCCGGCCCCCAGCCCACGGGGAGGGGACCCCCAGGCTGGGCTAAGCCCCAGGTCTGCCTGTGCTGAGCGGCACGTGGGGACACAGCTGACCTTCCCTCCTCTGGGGACATCCACAGACAGAGCGGAGCTTTTGACTTTTAAGCTGGAAAACAAGGGAGATCAAACAATTGAAGGGTTCAAGTGGAAGTTAAACCAATAGAGGGAAACTACTAAACCTGAATCGTAGCTAATAATGTCTGCAATATAAATGCCTACTATAACTTCAGCAGCAGCTTCCCACTGTGGTGTGGGCTTAACTTATTTGATTCCCTTTCTTTCATTTTGTTTCATCCTTTTTGCTCCATTTGCAAGCAGAATCAAAGATCTTAAAGCATCAAGACGAACTGTCAAAAGTGAATAGTGGAAGATGCTTTGGGATGGGCATGCTCTGTTAGTACCATACCTTCAAGAAGTGCTGACAAGCATTGCTTTTAGGTTTAACACGGTGTTGTTTCACGTTCCTTTCTCTACAAAAACTTGTTCTTTAATCTCCAGAGACCTCTGCAAGCTCTGTGATGGTGTGCAGAGCAGGGACAAAGGAGTTGTACTTGCTCCAGTCAGCTGTGGCTCCCATTTCTGCTCCTAGCACCTTTCATTCCAGTTGCAACTACTGGCAGTTTTCTTTGGCTGGGTGTCATTCTTTCCTTCCCCAGTACTCTGGGGAACATCTGCGCAGCCACAAGCATAATCTGGTACACTCAAGGTTTCTCCCCTCCCTCTCTCTTCCACCACACATGTCAGTCATAAACTTCATATTTGGATGGCATCCTTGCCAATCTCCAGTTCTCTGCAGTGCATTTGGTTTTCCCCTGGGCATGAAGCCTCTGAGACAGCAGTTCTGCAGCTCTTTGTTTCCAATTCTGCAGCCTACTTCTTCTGTCTACTGTTTGGAAAGAAGGACAGCACTAACTGCCTGCAATGGCATCCCTAAATACCTGTGTGGAGATTCTGAGACAGCTTGTACTGTTAGTGTGGTAAAAGGCCAACCTCTTTATAGAAATGTAAACATGCTCTAATACTTAGCCATTCACTTCTCAGTGGCCGTGCATTGGCCTTGTCCTGCCCTGAGTGTGTGAACTGCATATATATACCACATCATGTTCCCTTCTACCATATCATATTCCCACTGATTTTATTAATTCCACAGTAGCTGTGATGATAAGAGCGGTCGGTGGTAATGAACTGACTTCAAGTACTGCATAAAGCCCCAATGGGAGGTGTGAGAGAAAGAAGACATCTTTTTTAGATGAAGTACTACATGCCTTCTTTGTCCTAGCCAAAAAGGGTCACCTGGCTTGATACACCTGTCGAAAGAATCTTTTTTTTTTTTTTTTTCCAGGACCATCTTCCATCTGTTTCACTGTTAATACCTTAATATGACAAATTATTATGTCTGAAAAAGCTACCTGGTACAAACCACTAAATTCCTTTTGGTTCTCTGCTCCGTTTGTAGTAAAGAGGCAGTTTCTGAAGGGCTAGAAGTTATCTGGCTTGTAAAGAAAAATCCAATCTCCGGCAGAGACTAGAGTTATAAAATTTGACCTACTTAACAAAAAATCCTATTAGATGGATTTATACATGGCTCCCTGAGATCAGACTGTCCAGTACGAAGAATAAAACCTGAAGCATTTTAATGGGACCTGAAGCCTTACAGCTGTTTAATGCTGTCAAGTAGTTTTTCCTTGCTTCTTTCAAATTCTGGTGCTAAAAACAATGCAAAATATAGTCTGATCCATATAGAACTTTCAGTTTGGAATATCATCATGTCCAACTGCTAAATCTGTTACATTACAATTTGATAAAAAGCATTGTTGTAAACAAACAAAAAACCCCACCTTTAATCTTTTTTTTGCCACAACTAGTTACATGGCGTGGCAAGGTGGGCCTCCTCAGAGGCTATTCTGAACTTTGAAATAGTCAGTGATCGTTTCAGCTTGCTGTAGATAAAACCATTTTTTCTTGACTTCATACTGCTTCATCTCACCCCATGCTGCAAAGCCACATGACTATTGCTAAGCTAACAGTATTGAGTGTTTTTTTTCTTGAGTCTCTGGCTTGAAGAGTCAGGTGGTTTTGTGAAGCTCTCAGTACTCCTTTCTGTCTAAAAGGGAAATTTCTGTTCCCCTTGGTTGCAGAAAAGAGTTTGTGACCCCAAACACTGCAGTGGCTCAGAAACCTGAGAGAAAACAAAAGCCCAAGTATATGTTGATATCTTTAAATCCTTTTTTGTATTAGTCTTGTATTTTTTTTTAGTTCCAAGCAATGATTTTGAAAGTTTGTTTGCTTAGCCAAACTTTGGTTAACAAGGTCCTACTGAAAAAAAAACAAACCCAAACCAACCCCAAAAAAACAGAACCATGCAAAAGATCCTGTGAAATACACAACTGCTAACAGTTTGATTCATTGAGATAATTCCCTGCTCCCTTGTTCTCTTCAGCTTCTTATCTTTTAGACAATAATGTTTCTGTAAATGAGAGATATGATTGTCAGAATCCTGGTACCTCCTTTGCATAGCTGTCACAATTTCCATAACCTGGGCAGAGGAAGCAATTACGCATGCCAGCCTGGCATAACTAGTGAATTTGCGTGCCGCATTTGCAGCAAGAGGTGCTCCGAGAGTCACCCTTGGCAGAACTTGGCAAGATGTTTTCTCCAGAAAGTGTTGGGGATGATATTTCTGGGCATTGAGCAAAAACCTTTGTGTCCAGCATCCTACCATCTAAACACAAGGAGAGGACATTACTGTCTTGGGCATATTGAGCTCTCACTGGTTATGAGCAGTATTGATACAGTCTGTATTACAAAGCAGAATAGCTTACTTTCTAGGTAATAAAGTAAGGATTTCAATTCAGCATTGTCATTTCCTATGTTCTTTATATGAGAGCTTATGGGGACTCTTTGACAGAGAAGATATATATATATTTTAAAAATCTATAGTAATAAACATGTACTGGCCATAGCAATAAACTTTCTCCATCCTTTAGCTTTCTAAAATAGTTGTAAATAACTCTATGAGAGGACTAGATTCCCAGTTGTCATCAAAAGCAATAAAAGAGGCATTTATGCATTTATCCTCTGAAGGCTGGTCCCAAGGCTCCCTTCTGACATGACTACTGTGCCAGGAGCTTGCAGCTTTCACTAACATCAAGCTAGGGAATCCCTGTTGTGGGAAGGCTGGTTTCACAGACCTAGGGTACAGCCCAGGGAATCTTTCACTTGTCATGTGATATATCCTGGGGTGCAATAAGAAGAGCGTGACCAGCAGGTGAAGAGAGGTTCTCCTCCCCCTCTACTCTGCCCTAGTGAGGCCTCATCTGGAGTACTCTGTCCAATTCTGTGGACCCCAGTTCAAGAAAGATGAGGAACTACTGGAGAGAGCCCAGCAGAAGGCTATGAAGATGGTTAAGGGAATGGAGCATCTCTCCTACGAGGAGAGGCTGAGGGAGCTGGGCTTGTTCAGCCTGAAGAAGAGAAGGCTGCGACGGGACCTAATATGTACTTACAAATATCTGAAGGGTGGGTGTCAGGAGGATGGGGCCAAGCTCTTTTCAGTGGTGCCCAGTGACAGGACAAGGGGCAACGGGCACAAACTGAGGCAC
>Ga0181612_119724_pt1 | contig 11307 bp, 9 predicted proteins | sample HoacroProtozoa21_FD_119630 | JGI IMG/M metagenome (GOLD analysis project Ga0181612, IMG submission 119630) | Hoatzin crop microbial communities from Cojedes, Venezuel. Combined Assembly of Gp0051906, Gp0051904, Gp0051908
AAAGAAATTTTTCCTAATATGCAATCTAAACCTCCCCTGGCACAACTTCAAGTCACTTCATTGTCCTATTGCTAGTTACTTGGGAGAAGAGACCAACACCTGCCTTACTACAACTTCCTTTCAGGTAGCTGAAGAGAGCAATAAGGTCTCCCCTATTACTAAATAAATAAATTACTATTTTATATTACGAGTTCAGAAAAAATGTTTGCGTTGTTTCCTGTACTGTCCTCCAAGTAGTGTAGAACATATTTTATACATTAGTACATATGGCAAACATATTCTATTTAAAAATAGTCAGCCTGCTCATGGTAGCAGGTGTGAATGGTTTTCAGCTACAGTTGTCTGTCCTTTGTAACAGGTGAGTTGTTTGCAAACTGTTCTAGGCAGTCCAGCTATTACACAAAATATTTGCTCTTAGCGTTTATATTTTTTGAGATTTTGAGTAAATCTACCAGTAGATCTGCTGGCAATGCTTTACAGACAAAAATCACCTACATATTTGTATGAAACAGTAGGAGGTCTCTAATCAATGCACAGGGGTCCACCATGCTCTGTTTATGTGTGACCGGTGGCACTGGTTCTACGACAAACTTTACTTTTGTTTGGCCTGGTGCCCTGGAGCTAGCTTTTGTGCTGTCCATGTGGGACTGCAAGTCTGCTTTAAAATTACAGGTAAAGTTCAGATTGCTACAAGACGTTGTAAAATCAGGTACTGAATTGCACAAGACTTGCCTGCTGTTTCTAATTCACTGCTTCTGAAGAGACCAGACCCTAAACTGACATCCACATGCTGTACCCACAGCTTTCCTAACAGGTGATTCTTAGGGTTTGGTTTTTTTTGTTTTGTTTTCTGTTTTCTGCCTCTTCCTGACTAACTGTAGTTGGGTAGAACTGCTAGAGCCCCTTTGTCTTTCTGTGCAGCCTGTAAATAAATAATTTACTAGAAACAATAATCTATATTATACTGTAGTCTATGAGTGGGTATTCCAGTATTGCACTTTGTCAGAAAGTCGTAATCAGTTGCAGTACACTTTATCACGTTGAAAAATTACAGAACAAGTACCTCAATAACCTGATCAAATCCGTCACTATGTACACAGGTGTGCACACATCAAACTGGGTCACTTTGCTTTTGCCGTACTTAGCCATATGTTTTACTTCGCAGCTTTTTAAGTGTAGAAGTGTTCTATGCTTCACAGCCCTTGTATTTCTCAAATATTTCTGCTGTTGGTGAAGGGTGTTATGTGTATAGTTTTCAGGATGTTACTACCAGTAGGAGCAGCTGGGTGATTAGTAAGAAGCAAAGGCCTGTATTATGCATGTATATAGTGCCAAGAATTGGGGTGATATGATACAGAAAGCAGCTGTTGGACTTGACCATTAGAATTTCCCTTTTAATCATTAGCCAGAATGCATTGAGGCAGGTAAATAAACTGTTTACTGTCAGTCATCCATAAGACATAAATGCCTTGTCATAGGACAAAGTAAAACTCGCTAATCTACAAACAGTACTGCAAGTAATTTGTAAAGATGCTCTGTTTCTTCATCCTGTGTCAATACAGCTGCTGAAAGTCTTCTCGGAAAGAGGGTAATATTTTATCAGCTGACCAGCAGGACAGTGAAATTTACTTTTTCTTCTGTTATTGTGATTTGTGCCCCATGTGCAGTTTGGAAAACAAAGAGAAAAATTCAGCTATTAGTATACATCTGTCTTTGCTGAAGCTTCTAACAGTCTTTAACAGCCTTATCGTCACTGGCTTCATGCTTTTAAGTGCAAATGAGAAACTGGGGGACACACACGGTGATAGCATGAACAGATGATATTCTGCTAGCCAACCCCTGGATTATTATAATATACAAATGAACATGTGTCTGTAAGTTTATGAGGCAGTGGGGAGCAAGGTGGGGTGTTTGCTGTCATTTGGGAGAATTTTTTAAGTACAGACAATTAAAAAAATGTGGAGTTTTGCATTTTGTTTTCTATTCTTACACATTTTAAAGCTTTTATGTTTATTCCATGAGCAGTGGAAGTAGTGAAAACCCTATTATGTCCTTAAGTATCTTGTAGTGGCCTGGGCTCCCCTCTAATGCCTGTGTAACGTAATTCCTTCCCCTTTTCCTGTCATGCGGTGCCTGCAGCTCTTAACTGCTCGAGAAAGCCACCTCCTGCCCTGTGTGTCCCCCAGCAGCGGGCTGGGGAAGGTGGAGCTCCTGCTACACCCGGTTCACAGCTGGCAGAGGCAGCATCAGGTTTCCACTTACTGGTTAGGATTTCTGCTAGGTCTCTGTGTGTGATTTTTAGGCAAAAATCCCACTACTACTTATACTGCTGGCAAAAATTACTACAATATTATGTAAATATAGTTGGCTTATTTACAGTTTCACTATGTACTTCATTTTTCTGTGTTTTCTGATGCAACATAAATGGAAATGAGTGTCTTAAATTAAAATTAGATGGTAAACTGCTGTCATAGATCATGTTGTAAACCACCCATAAGAAGGAAGATGTTAGTTTGCCTTTGCAAAGACTGAGACTAGTGTTTGAAGAGTTGTCTATTTTGTTATGTGCTAGGTATTGCTAAACTCTTTATAATTAAATATATAAAAGATATTCATCTAATATGTATAGACATGTTCCTCCATTACTTTAATCTTTAATAATTCTTTAGATGAAATGAGCAATTTCCTCGTAAACTCTGTGAGGCATTCAGATCTCATACAGAGGACAACACTGTGTTGTCTCTCATGTAAGGTGAATGTTTTATGAACTTCTACTGGCAAATTTTTGCCAATAGCATAATAAATCTAGGCAAAACTCGATGTAACCTCAATTGCTGATACCAGTTGATGAGCTCCATCATGTTGCTAGTAATCGCCAAGCCTGTTCATCCGAGGTATTATGAATACATTTTTTCAGCATATGTTTATAATCCTCAAGGAATTACAATTCACATGGAGTTTGCAGCTATTTTCTGTTATTCTCTGTGATCGCTTACTGGCACTACTGTTTCTTGTGACACAGAATAGTGGCACTAATAATAACTTAGTATGTGGTATTTATAGTTGTCTCACTAACAGTGAATACTGCTTTCCTTTTCGAGGTGCGAATAGTCTTTAGGAATGAAGATGTTCTGCAGGGACCTTGGCAGCGAGGCGCTGGTGAACTCAAGCAGGAGAATGCAACTTCCTAACATTTCAGAACTCCCAAAACCAGAGAGACAGATGAGCTGAAGTAGAGCATAAGGGGAGCCTTACCTGACAGCAATAAATATCACTCAGAGCACTTAGCACTGTTTTTAAAAATCCATTTGGGATATTTGCCATACTTTCCTTATGCTCATGTCCTGTAGTGGTGTTTTTTAACCTGCAGCACTGCCAGTGAGAGATGGCTCTTTCCAACCTGACAAAATGCAACAGTAAAAAATACAACCCAAACAGCAGATACAGCCACATTGAGAGTGATAACGTTACGCATGTTCCAGACCAGAAGCAGCACACAGCTTAGTGCCATTCTCTTGGTACAGGAGGAAAAACTTACACAGGGAGAGTGGGTGTGGAGGACAACATCTGCAAAGTCGGAGCATAAAGTAGCTGGAGTGAAAACGTGCTTCTTGCGTGCTTGAGGGAGCTGTACCGCTCTCATTGCATTTACGCTGTTTTGGAGGCTGACCGCAGGCTCAGTGACAGTAGCAGCCAAGCTTGGAAGAGGACAGTAGGCTGTACTCCCTAACGCTGGTGGAAATGTTACGGTTTTGGTCTGTGGATGCAAAATCAGTTTCGCATTCCACTTTTGTGAGAATGCAGGGTGTGTGCTCTCCTTCAGTATGAATCCTGAAGCTGGCTCCCTAGCTGTAGCTTACAGAGATAGTTTGCTCTGAATAAAAATGTTTGGAGGCATCAAATAGTTTAAAATAAGGAGGTAAAGTCAACCCCTCAATAATTAGGGAAGGAAGGATGGGGGAAGAGGCTAGCTTAATATGCAGGGATCAGCAATATGACAGATACCTGGTGAATTTGCTCAAGGAATCTAGTGTAGAAACATTTGCAAAAAAAGCAGGAGCAGAAAGCAAAGAAATGGTATTGTCTGCTTTTTTACAAACTTTCTTTGAAAAGACCAGTTTGTACATTTCCAGCACAGACCTCTGGGATGGTTCTTGGCATCAGTGGCTGTAACTGAAATACAAGTGCTAAGCTATAACTGGCGAGAAGATGATTCAAAAGGCAGTTTGCTGTAGAATTGTCATACTGATGTAGAAAAAGAAATGTAAGAGCTGTTGTAGTAGTTAAGCAGGTTTCAAAATGAGTCATTTCTGTCATGAAATTTGGAGTATTTTGTGTTTTACTCAAAGTAGCAACACTTGGACTCTAACAAATGGAGAGGAGAGGGGTTTGTTGTTTTGTTCTCTTCTTTTGTTTCCTTGCTTCTTCTGGCTTGCTTAGGAGATGAGTTCTATATACTTGTTCTGTGTGTTTGTCAGTAGGGAATGCTAGCAGCTGGATAGAGAAAAGGGAGCCTGTTCAGGGAGAAGCTACATTCACGCTGTAACAGGCATCAAACAGTTTATGTGGGGACATAACTGAATTTCCTATACACCTGAGACAAATACGAGGAACATATAAGAAACTAGGATTTATAACTTCTTTTGCTACTAGAACCACTCATTAATTGTTATTAGGTATGCGTGTTTGTCGGGTTTTTTTTTTACCAAGTCTGTGCATTCCACTGTGACTCTTTTTAGCCTTTGTGGACAACACCGTTATCTTTCTGCTTTATTCTGTTGTGTCTTCATATTTTTGTGGATCCAGTCTAAAAATCTCAAGGCTGATCATAAGCAGAACTTCAGCATAGCCTGTATATATTCCTTCCATATGTGGGAAATCATGTTTGTGTGGGTTCAGTCAACTCAGTAGCAATCCTGAAGAATTCTGTGGGATGGCTCATTGTTCTGAGGACTCTTTATTTGCTAGAGAGCATGTAAAACATCTTAGCTCTGCATAAAGAAGTCATTACATTATATTGCCATTAAAATGAATTCCATAATTTAAAATACCTAATTGTGCTGTTTTCTTTAGAGATTTCGCATTTTTACTAATTAATTTTGTTGTTTTAAATTACGGTTTCTATTTCAGATATCTTCTGTAGTGATAACCACTTTTATATCTGTATTGAATATAAAAGTTATAAAGATGAAGCTATTATCCTTTCAGAAGGTAAAGAAAATCAGCTTCTAATCTTTTGAGAGGTACTCTGCAAATTAAGCAATTTGTTACAACAGTCTGTAGATGAATCGCCATTTACGGTGCTTTAAGACATTGTTAATTTGTGTTGATTTATGTAATTTTCCTATGCAAGCAAGAAATCATAGGGGAGTGGAATTACCGAGTCACATTGTGAAGGTAAACATGACGTGGCTTCTGGCAACTTAGCACAGCGCTTACCATCTCTGAAAAGTTTCACTGTTATGTTACTTGACATCTACTCTGAACTCAACACATAAACTTCTGTTCTTCTCGGACATTTTATCAAATGATTTCTAAGGGCACTTTGACAGAAAGCCTTATCAATGTCTTGTCAATGCCACACTTCTCTCTCATTTCTTATATGCATATATATATATATACACACACACACACACATCCGTGTGTTTTTCCTAGTGGAATTTAAGTTGTATTAAGATTCAAAATTACAAGTATTGTGAAGTGGAAAAAAGAGCACAGGGAGACAAGGGTCTGTGGAATAACTTTTTATGAAGCACTATCAATATGCTAGGACTCTTCTGCCTGGAAAGAAAGGGCTTCGTGAGGCTGTGATACACTCAGAAGGTTACAAATGGCATGGAGAAGGTGAATATGGCATCATTCCAGCACAGAAGCAAAAGGGTATCAAATGAAACAAGGATGTTTGGGATTTAAAACTATAGGAGGAAGTGATTTTTTTCATGCAGTGTGTAACTAAGCTGCAGAAGGCCTGGCCGCAGGATTTTGTGGGTGCCGGGGGCTTCAATCGGTTTGTAGAAGACTTGGACAAACCTGTGGAAGTGTGGTCAGTTAAGTGATGTTAAATGCAAAGACTGAATCTCTAGTTCAGCAAGTCCCTGGAAGCACTGTTTGCTGCGGTCCCAGAGAGTTCTGGGATAAATGTCGTTTAGTGCTTGCCCGGTGCTGACATTATTCCTTAGACACCTGCTTTCAACCCTGTTTAAAGGCAGAGTGAACCTTGTGATTTGACCTCCTGCAGCCTACTGCTACATACTGCGGGAATTAAGAAGAATGATTTGGGACTTTTTCCCAGACGTGACAGTTAACTTTGCTTGGTGGTGTTCCCAGCAGGTAAATACTGAAACAAGAACATTGTTGGATGCTCCAAAGATATTGTTTAGGCATTTTGTTAGGATCACACAGACTTTTTTTTTTTAAGTGCGATTTTAATTTACCATTACCATTTCTTCATATCTCATAGTAACATTAATACTCAAAGTAGTTTCATGTAGAGAACTCTGTGAAAAGAAATTTGTTTTTGATAGAAAAAGAAGCGTTGCAGGGAAAATGCCTTGACATAAATAGCTGAGGGGGTAGCGCAGCATTGTGGTGGGGGAAGGGGTGGAAAATGTGGTCATTTCCAACTGCCTCCTTTCATTGTGGGATTGGCATCACTTAGGAAAGTAATTTTAACCGTATGGCTGCTTTAAATTCCTGTTCTGTAAATTGGGAACTGCTTACCTTCCCAGCTTAGTGAACAGTGATTTTAGTTGTACTTCAGGCATCTTATGAAAGAGTAGCTGTGGAAGTACCAAAGCATTCTCTGTAGTTTGTGCACCTGAAAAAAAAAAAAAAGGTCGGGGCAGTGTTAGGGATTTAAAATCCATTTAGTAGTGAATACCTTCAGAACACAAGCGTTTTGTATTTCCTTATTATACCTTTGGGGAAACTTCTCCAAGTGCGATCACCGGTCTGCTCCACTAGATTCTGCTGTTACTGTCAGACATGAAAGGTGCACCACTCTGTTTCCATTTTGCATTTTGCTCAGTCAGAAAACCAGAAAATAACAAACTTTCCACTAACAGGGCTTACAAATCATTTCTGAAGTGGGTTGCGTTCTTCCGTTATCCACAAGATTTGCCTGTATTCCAATTTGAATGCTTGGTAGGTAATAACGTATTGACCAAAGTCTGCTGAAGATTAATTTGTTTAGTAAAACAGATGAAAAAATATTATTATGGTCTTGAGTAAAACTAATAATACTTACAATGTCCATGCCTTCCAAACATGTGCAATTAAGAAATCTACAAAGGAGAGTTAACTGTTAGATACATATTTTTGTCACCTCATTTCATTTTTTTTGAATCTTTTTACTATAAAGTCAAAGTTTACTTGACAAATGTATTTAAAGATAATTTAGTCAGGGAAACTTACAGGCCTAAATCATTACGAAGCTTCCCTGAAAATAGTAGCGTAGCATGGAAATAATGGATAGATGCATGACAGTTTTATGTAGTAGCTATTTGAAGATACATGCAAGTGCAGTGTTAGATATATTTTTAAGGAGTACCATTAAGGGTGGCAACAATACTTGCAAATTTGATATTTTTACCTACACAATCAGATTCACTGGTATAGATGCTAGCATGCTGAGGATGCAGATAATCCTTTTCCAGCAATAAGATTTGGCAACTTCAATATAAATAAAAACCAATACATCAAAGTCACTATCAAATGCCCCAATCTGCTACTAAATAAATTTGCATGTTATTTGTGACTGTATGGCAGAAACTCTGTTCTTTGTAAAACTGTTATTCATTCAAATGTGAACTCTTTGAGTTACAATATTTCATGTGTGTTTTATTTAGACTTTTGTTTCTGGACCAACTGTTGTTCACTATTAGTTTCTGATAAGCAATAACAACAACTCTGGCAGTGACAATAATAGTGAAGTTCTTAAACTTTAGGCCAAGTAGCTTTTTTAGTGAGGCAGCATTTTTCCAAGTCTTCCAATGAGCCTTCAACAACATTACATCATTTTAAAGTATTGTTATAAATGATCAGTTCATTAAAAAGTACTATTGCCTAAGCAATAATTACATCACTGGCTGTTCAAACTGTCTCTATTTCTGTTAGTTTAGTCTACCTCAGTATTTTCTGTGGTAACTGTTTAAAAAATTCCTTTGTTCAAAAAATAACTTTGCATTTTAAGTTGATCATAGCTTCAACATTATAGGATAGTGAATGTAATGTTAAATGTATTTAAAATACTGGTTTTGTTTCATGTTCCATACAGGTGCATTCTGCTCCCTCTCTTGGGGATGAAGCCCCCACAGCAGAGCCTCTTCCTGCTCGTAGATTCGGTTGACGAGGGCTGTAATGTTTCCGAAGGCGAACAGACTTCTACAAGTTTATCTGGGACAATAGCGGAGCTTTTAGCTGGCCACTTTGAGTTCTTCCCTCCCTGGCTGCTCCTCCTGTGTTCTGCCCGCAAACAGAGTAAAGCTGTTACAAAAATGTTTACAGGTGAGTACAGAGCGTAGGAAGTGTTTGTCACCTGCGCCTGTAACTAGGACGTGGTATTTACAAGACTCAGTGATGGCGGAAACTGTTCATGCTTGCTTAGTTCTAAAAAATGGCAATCGCAAAAAAGGTAATTCTAAAAAACACACATTCCAGTTTACTGAGGACTGTTGGAAGCTTAAATCAGCCAAGTATTTCAGAGATAAATTGTCTTTGCAATACATCTGCAAAGAATATGGCTGCTGAGAGTTTTCCTCTTGCTTTGCTAGTTTTAAAAGACTTTGAAATGTTGTAGGTGATGTGTAAGTACATAAGTATGTCGGCTGCATACACCCATGCCTTACAACCTCAAAAGACGTTTTTTCATCTCCCATGAGAATCTCTCCCCTTATTTTCGGAAAGCTGGGAATAACCTTTGAAGGTGGGGCTTGAGAGGGGAACAATGTAGATGTGGATTCCTGGAGCAGACTTCTGGAAAAGGTTGCACAGTAAAAAAATTCTATACAGCTTCTTGATCCAGACTTTACTGTCATGAGAATGTTTCTTCACTATAATGACATTGTTACTGGAAGTTCTCTGAAATTTAATAAAGGGCAATATCTAGACTGAATTCCAGGCCTGTGTATAAAGCCTGTGTGTTTTAAGGACACAATTACGACAAAAATGTGATTATAGAACATAGACCCATAGGCTTGCTCGTTTCCACAGTGGCAAAAGGTCAGTGAGATAATTGCATTCTGGAATGAAGTACTGTATTAATCAGTGGCAGACATGAAGACTGGTATTTGGGAGTATGTGAGAGCTAAAGGAAACTTTGGGGTAGCTTCACAGGACTTCTTTGGATGTTCATATGGGAATAGTTTTGTCTGAGCTTGGCTGATTAAATACATTGTCGTTGCCAAAAAAACAGGCAAAACTTGCTTCAGAGCAGTTCTGTTTCCTTTCTGTTGAATCATATAGTGTTTCAGACTAGTCCTAAAAAATTGTTGTTGTCTTCTAAGTATATTTCCAGATGGAATTCCTGACAGGAAAAATCAGCAGAACTAATGGATATGCCTTTAAAATTAATTTAATTTGAATGAGTTAATTTCTCATTTCCACAGAGAATTACTTGATGAATAGCATAAAGGAAATTGGCTTGTGATATTATAATCCCATCTTCGCTATGGAAAAGGTACAGCAAAGAAAGAATCCCAAAATAACTGGATACAAATTGAGAAGAAATTTTAGGGTCTGTTTGGAGGAAGTGGTGTGTTTTCCATTATGAATGAAAATTCTGACATTACAGTCAATGCAACAGCTGCCCGCTTAATACAGTGTTGGATGATTTTCCTGTTTACAGTCAGTATTCAAGTTTGTGAAAGGTATAGTGAGGATGTGAGGAGTGTGTCTGAGGCTGCTGTTAACTTCAGATACGTTGCAAGTTTGTGTGGTAAAACTTTAGATAATGTTGATTTGTTTTCTGGTTCTAGCCTGAAATGGATAGACTGTCATTAACACTTCTACTGGGGCAAACTCTGATGCTGCTTTGTGGTATTTGCATGTTTGCTTTTAGCCGAGCCAATTTATAAAGCTATTTAATTGGTGGGCAGGCAGAATTCGTGATCAGCAAGAAGTATTTTTTGCACTCATGTCGGAAGAAATAAAAGTGTGTGCTGCACCCGAGGACACTATTGTACTGAATTTCTAATACTTCCAATTTCCCAGCAAATAAGTGTTTGCAACTGTAACAATAATATAATCACTGTACTTTTTCTTCAAATGTGTTTCTTTAATTTGGAACAAAAAAAAAAAAAAAGAGTTTAGCTGTAACTTAGTGAGAAAGGTAAGAATCCTTTCAGGGCTATTTTAGGAAAAAGCGTCCTATCTGTAGTTTTTTCTGCTAAAAATTGTAGAGTATGATATAAAGTAGATACTAACCAATATTTTTTTACAATCAGTTTATATAAGTTTGCTCTTAAAATTTTCAGGCAGTGAAAACTTCCTCCAGATATCTTCTGAAATGAGAGCTAAACCTGTTTGTCAGAAAGTGTTACTGATGACTGGGAGCAGGATTGCTGCAGTGGCGTGGTCCTGTCGATGCTTTTTTTGGCATCCAGTAGAGATGAGAGTTCTGCAAGCATCTCCCTAGCCAAAACCAGTGATGACATGGAAGAGGGTGTCCAGTCTTTCTCATTCACTGTCATCTTGCTGCTGCCAGTGGTGAATACATCATCCCTACCACTCTAAGAATGGGAAAAGGAGGAGGGGTGTTTATTCTGGTCCTTTTTGTTCCTTCACTTTTGTTGGTGACTTATTTATGAAAGTTGAATAGTTGTGCCTGCATCTGCTGCAGCTTGTGTTCTGGGCCCTTCTGTATTCCCAGATTCTCTAGTAGCACAATGTGCTATGGATTTTTCCCCTAACTCAGATTCTCAGCTTTCATTAATTAAAATCAAAACAACAAAAAAAACAACAAATTTGCCTCTTGTGGCTGCAGAGACAACCTCAAAAATATGAACCAAATGTAAAATGATGCCTGCATGAGCCTGCGGTCACCCTCCACAGTGAGCAAAAGCCAGCTAATTGAGTAAAATAGGAGGGGAACAGAAGATAATGCGTGTCCTCCTGCCTTCTCTTCTGTGTGCACTGTCACCAGCTGCCGCAACATGCCTGTTTGTTTTTCTTACAGACTTTTTCCCTAAATTTAACAGTTCTGTCTTGTGTCTGTAATTATCCATGTTGTCTCCCACATCATCATTTGCTATCATTTGACTACAAGTATGGGCAGTCAAACAGCTACATTAAACACAGTCTTTCCAATCT
>Ga0181612_120584_pt1 | contig 11307 bp, 7 predicted proteins | sample HoacroProtozoa21_FD_119630 | JGI IMG/M metagenome (GOLD analysis project Ga0181612, IMG submission 119630) | Hoatzin crop microbial communities from Cojedes, Venezuel. Combined Assembly of Gp0051906, Gp0051904, Gp0051908
ACTGTTCATAATCTTGGCTTTCTTCAGATATCTCAATCAATGCTAGCAGTTTTGGAAGATGTGTAGGTTGTTTTGGGGATGGTTGGTTTCTTTAGCTTGCTTTATACATAGACAGGTAAGAAGTGTAAATTTTCTGATGTATAAGGAGGGAACATTCTCTTTGCATCCTCCCTTAGCTCTTGCTTTAACTGTTGCTTTCCCCACTTCTTTTGTGGCTTAGGTTGCAAAGGGCTGGGAAGATAAAAATAGCTTCAAATACAAGATTAAAATCTCAGGAGAGAGCGTCAGGAGTCACATAACATTTAGCACCTGGAACATCACTTAAAACCCTCTGAAATCAGTTCGCATGGTCGCCACAGTGTCCTCTGTGCACGCATGGGCTGTACTGACAGGTCAACTGAACTTCCATCCATTTTGGATGATTTTTTGTTACAGGCTTTATCTGTCAAGAAGCATCTTTTGACAGCAGATATTTCCCAAAGGTCCGAATCTGTACCTCCATTGCAGTAGGATGTATATGTAGTATCACTTTTTATGTTTGATTTTAGTACTGCAGGGTGGGAAATTTCACAAGACAATTGCATTAATGCTAGTAAGTATTTGCTTGGCTTTGCACGAAGCATCTGACTTCTGTTGCCTAATTAGTCAGCTGATATCCTCCCCTACGCTCCTTGTTTTGAAACTGCCTGGTTTTGAGAATGAAACGGCCTCTTGTGTCTGACCTTTTGTTCCAGCTGTGCAAAGGCTGTAACTGCACTGCAGTGGAATCTAGGAAACACAAGCTGCTGGTCCTACACCTTTGTCTCGCCTGTAGGATAACCAAAATTCATCTCATGCTTTCTCCCAGCTACTGTAGACAATACAAAAAGAAACGACAGGATAACACACAGAAACCGATCCCACTTTAAAAGTCCTGTTTCCAGTTGTAACGAATTATGCCAGTGCTTGAAGTCCGTGGCGTTGTGTAAGACATTGTGTTTTCTAGATCAGTGCGTTAAAAACAGATAATGTGATTAGCCCGAAGAGAACACGGACGTTAGCTAGGCTGTTTGTCCCAGATGCGCAGCTGCGAGAGATCCTGTGTCGGTTTTTACTGGAGCCAGAATGCATTATAAGGACACACTATTAAAGTAATCTAATTAGTACAGCCAAACAAATATTGACGATCAAGGGCAGGGAGGGGGGGAGGTGGTGGAAGGATCCCAGCATACTTCTGTTTCTGTGCTGTCTCCCAAACACTCGTGCTTTGGGAGCCTTTGTGTGGACTCCCAGGGCAGCGTGTGTGCCTTCCCTTCTTCCTGGTGGGACGTGCTGTGCCTTTTCTGAGGGGCTGACTGGTCTGCGCAGATAGCCCCGGGACCAGACCCGCTCTGCTCTCCGCTGGCTCGCAGCACAAGTGCAGCTAGTAGGCGTTCGCTTGTCTTTCACTGCGTAAACACGCAGTTACAGTTCTGGCATGTGTATGCAGATGTTTATGTATGTATATGCATGCTTTATGTAATTGGTGGAAACACACCCTTGCATTCACTTTGGGTACGCCTAAATATAGTTCTCGGACTTTCATCTGTAACTAGCCATGCTTACAGGAATGAAGGTAATTAGTTTTTACCTATATTCCTGAAATGCACCCCTCATAATATTTAGCACCAATTTAGCAGCACTTTTCCATGCTAAAGAAAAAGTCATGCTGTATAGCTCATTCTTCCAGCTGCAAATGAAGTGTAAGACTAAGCATAATTATGAATGATGCTATGAAATGAGATTATGAATTGAATGAACGGAATAAACCGGTCCATACTGAGATTTAAGGTTTGTGAATTTCTCTGAAGAATATGCTTTTGAACTGCTCTTTATTGAATCACACTGAGTAAAAATGGATTTATATATTTATGATAAACTTGTGCTTGCCTTGGGCTGCATTAGGCAAGTTGTCTGAAGGTCTGTCAGACAGCACGGGGAAGTTGCTGTTTGTCTCCTACCCCTTGTATTCTCCTCTGCTCACTTTCTAAAGTCCCAAGACTTTCCCTTCTTTTATTATCAAATCATCATGGGTGGAGTTAGCTGACCAGTCCTAAACATCTAATTCAAAACTAAATCTGCTAGCATAATAAAGTGCTTTACCAAAGGAGCTAAACAGTAATGTTTCACTGTCTTTACAGTATGGAGAAGAGTGCAGGAGTAAAACATACCCTCCTTCAGGACCAACGTAAGTAATCTGATTCAACTTGTCTAACAAATTACAGAGAAGTGGTGATTTTTGAGTCTGAACAGGTTTTGTAACTTGTTCATGTTGTTGCAGATCTAGAAAATGCTAGTTACAGGTGGGAAGCACCTATCTTGTCAAATGTTTCTTCCAAAGCTTTCTTTAAATTTGAATTGTGGTCCTTATCTTTCAGGTTCAAAGGGAACGTACCCACATATGTCATAAATCTTGATTTACCTCCCAGCAAAAGATGGGATAAATTGGTGCATGACAAGAAGACGGAGGTATGAAATGCAGACCTTGCTTTGCAGCCTAGCAGATATAAAACTAGCACATTTGGAGGGGAATACCTGTGCTAAAAGTCTCTGAAAGGGACAATATTTCTAGTTCACTTTTAAAATATGATTCTAGGCTAGACTAATTGCTTGGGTAAAACTTTTTTCTGTTCAACGCTTGAGCTGACAGCACCAAGTATCGGGGCACTGATGTTTGGGATGTAGAGGAAAAAAAGAGAGCGGCATGAAGCAAACTTTCATTTATCAAACCTCTTTAGTGATGAAGTAATAGAGAATGAAGGGGAGGAGTGCACCAAAGGGACAGCCTCAGTAAACTGAAGTGAAACTGCGGCAGCTTCCCTGCTCCTCTGCGCATCCCTGCCTCTCTCGAAACACTGCCTGAGGTGATGAAATGGCGAGGGGGAAGTGAAGAACTTCCTGCCCTTTGCGGGGATGCTGGTTGCAGCGCTGGGGTTTACACGGGAGGAGGAACTGGAGCCTATTTCAGCCTACTTAGAGCAGCTGTTCTTCTGAAGGTTGCTGAAAATTTGATTCAGTAATGCTTAATTTCTCAAAAAAGGCCAGGGAGTTTTGCTATAACCCTGCTGACTTTGACCTTTCAACTCTGAAAGCCAGACAAATTCTACTTATGCCAGAATATTTATTTATTTTACAAGTCTCGCTTAAGCCAGCGGGCGTTGGAAGCTTCAGGTTGCACCATAAATTCTGACAGGTCTTATCTCTCGCGTACTTTGGAGTTAGATCACAGAGAGCGGAACTCTATTTGTGGCTGTGCATGTGTCACAAACGAAAGCATGTGCTTTTAAAACAAATTTATTAAATCTTTTTGGCTTCAGTGCTTAAGCAAAGAGCTTTTAATTAACATTTTTAAAGATACAAGAGTGCAGAGTATTAAAATGGAATCAAGGGAGCAGAAGAAGCTTTTTCCTGTAATTCGTTTTCTCTGGTGAAGGGACGTGTTGGAGCTAATCTAGAAAGTTACTTGAATGAAGCTTGAAGAGTGACCCTTGGATGGGGAGCTGCAGATGTTTTTCTCACCAAGAACACCACATTTAACACTTTCTTTAAATATGTGTTTTTTCAACAAAATGGTTTTTTGACAAGTACATGAAGGAGTTCTGTTAGTGTTCTGGCAATTCGCATGATCAGTTCTTGATCTTCTGTTCAGTAAAAGCCCTTGTTCTTTTTAGCTGAAGACTGTGGTCCAGAATATTAAAGATATAGCAAATACCTTCTTCCCCAGCGGCAAAGTTGTTGACATAGTGGACAACAAAATAGTAAGTGTTTTCAGCTTAATTATATTATTACTGTATGCTCTGACTACCAGAATTAGAATGCTATTAATTTTGGCAATTAAGAACTTTACTAGTGATAATTCTCCCACTTCCAGAACAAAAATGCTGTTTTGAAGAGTTAGTCTGAAGTTTTGCCTGTTTGCCTACTCTGAATTACTCTGAAACCGTCAAATCTAAAACGCACGTGTCTCTTCTGCCTCTAATTTTTTCTAAGATCTTTTCACGTTTGGATTTGTCATGCTAGCCATGTATGCTCCTGACTTAGTCACTGTAGCAAGACACTTCACTGAAATTCTCATTGCCCTGTTCAACTCCTTTAAAATAGTAGAATAAAATCAGGTTTTGAAAACTGTGATGAATGTCTGATTGCAGGGGCAACTTTGACCAGGCCTCATCTTAAAAAAATGATTTGGTTCTGATTAAAATAGGCTTTGGCGTAGAATCAGGATGGGGGAAGACAGTGCAGTGCTAGAGACAGCGTGAGGTCAAATCTGTCCCCTGTCTTTGTTTACAGCAGCCTTACATCGTGCTGGCCACAATTCATTCGTATCCCTGTGTGCCTGAGTGGGGCTGACGTGAGTGTAGCGGGTACAGGTAGTCTACCAGTAGGCGAAAGTTAGGGATTCCCTTAAAGACTGACGTCGGGCTCAGTTCCAGCTGAGCTCTTGATGTGTAAGAGTCCTACTTCGCTCTGTCTGTTGCCACTGATTTAATTATGAAGATACTGTGCCAATCTCCATTGCTCATGTGTCAATATTTTGATAAGTAATAGTTTTTACTTTCCCCGAGTATGTATTTGTCTTCCAAGCACTGTACAAACACCCTCAAGTTCTCCAGGCTGCAGAGGAATGAAATACTCAATGTCATAGTTGTGAGCAGGATGTAGGAGGTTTGTTTTAAGTAACAGAAGAGCGTTAATTTACACAAACGACGTACAAAACTTCTCCTTTCAGGCTCATCTGACCGCCACGCTGCCTTATCCTTTCAATGAAGAGCTCCGAGGGATTGCAAATTCATCTGGGATTCCTTTGGGTAATAGTTTCCAACACTTTGTTAACATAATGGAAAACTAGGAACCCAGACTTGCTTAAAATTAGTATGTGTACCAGTCTGCAGTGTAGTTCTAGTCATCTGTGACTCTAACAAATAAATTACTAATTAAGTACATAAAGCAATAAGCTGCATCTCGCATTAAATGAAAACAGTATTTTAGAGGAGAATGGCAATAAATCGGTACAAGCCTTTGACCAGGCTGGGACTTCTCTGTAGAGCTGTAGCTTCTCGCTCCTGAGTTTCGGGACCTGGAGAGAGTCTCGGCTCCCGTGCACCAGAACTTGGGGGAATCTTTGATTCTCACTGCTTGCCCATGAAGCCGTGTGTCTGCTGTTGACACCCGGAGAAGGCAAAGCTCAGTTTCACGCTGTGCTTCCTTTCCCTTGTGATCCTTGCTATAGCCTCCTGCCTTCCTTCCGCACCTCCCGCAAAAGAATGCAGTTCCAGGTGAGAAGTAGGCACTGAATTCTTCCAGAATTGAGACAGACACGGTCCATAGACATGCTCCCGCTGCTTCCCTCGTACAGGAGCGGTACACCTGGTGCTAGCCAGCAGCTCTTACATGAGAGTAGTGGTATATATAGCAGCTTTCTTCTTGAAAGTCAATTTTATAGCTTGTTTTGAAGTTTCCAGAGGAGGAAGCAGCAATGACTGTCAGCTTTCTGTGTGGTAAGGCAGAAGGCCAGCGGATTCTGATCCTTCTGTTTGCCTGTCAGGAAGCTCTTGGTTTTGCCGAACCAGACATTTCAAAGATCAGACTAGATTTAAACAGAAATTATTAAGAAAAATATTATAGAATGTTGAACTTTGCATATGCTTTTTTCTAACCGTTTTTTTCTCTTCATGGCTAAAGTTTCAAACTATTGAACTTCATTTCTTTTTGTTCTAGGGGAAATTGTTATTTTTAACATCTTCTATGAAATTTTTACTGAATGTACATCAATAGTGGCGGAAGATAAAACAGGTAAGGCAACCCAGAATAGTGTTAACAGCTTTCTCTTGCGTAGGAGAGGGTCCACCTCAGTTGTAGGAACATAGTCCATCTCAACTGCCATCGAGAAGGTCTAGTAAAGAGACTAAAAGCAATGATAATAAAAAGGTATTCCTTGAGAAGGCAATAAGAGGTCACAGGTGTCTTAGGTTAAAAGAAAGGAAAAAATACTTTCAAAGGTGGTTTGGTTTTGTTGAGGGGAGGTTGTGTGGATTGTGGTTTTTTTTTCAATAGGTGGCATTTGTTTTTCGAGGGGAAAGAAACACCAGGCAGACACCTGACACTTCCTCAGTGCCATGGGGCATTCCAGCGCAATCCACTTTGCATCTAGTTTCTAGCTGTCGATCGCATGCGTACGGTGCTAGAGAACAGGGACAGTCTGTTTGAAGACAAGAGACTCTTCTTTTCCCTTACTCAGTCCTGCAGCCCTTGTCTGCACCTGTTCCAGCTTAGGAAATTTCTGAAGGATTCCCAGAGGGCTTACAAACCCCTCGCTTTTAGAGGAAGCACGAGCTATTCCCATTGCATTAAGATGAGGTGGAAAGCATCTGAGGCTGGGATGGACAGCAGTTTACAAGATTACTTGATTTCAAGTATGGCAAAATACTTCTCTGATCCAAAAAACCGCACCTTTTTTCTGTGCTTATGAAAAGGGCAGCTAGGCAATGGTATTTTCCCTGCTTACTTTCCCAGGTATTTTTCTTGCTTACTCATTTCCTCGTTTTCTAAGCTGAAATTTATGTCTCCTTCTTTAGAAAACTCTAATTTATTTATTTATTTATTGTTACATAGGGAAGCTGTACCATGCCAGAAACTTGGATTTTGGACTCTTTCTTGGGTAAGGACCTAAATTTGTGCCTTTTAAAAAAAAAAAAACAAAGAAAAAGCTAGCTGAACTTGAAATTTCTACATGCATTCTTTGAGTCTAAATGATGAATTCGATGTTGTTAAGATTGTGACAAGGAATTCTGCCTTGCATGTGGTGAAAAAGGGCTAAAACGAATGAAAGAATTGTTCTGCTGGTCTTATGCTAAACTACTCCGAGCTTGGCGGGAGTGACTTCGTAAAACAGTTGTGCTCAGCGTCGCGTTGTGTTCTCTCAGCTCCAGTTAAAACTCTTTCGAACCACAGAGCAGTCCGTGTAACCTTACCTGTGCGGCGCGGTATATCTTGTTCTTTATCTGATGGGACAGAAGCATCAATTTTAGTGCATGCAGTGAAATGTGGATTGGGTTGGGGCTTGGTTTTGTCTTTTTTTCCCCCAAATTACACCCCTAGTTACTGTACTGTGCGCTACTGGCACTTCCCATCGTTCATCATTTCTGCTCGGAAGCCGGTGATTTGTATTCCCCTGGTCTAACGTTACCATTCGTTTGGATACAAACTCTGTAGTTTGTTGCCCAGCACCAGGTTCGCCGTTCGTTCTCGTGTCACACCTCGTGACCAGGTAGTTCAGTGTTTGCTTTTGTAATCCCAGTGTGTTTTATAACGTCACTCATCCAGATGACCTCAATACCCAGCTGGAATTTAAATGTCTACCCTGATTAAAATTCTTATCTGCCTATCAAAAACTCAAACGCTGTCAACTGTGACTCCGCCTGTCCCTTGATTTGGCTTATGTTGAACTTCTCCGGTCTGTCAGAAATACTGGGAACACGCTCCCTGAAAACGAAGGCAACTTTCAAAGCTGTTCCCAGAACCTGGACTGTTTCCAGAGATTTCAGTGGTAGGCTGAGCCTTCTCTAGAACCCTCTTGCCTACAAACTATTCTGGCTTCTCTCACAAACTGGAACTGGGACTTTCCGTCGTGTAGAGCAAACCCAGCAGTGCAGGGTTTGTTTTCTCTCTTTGAAAAGTGAGAATTTGAGGGAGCCAGCTCGTTCTGCTGCAGCACAAGCTGCCCGTGCTCTCAGGACACCGCAGTCTTGGTGCCGCGGGCAGCGCCCGGGGCGGCCTCCCTTTGCCAGCAGGAGTAGAGCAGGGTGGTGTGTGTTCAGAGATGGTGCCGCACAGTACTGAGCAGCGTGCACATGCTTGGTTCGAACAAAACGTGGCTCTTTTCACTGCCTGTGTGTGTAGACTTCCTGGTTGTCCCTTGCTGGTGCTGCTCGGGTGGCTGCTGAGCTGTGGTGTCGGCTGACATGAGTGAGATCCGAGGACAGGCATCACACAGGAAATCTGCCTGCTGCGTGGGGAGGTTTTAAAAGCTGCTGAGGGAGGGACGTTTCAAATGCTGTACCGTCTTCTGCAGGTGGGATGTTAAAAATAATTCCTGGACTTTAACTCGGGAACTGAAGCCTTTAGTGGTAAGCTTGGACTTCCAGAGAAACAACAAAACAGTATTCAAGTCTACGAATTTTGCAGGATACATAGGCATGGTGTCTGGAGTCAAACCAGTAAGTATGGGGAGAGGGGGGCTTGTCAATTTGTTAATAATGCTTCACGCTTTCCTTTAAGGTGTAAATTTTCCTGCTGTCATCCTCTGCCTTGGGATTTTTTTTTTAATAACTGATCTCTTAATTGTTCTGGTACACAGTACAGCTGTTTGAAGAAAGGCAAAAGAAACCTGTGTTGCACTCTTCCTTGTAAAAGGAGATTGCCTAAATGAAATATTTATGTTTGGACAATTCTTAAAAACAGTGTTGAATGCTGAATACGAACAGGAGTGAATACAAAATGCTCCGAGTTTCTTGCTATCCAGTAGACACTGGTGTGATCCCAGAGGCGAAACAGCGTACTTGTGCTATTTAATTCTTTCTCCAGTCCTTCCTGGAAAAGGAGTCCTACACTGCAGAACTTTTTAATGTCTTTTTTAATAGGCACCTGAAATCTGGCTTTTATTTACATCTGAAAAACTGACAGGACAGAACTTTATCAGGGTCTGTGGCTTACGACAGCTCCTCCTTTTCTACATGCTCTCTGCCTTTATCCTCTATTATAGGAAGCCCTTTTCATGGTAGAGCATTTCTGGCAGAGATCCCTGCATTGTACCCATTTACTTTTGTCTTCTGGTCAAATGAATTGGGAAGAGTCCATTCTGAACACGATCCAGTGTAGCTGAATTCCACTTCTCCGAAAGAAACGCTAGTTGGAGAAGACTGGGATTTGAGTTTGAATTGCATGTTGCAAGTGGCAGAGATGGAATGGTATACAGCTGCGTGCCCATGTGAACAGCAGTAACATAGCTGGGACTTAAAAACCTGCCTTCAAACTGGAATAGTATGCAGAGGTCTGAGCAGAAGGTTACGTACAGCGGGGGAGGGAAAGCTGGTAATGCAGTGGTGCAGCAAGGACCGAGAGAAAAACGGTCCCGGGCTTGACTTGCTTAGTGTAAAAGCATGCTTTGCTGGATTGCTGTACCAGGTCAGAAAACTATGGGTTATCGTTTCTGCTTAACACAAGCAGGGATACATGAGGTTATTCTCTGCGTGGGCTTGATCCTGCAGCCCGTTACTCCAAGGGGAAGAGAGTAACGACCAAGAAGCTCAATTGGCATGGGAACTGCAGTGGTGGCTCTTGTTTATTACTGGTATTAATGGGCTGGCGATAAATGAAGGTTGACTTCTTTAATGCTTTTCAGGACTTGTTCACGCTGACAATGAATGAGCGTTTCAGTCTTGATGGTGGTTATATTGGTGAGTAATGCTCGTTTCTTTCAGTACTTCTGTGCAAGTTTTCCAGGCTGTGGGCATACCAGTTACCTTAATAACCAGGCACACAAATGGTGGAAACATTACAGATGAGTCAGATAAAACACAGTTCATTTTAAAGGCTGTAAAAGGTAGAATAGCATGAATGAAGCTTCTGAAAACAAATTGTTGTAACCAGTGATGTTTTGCAGGAATCTTCGAATGGTTTCTTGGTAGAAGAGATGGTATGTGGATGGGCTTTCTTACGAGAACGGTGTTGGAGAATGCTACAAGGTATTTTCCCCCCCCAAATATTCTGCTGCTGTAACCTGCTGTGCTTCCGACTGGCGTGAATACTGTAGATGTGTGCTTAGTGTCTAATGGTGCAGATACCTCCCTAGAAGCCTTAACATTAAATAGTTCTGATTTTGCTGGTACTCTGGTCAGGGGGAGGCGTCACACACAATCTCCTTAAACTCCTCAAATTGCTTTCTCAGATTTTTTTTTTCCTAATGGACTTACTGGTGTCTGAATGCGTAACATCATTCTGCATCAAAACACATCCAACAGGTAGTAGCGTATTACAGGAAGTAAACAGAAACAAAGCTCTCAGGCAGTAAATGAATTAGGTGGAATGTAACACTATTACAGCATGTCATCGTTTTATTCGGGTTTTAAATGTAGAAAAAGTGCAGAGAGCACCTCTCAACAGCCGTACTTTAAGTACACGGTGAGTGGAGGAGCTTTTCTGACATGTGTTCCTTCCTTGTGATGATACAGTCTCCTCGTACGTGTGTGGAAGGGGAAGGAAAGGTGTAACTGCCCAAGCTTTTCCTGGGTCTGGGAAACTCATTCTTCAGGACTTGAACCATTTCTGGTGTTTAGTAGTCCAACGCTGCTTTGTTATCCGCAGTTACCAGGATGCAAAAGACAAACTGGCAAACACAAGACTGCTGGCTCCAGCTTACTTTATACTGGGTGGAAAAAATTCTGGCGAAGGGTGTGTGATAACTCGTTCCAGGACAGCTTCTCTGGATATCTGGGAGTGAGTATGCTTGACCCGACACCTGACTCGGCCCTCCGGAAGAGGACAGGTTCCACCAGTAATTGTGTCCTAGGTTTCTTGTTTACTTCTGTAGTGCAAAAACTCACTTCTTAGCATCATTGAAAAATACCACAGCCAGCCTAAAAAAAAATCCAGCTGTATATGGTGTATACTATACATGCACTTCCTGTATACATAGAGAAGCGAAACACAAACATACACCTCTTTTCCAGCCTTGATATCCAGAAAGGCACATGGTACGTGTTAGAAACAAACTACGATCGCTGGAAGCCTCCGCTGATCCTGGATAATCGCAGAACACCTGCAATGAAATGCCTGAACCAGACAACGCAAGAGGTAAACATCCGCCGAATGCCTCACCCGGCTGCTCTGGAACGCCCCAGTGACGGTGCTGCTCTGGCACCGCCGGGAGCGTTCAGGGCGTTCGCAGGCACAGCTGGGACAGCTGAAGGGGCTGACAGTTTTGTGACCATTTGTCTGTGCTTCTGGGTCGTGAAGTACCAGCTGGCTCTTCACAGGAACGTTTTTTAGTTGTAGGGGTTTCCCTCAAAGGGTGGGTGTCAGGAGGATGGGGCCAAGCTCTTTTCAGTTGTGCCCAGTGACGGGACAAGGGGCAATGGGCACAAACTGAGGCACAGGAAGTTCCGTCGGAACATGAGGAAGAACTTCTTCCCTCTGAGGGTGACGGGGCCCTGGCCCAGGCTGCCCAGGGAGGCTGTGGAGTCTCCTTCTCTGGAGATATTCCAGACCCGCCTGGCCGCAGTGCTGTGCAGC
>Ga0181612_144641_pt1 | contig 11307 bp, 4 predicted proteins | sample HoacroProtozoa21_FD_119630 | JGI IMG/M metagenome (GOLD analysis project Ga0181612, IMG submission 119630) | Hoatzin crop microbial communities from Cojedes, Venezuel. Combined Assembly of Gp0051906, Gp0051904, Gp0051908
ATTTCATTGCTGTGCTTCCTGGCAGGGTGTACAGGTTGTGAGCGAAGTCTCACTGAGAATGCTGCAGCTGAAAGTTAATTAGTGTGTTGGCAAGTTGTCAGCTAGACTTTTGTCTGTTTGCTTTTCATACAGAAATGAATGAGAGTGGATTCCAGAGGTGTCTGAGTACAATTAAGTATCTCACTCTCTAAAATAAATATTTTATACTACTGCACACTTCTAAGAATCAGCCAGAATGTATCCATTGATGGTATTTTCCACTGCAATACTTAAATGTAAATATGTGTAAGTAGGTAGAAAAGGTGTAGTGTAATTGCCTCTGTTTGGTGGAACATAAGGGGCCAGATTCTGTGTTTCATTTAAACACAGAATAATTCTGTGCAATCTGCAACCCTGCTCCAGGTTTGCAGAGGAGTATTAGAGATCAGATTCTGGCCCACATTAATATGGCCTAATTTAGTTGCTGGTTATACAACAGCCGAGCCTGCATAAGTTGCTAAATGAAGATTTTCCCATTCCGTTTTGAAAAACTGCTAGAAATCTTGGACTATGAAGCAGTCTACACCCGGTAATAAACCTTCATCCACAGTAATGATTAGGCATGTGACAAAAGGATGGCTAGATATCACAGCCCAAAATTAAGGTGGTAAGCCTGGAGTGGGTGCCACAGGGAAAAAGGAGGGCTAAAAGGGTACTAGAGAATGGCAACCCTGATTCAGGCTGGATGCCACTCCACGGGGGCCCTGCCTATAGCTGGATTTCATCTATCCAGGGGAAAAGAACAATTTCTCCATTTGCATAAAAAGAGGTGCTCCAGATGTCTCAGTCCTTGTGAGAGGATAGGCACACAGCAGCTCAAGCCAATGAAAGTCAGTGCACTCAAGTCTTTTCCTCCGACCCAACTTCTTCATAGACTTTTTGCTTTTCTGTCATAGCTTTCCTTTATTAAAAAGCCCTTGCATTTCCCCACACGTTCCTCAGAGAGCATAAGTCTCAGGTTACAGCTGGGGCAGTTACTGTGGACAGCATTAGTGTCACAGTGTCAGCAGCCAGAACTCTATTTCCTAGTGCTTTCACAGACTCTGGCCACTTACACTGGTGGACCCTCACAGGTAACATGGTGCTCCCTTGAGCCTTCTGCAGCAGCTACCCTTGCAGTCCATCCTTTAGTTTATGAATGATTGCAGAAAGATCTCAGGGTAGATTTCAGATTTTTCTTTTATGCTGTAATTTATTTGGTTTTGCACACTGTCACTTATTTCCTGGTTGCAGAGTTACACTCACAGGACAGGTAGTCACATTGTTTGACTGGGCTCTGCACATATCTTTTTCCACAATCCAAGGATTAGTTCTTTCTGAGGGGGATGATCGGATTCCTCCCTCCTTCTTGCACAGCTGCTGTACAGAGGATGTGATTATACCCCAACACTAGTGTCAGCTGCCATCTCCATGAGCTCCCTGTAGGAATCATCATCAGTTCCAGAAATAAAAACCCAAAATTATTTCTGTCTTTCCTTGTCTCTAGGAGGGTATATTCACCTTGAGTATTCAGATATGCTTCAGGTATGCCACAAGAGTGCACAAATAACCCCTGTGGAACAGGAAATTATTGCGAAAATCAAAGTTGTTGCAGCCCACAGTCTAGGCCTGGTGTTGTTTATCCTGCAACCAAGATCCCCAAAAATCTAATGTGGCCAGCCACATCTAAGGCCCTAGAATCCTTCCTACCACTGCACCCAGAGGAGATTCTGGTCCCCACAGAGGCAGCTGAGTACGTCTATGAGTAGAATTAGATTGTCCTGAACAAGTTTTAAGACCTGCTGAAGGATCAAGCACAGATGGCACAGCTGAAAGTAAGCTGCTGCAGACTGGAATGTTATCTGGAAGCATCACAGGATACATTTCCCGAAAAAGCTGAGTATCTGTTGCACAAATTGCTATTGCACATGGCCCTAGTGCTGCAGGGCAGACAATATATAGGACCTCAAAACAGGAATTTCCAGGTTCCTTAAAATGACTAGTAGTATTCAATACGTATTTTTTTACTCTTTTTAAGATCATAAATTTACTTTCTATAATAAAGTTGGCAAACTTTCTGAGACCTCACAGCAAAGATAGTCACACCTAGGCACAAGGAACTCATGTTCTCTTGGGTGCAGTTGTCCTCTGTTACTGTTTGCTTAGCTGGTCTGCGGATTAGCACAGAGACCAGGCTTAATGCTGGTCCCTTTCTAAATCCCATTTCTGCTTTGTTTTGAAGTTCATTGTGAAAGTGCCAGCTCAGAGCCTTCCCAGGTTGTCTCTAGCTTTTACCTGAAGAAGGAAGGCTCCCTTGTGCCCTCATCAGTACACACATGTGTGAAGTTTAGAGTATTAGTTTATATATTTTTAGAATGGATGTAAAATATTTGGAATAGAAATAGTTCCCAAGAGTTCATATATAACCTGCAAGGATTCATATTCATCCTTAACCCACTAATCCTTCAGTTTTGATGGCTTAAAAGCCTACTACTTTAGAATTCTTTGTGTCTGTATCCCCAGCTGGTCCTTAATTGTTTCTCTTCTATATTTATGCGTACTACAGATCATGTGTTGGTATACAATGTCTTCATTACAAATCGATTTAAATCTGTCCAGCTCCAACTCTCTGAATCCATCAGCATAAAGCAAAACATTTATTTCCTGTCCATCACACGATAGTGCTGAAGCAATCATGACTTCCAAGCTCCAAAACACATCAGCACATAAATTAGTAAGTGCAATTTATGAGAACAGATTCATAGCAACTGTATTTGTAGCAGCATTGTGTTAAACAGGAATGTTTAAGTCAGGGCAGCTTGTCCCTCCAGATTGTCAGTCATTTTCAATCACAATAAGAAGCAATGAAATGAATTTAAGTAAAAATAGGAGTTTCTTTGTTTGAATCTTTTTGTTTAACAGTTGTTGCCAAGGTAGAAGTGATGCCAGCTGACAACTGGTTAGGGTTTGCCAGTTTGCCTCATCTGACCCCGAACCATAAGCTTCTGAGAGCACTGAAATAGAGACACCGTTATTGATGTTGCTGAGCTTTCCAAAGGGTCCTAAAGAGACCTCTGCTATCTTTTATAAACACCAGGAAGATCTAATCCAAGTGCCACAAGAGGGGCAGGTTATCCTCATTTCGGGGATGAAGGAGTGTACACATACCAGCCTGTAGGATTAATACTGCTCAAAATAAAACTTACTGTGTACTTTTTTGTATAAGCACTCTGCTAGAACACATTACACATCAAGTTTAAAGCCCATTAATCTTGTGAAGAGACAGAAATCTACAATCCATGTCATCTAGCTGGTGTGAAGCACAAACTGCTTAGCAAAGCTGCTGAAATTCTGATCTAGAATAAGCTTGTGAATGAGACATGCACAGCCTTAGCAGCTTGTTGTTTCTGGTAGCTGCCATCACCAACTGCTCTCCCCTTTTTTCTTCCCTAGTCATTGGTCATTGATTTGGCAGCAAGCAGTGTATTTTTCTTTCACCTGCAAAGGTAGAGGTACCATATGAAATAGCAGAGCAAACGTTAAAGACAACATGTTTGCCCTTTAAGAGAGACACGCTACCAAATAAAAAGGCCACTTTATCAATGTTCAAGCTTGGAGGGAGCTCAAAGCTGCTCTTTAGAGATTTCTCTCATCTTATCCCTGGCTATGCGCCCCAGTTTGCTAGCACCTGGGAGCTGCAGTCTGAATCTGCATGTGGGCAGCTCTGCAGCCTTTGCAAGGCCTCCTTGCACCCTAGGACCCCACTCGAGGACATCTCAGACATCATGTCCTGAACACCTCACATGCAAGAAAATTAAGGAGGATCAGAAAGCATTTGATCACAGAGACACACAAATGTCTTGCAAATCTCTACCAACCTCAAAGCAGGGTCAGGTTCCCAGCCTGGCCCTTACTCATCATCCCTTCTGGGGACTTGTCCATCCCACCCGCCAGATTTGTTTCTACCCTTCCCTACCTGCCCTTAAGGCGTCAGTGGTTTCTGTTCTGACTAAAGACATCCCCAGGCACCCTTACCTGCAGCCCCAAGATGGGACAGCAAAGGTGACAGAGGCCAGTTACCTGCCTGACCAGGCTCTCACCTAAAATTCAGGACAGCCAATAACTCATTGGACCCGAGTCCACAAAAGAGCACTGGTGACTTGCCAGGAAGGGCTAAAAAGGACCAAATACCAGCCTGCGGAGGACTGACTGTTTAATACCTCCTCTAATGAGGATGCTTCTCCCAAAGACCCCTGTGCTGTGCAAGAGCAAGGCTGAACATGCAGCAGCCCTCCCCTTTCAACTGTTTACCTCACCTCATTTCTACCTCAAGCACTTGTCTGCGCTGAGTTTCCTGGGGAGATTAACTACACTGAGAATGACACTGATATTGCACACAACATCTAAGAACTATTTATATGGTAGACAGCTTACTATGCCTAGAAAAAGTTGCATCATGCCAGTTTTCCCATATTCTCTTTTTAGTAAGTTCACTTTTGTCAGAACTTGTTTGCATGTTGCTGTGGGCCCCGCGTAGCACATGTTGCTCTGTGCTGGGCTCTGCAGAATGAAACACCTTGAAGTGCAACCTTCCAGATGCTCCTGGAAAAGTAAACAAAACAATTCAGGTCCAGACAAAACAGAGAAGGGAACTGATGGAAAAGAAAATGGAAATAAGTCATTGATCCTAAAACTCACACAATAAAATTTGTAATAGTTTGACCCAGGTAACCAGTCAGACTGTTTTAAGAACTTTCTTTTCCCTTCCCCAATCACCTTTACACAGGTGACGTAGGACAAGAAAGGACTGTGGGTAGATGAGGAATACTTATTTAAATTTCACAAATCTGTAGTCACAAATCACGATATATGATTATTTAATATCTCAGTGTTGGTGAAGTCTCTGAATTTTAAAAATACAGTGGGTTTGGTTTTGTGGTATTTTCCCCCTTTGTGATATTTTAATACTAAAAGCCTTGGTTTTTACTTTTAGTTCAGTCCTTTCTATCAATTGCAGGTGAAATCACAGCTGGAATTAGAAAAGGCCAAATCTCCAGATTATCAAAAGGTAAATAACCGTTTTCTACCAGAAAAATATTTTACCTAGCACATCTAGCATTCAGAAAATCCATTTATGCATGTTGGTTGCAGGGGCTTACCTTCCTGTCAGAACAAAACAATAGCTCCCATTCCAAAAACTCAACAGTGAGAAATTAAAAAAAAAAAGAGTGGTCGAGTCTACTTTTCAAAGAGCCCATGTCATACAGCAATAAGTGAGGACTGTTGGCTTTACTCTGTTGTTCACAAATAATAAGTGATTTTGTACAATGAAGTTAATATTCATGCTATATACAGACAGCAGTATTCAACTTATACTGTAAAACTTGCAATGAGTCAAAATTCTGTCACATTTCTTTTTCTTCTCTCTGTATTTGTGTATATAGATACATGAATTTTACTGAGAAAACATCCTGAAACTAGAATATTTGGGTGGAAAAACATATTCAAATCATAAATTAAGCAGGAATCTTTTAGATCACGTACTTCTGAGAAATAAATTTACATTTTCAAATGCAATGATTTATTAAAGTATCTTGTGTTGAGAGAGTGCCAGGGAGCTGACTGCTTGCTTGAGTCCCTATTTCAGTTTGTGAACACTCGTGAATGAACCTTAGAATTTAGTTTTCATTGCTGCTTAGTACTGTCAATCTTTTAATTCTTCACAAAGTTCTAATTACTGGAAACACTTATTGATTTATATGCTCAAGGCTTACGGTAAGAGAAAATCAGTATTTAGAAAAGCTAGTGAATGCGATCATCCTATTAAGGCATGACAGAAAAACAGTGTTTTTCCTGTTTGTCCTTTGCTATCAGTGTGCTTATTGTAATAGCTCTTTTATCTCTATATTTTATACTCACTAGACTCTGTAGTGCTTTTGTACTTGATGGCATCAGATAAATCAATACTTCTGATGTTTGTTCTTGCCTTGATATGTATTTGTAAATCCTATTACCATACAGATTGGAGAGGAAAATACACACCAGAATTAGCCAAATTAATGTTTTGTTTGTTCTATTTGCTTCTCATAGTGACTGATTACATATTTGATCTTTAGACTTATGATTGGTTAAATCAGTTTACTTAAAAGTATCCAAGATTCTGTCTGAAAGCTCTTTTTACTGTAAATTAAAATATATTACACAGGTATCTTCCCAGTAGCTTGCCAGTACTGTTACAGGAAAGATGCTAATATGACACATTGAAACACGCAATTCCTCATGTGCACCAGAAAAGTGACACATTTTCAATGAAAATTCATCTTACCTATAGGAAGGCAGAATAATCAAGGTCTCTGCATAGCCTTCTGTAGAGATGTATGGGGAGGCAGTGAGGCCCTCTTTTCCTTTCCAGAAGACTCAGCTGGATCCTGCACAGAGGAACCACAGGATACTGCAGGCTGGATGCATCCAAATTTTTCTTCTAAATCCTCTCGTATGGAACTAGCAGAGAATAAAGAGAATACACTGAAGATTAAAAACATCAAACACTGCTCTGTTATGGCAAGGGAAGGTTGCTGATAGGAGTTTATCATTGCTCTGTTATGGCAAGGGAAGGTTGCTGATAGGAGTTTATCATTAGTGAATGAAATTTAGGTCCAAGAAGAGGAAAAAAATCGTAACTTGGATGACTGCTCAAGGTCTTCTCTCCTATAGATACTTTGCATGTGTACACATTTAGTTACAACAGCTTTAGATTCTGTTTGTAAAAAGGAATTAACAGACAACAGTGCCATGACGGACACTGGAGACTTCTACAGGTTGAAAGCTCTAGCCTCGTAATTTATGTTTAATAATTTATCACATGAATAATAGTTTTGAATTAGATTATTGAACATAAGCATGGAAATTATTTAAATTAATATTTAATTTTTATTCACCTTGTAAGAAGACAGAATATGTTTTTAACTGCCAACAATAAAAAGCAGAAAAATTATCTGTAAAGAATATAATTAAGAAAGTATTGTTACAAAGGATTCATGGGATGTTTTTCTTTCCCCCAATCAAAATGATTACTGTAATATGCAAAATTAATGTGAGAGGTGACTTTTTTAAAATGATAAAACAACCTTGTCATAGGAGCTTCAGCATTAAAAGCTGATGTCTCCAAAATATAACCAAAATATTTAACTGAATCAGCTTTAAAGACATAATGATTTTCATTTTCACAGTTTCCTGCTATTTTATCTCTACTAGCACAAAATAAGGTTGTTTTTCATACAGATAGTTACCACCTTTACTTTCCAATTTTTTGAAAGTATCCCTCAAGCTTTACATGTTGCGGTTCTGCCCAAAATCTTGAGTTTCTTGAAGACCAGTGGAAACCAGCTTCTAGCTGTTTGCAATGTGGTAAATGTCATCTTGAATCTGATGCTTGGGGTAAAGCTTTGAAAAGTCTCTAAAATTCTTTTGTATATGTCGTACTTTTGGCTTTTTACCATGTATTTGTTCTTCTGTTACTGGAGAAGCTATTGGTTTGTGGGTATTTTCCTGAAGAATTTTTTAATTTATTCCTGTCCTTAGGATGCAATCAAATTAACCTTTGCAGAACAGTATCTTATTTTTAATACTGTTTCTCTGAAGGTATTATTTGACTGAATTTCAACTCACTGACCTACCTTTCTCTAGAATTTAGAGACACTTTCATTTCCCCCTTTCCCCTCAAGCTCATACAATTTTAGCTTTACATGGTTTTAGTTTCTATAATTCTTAGAAATTGAGGAGCATTTTTCTTCCCATTCTTCTAAACACTGAAACAACATTCCAAAAGAAACTCCAGAACAAATCTCACCCTAAGAAGTTTTGCACCAGTGTTTACAAGTAATTACTGCTAAACTAAATAGATTGTGATGTAGTATGCCAGGAATCATGTATATCTTTTGTGAGTATCCAATATGAGCCACATATATGCAATTATTATTCAAGTTCCCTTCTGTCTAGCCAAATTATCACATCATTATGGCTTGCTTGCCTTTTTGGGCTCCCTTCCAATGCATTCTGCATTTGTATCCATTTTAACCCTACTGGTCACTTACTGTGCTGGAGGTTATTTTTAGTATTCCTAACTCCTCCTCTCGTTTAACACTTCTCAAGTACACAAAACCTGCAAAGAGCAAGGGAATAATCTCTTCCCCATATCCACAGTGGACAGGACAGAAAATAATAAGTTTAAATTACAGCCATGAAGATTTAAATTAGATAATATGGAAAATAACAAAGCCAGAGAAAAAAAAAAGAAAAAATACTTTCCATCTAAAAGGAAGGTTAAGCATTAAGATAGATTGCTTGTGGGAGATATGGAATCTCTGTCACAGAAGGTTTTAAAAAACAGGTTAGACGAAGATCTGTCAGGAATGGTTTAGGTATAGCTGATTCTGCCTTGGGGCAGAAGGAATAGACGAGGTGACCTCTCAAGGTCCCTTCCATCCTTATTTTGTATTTATTTCTAATTTTTTTTAGCCTGGGTTCGGAAGGGTTCTTCCATGCACTTTCTATTTGTAATGGATGGTCAAATTTCTGTTTATAAAATACAAACAGGGCGTTGCCGCTAAGATTCATTCAAACAGAAATTATAGTTAGGAAAAAGTTGATTAAAATATAATTTAAATGCAAAACAGGGAAACATTTTTAAGCAAAGGTAGTAGAAACTAAAAAGAAAAAATGCAGAAGGCAGAACTTGAAACCATTAATTACATAAGGGGCTTCAAACATTCATTAGACTGTACCACTTGTCCTCGTTGTAAGTGGTATTGACCCTTTAGAAATTAAGTTGATCCAATACTTTCTACTATAGCTCCTTTTAGGGATTAGGAGATTTCAAGTATTTTCTTTTGTGATATTCAGTCCTTGATAGCTTAGAGCCAAAGTGAATTAATTCTTCCCATACAAAGAAACTATCAAATTCCAAGGAACACAGTAAAGTATATATAGTACATGCGTAACAATCACAGAGTCAAAAAAACACTTTGTGTGCTTAGTTGGAATCAGCTGGAGTCCTGTAACCCTTTAATTCATGGAGTATCATTTTAAAAGGATTTATTTTTGTTCCTCAAGTACTGCTGTTGGAAATATAGAGCAAAGCTCCTGTCGGAGTGATGGGAACCTGTTACACCCTCTGGTTCCTGGCAGAGTCTGTGGCAAATGCTGACCAAAGGGTGACTGAAAGTCTTGTAACACTGTTGTGCAAAACAGTTCTTCCCATGAAATATTTCCTGGGGGCCTCCTATCTGTCTAAGGAAAGCTGTTCTTCTACCTCAGAAACCCAGAAGACATTCGCCATGGCCAGGAATTACAAAATTCTGTTGCATCTGCTAAATTTATTCCATTTTTTTTTAATATACTGTAAGTATAACTCATTGAATTCAGATATATTTTAAAGATATTTTAAAGATATTTTAAACATAAATCGTATCTTGTTGAAAGCGGTTTAGATGTTTTAAAAATATTTATCATTGTAACATGACATACTTCTTGTTTCACAGAACCACAGAATCACATGGTAGGGGTTCAGATTAAATATTCACAAAGCTCAACATATTTTTTATCTCAATCAGTTAGTGAGTTATCAGATTGACTTGTTACTTATTTATAAAGGCTTGTAATTGAGCCACATCTTTCTGCAGGTGATTGGTGAGCCAGGAAGTGACACTGCGATACTGCGGCGGACAAATGTGCTGGTATCACATGAAGTTCACTGCAATATGCTGTCAGTTTTATTAGCAAGCACAGAGTTCTTACTTACACAGATATGTTTCTGCTGACAACACAGTGGTTCTACCTTTTAATTTAATATAGTCTCAACGATGAGAAGAACATACGGTTTCCCTGAATGTTTTACCTCAGCCCAGTTACTGGGCTTTTGTCTGCATGCCTAGTTAAGACAGACAATGCAATCTTTTGTAGCTCTGAGTTCCTTTGAAATTTTCTACTGGTCTGAGAGCCCAGAGTGGCAGTTTTGTTTTGTTTTACAGTTTGGGATCTGCTCTCTATTTCTTTTCCTATATCTTCCTTGAAACACAATGAAATGTTACATTGCAAGACTTTAAAATACTGGGAGATGCCATTCTTTTGTGTTTCACTGAGGTAATGGGTGTACCTACTAAATCGTGTAGCAAATACAGTACATACAGAATATGACAATAATATTTTTATCATATTTTACAAGGTATTAGAAATCTGCTGTAATGTTGACATAGTAACTCCCTTTCAGGTTTACCTTGTTTTCTATACCTGATTATGACCACACTCTCATGCATTCCAGGATGGCCTGAGAGCCAGGACTCCAGACTATTATTGTTCATTTACTACTTTTATTTATTGTTGATTCTAGATATGCATATTATAATTCCCTCTTCTCCATTCATATGCAAAAGTTAGGCTGCGTGGCTCATGGACTGCTGCTGACTGTTGGTGAGAAGAGCAATCCGGGCCATGGACAAACTGGATATGCACAAAAATCTAAAACTGATAACTCTCAGACACAATTGAGAAGGTTGTAAAAGATTTAATTCAGTTTCGTGGACTGTAGAACAGCAAACTACTCAGCCAATCTGTATCCTTTCCAAGGTTATTCAATATAAGAATCATGCTTGCTTGGCAGATCATATTTGCTTTCTGACTATTTTGCTACTACCCAATGAGAGCAACTGCGGCCCATCTGTGGTGAGGGACCAGACAGAGGGAGCCAGCAGTGTATCGAGAGCACAAGTCCACCGTTTCAGCTGACCCACACAGTTCACCTAACATAAACATCATTAACAGGATTAGACAGAAAAATCTCACTTAGCTTCTCAATCTGTTTATGCAAATTTTATTCAGCCACACTGGGAAGAATTAAACCAAATATTTTTCAAAATTCTGTAGTTAAACTTTAAAATAGTACTTTTTCCTAGCATACAATCACCCCTCTGCAAGTTAAGTACTTGCACTTAAGTGCTGAGCCACTCTCCACCATGTTTGAGAGGTCCTGGAGGACAGGAGAGGTGCCTGAGGACTGGAGAAAGGCCAATGTCACTCCAATCTTCAATAAGGGCAAGAAGGAGGACCCAGGGAACTACAGGCCGGTCAGCCTCACCTCCATCCCGGGAAAGATGATGGAGCAGCTTATCCTGGAGGCCATCATCAAGCAAGTGGAAGAAAAGAAGGTTATCAGGAGTAGTCAGCATGGATTCACCAAGGGGAAATCATGCCTGACCAATCTGATAGCTTTCTACGATGACATGACTGGCTGGG
>Ga0181612_124260_pt1 | contig 11306 bp, 7 predicted proteins | sample HoacroProtozoa21_FD_119630 | JGI IMG/M metagenome (GOLD analysis project Ga0181612, IMG submission 119630) | Hoatzin crop microbial communities from Cojedes, Venezuel. Combined Assembly of Gp0051906, Gp0051904, Gp0051908
AGGAGAAGAAGCGACTCTCCTGCCACAACAAAGAGCGGAGAGCACCATTCCCTTTACCCCTCTACACAAGAGGGAGGTGATGGAAAGATCTGCAAGATTACTGCTTACCCCACCATGCCTACAGACCCGTGCACAGCAGCACTCACGTTAGTTCAGTGTTTACTGGCACGACACCCACACCAGTGAAGCAACGTCCCTGTGCCACCTCCGCGGCACACCACAGCCTCTGTCGGCGTGCCAAAGCTGAGGGTTAACAGGGTAGCACATACCCGCTGTCCTGGCCTAAAGATATTTGTGTGCTCTCAGCAAACACCGGAGAGCATAAACCTTTTTCACTGAGGTTTAACCCCGTGCAACGTGTTTTCCATGGGCTGAGAGCATGCAAACGTTCTGTTACAGCCCGTGCAGTCGCTGAAGCATGGTCCAAGCCCTTCCACAGACACTTACACACAGTGCCCCAATTCATCATCCGACTGCTTTAAGGAAGAGAAAAACCACAGACGTTTCGCAGACAGAAAACCTGGAAAATACCCATCTGAAATGAGGGATGGTGAGATGAGAACAACGAGCACTTTCTGCCCTGCGAGAAATAACTCCTCAGACCAGTAAACTGACACAAAGAACTTCACCACGTTGACAATTTACTGTTCTCTTTTCCCTCCACGTGGCTACTGCTCGCATAGATCAAGAAAACAGATAAGGAAGAGGCATCCAAAGCTCCCAGGTCTTTCAGAACCAGTTAACCTGCTTTCTTTCGCCGTCAGAGCCGATATACACAGCATCACTCTTTCCTCAGCTTCAGCCCATCTCACCCGTGCTGCGTTCTCACAGTCGGTACAGCCGTGAAGTCTCCTGCTCCAGACCCGCTGGCCAGGCAGCCGTTTCGGAGGGCGAAGGGAGGCGGTGAGACAGGAGCGCACGCTGGCAAGCCTCCAGCCACTGGCTACCAGTAATTCCGTGTATCTGAGGGACAGGAGGATCATGGGGGGGAAGATCCCTTGCTACAAATAAAAAAAGCTCACAGAGAAACACACGCCCAGCCAGCCCTGTGCAGGTTCCCTTTCCCTCTTAACTCCAAAACTGTCATCTGCATTTCCACAGGGAATCTAGGCTGGTCCCCCACCAGAGAGCCATGGATGCATCACCACTGCTGTCACAGGGGACCGGAGTAGGTACCCAGCATCTCAGGGGGGTTCTGACCTGCACAGGGTCCTGTATCCCAGAGGTCACCCTGCCAGCAGGACCTAGCCACAATTTGCAGGTGACTACTTCTTTGGCACTCTTATCTTCTCTGAAGGCAACCCACAAATGCTCCGAAGTCCAGGACGAGCAGGCTGCCCTGATTTCACACAGGGAGGATGAGCATGTCAAAGGCGCAAAGGTGTCCTTCACTCCTGGCTGCTGGATCGGGCTGGGTCATGATTTGACTTAATGCTTCCCACTTCCTTCATTCTAGGAGCAGCTACTGAAACAGCAAGGGAGACTTCTGAAGCGAAAAGTGTTTTAAATTAAAAAGACTGACAAAGCAAGCCCAACTAGAAGGTCACAAACTAAGACCAAGCTTAGACATGGGCTGATGAGTTATTGCTCGGAGGGGCTCCAAGAGCTCAGCGTGGGTCCTGCGCAGGCAGCTGATGGAGGATGGGCAATGGGCAGGTCAGCGGAGGGCAGCACAGCTATGGAAACGTGGTCGCAGCGTATTTGCACCCTCAACTTTCCTTCTGTGTGCCCAAGGTCATCACTTCCACATGCCATCTTGGGTGCTCTCACAAACAGACCAAGCCTGCGCACATGCAAAGCGTGGATGGGGGTCGCTTTGGTTTGCCCTCACAGCTTCATCACATCCTACCTCCGGCAGCATGGAACCAAGCAGAAAGTATGTGACTGTGGCCGTTTTTTTGGAGAGGAGGCCATAAGGTGCTGCCATTTCTTCAGCTGGAGCTTTCAGAGGTGAAAACCTGTTTCTGCCGCTGACTTCAATGCGGATGGAGAACCAAGTCAAAATTCAGCCTGGGCTGCTCAGGGCCTCTCCTTCTTGTCTTCCAAAGAAAGGTTAGCCCGCAACGCTAACAGCCTACAGAACATAATTCCCCCATTAGATAAATAATTGATCACCCTGTGTGCTGCAATTACTTCCAGAGTGGGCAGGTCTCATAAGGAAATGATAAATCTTCTACATTTCCAAAAGAATTTATTTAATGTAAAGCTGCTGTAACTCATTTTCTCACCATCCTTCCTCTACTCAGAAACTGGTAGCAATTTAAAGGCAGAGACAGATTTACCTGCTATCAAATGGCCTGATCTGGCAGGAACTAATAACAATCCAGAACAAGGAAGGTGCTACGGCCGGACAGAGGGACGCTCTCAGTGCTGCTACCCGACGCTCTCTTAAACTCTCCTGGTCCAGAACAGCACCGGGGAGAAGACGACAGCAAGACAGTCAGGACAGTGTTTACTGGTACTAACCTGACACGGTGAGTCTGGCCTCCCGGCTGAACTTCACATTAGCAATATTGGTAGCAACGCAGTGAAAAATCCCACTGTCTTCTGCCCTCAGTCCCGTAATCTGCAGGACCCCCTTGGGAAGCAGCGTGTACCTGTGGGAAGGGAACAGTAGAAACAAAAACTTGCAGAGCAGGACATGATGTGAGAGCAGGCTGCACATCTATGGAGGTGAGGCAGGTTGGCTCCCTGCATCACAGAATCACAGAATGGGAGGGGCTGGAAGGGACCTCTGTGGGTCATCTAGTCCAACCCCCAGCCAAAGAAGAAGTTCTTCCTCGTGTTCAGCTGGAACTTCCTCTGCTTCAGTTTGTGCCCGTTGCCGCTTGTCCTGCTGCTGGGCACCACTGAAAAGAGCTTGGCCCCATCCTCCTGGCACCCACCCTGCAGATATTTCAGATATAAGCTCCGAGCTTGGGTGTGCTGAGTACCTTGCAGAGAAGAAAGTGAGCACCACCAAGAGCGGGGCCCAGCTGGACGGGATGGTCCAAGCTGTGGTGAGCGAGCGAGTCTGCTGCTCTCCATCAGTCGTAAGCCGATCCTCTGCAACGTCTGCTCAGTGCTTTAAGCCAGCCAGGATTTGTGGTCGTCGTAAAGACTCTTGAGGGGAGGGAGAGGGAATCATCCTTTGAAACCCAAAATATTTTATGAAGTAATAATAGTAATGTATGGAACACTCAGTCCTGGAATTGCTGAAGGGCAATGGGAAACTTGTGAGTGCATCAACTGGGAATTTTTTTAATGGCAACGAGCTCCCTTTGAGCTTACCCTTGTACCTGAAACTGAATGTGCATGTGAATAGATTAATGTATTTATTTAAAGAACGTGTGTTTGCACATGTGTGTGTATGTGTATTTTATTAATTACATTGTTATTAAGGACTTCTGTACATTGCTACTTAAAACAATTTGTCTGGGGCTGTATGCATGATATGAGCTTCTCTTGAGCTTCAGTGGTCAAATAATATGTTCTCACAGAGGAGTGAAATGGGACTATAGTCTATACCTTCTATTTTTATTTTAAATTTGCGGTCAGATATTCAATCCTTGCTGCAAAGCAGAATCTGTTTTTTATTACATGTTTAAGCAAATGACAGATTTTTAATGGAAAATTATAATTCTTTTGTGATTATTAAGCTTAGAGAGAAATTTGCAAATCCTTAGAAGACCTTAAGCCTGGCCAGCCTCTCTAGTTGCAAAGTTTAGCTCGAGGAAGAAAATGTCAAGTATTACAACCAGTCGTTCTTGCTGCCCCAAGCCACTGCTGTCATCTCTGGCCGACATGGACGATTGTCGGGCAGTAAGGATATCTCTTGCTGCAGAGTATAGTGATCGCTGTTGGTTAACCTCATTATACATACATAAATCAGTTCAGAAAAAAGGGTAGAGGACATTTATTTGCAGTCTGTTTATTTTGAAGTTCTTTACAGGTAATCCACGAGAAGACAACTTCTGCCAAAACTGAAGAAGCCTATTGCTTTTGCTATAGACTTTGCTTATCATTAATAGAAAGCAGCATGTGTACATCCTGCAAACTCATTTCCTTATTTAAAGTGGGCATCCTTCCTTTACTGAGATATGCTTCCTCTTTTAATACAGGAGTGAGGATGAAGCCTTTGTAAGCCCTTAAAGGCATATCCCTTCCAGATGACCTTTTGTCCCACGCTAGTAAGCTGCATTGTTCAGCCGACTCCCTGTTCAGGGCAGCTACACGCAGTGTCTTTGGAAACGAAGCAAAAAAAATTTTCTTTGCTAATTAAATTTGGAAACATGTCATATTTTCCGATTATAAAGCGTAAATGAAAGCTCAGTCAAGCGTGTTGTGCCTTGTGGTAGCCTGTTGGGGAACTGGATTCCAGAAAGGAATTTAGTCCAGAGAGCAGGGTTTATTCATACGGCTCTCAAAGGACAGTCGCTACATTTGGGCAGAACTTTGCCCTATGGATTTCTAAACCCTTCGTACAAATAAAGTACTGTATTTATTTTCCTTTGATCCATATGACCAAAAAAATTGTCCAAATATATTTAACTACATACAAAATGACAGGTCTATACCTTTTCTGTGTGTAAGCACCAACATATAGTCAGGTACTACAACAACATTTGTCTTGGAAGTTCACATGCAGCTTCCAGTACACATGTTTATTTGCATAGGTTTACTTTTTGCTTATTTATTGCTTTTTATTGGATTTAAGTTTAACAGAAAATTATTTTTTCTGTGAACTACCTGTGTTTGATTTTCATGACAGTGTCACAGATCAGTTGCTGTGGAAGAGATGTTTATTTCACAGGCACTGGGTTTATCGCGTTATTAAATTAATTGGATAAAAGTTAAGCTGTAGGTAGTTTCGCTTTAATGATAGATACAGTTCTTTGCTAATCAGAGATGAAGGAAAATGAAATTAAAACTTGTTAACTCCGTTTGGTCATTTTGCATAAATTTGCCAGACTGCTACTGGTGGTTTTCTTTGTTGATTTATTGTGGGGATTTTTTTTTAGGTTTTAATCCTCTGTTTGTCCTGTGCAACATATCTGTAGGCAATTGGTAAATGCTTTCTTTAAAAAGATTCTAAAAGGGTCTCTCCTGAACAGATCCAGCCAACACTGGGATCCGTACTCAGGCCAGGTCCTGTGGAGTTGACTGGGACTCCCAGAGCTTTCCTCTGTGAGATGATGATCCTTCCTGTCCCAGGTTTGATGGGATGCTGACGTATGCTTAGCATGAGTGATACCATCAGTTTCTAGGGGACTGTTCACACCTGTGAACCATTAGAGCCTGGTAACATGAATTGGTAAATACCTTGCCCCCTCCTGACTTGAGTCCAGGGAGGAGGTCTCCATAGGTACCGTGTTAGTTACTGGAGAGGGATTTTGCTCTAGAGGGTGAGGAAGAGCTTAATCCCCTCGTTCTACAGCTTAGTTACTGGAGAGGCATTTTGCTCTAGAGGGTGAGGAAGAGCTTAATCCCCTCGTTCTACAGCTTAGTTACTGGAGAGGGATTTTGCTCTAGAGGGTGAGGAAGAGCTTAATCCCCTCGTTCTACAGCTTATTTTACTGACTGTAGAGTCACAGCCACTTTTATTCAGAAACCTGGCTGGAATAGTCTCCTCCTGTTCTGTATGAAGCCTGCTGCTTAAACTACTTGCCCCAGAAGTGGGAAACCTGCATGGTAAAGCTTCCTCATCCTGGAGGACTTCAACTCCCCACATTGCCTTTCCTTCAGAAGAAATGCACGCACTTGTAAGGGTGCACCAAGGTGGGATCTGCTTTCCAGTGCATGCGTCCAACAGCCAAGAATTTGGAGTGTTGTCACAGGAACAAAGACACTACAAGTGAGATAAGCAAGGTACAGAAAAGAAGAAAATGAAACACAAGGTAGTTTCAACCTGAAGTGGAAAGAGAAGCTGGAAGAAAATGGATTCTTCCTATTCTTCAGGGAATATTGAGAACCCAGTGTGATGGAGGGTGAAAACTTATAGCCATTGCAATCGACCGGAACGTTGTCCTTGAATGCAAGACCCTTAACCTGTTGTTTTTAGTGACTTTCCCAAATCCGCAGTGGAAGTCCATGGCACAGCTGAGTCCTGGTGCCAGCCTTCCAGGACAGCGTTTGAAAAAGTGAAAGGTGAGAATGGAAAGACACGTGTATACCCCTATGAAGTCTGTGCAAGTTTTTCTAAGCCCTAGTGAGAAAGGATGACCAACCTGTATGTGACAAAATCTACGGCAGCCTTCTTGAATGGCAGTGATGCACCTTTTAGAACGGCCACATTCTGCACGTGCAGCTTGGAGGGGACCTTTATGACCAGGTGGGTGCTGTGATTAAGTTGTGGGCGAGATCCTTACTTGATCGTGGGTAGAGCAGGTTTGCTGTTTGCAGAAGCAAAGCTCTTTAACAAGTTCGAGCGAGTGTTTGTTCTGGAGTTAGTTAAGATGCTAGCAGCAAAGGAAATTCATGTGCCCCTCTGTCCTTTCTTCACCCCTAACAAAGATGTTGAGACAGCTATCTTATTAGATCCTGTTTGTCTAATGAGTGTACGTGTGTGCAAGGCAAAAATCAACTGCTAATGACCTTATCAATTCTGGCATCATTTGCTCTAGTGGAAAAAGAATAGGAAAAAAGGGGAGGGATTGTTTGGGGTTTTTTTTTTTTCTCCCCAGTTCTTAGGTCGGTGATATGGGGTCCATAAGGAAAATGTTCTTTAGAATTCTTTTGAGGGACTCATATCTGCCATCGTATGTTTAAGGGGAAATCTTTTTTTAATGTTTTAGTCAAACAAATTGCTATGATTTCTGAAGCTGTATTGCAATAATTTTATCTTTTAGGTTTAATGTAGAAAATATTTTTACTAATGCTTCTGGAAAGAAAGGAAAGATCCAACTCAGACCAGCTGCTAGCTTGCATGAGTGAAGACTATTAAATTTGACAAAGTCACTTCTTTATCGTAGGCAGTTTGTTCAGTATGGAGAAAACTAGAGCGTGGAATGATACTCTATTCGAATTTTATACTTGTGTGTATGTGTAAAAGTAATACTGATTTGAGCAACAATGCCACATTACCGCATGTGCTTAGCTGTAAGCATATGACGGTTTTGGAGGGACTCCCCACAGATTTAAAGACAAGAAAATTTGTGAGTGTTTTCAGAATACTTCTCCTTAAAAAAAAAAAAATAGATATTTGAGCTCGTGTAGTTAAGATTGCCACTGACTGCGGGATAAGCTTCAGTTTTTAGAGGTTTGCTCTATGAATGGGAGAGGTGTTGCTTCAGTGAATTGGAAAACAAGAAAGCTTTTCCCACTTAGATAGGGACAGCAGGGAGTAGTTGTTCTTGCTGCTGCTTAAAGAATAGCGGCCCTGCTGTAGAGTATTTAGGGCGCTGCACCCGTACGCTGAACTTCAACTTGACCTAGACTGAGGAAAATCAGTACTTTTAAATGCTTTCAGAGCTTTAAGCAATTAGCTTAATTCTCCTGGATGTCAAAATGTGGCCAACTGTCTTGGCTCACAGAGCCTGTTCATTCTGTTGGCAAAAGAGATTTATAAAAAAATGGTACATTTATGAAATTATATATTTATTTTCTAAGTGCATTGTGTTGGCTCTGGAGAACACATTCCCTTTGATATGTGTCAGTAAATATTTTGGTGGTTCTTTTAATCATGTACAGGCTCTTTTGTGAAGAAATACATACCTGCTCTGATGGTTAAATTATGCATTTGTTGAAAAAATACAAGCAAAAAAAAAAAAGCCCACCAGACCTCTTTAAATGTACCCTTTAGGACAGGAAAGAAACCTGTAATAAGAAAAAAAAAAATCAAAATTTGAAATAATAAGGCTGATAATACATTTAAATTGCAATTTGTATTGCTGTGTTAAAAAGAATGTGAAGTAGCAAAGGCTTCCCAAAGCTCTGCTGTTTCAGCCTTCTTGGAAACTTTAAGAGCAGCATTGACTCTGTCCTGTGCTTGAGGCCCTACCCCAACCGAAACAGCCCAAGCGCCTGCAGGTCTCCCCTCCCCTCATCATGTTTTTTGGTTTTTTTTTTCTGTTTTCACTGGGAGCTTCAGAGTAGGGGAGAAAAAAACCCACAACAACCTCCAAACCCCAAACTGTCCTGTGATCAAGCACATTTTGAAAGTGAATGGGGGTGTAGTTTGTAATTAAGCTTGATTTTGGTATGCACAGCAGGACAAGAGTAATTCCTGGGACCGAGAGCTTTTAAATATAGTCTGAATATTGTTTATCTATCAGTTGACTGAAATCAGTTGTAGGCTTTGAAATAAGGAAATGTTTCTTTTGGAAAAAGAGACAAATGCCAAAATGAAATACCTACTGCATGTAATGAAAGTGTAACGTAAACGAATGAGCTCAGATTTGAAGTAAATAAAATTAATCTGATAATCTACTGCTAATCAGCCCTATATTTGAGCTGAATATGTAAGATTTTTTTAAATGGCAGTGAGCAGCTGTTTGGCTTCCACTGAAGTGGGGGGAGGGGGGGCTTGATATTTTATATTGAAATTATTTCACTCTCAGTTGCTTCGAAGTCAACTTTTTAAAGTTTACATACAGGTGGTCTGCACGGGGGTTTGATAAAATAGCTTTTTGCATTTCATTCCTAATTGAAAACTAGCAGCACTAGCAGCCAACCTTCCTTCTAATAGTTGTTCTGTAAACAAAAGAGTTCTCTTTAGCTTTCTCATGCAGTAATTTTTTTAAGGTCCTCGTTGCTCCCGAAGTCTGTTTTTCCCAACCGTGAATTATCAATAAGCTGTGGATGAAGCGCTGGAAGATGGTTTTTCTGTACCTTCTCTGTCCCTGCATGTGAAATGGGGGAGACAGGCATGCTCCAGGTATTGAAAGCTGTTTCAGCTTCTCCTTGAAGGACCGCACCGTGCTGCTTTCCTCTTCGCCCCGTGGCATACTCGAAGCCTTGCCAAACGTGGAGGACCCAGCTGGGAGTGTAGGTCAGGAGCTAGAAAGCATTCCTACTGCTGGTTGTAGTTGTCTCTGTGTCGCAGCTGCTTTTCACCAGAAAAGACCTGAATCTCAGTTGTCTTCTGAGGGTTTCTGGGTTAGCAGGTGTTGGCCACTCGGCAACACCAAGCATATCTGCTTGGGAGCTGGCTGCTTTGTGGAGGGAAGGTGTAGCCCTTTTGTCTGCTTTTTATTGTACAGAATTGCATTTCATGGCTGAGATCTTGTTAGCAAACATAAGAGCTAGACTTCCGTGTGGCTGATGATGGTGTAAATCATAAATCATATGATCTACGATAACATTGGGCAGCAGCTTGTAACAGGGGGCGGATAAAAACTGAAAACAAAGTACAATCTAGTTGACTTTCAATGCTCCAGTGAATTTGAGTAACATATAAAGGAGATCTTTCCAGCAATTTCTTGCTTTGTAGTGAACCCAAACTGATTAGTAACTGAGTCAGACTTGGAGATATATATAGTTTCTAGACTTCCCTTAATGAATGTGAGGCCTCCCTGAGGGGAAAGATTCTTCTATAAGCGATAAGGGTAATTTTGAAAGTTTATTCCTAAATCTAATATACTTTTGGTCTGGTCAGCATCTTATATTTTTTGAAGTGAGAGAATACAAAGCAGAAAGAAAAAGGAAGAGGAAATCCTGTGCATGGGTATGGTGAAGTGTCATCCCTTCTGTGGCTGGCTTCTCTCAGGTTAAACCAGGAGGAAGAAGAAAAGTGAAAAGGAATAATAGTAAAACATTTATTACTTTGTCGTTCATGTTATTTTCAGTATTGAAGGAGGGAAAATATTTTAAGTGGTCATATTTATTTTCTGTACACCGTTTCTAAGTGTATTTTTGACTGTTCTTTCTGTTAGAGAAGCAATTCTCTTGCCTGGGACAAGAACATACTTTTTTTGAAACAGCTGTTGTGCTATCTTTAACTATATCAACTGATTTAGTAGCTATCCCCAAAAGTTAAATGTGTAAAGTTACGGGTTTACTACTGCTACCAGCGTGGGAAAGCAGGCTGTGCTCAGTCAGTTAAATTATGACTGCCAAATTTTGTAAGAAAGGAGTAAAATCAAAGGACAGAGAGCATGAGTGAGATCTGCAGTGAGGTTTGCAAGGTTTGGTGGTAGGAATCGCTTACATGGCTTAAATGTTCGAACTGAGATTGCTTAGAATGGAGATTAAAGAGAAGATCATTACCCTCAAAGATACAGCTTCTAAATCATGCTTCTCTATGTTTTTATTCACACGTTATAGAAGCCTCGGGCCTTTTATCACGGCTGCTTTGCGCCGTTGCTTTAACAGGATGGTGCTTTCTGTACGCTAAAGGAGAAGAAACTGCCTTCTGCTGAAACTCTTGAGGGTGGCAGTTATAAATAGACTTGGAAACAGCAACAAGCTGGGTCCACTGCCTCTGTGACGGCCCTTTCCAAGTACTTTAAAACAAATGATTCATCAAATAAGGAACACTAAAAGAAGAAATCTGCCAATTTGTAGAATTTGACTCCTCCTAATCAGAGCAAGGCAACAGGATGTCGAGTTCCTGCCCTGCACCTGATTAAAGCCAAATGCACTGGGAACAGCTGGGAAGAAGAGGAAGCGCCAAGCTCTTCTCAGCTGGGGGTAGGACAGCAAAAGAATTTTTTTAAATCCCTTCCACCTTTGTTGTTCGGTTTTCCTGACTCTTGGACAGATAAGCACTTATTTCCTCTGGTATTTGGACCCCTCAGAAGCCACGTACAATGTGCAGAACGTAGGAGAAAGCTGCACGTGTGTGCGCCTGGCCTAGGCAGAGTCGGTTTTGGTCACCATGTTGTTCAGCATCCCTCGTCGCTGTAGTAGAGCCAAATCGCTAACTTCACAGACTCTGAGCGTGCAGGTGCCCAATTCTCCAAGTTCTGCCCACCCACCTTCAGCAAGTCCAAAGCTATAGGAGCAACACGGAGACCGAGGTGCGTTTTCCATCTGGATCGCTGTGGTGGTTTCACTGCTGCATGCTCACACAGAACCCCTCGGTGAACGTTCTTCGCTTTCTTTTTTTATGGAAACACACAAAAATTGTGAAACCTTTGTCAATCCTTTCTTCCTGTGTTCTAGAAACCATAAAAAACACAGCTTTTTAAAGTTTTGGAGTACATGCGTGTCCTCAAAGAAGGGTGAAGCAGTTATTTTTCCCCATGCAGATGTAGATTACAGCCAAGCACAGAAAATAAGTGCCTTGTAGCATATGCTGTAGATACAGTAACGGTCATACTTTACTGCTTAAAATACAGGAATTACTTCAGTGTGAGAAATCTCCTAAGAATCACAGAATGGTAGGG
>Ga0181612_126220_pt1 | contig 11306 bp, 8 predicted proteins | sample HoacroProtozoa21_FD_119630 | JGI IMG/M metagenome (GOLD analysis project Ga0181612, IMG submission 119630) | Hoatzin crop microbial communities from Cojedes, Venezuel. Combined Assembly of Gp0051906, Gp0051904, Gp0051908
CCCCGGGAGGGGACCGAGGCAGCCCAGCCTGGAACCACGGGGCCGCGTACTGCTGCGCTCCGGAGCCATCGCGGCAGCGACGCGCGCTGCGTCCCTAACTCACCGCAGGCCCCTGCGGATGGTCCTCTCCCCTGTGGGCCACGGTTAAACGCCACGGCCCCACGGCCGCCCTGCTGCGAGGTGCTTTTGTTCCCGTGAAATAAAGGATTCCTTAAGAACTTGAGTGAAAATACTAGTTGTAATAAAACAAGATGTTTGTATCAAGGGAGCTGGACTTCCTCTGCGTGTGTATCATTGGTGCTTTAAAAAAAAAAAAAAGGACATGGAGCACACTTTGGCCCGTGTCTCTCCCTGTTTGTGCTCCACACGCAGCTGGTCTCTGTGCTCAGGACCACCCATCATGCTGGGCGCATTAGTCCATTTTTAACAATCTCTCCACAAGTCCGCTACTAGCCTCAAAAACAAGTAATATTGTCCTAGACAGATGTAGCAAACACCACAGATAGTATATAAACACACAGGTGCTGAAACATATGCACAAAGTGGATAAATTTGGATACTACGAAACAGGACTATCATCATCTTTACTGGGACTTCGTAAAGAGCAGAGTCGTTTTGAAATTAGGCATTAAAATTTTGATGCAGGTCACGTCGTGTGGAATTTGAGCCAGCCTATGCCAAGGGGCACAAACACTTCACAGGAAGAAGTTGCTTTCAGTCTCACTGAATCACATGTGTGAGACCACAGACCACAACACATTAAGATTACAAGAATGACATTTTATTATATTGCCTTTCTAGCCCGGTATAGCTTTATAGGATCATTTTTAAAATATTTTGATCATTTCAAACCTGTAAGTGGTGAGAATCAGGACAGCCTGCAAACTCTCAAGAAGGCTATTTAAATATGTGTCCGTCCTGTAACGTAGACTCTAGGTGGCTAAAATTAGAACTGGCAAAAAATATGAATATTTATTAGCTCTGTGCATGCCAAAAATCAGCTCATTTAAAAAAAGAAATTGTAGCTAACTAGTTCTTAATAGATGAGGCACAGGGACGGCCTTTTTGTTTTTATATGTGTACAAACATGTTACATACAACATATCTATACATGTGTTATATACATTATACATATACGTGTATACACACACACCAGCTTGCTACGTGTTCTGCAAGGGTTCACTGAAGATCGCAGGAACAGACAAGGACTTCTCGGGCCAAAGCACACGATCCCTGCTATGGCCTGCACCACGCACGCAAGTTATTCACACAAGTACACTGACTGCTGTCAAATCCAGCTGCAGTGTTTGTCCCCCTCACTCTCCTAGGAAGAAGGCTGCACAATGTTGTTCCTGTAATGGTTAGGAGCCATCTCCAAACCGACAGCCTGCACACATTTGGCCATCACTGTCTTCCAGCTGAAGCAGCCCTCCCCGTTTGCCCCAGATGCGCTCACAGACGTCGATCACATCCCCTCAAGCTCTATCTTGCAAGAGCAGATCATCCGTGTTGCGTCAGCCTGGTACCCTAAGCCAGCAATTCAACGGCACTGCGAAAGACAAAGCTCTGCCACAGCTGCCCTAAGCCCTGCAGTGGTTTGCACAGCAGACACCGATGCTGGCATGCTGCACTGCACCGGAAGGATTTTGCACAGATATTATACCCATTCACGGTATATGAAAATATGCGTTTCTTACAAAGCCAGCGTGCAAGTCACGCTTCTGTCACTGCTGGGTGCATGCACCCTGGTCAGACGCAAAGAGGGAAGAGTGAACCAGCATGTGTGGCTACTGCTGTCCGGGCCAGAGAGGAAAGCTTTTGTCTGCTTTCCTCTCCTGGAAAGCCACCTCCCTCTGACCACACAGGACTTCTGGCAGATTAAGACCTACAGAACTTGAGTCAAGCAGCTACATTCGTCCCTTTTTCCCCAGAACTTGATGTAGAGATTGTTCATCCTTCTCCCTCTCCATGGCATTATCTCTAAACAGAGAATATCCCAAAGGAACATAACATTTGAGACCCTCGAACATTGCAAGCTGCTCAAGTAAACCTTTCCATGCATCTGGGCAGGTGAAGCAATGGTCAGAGTCCAAAACCTGCCACCAGGATCGAGAGCACAGAAGGCTCTGAAGCAGTTATATCCAGTACAGATTTTGGACCACATTTTACTGGGACTCCTCTGCTTCATGCCAGGTCAGGGAGTGACAGTAGCAATAAATCTACTAAAATCAGCCAAATTAAGTTGCATTTGGGACTGTCATGCAACAGAAGCCTATTGGTGAATGTTAGGTTTTCTCGAATTATTTCTCCCCCTGCATTCATTTTAATGAAACACAGGGGCGGATGAAGAAAAATACTAAAAGAAACCCAAGTAATTTCCCTGCAAGGCAGGTTTTCCTACACTCAACAAGCTCTATGCTTATCACACTGAGCTTTAATTAACCAGGATGTTTTAGTCAAAAAAAATAAACTATCATGCCATTAAAAGCCATGTTGATGTTCACTCCATGTACATTTTCCTTCTTATTTTGTATTCAATAGTAGCATATTAGAAACATGCATACAATTCCCTCAAGCTTTCAGTTTCCTTCAGGAAGTTAAGGCTATGATGAGTCACGAGCAGGCAACGAGAACAAAGCAGAGATGCTACATTTAAAAAAGGAGAAGAGTTTAACACTTGAATTTTTCGAAGTGAACAACAGTCAAAACAAGCTGGAATCAAGACTGCATTCAACTGCAGCTACATTTTGTGCTGCTGCACATCTGGATTCAGGTTACCCCAGCCGCTCTCCTCTTTGATCCCAACCGCTCTCCTGTTGACTCAAGAGCTTGAAGCCAACCTCCAGCCTCACCACCAAGCTCGACCAGCTTTTCACTTCACGAAAGAAGTTGTTCATGCTCTGCATTTCTCTTCTCCTTCCAGAACAGTCACTGCCAGGACCTACAGAATGAAACATTCGCAGACACCCCCCCCCAGCACTCTGCAACCCGTGCGAGGTCCGTCGTGCCAACAAGCAATGTCCCCCGGGTGCTCCAACACTGAAAAGCCTGGTTGCTCAAGCTAACGTCCCCAAAGACGACAGGCAATAACAATGCAGGTGGCCACATTCCCTACAGCCCAGGCCAGATGTGAAACCGCTGTATGCACGTACGCGTACTACAGGCACACACTGCAATGGCGCAAAAGCAAAAACAAGTTTTGCCAGACTTGGCTTGAAGACAGGAACCGTGAGCCCCTCTCCCCCTGCCAAAGCCGAGGTCCTGGAAAACTTTTACACGAAGGTGGGAGACAACCTCTCCAGAGAGAGACTGGGTCGGTATCTCAATTAGAGATCTACTTACCCCACAAGGGCCCTGGCACTCTTCCACAGAGGGGAAAAAAAAAAAAAAAAAAAAAAAAAGAAAAAAAAAAAAAAAAAAAAAAGAGGTGAACTTTACTAGGAACAGAGCACATAATAGGAGAGAAAATGATTTTGCTTCCTGGAAACCAACTGCAAAATAAAGTCTTTAAAGCAATACTAAGAAAGCACAAACGTCATCACCAGCCTTCATATGCAATTCAGCCATTCTACACTGCTTTATTAATTTTCCATTAAACTCATTTCTACTAAAACCTATTATTCACTGCTAAGACCAAGCTACTACTCTACAACAGCAACATTAACCTCCATAAAATAATTAAAGGATGGATTATCAGCATGAGACCTTCCATGTCACCTCTCTGGAACCTAATGTGTCTTTCAATGGCCTAGAATATAATGAGATGTTCAAATATAGAAAGCTGAGTTACCGCTTTTCTCAGTTGTGACATTCATTCAGCCAGAGAGGTTCAGCTTCTCAACTGCATTACTTATAATTTACTTTTGACCCTGGGTAGTTGAGAATAATCTTTAAGGAAGCTATCCCTTTGAATCTCCCTTTTATATTAGCATTTAATTACTCTAACAACTTTCCAGACGTACAAATTATAATGGACTGTAAATCAGCTCTTCCCCTTTGAACCACAATGTCTCACAGGAAAGCATTTTTTAGCTGCCTTCATACTCAGACCAGCAAACATACCTATCTCTCAGCATTTGTTCTCATTCCTCACAGCACCTATTTATTTTCAATTAATGGTTCTCAGGTCAGAAGTTTCCCTTATTGCAGTACTCAGCCTGCCACCCGAACACCGTGATCCAGTTTCAATCTGCAGGGCTCCCAAGTGGCACCATAATGCTATTTTTCTTACAAACACAGGAATTCACATGCATGTCCCAGAAAATGCAAGAAACATCTCAGAAAGTATATCATTTCTGCACAAGGCATGGCCATTGTTAACAAATGCATATTTTTGACCAAGTTATCTGTAAGAGCAGCAAAGAGAGGAATGGCTGCTCTTAAGTCACATGAAAAATCATCAAGCACTCCCATAAATGAAAAGAGATACGATTAAAGTGCATTATTAAAATGAAATGTATTATGTAATAGTTAAGATGCTGTGATAGGCCCAAAGATTTCTAAGTGAAATCAATTCTAATTAATGCTATCCCATTTCATCAAGCTGGTCTCTCCTCTCCCACCTTTAAAGCAGAGCTTTGTCTCCCCTCTATTTTTGGCACCTGTCCATCCTTCCCCACCCAGGGAGGTCTGCAGATGGGAGACGCTACGGAATTGTAAGCTCTTACAATTACTGAAAAGGAGAATCATTTTCTCGTGTGGACCGTAGTGGTGAGATCTTTCCAGGTCAGTTCTGCATCGGTGGGGCGGGTCAGAAGACATACTGCATAGCTGGAGCACTTCCTGCAGATACGCACTGACTGGATTACAAGCAATTATCATAAAACCACTGCAGAGGCAGAACAAACGATCATAGCCTTTGGATTTTCAAGATGTGTCGAAAGTCTGCATTAACCTATCATGCTTCTAAAATAAAGCACTTAGCACTGCTGCAGCAAAATTATACAGCTCATTTCATCAAAGAAAATACATGTCACAATGGATAAAAAATACAGATAGGGAAACACCTTGCTAATGACAAGAACATTTCTTTGACGAGTAGGGTCATAAAGGAGCAGTCTGAAGTAAAACTGCATCCTTCATGAAGCATCAAATATACTGGAAAATAAACCAAATCTTCCATGCTGACTTACCCTATTAAAATGATGTTCTGGAAAATTGTTCAACGCATGCAAGTACGTGCACGTGTGACCGCATGGGCAGTTGGTCTGCGTCCCTTGCAGAGGGACCGGGAGGCTTGTCCCTGCCCTGTGTCCCCCCAGCCACCATGCCAGCTCGGAACCCCCACCCCGCGCTGGGGAGGGCGCATTCGGGGGACGGAGGCACAGCTGTGTGTTAGCCACCACGCTCTGACAGAGTCTTTTTTGTCAAAAGACAGCACAGAGAACTCATTTTCTTAGAAACTGTATTTCTTTCACAGTCACTCATTTAAATGGATTCCACTGTGCCTGTTTTATGCCTCTCTTCATTCCAGCAGAGACTAAATTAAGCTTTGAAGTTTAGTGAGAAATCCCAATGGCATAAGACTTCAATGTTATTTCCTGAATCCTGGGGAATCAAAGAAAGGGGGAGAGCAAGAGAAAAGAAACCACTCTTCTCTTCTATTGTTTTCTACAGCTTGATCCTGAAATGACTGACTCTGAAAATAACCTTAGCACCTAACTTTATGCATTATTCATACATACTAAAACATGTAAATATACTTTTCAAAGGTTAAAATAAAACTCCTTTCCTATACAGGTTACAATTATTTAATATTTTGACACAGCAACTTACATCATTAATATTCAACAGCATATGGGGAAGAAAGTGACCTAAAATGAGCATGTACTTTTCTCTTCAGTATGGAACATCTACACACTGCTCATAAAACTGGCAGATTACAAACATGCAGAAGCTTTTCCAAAAAGGAGTAAAGAATTGAGCATTTTAATTTTGCATAAAACTGTGTAGCTGCCAGTTTGTCATTGACAAAGTACGTAGTCTTTCAAAATGTCTGTCTGCAAGAATTTTCCTGGCATAAATAGTCTTAGGGGATCCAGTAGTAGTATTATTTCAGTTTTCAGGAATAATGACGACAACTTAGTCCCAATTAGATGACAAAATAAGGTTTTGTATTTGATTACTACTACAGTAAGTAGGATGCACCTGGAGTGTACGGCGCTGGTGGGCACAGCCCTGGTTACCTGAAACGCTATGTCTCGCTGGATATAGGGTTGGAAATGGCGCTCCAGCAGCGGTGGCTGGAGGCACAGGAACCACGCTAGCATCCCCACTCTTTGCAGCAAGCATAGCAACTGACAGAGCATCAAGGTCCATCATTTATTTAAAAGAGATTATGCTACAACCAGAGAGAGACACGGCAAGCACAACATTTCCTGCATCTAAAGGACCTTTTCCAAAAAATGGACAGTCTTAATTATCCACTTACTTTAACAGCTGTTGGGTAATGCTGACTTCTCTGGTTTGTGAGGAGTCTTAAAAGCTAGGACCTGATTCTCTGTCTGCTCACACTTGTGTAAATCAGAATAACTGCAGGAGAAGTTACCCAAGTAACCTGCATAAAGAGAGCAAGAGAGGAGGTCTCACCTTTTGGCAGCCCCTCTCAAACAAGCAAGCTATTTCATCACCCTTTCGAGGGCATCGTGCTCCTCTGAGCGCAGAGCGAGCGAGCACTCTGCAGAACACCAACGAGCTCAGCCAAACCACGGGAGACCCGCTCTGACTTCTGGAGACTGTACAAAGTTTAGCAAGTTTTACATCAGGGAACAGTAACTGTTACAGTGACACTCACATCATATTTTGAATCTACCCAGGGCATTACATATATTATTATTCGGAAAAAAAACCATATGGATTCTAGACAGACCATTACATTACTTGTTTTATAGCGCACTTGCTACCAAGAAGGTCAACCTGGTATAAATTAGAAGAACTGTCTTCCCTATTCAAAGTACTGGGAAAGTTAACTTTAAAGGATAAAATTCACTGTCAAACCAAATGGCAGCACAAGCCCTTTCATTTTCCAGTCCACTAAAGTAAATTTTGAATGTTTAAATAGAGCTGTATTAGTTCAGAAGGCCAATAAAGATCCATTTGCAAGACTGAATTTCCCCCATAACATCAGGGTCCTCAGCACAAGAGAGCCTCTCCCACAGCACCACAGCTGCAAGAGATATTTCAACAACAAACTCGGCTGCACAACTTGCCGAGTCCCTACAGACTCTGGCACGTATGTGGATGGAGGAATTCCCCACGCTGAACAGCTATACAGGGGGAAAAAGTCATGCAGATTTCATGGAAACTAAAATAAATTGCATTCTCAAATGTGATTGTGACAGACAAACCAAAAAGAGAATAACTCCTCAGGGTAAATCAGTCCTCTCCATACCTTCAGATACCAACTATAAACTGTTCTAAACCCAAAATACCTCTGCAAATTCTGTGCTCTTTGGGCAATTCAAAGATACCATTTCACCCACCTCTGTCACAGTTAAATCTCCTTACTGCAGAGTGAAACAGGCCTGAGCTTTCAGCATGCGTTCACGTCTCCTAACACTCATCCAGAAAGGAGAGAGGCAAGAAGTCCTGCCCCAACAGCTCTTTGCCAGCTGTGACCAGGATCAACCCCGGCTGCCAGGGACAGAAATCCTGTCAGGCTGTGCAGCCCAGCGATGGGATAGCACAGGATGCTCCCCTGGGCTTCCAGGTTATTATCTCTGCTTTCGTTAGTCTGTCTTCCTCCCATTAATTACATCGCTAAGAAGGATCAATGAATCTCCTGGACTCTGCAGGTCTCCGCTCGGCGGCACCGGGGAGGGTACGGCACCACAGACCAGCTGCTGACCAGAACGCCCCGCGTCCTCGTCCTGCCCTGGCACCCCTGGCTGAGGGGCAGTGGACATGTTCAAAGCGCCCCAAGTTCAGAAAACAGACTTGAAAAAATAAATTGCAACTGCCAAAACAGCATTCATTGAGAGGACTGTTTTAGTTCAGAGTGCGTTAGCTTTACAATTTCAGTTTATGGCTGGTTGTTTTTTTAAGCGACTGAAGGTGAAGCAACTTCCTTTCTGGGCCCATTTTCTTCCTCAGACTAATTACATTCATGCACACACAAATTGTCCTTTCATCCCTCATTTAAAGTGGCTGCAATATGAGAGAGTAAAGAGGAAATAAATTGAAATCTCAAATTTCTTCTGGGACAGGAAACAAAGTCTGCTCATATCTACAGCAGTGTTAAAATTAAGTTCTGAGCTTTTATAAATATAGAGGTTTATTAAACACTTACACAACCTTATCTACTCCCATGCACAGTAGGCACAACAAAAGTATTTTCAATGTACTTTCTGCATTATTTGACCATGGATTGTTAATGATGTTTTATTTGCTACTGCTGTAAACATGTGGCCAGCCATAACTGGAACAGAAGATGCAAACCACGCGCAGATGTTCTCTGGCGCTGCATGAGACAGATTATTGGTTTATAGGATAACCATACCCAGCATCAGCACACTTCAAGTTAGAACAGCTAAAATGCTTCGTTTTATCACACCCTGCGACATATATGCGAAGTGTAAATATAGCCAAGTTGGAAATTGGTAAAGCATTAGCCTATGTGCAAAACACCTTTAATCAGAACCATGCAAAGTGGAACTTCCAAAACTACTTGTTTCCACATCATTTTATGAGAACTGATACTGCTACTTGTACTCAACCAAATTCCAAAAATGAAAATAGGCCTGCATCAACAGTGTTGAGAAATAAAAGTTACATAGTATCAGAACATGAAATTCTAGCCAATCCTGCCAATTTTGCCTGTACTAGCAGCATAATAAAACTTACAAAAGAGCAGAATAAAAAATTAGAATGGCTTTTATTTAACTAATCTAAGAATTAATTAAAATAAAGATTTGCTGTCAGTTGTGAGCATCAACAAACGAACACAACATTATTCTAATAATAGCTTATTACATTATTTTTCTGCTAGAATGCAATATTGATTGGAAATCCTTGGGATGGAACAAATTGAATATTTGAGCAAATTTAACAACTGTTTACTCACAAATGCAGATGGTTATTTTTTAATTTTAAATGAGTGTGTAGGCAAGTTCTAGACGCTGGCAGAGAGGGCCCAGTGCAGCCATGGGTCTGACGGTTAGACCTGCGAGTAGCTCACCCCCGGCAGCTCTTCGCGGTGCCAAGGCGTGACTCGGTCTGGCCCTTCCCGAAACACGCTACCCGAGCCCACGTTTGGCCGGGTGGCGTTTCAGCCGATTACTCAGCCCCGCAGAGCCAAGCGTGCCGAAAAGCAGGGCTGGCATCCAGGGCACGGCATCGCCTCGCCAGGGCGCCCGGCCCCCGCTACCCCAGTGCATGCGTTTACTGAGAGATTCACAAACAGCTCGCTACGCACAAACGCTGATCCACCAACAACTGCAACGATGCCAAGCTGATATCAGTAATGCCAAGAAATAATTACAATATCCACAGGTTAGTTACCCTCCATTAGTGGCTACTGAATCCACTGCACGTTGGACTCAGATCTCTGTATTCCACAACTACAACTTCATCAGTGACAAGGTCTCAGGGCTATAAGCTTTTAATTATCCTAATCCAACAAAACACTTTTTAAACAGCTTGCTGAAAAAAAAATTTTAAAATATATCACACACAGGAAGAAAAAAGATTCCACTTCTTAGTGTGCAACGTGAAACCTTTTAGTCCTGACCCTGGAGAGCTGTCCTTTGCCTCAACAGCACGATTTGGTCTACATGTCCGTTTTGATCAGTATTACTAACGGCACAGAACAGCCTTCCTGCTTCCAGCAGGACTGGCTCCAGGTCTTAAAACAGTCAGTGCACATATTTAAATTAGAAACAATAGAACACACAAGCTCTATAAATAATTTTCGATGTGTCAGCAACAGGCACAAAGCTCAGAAGGCAGCTAAAACCTCTGATAGTGCCCATGTTCAAATCATTGCTGATTTCTTAGGTTTTAATTTCTGTATTATTTACGCTGATTTAAAATTTACTAATATTACCAAACCTAACTGCAGACTTTTAAATTAAACAAGTACCTGCAAGATAGAAGGGGATGGAAATTAACAGAACAATACCATAAAATACTAAAATGGCTTATTATACATGAGCTACGCACAAAATACACATCTTCGTTTCAAACACACCACAAAGACCTTAAGACTGGCTTCTTTTTGACCCACAGAGGACAAAAAACCTCCTCCCAATTTCAATGGAGCTGTTAGACCCAGACACCACAGCAGCCTCGTGCCCCGGCGCGCTGCTGGGCAGCGTGAGGAGGGTCTGCACCAGGAGCTGCGGCCGAGGCCGGGCTGGCCGGGACAGGAGAGCAGCCCTGGAGAGGCGGAGGGCACCGGCCACGGCCTCTGCCTGCGGCCCCCGCCACGCTATCATCAGGCCTAGGCCTGAGGAAGACAACACGGCAAAAGGGAAATGTGAGGAAAGGCACTGAGGAGAGACAGTAGAAGGGTGCCACAGCAGCCACTTTCAAGTCATGGAAGAAAACGTTAACACAATCACATCCACAAAGCTTAAATTCCCTTTGGTACCAGCCACAGCCAGGTTATAAACAGCAGCTCTGTTGTATCACTGAGCACTCAGCCTTATAAGAAGTCAAAAAAAAAGAGCAAGCAGGTTTTTAGTAGTAATTTGTCTCAATGCAGGTTTTAAACCCTCAATTTATCTCTGTCGTTGCCAACATTTAGCTTAATCTGTTGCTCTGTCTCTCTCTTACTGCTAGGAATCCCAGAAGGATAAAGAACTGATACACATAAAGAACTGAATTTCAATTAATGCAGACTCTTGCTAATTTTTTCAACACATAATTAAAACATTTTAACTCACAATTTTCTCATTGCTGAATCTCTAGAGGAAATGCTTCTACATATTTATTTTTTCTGCAAGTTGGTATTTATCACCCACCGTGGCTGTGTCAATGCCATGAAGGTTTGCAAGCAATGCCTCTATCTTCCACCTTCCCAGAAGTAAATATTTCACTTAAAATGAGAAGCAATTTAAATATTAGCATGAGGTTTCCAAACAGATTTAAATAATGCCCCAGCTGCATGGTGCCCTGTTCTTTGGTTCATCATTTTACAGGGGCACATACAATCCTAACCAAACCAATACATTTCATCTTCTTTCGACACACCACCACTAACAGGACTAGCACCAAAACACACACGAAAAGCACAGCTTTCTCCATGGAAGCAACACCTGTGGCACATTTAAGCAGAGCTGTTGCATTCGTTCTTATGTAAAGACAGG
>Ga0181612_162502_pt1 | contig 11306 bp, 13 predicted proteins | sample HoacroProtozoa21_FD_119630 | JGI IMG/M metagenome (GOLD analysis project Ga0181612, IMG submission 119630) | Hoatzin crop microbial communities from Cojedes, Venezuel. Combined Assembly of Gp0051906, Gp0051904, Gp0051908
TTAGAATGTGGTTTAATGGACCAGAATGGGGTTTAAATGCCAGTTTTCTCCTGTCTCTTTTTTACACCAGTCCCACGTGTGATCAGGCACAGGGAAAGCACTTGGTAATTTTTTCGTTGTAATCATTAGAGCTCCTGGTCCAGATGGAGCTGGACAAACCTGTTCAAACGTGACCTCCGGCTCTCGAGCGTCGCAGCTCCAGGCAGCGATCCCTGCCCGCGATGTTCGGAGCTGCTCGGGGAGGGAGGCTGGCAAGGCTCGAGCTGCTTTCGAGGAGCTGACAGCTTGTGGGGTGCTTATGGGGTGAGCGTTGGCATGTGGTGATGTTGGGGCGACGGTTGGACTTGATGATCTTAGAGGTCTTTTCCAACCTCAATGATTCTACGATTCGCTTGCTGGGTCGTGTTTGGAGAGGCCTGGGCTCTCCGATGTCTGCTCCTGATGCCGGCTGGGCATCATCAAAAGGAATTTTCATTGCCCCGCGTCACTGTTAGTTCTGTGGTGGTTTTTTCTGCTGTGAAAAATATTTGGGAAGTGGGAGAAGCGCTGCTGGGTGCCTGGTGTGTGCCTGAGGGCAGCCTTGAGCTGGTGGAGGACAGACTTATGTGTGCGTCCCTGCCCTAGAACCACAGGTTGGAAAAGCCCTCTAAGATCATCGAGTCCAACCGTCACCCCAGCACCCCCATGCCTGCTAAACCATATCCTGAAGTGCCACAGCCACATGGTTTTTGAACCCCTCCACGGATGGGGACTCCACCACTGCCCTGGGCAGTCTGGTCCAGTGCTTGACCTTTCAGTAAAGAAATTGTTCCTAATATCCAATCTAAACCTCTCCTGATGCAACTTGAGGCCATTTAGTGCTCTTTCCCCAGCTAACACAGGATGATCTGCATCTCTCTCCATCCCGCCAAGTCTCCTTCTCCATTAAAGGAAGGCTGCAGAAAGACACCTGGGCAGCGCTAGCAAGGATGCACGAACGGAGCAACAGCACCTTTGCGGCCGCTAGTTCCCTTCCTGTTTCCAAGGGAGACAGATCTCCAGACTGGCAGGTCACGGACAGCGAAAATTAAACAAGAACTTTCAAGATTTCTGGGAAGAGCAGCTAACTACGCACCAGTACACACAGGGGGCTGACTGGCTGGGGAGCAGGCTGGCAGGAAAGCACCCGAGTGTCCCAGTGCGTGAGGAACATGAGCTGGCAACGGGCCCCTGCCGCAGAGGCAGCGGAGAGCATCCTGGGCTGCTTTCGACAGAGAGCTGCCAGCGGGCCAAGGGAGGGGACACATCTGGAATGCGGGGTCCAGCTCTGGGCTCCTTGGTACCAGGACGACACCGACATGCTAGAGTAAATCCAGCAAGTGGCCACAAAGACAAGGGAGGGACTGGAGCATCTGTCATACAAGCAAGCTGCTCTGCTTTGGGCAGGGAGGTTGGTCTAGAAGATATCCAGAGGTCCCTGCCAACTCAACTATTCTGGGATTCTGAAATAATACAGGATAAGGTAAGACAAATTAACATTTTTATATTAAAAAACCTACCATCATTATTATTCCTTTCACATTCACTTATAACAGGTGTGAAACAGTCATTTTTATATTTAATACAAATTGAAAGTTAAAACTCTGATAGAGCGGAAGGATGCTTCAGGAAAAACCATAACGTTTTTAGATGAGCTTGGGAATTCTGAATGTCATGTTATGAAGGTGGTGACTGCACATATAGTTCTGACCACCCATTGATTAGAAGCTGTATTCTTGGATATCTGGAGGCTGTTAAAAGGGGCCCTGTTTTCTTCATGAATACTTTGGAAACAAAGAATTAGGAAATGAATTTGTGTAATTAAAGGATGGAGACTAGATAATTTTTTTTTTTTTTTTTTTTAATTTACCTTGCATCTAGCCCTTTGGGGAAAGCACAATTAAACAGTTTGGATCAGAAGTACCTGTTTTTCATAGGGATTTCAGAATATAGATGGCCACGGTTCTGACTTATGTAGAGGAATTTGGCCTGGCTTTCAATTCCTGGAACTGGCAAATTCTTCCTGTTTCTCACCCCAGCTCTTCCAAAGCTGATGGATTAAGATGTTTGCACAGCAAATACAACAACCATTAAGCACAGCTGCCAGATGTGGCATTAATGAAAGCCATACATCGAGTCACATAGAAAAAGTTTCTCGTTGTTGCCTCTGGATCTCAAACTGCAGAATTTGCAGGGAAATATGCTGAAGTTGAGCTTCTGCTGCAGGGTGTTCAAAGACAGTATCTGGTATTTTTCTTATAATGCTCGTTGTCACAGCATTGATTACAACTCATACTATTCAATACCAAAATAATCCTCACTTTGATTTTTAAGGAGATTGAAATTGCCTTTTAAAAGCACAATCCCCTTGCCTAAAGACCATAAATGGTTTAACACACATTAACAAAACGTACTTGGCAGTTAAAGAATGAAATGATACATATAATATCTACCTTTCTGAGTGAGTAAAGTGCATCCTGTGACTCTGTGCAATTCTTTGCCAGCATGTCAACATCATCTTTGGATACGATAGGTTCTTTCAGCTGCTCTATCCAGGACCACATCAAGCTACAGAGGATAAAAGGATCTCTCTCGGTACAGATTTTATCCCAGGCTCCGTCTCGAGAATTCAGTTCTTTCTTAAAAAAACAAACAAAACTGAAAATGCATCATCCATTTACTTTTGCTAACATTCTGTGTTAACTAACTCTCTTTGATTGTAGCAGTACTTGGCTGCTTACGTTCCCACAAAAAAAAGACCACTTAACAGTTACAAAATATATTTCTGTTTTTTTCCAAAGCATCAACATTAATCAGCAGTAATTCAAATGATTCCTTAAAACAGAAGGATGACATAAACAGTGCTGCTCAGAACCTCCCAGTTATCTACTGGAATACATAAACCAGCTTTGGATTCCAACTTCAAAGCAAATGTTGCTAGGAGGATTTGGTTTTGAGGGCAAGCAGTTAAGTTTCTACTAAATTCTTCTACTTTTAGACACAGAATCCTCTGATTAGTTCTGAGAAAGCACTGATGAAAATAACAGCACAGCTCTACTTTAAAATCTGTAGGACTTTTATGCTACCAGCAGCCAAGCTACAACCACAGATGACTGCATCAATTTTCATTAGTTTGTCAAACGAACGAAATGAATACAACCAGAAACAATGTTCTCACCTCCTGCTAGAGACCAAAATTTGTAGGAGCATTTGGCTGGCTTTTGAGAGAACTGGCCCATAACTGACAAATACAATCACTTACTGCACCGCAGGACAAACTGGTGCCCCAACGTGCCATTTCAAAGCTCACGGTGGCATTTTTGCCATTCTAGGAATTAACCTAGGTGAAATGTGCAGAGCAGCCCGTAACATCGAATCAAGTTAAAAATTACCTGCCACATTTCTACCTTCTGCTTCACTTCATCCTCTCCCAGAAATTCATTTATATCTGCAAGTGCTTTTGCTGCCAAAACTCTTCGGGCTTCCAAACTTAATTCTGACTGCAGAACAATGTGTGGAATTGCCTCTGACACATCTTTGCTGCCTTGGCTTTCGTACCCAATGGAAAAGTTCACTTTAGAAGAAGAAGAAGAATCAGAGTCCTCGGAGACATAGACTCTTCTGCTATACATATTAGTCTTGTGGTCTTTTCTATGACTAATCTCATGGGTAAAATTATGCTTTAGCGTTCCAGGTTCCCTGGTGTTGTGGATAGACGCTAGACCTGAAGAAAAGGTTCTGCTGCGTTGTACTTCTTTGGTAGAGTTCCTCCTGTGATAAAGTGCGGATCCATCTTTTTGTCCATCCAAATTAAATTTACCTTGACTCCAGAACATACATGTATTACGCACTAATGCTTCTTTGTTTAAATCCAACTGTGGCTTTTGTTCGCCTGTGGCGGAACACTCCTCGCCACTGGTCTGCTTAAGTTTGTTGCACACTAGTATCTGAGCAGGCACCGTCCATGCGGTTTCTCCTTGGTCTAAGAGAAACTCAGTCCTCCTTAAATCTGACTCACTATAGCTTAGACGCCTTCTCAGATGAGTAAGAGGCTGAAGGCATTCGACATTCCTTCTTTTCCAGAGAGGATCGCATTCATGTCCCAGGGAGAAAAGCGAATCCTGGGTCTCAAAAGTGGAGGAGTGGGTGTGGGAGGAGTCGGACATGTCACTGTCCTGCCTTGCGAGTTCTCTGTCTAGCTGTGTGGACACCAGCTGAGAAAAGGTCTTCGCAATTTCGGCTGAGAGATCTGGTACATCCAACAATTCTGCCTCTATCACTTGTCTGTTTTCAGCCAAGTCTAGCAACAATTTGCACACCAGATGAATAAGTTTTGGCACGTGTTTGAGATGCCTGCTTTCATAACCATGGAGCAGATGTCTCTGACGGGTCAGGTACTGGGACAGTGTCACTGTGTGTGCCTTGGGCTCGCAGCACGCAAACACATTTCTCAGAGGAACCAAAAACTGAGTGAATTCTCGGATGCATAATAACTGCCCTCTAGTCTGAATAGAATTAGGCCTTTTTGCTCTGACAAAAAGAATCGCTTGATCAGCACTCATTCTTGTTGCAAAAACTAAGTAGCAAGCTATCAGAACACCTGGAAAATATAAAACCAAGCATTAGCTGAAGAACTATTGGACTAAAACAAATATTCAGTGGAACTATAGGATAAAAATTAATATAGGTAGAGGCTTTCTGCCCTCTATTACGAGGCTGTTCCCTAAGCATAGCTGCATTTGTTGGACCACAAGACAGTGAACCCATTCTCCCTATGCTTCCAGTGAGAGCTAGTTTCTCACCACAGCATCTCTGGGAGCTCCATCATTTGTCACCACAGGAGCAATGGTGGCTTCCACAGGAAGGACATGGGCAAAAAGGTCTTGAAAGGGACAGAGGTGAGTGAAATTTTACCCCCTCCACCAAATCTACCTGATTGAATGACGAGTGGCAGGTTTGTAAGCACATAACAAATACTGGAAAATGAAAGTGCGCTGGGTGCATCTTTCCCATCGAAAAGAAGCTGTCCTGTTTGAGTGTAACAGGGAATTATTATACAGATCCAAAAATTTTCTAACCTTACAGGTTACTGTTTTAATATACAAAACCTGATCTCCTCCGGCCGTTCAGATAATTTTCACGCATTTGTTCAGCATTTTTAACCATTTTATAGATTTACATCTTGCAATGATATAGGATCTAAACAAATGATGAATAATTTATAACCAGAGACTGTTTTACATTTTTAGAAAACCAAGTCTGTTGATCTTGCAGTAGAGCACCTACCTGTCCGGCCAAGCCCGGCGTGACAGTGAACAGCTACCCTCCCTTCCTGCAGCGCAAAAGCCATGACTTTTACCATATCAAGTATAGTGGTGAGAGATGCCACTCCATAATCCTTCCATCCAAAATTATAAAAATAAACTAAAATAAAAAGAGAAAGAGTTATTTTCTGTCGTACCGAATGTGAAAATTTCGGTACTACATGCAGAGAGATGACTAATAATAAACGATAGTACTAAAATTGCATAATGGATCTCAGAATCTGACTAGGTATTGTTTGCAGGAGATTATTTTCCCATTTCAGAGTACGCTTGCTATTGAAATTTGATAAATACATGAAGCTGGCAAAGATTTGTCAAACTAAAGTTCAGCTAGAATGTAAAAGGTATAACAAAACCGAGTGATTCATACAAAAATTACTGAGCTATGTATAGGTAGAGGGTAATTTCTTCTCTTTAGAAATAAAAGCACTTCTTCCATTAAAAGCTGTTTCTTACAGAGAGGCACTTTTTCTCATCTCACCATAATATGAAAATACAAAAATACTGTCAAGGCAAACATCCTCAAATAAAAAACCTTTTATAGTCTAGATAAGAAAACATGAATAGTACCAGAATTTGAAACACCATTGATGTTTTATATATTTGGGAAGTCAGAAGAAGAATTTAACTAGCTGTTGGCCTTTCTCTATTCTAAACACCTGACTAGAAAGCCTCCATCTCCCTCTACATATATACGATCTTCCATAAGCTGTTATTCACTCTTGATGGTATTCGCCAAGTTTCATGTTTACATCCCATTTTGTGCAACATTTCTTACATAGCTGCTTTTAATGCACAAGAATTGAAGTAAAAATAACTTTAAGTGCCAAAATCAATAATTAATGAGGAACAGCAGCAGGAGTGAACTTACTTCCAGCCTCCATGAAAGCTTCAGGAAGGTAGGTGAAGCCGCTTTCTTGTTCCAGTGGACTCCCACAGCTCGCATGCTCCCCAGGACGCTGAAGGTTAATTATGGTTTTTATGCCACATCTTAAGGAAGGAATAGATGAGTCAGAGTATTATATGCAGCCAAAATCTCATTATCCCATATTTTCCAAAACACACATCTATTCTTAGTGGAGAATAAATCTTTACCTGTATATTGTTAAAATGAAAGGATCTTTATCAACAATCCAAATCTATGTTGAAAAACAAAATGGGTCAGGAGTTCTGTTAGTAATACCTCCAAGAAATAATGACTAAATTTGTTACCTTTCAAACTGTTCAATAATGTTGTACTTCTCAATTAACTCTGTTGAGGGTCGAGCCATAGCCAGTATGTTATCCGTTACCCTGAGAGATTAGAAAAGTAGACAGCAATGTTGTTATTAATAATTTCCTGGGTATGAATCTACCCAAATAAGAATACTATGCTATTTTCAAGAAAGACCTGGCTGATTAACTAGAAATGATTTTTCAAAACACTCTACAATCATCTGGTGTCAGTGATAAACCCTGTGAAGCTGATACAGCCATGATGTATTGAAAGACCATTACTGGAACTATTCAAATGCCAGGGCAATGAACATATTTAAAAAATCCTTTGAACAGAAATCTGGACTTGGATGTCTGTTTGGCCCTTTAAGGTTTGTATGCTTCTGAATAGCATTTGCCATTACAAAAGAAAATCAGTACGAGTGAAAGGATGCATTTCATGTGACTATTACTGCATATGAATGTTTTTGAACACATACCTTATATTATTTCATCTTCAGTACATGTTTTTACTTTTAAATTCTATTATGAGCACATTTTAATCCATGTGCCTTTTAACCTTAGCAAGAACTATCTATAACCCAGAACTGGGTTTTTTGTAATTCATGAGAGAGGGGTTTTTAATTCCTTTGGATCTGAACAAAACATATCATAAGTAAACAGAAGTCTTCCATCATCTTTACTGGGCAACGTACAATGGCCACTGTGGTTTACTTTTAAGTAGTAATTCTGAATCAAGCTATCGTTACACTTAACTTAGTAGTACCTGATTTAAAAAAAAAACCCACATTATTTTACTTTGAATTCTGTATTTTGATAAATGCAATGGATGCAGTTACATTTAGCAAGAGTAAATGCCGCTTATTACCAGGAGGAGTAGAGCCCTTTAACGGCTTGCTCCTGGTCACTCCATCGCGCTGGGTTTTCATACTTGCAGGCACGGCCACCGCATGCCATTGAGCACTGCATGTGACCAGGAATGACATGGCGAAGGCGCTCCCCGACCTTCGTGTATTTTGCTGTTGGACGCCTCGAACTTCCTAGAGCACAGGCAAAACCAGATTCAGCAAGGAAGCTCATAAATTCATCTCCACCTTAAAAGTATTGCTTCGACCGTAAATTGATGAAGTTACAAGCAGCATAAACATAGGGAATATACATTTTAGACTCATTTTTCGACACAGATTTAAAGTAAGGTTTCTGAGAGAAAAAAACATTGCTTTATTTCCTGCAGAAGTTGTTTCTTCTCACAGTAACTTTGGTTTTTCTGGTGAAGTTGGAGCTGTGTGATATCCTTTGCAACAGAAAAAAAATGTCACGGTCCTCTTCCACCTGCAATCGAAAACACTTAGCCACATACTTGGCGTATGTGTGAACGTGTGCTTCTGTTTGATCTGTTCTCTGTAACTGAGTTGTTAGAGTGAAAAGCATATACTAATCCTTGAGTAAGGAATCAATGAACAAAATATAAAATGCAGGAAAAAAGATTTAACCCCCAGTATTTTATGCTTATATATAAAATACAGTTAACAGAACAAAAGTACACTAATTTAATCCCAAGAAAATACCCAGAACCACCAACTCTCTTAATGAAAAGTACTTTACTTTTTTTCTCAGGAAAAGTTGCATCCAGCTCCTCTGGGCTCAGAGACGACACCGCAACCATAACCCGGTGAGTCGATGATGAGAGCACCTCGACAACCGAGCTCCGGCGCCTCTGGATCATGCGAAGAAGGGGATCGGAGGAAGAATGCCTCCGACCCTGGAAAAAGCTGCTAAAAATACTCACTGCCGAGCGCCTTCGGGGTGAAGCCTGCATGACTGACCCGCCCCAGCGACCGTCCGGGAGGGCTGCCGGGGACGCACTGGTAGGAAGTCCCAGCTGCTCAGCGCTGGAGTTGCGGAGAGCAGTGCATCCCTCGGTAGGCTCCGGCAGCTAGTCAGCACGGGGGGCTGCGCGCTCTCCATAGCAACGAGCAGTGCAGGCGCTGCCGCCAGCCATCCTCGGGGCTGCGCGACGCTACGCGGGTTGAGCCCCTTCGGGACAAACTGTTCCGCTGCTCGATGAAAATAGTTGCGCTTCAAGCAGATAATTTTGAAAACGGACCGGGAACAACCAAAACATTCTCCATAAACAATGAGAGTATTTAGTTAGTTGTAAATAATGTGCCTTCAGAACTCGGCAAGATGCAAAAGAACAATCCAAATGTAGTTGGAGGCTCTGCTTCCCGAGAAATCTGCAAGCACATTGTACTCCCCCACCTCTTGCTTTAACATTCCACAGCCACCTCTCCTCCTCCACTCAGTTGCTCCAAAATGCATCATTAGCTCTGTAATGATTGGGATTAGTGTGTTCCTACTGGAACGGTTCGGTACGTGATGAATCGCCGACTGTTCGCTCTGGACCATTCATATCTTCTAACAAAACACAATTTGTTCTTCCAAACAAAAGGCTTGGGTTTTTTTCAGGGCACGGCTTTTTTTATTAAGCAAAGCTGTGAGCCCTACAGACCGTGGGGAGGAGGAGATGTATCAGTTGAGCGCTTTAGGCTTTTGAAGGTAGGTATTAGGTGGCAAATTGCCTCCCACTTTGCCTCCAGTGTGCTGAGAAGGAGAATGAGCTGGCCAGCAAGACTGCAACGCTCTCAAAAGCACAAAATTCTCATGGAGAACAGGCTACAGCGATGCCAGAAAACCTCCGTCATCCCACTGTCTGCATTAGACTGCGCATTAAAGAGAAAGACCGGGGAAATCAAGAAAACACGCCGTAACTTTGTTCAACGTGCAAATTAATCCCATTGCATTTTCCTACATACCATCTCCAGTATGTGTTTCTTTTTGTACTACAAAACCAGTAACTCTTACAGCGGAATTTGCAGAAGAGAAAGCTCTCTTCTGATAAAAAAATCATCAGGCAAAAATCTGTTTCTTCTAGGTACTGAACAGGAACGGAGTGACCAAACGTTGAGTACCGCACCCCAGCACTTCAGGAGACGTGGCAAGGTTTGCTGCAGATACCAGGCCCGAAACATCAGTAGCGACGTCGTATGAGAGAAGGAAAAACCTTACAGCTGATTCTGTTCGCTGTTGTCTCAAAACTCTGACAGTAGAGCTGATATTAAGAGGTGAGGAAATACTTAAATGGGCTTTTACTTTGGGGGCTGGGTGGAAGAGAAAGGAGATGCAAAAGGCTCTTTCAAGTGCTACCTATATCCAGGAAACATGAAAAATGTCTTACAATTAATTATATTGCTTTCTTATATTTAATTCTTTTTCTCTTCCCAGAAACCTGTCTTCAGTACATATCAAATCATAGCGGAGCCAGAAATGGGCAAGATGAAATGCTGCACATCAGTATCTTCCTACTGAATCTAGCAGGAGTTGTAAGTACTCACCCAAAACAGTACGAAAGAATAACATCCCATAACAGATTAAATACTTTATTAAAGAGTGTTTTTGCTGAAGGTGTTTGTATTTTCAGAGAGGCAGACAGTTTCTGAACACAAAAATCACATGGTTTATTCAGTTAAGAGTCCTGACAATATGAAGTTACAGAAAAGCTCAACATAGTAACACATCATGGTGATGACAAAGCAACGCAGTCTGGTTTTGTTACAGACATTTTGTGTTTATAATTTGGGGATAATATATCTGGGGTTTTCTATAGAAATGGGTTGTTCTGGAATTTCTCTAAGTGCTTTTTATGGACAGCATATCAAAGAAAATTATTACCTGAACTCATATTTGCAAGATACAGACTGCTCTCTAGCAACGAAGAATACGGTAGTTCATTTTGCAGCAGAACTCCTGCAGCCATTGCAGTACCTGTTGAAACAGCAATATGCTCGCTGAAAATCTACAACAAAAGCTCAAAAATGCAAAATATATCATGCTGAGTACCTGACACCCGATTACAGAATCGTCCAAGGCTTAAGATTTGGGCAGTCAGGCTTGGACTGTACTTTGTTTTCAGTGTGCAGTCATCATAAAATTCAACAGCTTCACTGTCTGTCCTAGCAATTAAAAGCTTCATCAGTTGTGTTTCTAGCTCTAGAGTTTGGCTGGCTGTGTGCTTTCTAAGCGTGTGCTTTATATGGATAGGAGCCACTCAACTACAAGCATTTAATGTAATGCCATCTCCATTTTCTCAAATTCTTAGAAGTACACATATGACCAGAGATCTTGAACTGAAACCTGACAAGGGGCCGTTTCAGCACAGCTTTCGGTATCACAATGGCAGCATGACTTCCAGATCACACTGTTCAGAATTGCAGTTGCTACTGGTGAAGCAGACTGTCCCCAAGTTACTTGCCTCCCCTGCGCTCTTCACTCCTCGCTTTCAGTCTGCTGCCAAGTCTGAAGTCACAGATATTAAGCTTTCCCTCTAACAAGAAAACTGAACACAAGAGTCTGTCTGAGCAGAAAACAGTTCTTCTCGTGCTTCAAAGTATTTTCTAATACAAGGTAAGTCCTGCTCTGAAAACCTTATATGTGACAAACAGAAATATGAAGGAAAGCTGTAAATGTGAACATAATTATCACTCACTGTGATGTTTAAATGAACCATTTACATGGATCTCGAGTGGAAATTCTTAACCAAGTATAAGATTACCATTCTGTGTCTCTTATCTCAATAGGAAAATAGTTGCAAGCAATTTTTTTTATACCAAACTAAGTATGTCTCTGCTGCATGTGTAACTATTGAAACTTTTCTAAATAGACAAACCTTAGGTCCCAAATTCTGCAAAA
>Ga0181612_115409_pt1 | contig 11305 bp, 7 predicted proteins | sample HoacroProtozoa21_FD_119630 | JGI IMG/M metagenome (GOLD analysis project Ga0181612, IMG submission 119630) | Hoatzin crop microbial communities from Cojedes, Venezuel. Combined Assembly of Gp0051906, Gp0051904, Gp0051908
TGACCCAATAACGACCAGCGAGGTATTCCATGCCATGCATGTCGTACTCAATTTAAAGCTGGGGGATCATGACAGTCTCATCCTCTTTGTCCATATCTGGCTTCTGAAGAAGACCCTGCTCATTGTCTTGCCTGCTATCCCGATCCAAATTCCAGTCTGTGCATTCCTGAATCCAGTTCCCATCTACTGCTGAGTCCAGTCCAGGACTTTCTGGTGCTGCCTCGCAGCTGCTGGCGGGACACCATTGCCCATGGCACCCAGCTCTGGAAAACTCAGTATCAGTTTTGTGCATTTGATTTCTCTTATTATTAATATTTTTAGTAAAGCTGTTTTAATGTTCACGTTGTAAGTCTCTCTCCCTTTTCCCTTTCCCTGGTGGGGAGGGCAGGGGTTTATTGCCGCCCTGCTCTGCACGGTGACACCTATTCAAACGCAGCATGGCAAACTGCAGTGCACGCATCCCAGGTCTGCCCTGCAGGACAAGGTGCTCCAAGGTCTAGAGCAGGAGAGTCAGCCCAGAGCAGACTGCAAAGCAGAAGGCTGTCACAGAAACCTGGGGCAGACTTCCAACAGGAGCAGAGGGGGAAAAGACCCAGCCTAACTCATTCTAAAATGGACTCCCAGTGTATTGCAAGGACTTTATTACACAGCTGCCGCAATTCAACAGCCTCTTCAGTCCCACGGTCCATAAAGATATTTCCCTCTACAGATTATATCACAATCTTACTAGGTCTTCAGATCAAGAAGTTTTGTAAACTGACTTCAGCATTTTGCTCCATCTCAAGCTCACGTTGATGTTCACTGCAGTGTCATCACCCTCTTGGTGAAGATGACTAGTAATCACCAAAAGACCACTGAACAGTGGTCAGTAGCGCTAAGTTCTACTGGATTCACACTGATGATCTACTGGGGCAGTGAAAGTCTCTCTACTATTTTACTAATCCTTCAAGAAACCCAGTGTGCCTATTCACTAATCTCCTATCCTCTTCAGTAAAGAGAAGTTAGGCAAAGACAGACCAAAACTTTGCTCTAGGAAAGATGTGGCATCATTCATGCATTATGTAGAAAACCCTTTTATTTTGACTTGTAAAATTCAAACTCTCTCCTGACCTGAAAATTTGAGCAGGAGACCTTTTGAATTTTTCATCATGGAAACCCATTGTAACAAATTAACATTTTAATCCATTTGCCTTTCCAAGCAAATTTTTAAAATGTCAAGTATTTTACACAATATGTACCACCACGCTGAACATTTCTATCCATCAATGCTAGAGTGCCTTTCCGAATTATTCAAAATAAACAATCCACTAGTGAGAATGGCATAATTTCCTAAGGTCTTAACTAACTAGACAGTGAGTGCAAAAGCTGAACTGCCGTTTAGCAAAACAGAAAAGTTTAATGTCAAACTTGAATTTTATCTTTGTTTGGGGCAAAAAGAAATATAAGTGGAGAACAAGTCCCATGCATACCCAAGAAATTTTTCAAACACTTCTGTTCATAACAGCAGAAGATCAAGTGGTTGTTTTGACTTGGCGTTCACTGTTATTCAGGGTATGGATGCAGAAGGAGTTTAGGAATGCAGTGAGAGGGGAGAAAAACCCCAACAAATGATTCAAAGAAAACACGAAAAACCCTATTCAAATCTCACCCCTCTGCAAATCTAAAAGTGAAGAATGAAGGTGAAGAAGATGGTCTAGAAGCAGCCAGGGGAAGCAGAATTGTTCTATGCTACCTGGGACACCATTGCTTGTCTATCATCTGGGAATATTCCCCACGGTGACAGGCCAATCACTTGTAATCCCACTTAGAGTCCATATAAAGACTTCATTTCTCCCTTTTGTCCCTGCCTTTTGTTTCTTGCACTGAAACATCCCAGAAGAGACATCCTAGGTGAAAGAAGAAATAGAAATTGCTGTGCTAGGAGATAAGACTTCAAAATCTGGTACCCGTCTGCACAGTGGATAATTAGTCTCCATCAGACAGAACTCACTACCAGTAGTCAGTGCTTCAGTAATCTGGGCTCTCTTCCCTGAGAAAATGATGGCACAGAGATGAACACCACTCAGAGCCAAAGACTGGAGCAGTACTGTGGGAGCAATACTGTGATTCCAAACCCCCAAAAGCCTTTGCCTGCAATGGAAGGGTGGAGAAACCTCCTCACAGCCACCACATTCACATGCTCTCCAGTCAGTTTCACAACCAACGTTGCTCATACCCTGGGCAAGGAGATAAACTGAAATGAGGTGCAGGAAACAGTAAAGATTGTAGAGAAAGGAGAAAAAAGAAAAGAGACAAAAAAAAAAGAACCTCAGAGCAAAGATTTATGAACTTGGGAGGAAATCATACAGAAGATCCAATTCTATTTAAACAATCAAAAAATTTTGCTAAGTGTAATTCATAATGATGAGTACAACTTTTGGTTTTCATTTAAAAAAAACCTCATGTCTCAGGCAAAAGAGGGATTCAGAAAAAAATAGTGTTTGCTCCAGCTGGAGGATGGGAAATGGTAACAGTGGATTTCAGGTATGACAGTCTAGGCGCCTACAGGTCCTCTCACGTAAATATTCATAACAGTGATGGGCTTTTGTGGTGCTACCAATTGTTCATCAGACTCCTCTTCACAGCCTCGCATGCAATCTTCACATTACATGCAAAAATGCCATTGTCCTTTCTTCAGATCCTATCCCATACCTCAATCCCTCATAATTCAAACAGGAAAACACTCAGATAATCAAGAGTGATTCATATTCTCAGTTCAAGGAAAAACTCGAATCCAAGTTATTATGTGACTAAGTTAGCCATTATAATTGGGATGGCATTTGACCTGTATATAACACCTACCTCAGGACACTGCATCTCTTCAAGATATTTTCATCAGTTCTTTGGGTCTCAGAAGTGAGAATATCTTCACAAAGTACTGTATAAAATCTGCCCAATCTGTTTTCTGTTTCAGCCTATGTTCAGGAGCTGAGAAAATTACTCTCCATCAGCCTTTAAGAGGATGAAAATTTAATGATACACAGATACTTCCCAAACTTTGAATGTACAAATTCTGAATTGGTGTTTTTAGCAGCTTCTGAAATATGGAGGATTTCTTTCCTCCCACAAGGAAAAGGAAGGAAAGAAAATCTAGCTTACTTGTTCACTATTGCACATTTAAGAGCCTGATTAGCAATTATCTCAAACTTACTAAAACAATAAAGTTTTAAAGCATTTATTAAATGAATCTGCTATTAAATTAAACCTCCTGAGAGACTAGATCTGTACCAGCATTCAGCATAGTATTCTTCTGGCTGTCTCTTGCACATTGTAAGTTGAGAAAGCTATTTGCCAAACACTATTTTATGTTCATTGATATTCAGTATAAAATTGCTTTTTTCTAAGTGGCAGGTCTTTTGAATGATGGAGGAATGAAGAAGGGGGCCACCAACTGCTGCAAATTTTTATTTTTCTAAGCTGTCCCAAATTTTTTATTCCAGAGACGCACTTTTTCAGTGAGACTTTGACAAGGAAAAACATGAAGTCAACAGAATGTTTTAGATATTCAAGGCATACTTGGACTCATTTGAAGACTTAACTCAGCAATATTCCTTCCATACATATAGGCCATTCAGAAGGGGTTTTCATCATCATCATCTGCATTCAAAGGTAGAGGCAAAAAAAGTTACATGGATATAGGTGTTCACGTGAAGAGTAGCTGCTGAGTATATCCTAATAATCTGCATGGAGACTGAAGGAAAAAATTATACTCTTAGGAGCTATTTTATTAATTTCAGAGGTTGGAGTATGTTATTATTCACCTAGGGTACAAATTCAACCAGCCTGTGATAGGAAAATGAGGCACAGAATGAGCTGCATTGTGTTGGCAGGAATTTTTCAACGGTCCAACTGTCACATTACCACTCTGACAAAACTGATTTGTGACAAAACCGTACAAGTGTTAACTTTAATAAACTCCACTGCTTAAGTCAAACAGCTTTGACTACTGTTTTTGAACACCTGGAGGTCAATTTCTGCTCTTGTTTCTGCAGTCTTGTGGAAAATCACCTCATCTGAGAACTCTGGGAGACTTTTTTCTGTTTTGGTTCCCTCCACCCCCTCAATTTTTGTAGGGTCCCTCAGAGATAAATAAATGTCAAAAGTAAATGCAAAGTGGTGTCTTGCTCTGAAAAGTGACTCGGTAAAACATTGAGAGATGACATGTTTATTCTGTCTCATTGTTTTACTGACCAGGTTTGTCTGGTTTATAAGCAAAAAACCAAAACAAAACAAAACCTTTTTTTCCTACCCATGGCCCTGCAAATTCAACCCAAGGCCTCAAAAATCAAGCTATGCTTCTTCATTATAATTCATTATCTGCAGATGTGGCTTGATGTAGTTCATTACAGTACAGACGGTTCTCCAGGCAGTCCTTTGGCAATGGGGCCTCTGATAACGAACTCCTTGATTGTGCAGAGAACCAAACAGAATCTTTTTTGCTCTCCAGCAGCTATTTGTTCCTACTATCTGTACTGCAGAACTCAAACATCTGTATTTATCTCCCACAAAAACAGATCTGCCAGCTATGAAGCTGCTACATTTTTACCTTCCTCAGGGTCCTCGTGCACTTTATTTCTAAAGTTCAAAACTAGACCTCTTGTTCCTGAGGTAAAGAAATACACGTCACCAAAGAATTTTCAGCTGAGCTTGTATTCCAGATCTCTTCTCCGTACCACACTCAGGTAACATTTCATCTGTGCTCACAGTGTGACAATGCGACTTGGAAGTTATTTTAATCTGGTCAAGTGTCTCAAATATTTTATTTTATATGCTTATATTTGCCAAAATAGTCATGCACATTGGGAAGAGCTAAACAGGGTTTGTCTGAATAACTCCAGAGAATCTAACATTTCACTGTCGAAAGCGGTATTTTCAAGGTTCATTTTCCCCTCCCCCTCTGGTTCAAAATAGAAGTTGCTACCATGAGCCTTTATGAACCTTATTCGATAGTGAATGCAAAAAACTAGGTTAAGGCATTATTAAGCTTATACAGATAGGCACACAAATGCACCATGAAAGAGAGAACTGAACATGAAAAAAGGTCTATTCTTTTTCATTGTCTATTCTGCTGCCACAGTCTGTACATGAAAGCATAATTCTTTTAAACGAACAAAAATGTTATTTAATGTAATCATGAACCTGAAGATTACTGTTAAGAACATTCAAAAGGGCAGAATTGGACAATGCATTCACTCTTTAGCATCTTGTTATATCAACGTGAAATGAGCTTTTCACTGCATGGATTACATAGTTGTTTTTTTAATATAGGAGACATAAAAAACAGAAAGAGAGAGAAAACAGGTGCCCCAATATGTCAGATGTGAGCTTGCTCACTAATACCTTTTTTCAATGTAAACATGTCTTTTAAGCATTTAACTAAAGCAGCACAGAGTTCCTATACTTACTGGATCCCATTCCAAGATGAGGAACCATAACAGACTTTCCCAGAACAGTTTAAGAAACTCTCCTTTGGGTTTTCAGCCCTGGCCAGCAATCCCAGCTGTCCCATCCTCCCAGACTGAATACAATTAACAAAAAATTGTAACTGAAATCCACCTGAAGCTTTGGTCAATGCTGGACTTCCTTTACAAGGCAAAACGTTCCTCATAGTAAGGAACCAGGGCCCTCTGTGCCAGAGGTTGGCATAGGTTAAGCGTGGACACTAAATAAGACTCCATAATTTCAAGTTTAGCACACTATTTCTTTTCTTAGGGCAACAGGTCAGAATTCCCTTTCCCCTCAAACAGCAGCAATAAAAAAGTGCATTTCCTAGTAATTCCTGCAGCAAGACTTCTTCACACTGCTGTCTCTACTTGGCAATCAATAAGGTTTAATCCACATCAATTAACACCAGCAGGAGCCACTCACAGTCAAGACAGTATTGAAATGTTTCAACAGAAGACTGAAGCCTTTGGGTATCTCTCATGAGGGGCTCAAATGCAGCAACTCTGCTCCAAGGCATCTGGCATGGAGCACATCCTGGCATCAGACATCCCAAGAAATGGGAAAGCAAGTCTAGGATACAGCCTGTGTTAATGATGCTACGGCCCTTGACAGAAACTTGATACTTTATTAAAAGTGAAGGGAACGGCTTTAATGCTATAGGTGACCTTAGTTTTTTCATACAAACAACAGGTCAGGAAAGAAACCCTGCTTCAGGGATGCACTGTACAAAAGCTTTAGGAAGCAAGGCAACAAGTAGAAATAGGATGCTACATGGGGATGCAGCTTGTTATCTCAGCTATCAACACCTTAGCAACAACTTGTGCTCCTGAAGTGACAAGTGACTAATGTAAATGCAATTAGAACTCTCCCTTCCCTCATGAGGAGTATCTCTGCCTTTTTGCAATTTCACAGGCATATTTTTAAGCTTTGGATATGCAGCATATGTCCAATCATTTATCCACCTGACCCTTGCTTGGCCAGGAAATAAATGGTCTTCATGATAAAGAGCTTCATAACATAAAATCTAGACAACACAGTGCAAGTCTGAATTACTCTCTTTGATGAAGCTACACACTGCAAGTCCCACAGAGAGTGGCAGCCCTATTAGAAGACAGCTGTGATCTCTTCTCTCTGTCATCAGGCAGAATATTTAATCCTGTTCCAGTAAGAATCTGAGGGGTCTTTGCCTGCTAATTAGATTATGAACTCCCGAAGAACTGGATAGGAGATACTTCTTTGTGTTGGTTTGCATTCACACCTACTCTTCTGGGTTTTGTTTTTTTTTCCTTCTCCCTCACAAGTTAAAGACTAAGCATAGATTCAATAAAACACAAAAATTTACTTTTAGATAACCTTGGATTAACTGGAGTTCACACATTCCCAAATGACTCTACAGTGACTGCACAGGAGGTAGGTACCACAAGAAACATTTTGAAGGTTTTAGGGTGTTGGTCTTTAGGGAATATTGAAAAGAAATTAGATGCCTCCCCAGCATTCAGTAGCAGAACCTGAGTTAAGATGGTTCCTTTACTTATGCTGAGCCCAGACCTGCTGTATCCTAAATATCTACTTTGCCATGGACTGACACATGCTCTGAATTTCTGATATAGAAGCTGGTCCACCCTATAAAAGTGTTCAAACCTTCAGTAGGCCAGAGAGTGGGAATGACTCAGTCACCCCAATTCCAAATGGCTAAAACACCACTCACCTGCAGAAATAGGGGAATGTCCCTGTTCCTCATCTTTGCTTTGACTCCTACCACAGATTTGAACATCTCAAATGATTTGGCTAGAAAGCAAGACCCCAGCAGAGGTCAGGCATGTCTGTCGCATCAGCTGCCCAGGCAAAAGAAGCAGAGAATCCTCAGTTTTAAATTCTAACACAGTTCACATGTGGCACAGCTCAGAGCTGCAAATGGCTCTGAAACATAAGCAGGAACTGGACTAAGCAGCAGCTGAGATGGTGGTGGAGGCACATGAGGAGTCCTATTGGCTAAATGTGAAACTAGAAACAGAGTTGCACAGGAGTGAATTTGCACTTGAGATAATTAGCTCCATGGAGATCTCAAATACAAGGGCCTGTACAGGCTAAAAACTGGTATATTGGTAAACAGAAAAAATACCTAATATCATAGCTAGCACTGCCAGTATACCTCAGATCTGATCATCAACGTTATCTATTCGCTAAGGCTGGAGAAACTATGAATAAAAGCCAAGAAGCAAGGGATGGGCCGACCTCGTTAGAAAGCAAGGTAACTCACACTCAGATACTCAAGTTTTAGCACCTGTGACCTGCTAAGCAAAGGAAACAGCTGTAAGAGTTCAACATGATAAGCTCTTCCTACAGTATCATTAAAAACTCTTGCTTATCCCGCTTTTGTCAAATTCACAGCATTTATACCCATTAGGTAAAAATATCCAAGCTAATAAGAGGTGAAAATGAAAAATATTGTTAGTTCTTTTGTTGTTTGAGCAGCCTGGAAATGTATTTAATTGTGACAATTTGATTGGGAGGTAACTTGCTCAAAGTTACGTATAAGTCAGAACTATTAAGTAGTTTCATTATCAGTATAGAGACTTTTTCTCCCCTTTGATGCAATCTCTCATCTTGAATTGTCACTACCCAGCACTCATCTCCCTATCGCAATCTGCAGCAGCAGCCGCCAAGTGATTAAGCTTCATGTTTACATTGAAGACTGCCAATTGTTCGTGCTCTCAGTGCTCAGGTTTTATCACCAGTTCAGTGGCAGTGAAATTGAGTTCTGGCATGAGGGCCCCTGCACTATGTGAGAACAGTTAGACGCAAGGACAGCAGTATTTTTGTGGCTGAGAAGACAGCTACAAATCCAGCATTTACTATCCATTTGATTAGCCATGAGCATAGAAGAGAACCTGATCGCATGATGATAGCCAGTTTGAGCGCAGATTCTGTGTGCGCAGAGAGCTATGAATATGTTCAGTGATTCTCAGCTTTTGCCTGCATCCCACACATGGTCTGCAGAGTAGAAATAGTGGAATATATATTCTTTTTCAAGTCACATTGCTCCCTGCAGGAAAGCAAGCAGTCCAAGGCTTTCATAGGCTTTCTAAAGGTGTGTTTACTTAGGCTTATTTGTTTAAGTAAATGTGAAACCAGGAATTTTTATCTGTCCTCGATTTGGGTTTTTTGGGTGGAATCAGCTTAGTGGGTGATCTCACCATTGCAGGGGTAATACACTCAGATAGGCACAGGCACGACTATCAAGCAATGCGGAGAAATTCTAGCAACTGCAGGTGCAGAGGAAAAAGGTAACAGAAATAAACGAAAGAGCCCCTAACTTCAAGGAAGGAAAAAGCACAGATACATACAGGACGGTGATACTCAATTGGATAATTTATTCACACTTTTTACAGATGACTTCCATAAACAAGAAATATACAATAGGAACTATTTCCTGAGATTCAAAGTGAACATACCAAATACTTAAAAAAGAACATATCTTCCCAGTTTTTCAAATGCTTGGATTAGACTGGAGAGCAAGGCTAAACAAAAATAAAATAATCTGTCTGTTTCAAATGCAGTAGTCCAATAAGGTTGGAGAGGGCTCAGCCCATCTGAGATCATCATATTTCACCTTCTACTTAGTAAGGAGTAAAATAAAGTTACGGTACAACTTCTCTTGCCCACAATACCCAAGACATTTTATCTGTTCTAGCAGGATAATAACTCTTCTCTTAAATGAAAGAAGCTTATGAGATTACTATTACTACAGTTAAATAGGGAAGACCATCCCATGTTTAACTATGTTATTCAAAGACAAGAAATGGTAGGAATAAAAGCAACAGAACTGAAGACCTTCTACTGCAGGTGGGATCATCAGATTGATAGCAGGTGGACATTGCATTCTGTGAAACACCCATCACTAGAGTTAGGTGCTGCTGCATAAGAAAAAGGGAAAGTGTCCTCATAATGTACTTACGGGGACCGTGAAATCAGGATCAATTGTCTGATCCTGACCATTGTATCAGGTGGTAAAGTGGGATATTGCTCTGAATTCCCAATGGGCTAAACCTTTGTTAGGGTAAGACTGAAAAAAGGAAAAATTACAAGAGGATATTTGTAATTGCTTTGTATAATTTCTCTAGAACAGTACATGAAAAACCGACTGCAAAGACGGATTTATCAGAAGATCCGCAGGAAGTAGAATAAGGGCCAGTGGAGTGACACAGACATGAGGTCAGTGACTGACAAGATTCAGAAGTCCACCTTCCCTGCAAGCTTAACCCTTCACAGAGAATGATGAAGCATAAAGGCTTCAGTGGGTGCTATTCCTATCTGCTGAAACATTTACTACCTTTGCACTCCTCATCTTACAGGTGGATTTATTCTTCCCTCATTGTACAGAGGGAAAACTGAGACATGGAGCAGAGTACATTAATCCCTCAAGGGGACAGAGGTTCTTGGTGGCTGAGTTAGGACCCAGGTTAAGTGGACTTGCTTAACCTGCAAACGAAGGCTCCCAGCTGCTATGACCAGGTGCATGTATCCCAACTCAGGCTGAGGAACCAGCTCAAGAACTATGTTGGGAACATGCTGTCTGTGCAAGGTGTACAAGTGGCAATTCAGTTAAAGCAATATGAATAGATCAAAATGAGCAGTAAGATGGGGTCAGGTGGGACAAAACCTGTAACAATGAGCCCTCATTTAAAGAGCAGCTGGAGCAGAGCGCCAGCAGACCTTTCCTGTTAGCACTTCCATATATTATTCCCCGATAACTGGAAATTAATATTGTTCAAGATGGAGTCAATATGTTGTAACTAGTTAGAGGACTATGGTCACATTAATTCTTAAAATTAGTGATGCAGGATATTTGCTAATTGGACAGAGAAGATCCTGGGCTAAATGAGGCCTCAGAGTGCCACTTCCATTTCTCTTCTTCAAGTGAACAAGGTGAGGGAAGGAGGGAAGGAGGAAAGCAGGATGTCTTGGCAGAAAAACATGTTCTGTTCGAGCAAACTGTCATGTATGCAAGGACAGCACAAGACTTCCTCCTGATATGACTGACTCAGCAGAGGCTCTGCAGAAAGCTTTGCCAGCATCTTAAACCCAAAATTAAATCCTTTGTTTGATTTCCTTGTAATTAAAGCTTCCACATCTAGTATTCTGCTATCATTTGGCCTTCCCTCTTTTCTGCATGACACCAAGGTATCCTGCTAAATGAAAGAATTAAATAGTTATTACAGCTGTTCCCACAGACATCTAAAGCACTGTTCTCAGCTAACAGATTTTGTTAAAATTATTGGACTAGATTTGTCATCTGTTACTATGTTGCAAAAATCTACCTCTCTCTTACATGTAACATATAATAACAAGCTCAGTAAAATCCGCAATACATACTATTAAAACCTATCTTTTTTTATCTACCAGTTGGTGATCTGGTTGTCAAATTAACAGAATCTGAAAGAGACCTGACGTCATGTGCACAACTTTTGAGCTATTCTCAGTCTAGAAACAATTTCGCCTCTTTGATGAGACTAGGAGGTGTGGGTTTTGGTTGTGTTACTGTGGTAGCTAATATGAAACCTGTGCAATTACTTCACATTTCTTCTGCTCCTACTGCTTATCCTCCCCACCTGAAAACACTTTCTTATGACCCAACCACCTCTACAACAGCCATCTCTGATGTCACATGTTGATTATAAATTCACTCAGGGAAGAAACAGCGGAGGCCTATGAATTCTCCAATACTGAATCCCATCCTCATGCAAAAGTATTTGGCAACAAAAAAATGAAGTGAAGGAAGGAGAAAAAATAAAATAAAATAAAATAAAATAAAATAAAA
>Ga0181612_159666_pt1 | contig 11305 bp, 12 predicted proteins | sample HoacroProtozoa21_FD_119630 | JGI IMG/M metagenome (GOLD analysis project Ga0181612, IMG submission 119630) | Hoatzin crop microbial communities from Cojedes, Venezuel. Combined Assembly of Gp0051906, Gp0051904, Gp0051908
CCCAGCCACTCTGCCTGCCTGAGCGAGAGGAAGCTGGGGAGGGAGGAGGACAGGGGTGGGGGATTCAGGTCCTTCGGCCTAGACAGCCTTTGAGCTTTCCCCAAGGGTCTCAGTGAAGCACCCAGAATGCACCAGTGAATGCTGGTTCACTGTGTGGCCTCCTGCTGGCAGCTGGACTGACCATTGGTCTCATCCAAAGAGTGGCATCAAAGACCTCCACAGAGGAGGAGGAAATTTAGAAACAAAAAATATTTTGTGTTACTGACGGTTGCTCCTCTTGATCCACCAGACAAGAACTAAAGAATTCACTCCCCCTTTGACCCAGCCAGTCAGAGGCTCAAGGTGGGCAATGCCAAGACAAAGAGCTTACTGTCTCCACCAGGTGCAGCAAGGGGAAACACCTTGTTCCTCTGCCTCACCAAGAGAGGCAAGAGCTTGCTTTATTAGCTGTTGCCTTGTAGCACAAAATACATAAATGCCTCAAGGCCAGATCCCAGTCAAACTCCAGTGGTAGCAAGGCCTAGCACAGTACTAACTGCCTTAGGTGTGTCGATGGAGAAATGCCCCACAGCTTCACCCTAACTCCCTTCCCACTTCTTCCACCAACAGATGGCCACAAAACAGAGACCTCTTTCTCCCACTCCATGGTACATCTGGGAATACTTGTTCCACTGGTACAAGGGGAGGGTCTACCTGAATTTAACAGCCAGCATAACAGGGGAGTGTAAAGCTTGCTGGACACATTAGATTTGGTTGAGTTTGGCAATGCTAGTTACCTTCAGCGTCATGTCAGAGCAGCACAGTATCAGGACAACACTAGGGAGAAGTGCTGCATATCCCAGAGCACAGACAACCTCAGCAGAGAGGAGACCCAGGAGCACAGAGTCACCCCCAAGTTCTTCTCTCTGTCGATGCCGAGAGGACTAAGGATGGCCACTGCGTTTTCTTGGATTGCTGAACACAGACCTTCCATTCTAGAATTTTATTCTAATCCCTGATCTACAAGCGGGAGGCTCACATTTCCTATTTCAATCCCATTTTAGATGATATCACTGAGTTGCCAGCAGACCAGCTGGAACATGCAGGTAGATGTGCCAGTTACCCCCTCCCACCTCCCTCTCCCTAGCATCTTCCACTCAAGAGAGCTTGAAGCCAATACAATTATAGCAATCTCAGAGAGGGATCTTCTTGCTTTGCAGGCAACCCTCTGTCTCCAAACCTGAGCTTACTTCTGAGTGGGAGCGGGGTCAGGTCTATAGCAAAGCACTGCAGACCCAGGTAATCTTGGGAAACTGACTGGCCTTGGTTTCATGCCCTGATCACTCATCCCTGCTGCCATGCAGGCCATACTAGCCCCTGAGCCCCTCAGGGATATCTTCAACTACCACCATCCCCCATGTTTGACACTGCCTTGGTAGCTGCCCTTGCAGTTTGTGGATCTGACTGGTTTGCTGTGTCCTGAAAGACAAAAATCTCTCTTCGCCACTATTCAGATACGGCAATGGTACAAAAACAGGCACTGCTGCAAAGCCGTTTGTTTCCTGCTGCCAGAGAGGCTGTATTACAAAGAAGTGTCATTGTCATCTCCTTCTCCCACCCATCCCCTTGGGTATTGCCACCTCCTCTTCTCCTTGCCAGGCAGGTGGTTGGTTGATAGTTCCTGAGGTTTTTGGATAAACTCCTTCAGTAGGCACATGACGGTTCTTCCACTGGAGCTATCGGGCTCAGCGGCTTCAAGGTGCTGAGTGAACGGAAGGCAAAGGTGGATGGATCATACACAAAGTGGGGCGGTGGGCGGCCTCCATTAATGCTCTGCAGGGGAATAAAAAGAGGGATGAAGTCAGTGCTCATATGAGCTGCAAACAGTGAAGTTCTTGCTTTGATTGCTTGGTCACATCCCCCTCTGGTACAATTACACACCCCTGAATGGGTGGTCATGCTTGCACTTGCAGCAAATGGCACTAACGTAAGCAGTGAAGCGCTTTGCTCATGCCCTTGCTCCTAACCCTCGAGAAAAAAGCATGCGGGTCTCCTCCTCCAGGACTGAGGTCCCTGGGATCCACATGACCAGGACCCATGGCACCTGCAGCCACTATGTGAAACAGGATATCCACGATGCATTTAGAGTCCCAGAGTCAAAACAGCATCGCTGCCAGAAGGTACCACATGAAAAAGCTACATTCAAATTCTCTTGGCCTTGAAGAAGGATCTACTACACTTTTAGGGCAAGGAGATAAACCAAGTAATCTCTGAAGACTCATTCTTCCGTCCTGTTTTTCAACAACTCTCCAGTAAGGATTTAGAAATCACCCTTTCTTAATCTATGAAGTCCCAGACACACTGAAACTCTCCAGAGTTTTGGCTCCAGACACCACAGTTCAATGAGGAATGGCTTGAGGGATGCTCAGAGCAAAAGGTCCCACCTGAAGGCCTTACAGTCTGGTCTGTGCGATGGCCAAAGACCATTCTCTCCCCTTTTGCTCCCAGTGTTCAGAGCATCATCAGGGCAGATCCAGACTAAGGAGGCCAGAAACACCCATGCACTCCCTGCACTGCGGGACAGGACATTCCCCACTAAGCTGTGCTGGGACCTGTGGATCCCAGAGGAATTACAGTGTCAAAGAAGTGATTCCACTCTGTTAAATAGGGAGTGTTTTCCTTTTACTTCCTAGGAACTTTGTTTTGTTTCTTTCCTTATGCAAGCAGAGGCACCAGTGGGGCTGCTGCTTCACAGACACTCTTTGGCCAGGAGAGGAGGTCTCATCGCCCTATGGGCCAGCAGAGCATTTAGCCACGATCCTGCAGAGTTCATTCTCCAGGGATAGGTGTGAGCTACTGAGAGCCACACGCTGGGAAGTTCAGAAGCTCAGAAACTTATGCAAATGTCCCCTACCTTCATCTCTCTCCCATCACTGCTGGGAAGGACTTTACCATTGTTTTCATGGAGGTTAGAAAAAGTCCAGTGAGAGGAGATCTGGCCTGGGCTCTGGTGTTATATGTCTCCCTGCTGCCTCTTCTAGGCTGTTCCTAGCAATACACGTGGCTTGCCTTTCTCAGTCTGCACTAAGGGACTGTTCCTCAAAGAATTAGGCTTTTTAGGAACAATGACCAACTCTGCTGTCTCCTCTAAGACAGATGTTCATTTTGGCACTTCAAAGTCAGGTCTGTCAGACAGCTGCAACCACATACCAGCACAACAAGGTGATATTTTGATGCCACCTGCCTCTATCCTGGCTGGCTTTTTAACTTGTCATCACAGGAGAAGCACATGCAACTTTTCCCAGAAAGCTGCTCAAATGGTGTCGTGGTTTGGTCTCAGCCAGCAACAAAGGACCACGCAGCCGCTCAGTCGCCCCTTCCCTCAGCAGGGTGGGGAGGAGAATGGGAAGAAAAAGGCAAAACTTGTGGGTCAGAATAAGGACAGTTTAACAGAACAGCAAAGGACGCAAACGCTAACAGCAATAATACTGATAGAAAGACTATACAAAACCAAGGGAATACACAGGGCAACTCTCTCACCACCCAATGCCCAGCACGCTTCCCGGCGGTGATTAACCTCCCCCCCAGGCAGCTCCCCACCTCTAAACTGAGCATGACTGCACACAGCATCAAACACCCTGTTTGTTTGGCCAGTTTGGGTCAGCCAGCCCGGCTGTGTCCTCTCCTGGCTTCTCGTGAAAATTAACCCTATTCCAGCCAAAGTCAGGACAACAGTCAGGCTTACCCAAACAGTCATGCCAAATCTGAGTATGCTATGCAAGCGTCCGAGCGAGGCCCCCGGTGCTGCAGTCAGTGCAGCAGGATCTGGAAGCCTCTGCCTCACGGGCCACGGCTCAGCCCCGTGGGGCAGCCTTCACGCCAGAAAGGGCCTCTTTAAAGGCCAGTGTGGGCAGCGTGTTCCTGCCTAGTTGGTACCTCCTCTGCAAATTAAGATGGGCACTTGAGAATGGAAAATGCCAACATGGTGCTTGGCATCAACTGTGCCTGGAGTTTCAGCCAGCAAATCATGCCCTGCTACATCCCCCTGCCACCTTGGCCAGCAGCATAAGAAACAAGAGAGGCAGATTTAAGGGCCTTTACTCAATAGCCACCTGCTGTGGGGTTACACACGGTGTGTGCTCTGGCAAGGCTCAGAGCTGGAGGGTAACATAGCAACCCCTATTCAAAGCTAAGGGGCAGAATAAATCAGCACATTTGTCCTTCTCCAGAGCAGGGAAGGTCCCCTGCCAGTGCCAAGAGGGAACGGGAACAAAGAACCTGGCAGTCCCCTCCATTTTGAAATGCCAGACAGGATTAGGGAAGGCAGCTGAAATCAGTTCTTTTCTGGCGGACAGCAGATGGAGAAGAGGCTGGGGAAAGACGAGGCCAGAAGACAGACAAAAGTCATCCACAAAACTCAGCAGGCTTTGGGTGGGAAGGTGCCCTGGGGTTTCTCTCTGGGCCGCCTTCTGGGGCCATGGTGTGGGGCAGAGAGCCTTCCCAGAGCACCGCGAGGGAGATGGGCACAGAACAAGGCCTGAGGTGAAGGGTAAGGGACATGAGAAGACATGGGAGGATGCCGAGATTCACGGGTGGTCAGGCAGCGGAAAGTAAGGCTGAAACTGCACCCGATCCTGCCTCTTCATCATGGCACCTCTCAAGCAGCCACAAGACGATGGCTGGCTTTCGACAGCGCAGCCACCACAACAGCAGAAGAGGGCAGGGTGAGAAGGTCCCTGTGTCCAACCGTAGGCCGTAACAGGAGAGGCAGTAATGCAACTGCCCTCATTCATGGCAACACCCTGACTGGATCTGCAGTCATTTACAACCCTGAGCAGCACGGCTCTGTCTTGCACCTACTCCATGACTGACAAGGGCAGCATCTCTGTTAGGCACCTCGCTGGAGGGAAGAGCGAGCACCAGCACCAAATCACTGCATTCCCTTCTTGCAGAAGGGCACCTTTTCTTTGGAGCTCATATTCTGCTCTAGGGCTGACCAGGCCTGATCTGGCTTAGTCCACAGCACCATTTGGGATCACAGCATGTGGTGGTCTGGCTCTGATGAGCAGCACAAGGGAAAGCTCTGTAGATGTATTCCCAGAAAGTAGGCGGACAGGGCCAGCTGCCAGAGAGGGGAACATGTTCCTCCCACCCCATCGCTCGGGCCAGCTGCCTCCCTGTAGCCTGGGCAAGTGTCCTAGCCAGCCTGCCCTTTCTTGTGGGCACCAAGCACCAGCCTGCGATGCCTGGGACATTGCTTTCACTACAGAAGGCTGTCAGAGTCGCTGCTGCTGCAACATGCCCCCAGGGAGCTTGCCATAAACCTGCCTAACATCCCCTGCTGAGCAACCCCAGGCCAGCTCCTGCAGAGGCTCCTCAGAGCGCAAACACTCCGCGCCTGACATTAAAGCCTGGTGCGCTCACTCTAATGGCATTCGGGCAGCCGGGTAACGCGCACAAAATGGAGCCTAATATGGGCCCTGCGCTAATGGCAATCATTAACCAGAGCCTTCAATTTGTTAAGCAATGTATTTACACAGCTGGAGCACGGCCCGAGATCCAAGCACTCGGCTGCGGCAGGAGGTCGCAGACGCTCAGACGCACGGTGTCACACACACCCGTGCTCACTTGCACCGGCTCACCTGCTCTCTCACGCTGCAGGCTCCCCCAGCACATATACCCTGGTCCACTTGCACATGGAGGGGTGTGGGCACTCAGAGCTCCTCCTCACTGGGAAATCACAAGGAGAGCTGTCCCTGTGTGTACAAATCTTGTTCGCTCACATCACTCCAGCCAAGCAGGGCCCGAACTCCACCAGCATCCAGGGGACAGTCCACAGGAGCATAGCTCATTGTGTGCTCGCACCACCGCCCGGAGCAGAAGGTAGTTTCAGGACCTGCAGACACCCATGCTGCCTCACTGCACACCTCAAATGAGTTAGATGGAGCGAGCTTGTGTTACACACATTTCAAGCAACAATGCACAGACCGTCTCGGTCACACATGCTTGTCAGCACGCACCCAGACACGTGCTTCTTCCCTCATATACACACACCTACATATACACTCTTGAAAACCTGTGTTATAGTCACCAATTGCGTTATCAGCATTAAATACAGGTGGAAAATGAGCAACCAGGCTTGAACCGTATCTGAAGCACATTAACAAAGAAGCACACCTAAAGATGGTACAGATAGTGACGGGATGCAAGCGCCCCAAAGACGACCAGTCAGATTAAACACCACAGGAGAAATGCAGATTTCAATCATATTAGAAGCCCTCAGCAGAAAACAAAAATAAGCAACTGCTCCATAAATCCATCTGTAACATAACTGTATGTTTCAGCAAGGAAAAAGTATGTAGGAAGAAGATAAACAGGTAAAGGATAAATCTACTAACAGAAACCCGCATTTGTCCTAGAAACCCATCCCTTACCCCTGTGAAGTCTGGGAAAATATCCCAAATACAGATTGCAAAATAATTTAATTTTGGACTCATGATTCCACAGAAGCGTGGTTCTCTTCTTTGGACAAAGCAAAAGCACACACAGCTCCAAGCGTGCTTCCAGCCGTGGGAATGACAGTCCCCACAGGAGGGGGGAATGAAGTTACCTAACACAACAATGTCTTAGAAGGGAGTGGTGTGCTAGGGGTGATATGAAACTAAGCCCTGCTTAATACTCTTTGGTCCTCTTTCATAAGAGCTCTAGTATCCTGGCAGGATTCAAAATCGGATGAGCCTGTACACCCTGCCAACCCATCCCCTGCTCAGGGCCAGTCCAGCACAGGAGTCCCTTCTTTCCTACCCTTGGGCCTGGGCAGTTAGGAAGCGCTGCCGAGCTCCATTTAAAGGATGCTGCCTTCCAGTGGTGGATGCCTCTCAGTGGTGGGTGAATGATCCCTTTGCAGTCCGTAGACTCACTTGTTGGATGTCCTTTGCAATGAAAGGCACCATGTAATTGCAAGTTGTAAAGGCGCATCCGATTCCCACCACCACCCTGTGTGAAAAGGAATAAATCCCCAGAAGAGCCTTGGCAAAGACGGGCGCCTGCCTGCAGTGCTGCCTGTTTGTGAGACAGTCGCCTTGCCCAGGAGTGCACAGAGCCAGAGGTAGAACCAATATTCAAGCAGGGCACAGAGTGTAAAGGCTGTCAGACTCCACAGTGGAGCATTTACAGGTATACTGCTTTTAATTTCACTTTGACCTCCTTCCTCTCATCCCTGCCAGTTAGAAAAGAAACTGGTGACACTAACTTCGATGTGTGAAACCATCAGCTGCAAGCAAGGGAAAACGACCCTCGGGCCTGCTCCTAGCTACCTCTGTAATTCCGCACACAGTCCTGACCAAGCCACTTCGCATCATCTGTGCCTCAGTTTCTCCTGTGTATAATGCGTACACCACAGTTAGGCAGCCAGGATGAACTAATTAAGATCCGGGTGTTCTGATGAGAGGTGATTTCCTTTCAATTAGAGTCTGGCTTCAGGCAGTTTTCAAGAAATCGTTGCTGACAAGCAGGACCAGCTCCTCCAGTGGAGCAGCAATTCACATTTAACCGCTTCTTCATTAACTCCAGCGGGGCCTCTGACAAATTATTTCAGTCACAGACCTGGAGCAGCTCAAAGAATAACTTTACAAAGGCAAACCGCTTCCCTCCTGATAGTCTCTCCTCTACCCCCAGGTTCACATGCAGTTTAATTTCATCGGACAGCTAGAAGATAGACCATGACAGAACTTCATTTTAAGACTACTCTTCTCCCTTCTCTCCCATGAAAAGGAAAGATCAACTCCACATGCTGTTCTGACAAGGAAAGCAAAACTTTGCAGTTAGCATCATTTTTTCTGTGTTCTCCATTGCCTTTCCCTGCAAGGCTGAAAGGCCTGTCTTCCTCCACCAACGTAAAGCTGCCTAACACCTACTTCCTTCCATGCAACCACATTGCAAAGACCCGTTCAATAGTTTACAAACACATCACTATTCCTCTCAGAAAGGAAAACAAAAAAATTAAAAATCTATCAAACATTTGCAAATGTGTGTGCAGAGGTGTCAGATGGCAACTACCAGACTTCGAGAGGTGCCACCAGACGGACAACATTGAAATTTTTTGGAAGGTACTTCAAAGGGCCTAGCAGATGCTTGCTGGTCACTTGCCCAAAAGCAGAAATAGGCCGGTTTCAGATATGGGTCCTTGCTGGCACCAGTGTAATAAGCCTTTCTTCTCCTCTCTCTCACATGTCTTTGAGATGTGTCTTTGAGAAAGCTGACTGCAAGCTTTGATTTTGCCTGCCTGACAATCTGAAGGAAGGAGGCTGCCCAATGCAAAGGGCCAGATGGGTCATTTGGAGGAGCAGGCTGTCAGTGCTCCCTGGCCAGCCTGGGGAACTCACCGCTCCAGGGTCCCAGTGAAGGTCATGCTCTGAAGGCCACACGAATCTCTTAGGAAGAAGTGAATGAACCCCCGTCCCCCTAACAGTGAGCTGTGTCTTATCTCCACTTTCTTTCCTTCCGATGCAAAATGGCCTATGCTCCCCTGCACACAGCTGCAGCAGTTCCTGCACACACCCCAGGGGCTGTGTGTGCCCGAGCAGGAGGAGGAGCGGGTGCGAGAGCAGCTCCAAGCAAGCACAGACAGAGGCAAGGCACAATCTGGCCGTAAATCTCTCAACTCCATCTGAGTAGTCCTCAGCTGCTTTGGTCTGTACACAAATGACATTAGCTTGTCCTCTCCTCCCTCCCCACCTTCCCCTTTCCAGCCCTCCCCTGTGTGGCAGCAGCATCCTCCCTCCCTCCCTCCCTCCATCCCTCCGAGGGACGGAAGCCGGCTGCCCTGGCAGCCCTCCTCCCTTCAGGCCAGGAACCCCGGGTACCACGCTTCTCGCAGAGCCGGCACGTGGTACCGTACCTGGGCATGTGCAGCTCCCAGTCTGCATAAGGCCAGGGCAACCCGATGCCCTCCAGCCAGGCAGGCTGGCACAGAGCAGCACGCTGCTTTCAATGTAAAGGGAACCCAAATTAAAACCACAAAGTGAGTATTAATTACCCTGGCATGAGCAGGCTGCAAACGCATGCTGACACAGAGCGCTTGCCCCTGGACACCGCCCCAGCCGTGGAAGCCAAGCGCAGGAAGTGGGCGTATTACGGGAGAGGTGTGTGGGAAAAGAGGATTACAGCTCTGGGGACTGGGAGGAGGAACGGGCGTCAGGTTCCCACAGCCACGCAGACAAAGGGGAGGGGGGAGCAACTGCGGTGGGCCTGGATGTGGTGGTAAAAGACATGCCTGATCTGCCATCTTGGACCTGAAGCTCTGCTGGAAACCAGCGGCAGAGCCACTGTGACCCTCTGCCATCCCCTATCCCTCTCTGCTCCATCACCCAGGAGTGACCCAAAAGTCACCAAATCTGTCCCCTCTCTGTGAAACGAGCCTTATCACTTCCCAGAACCCTGAACCACAGCACCACCAGTTACAGCTGCCACCAACACACAGGGCTGTGCCAGGAGCAGCCGGTCACTGGGCTGCACCTCAGTCCTAATCTCCTTTCTACCCCTCCCCATCGCCCCCATTCTTAAACCAGACACACGACCCACATCAGACCATAAATCAAGGACAGCACTGAAAATAGGATGTCAGCCTCCTGACTCACCAGTCACTCACTGCTATCATGGTGCTGTCTGAATTACAGAGCTCTTGGTTATTCCACAGCGTCTATTTCTGCAAGCATTTACATGATTTAATGGGCACAAGGGCATACATGGCAGGAATTTATGAACAGCAAGCAGCAATAAAAATTCTTTTCTTTAAAGGAAGCAGAAGAAAGACATGAAAGTCCCTCTTCTGGCTGCTATGGACAGGCTGAAGGCTGGCTAGCCTTTGCCATGAAATCCAATAAAAGCAATATTAAATAAAGCAGTGTCTGCAGCCAGATGTTTGGGATAGTTTTTAGCAGACAGAGGCATTCCCACCTTGGCTATACTGGATCCTTTATCATGCTGAGGAAACTCTAGACAAAGTCTTTGTCAGTAATTATTCAGACCAAGCGCTGGCCTTCTCCAGGGCCAGCTGTCACTGCACAGAGACCTTCAGCAGGCAGCTCAGTGGCTGTGCTGGGAGGAGCATAACGGGAGCTGGTCTCCCCAATAAGCAAATGGATATTTGTGCTCTCACTTAGCAGAGGACCTTCTCCATTTTGGTCAGCAGAGATGTGCCCATCAACAGGAGACATGAGCCGCTTAGAGAACTGGAGTGCTAAAATCTCCATGAGGGGCCTCTGCCCAGCAAGTAACTCAAGGATGCAACTGGCCAGGGAGGCGAGTCTCTCTTCTTGTTTCTAAAGGGCAGGTTCAGGTTTAGGCACTCAGTCACATACTACAGGCAACCAGGAGGGTCTGACAAACTGTTAGCAAGCGACAGCTTGGGATCTCTGCCGCCTGCAATGTCAGAGCTGTTTAGACTGCGTGACATCATATGAATATGGACACAGCTCAAGGAATGTGGTTTGAAGATCAAAGCCCAGACTTCAGTTCTCCTCACACTGTCTCTCTTTAGGCAAGTCACACTCTCTGCTTGTTTCTCAGTTTAGCTCACTCTGAAATTGCAGTCATGATATTTAGCTGCCTCGAGGATGCTATATTTAGCAAGGCTTGCTACACGCCTTGGGAGCCTGTGATGGAAGGGGCAACATACATGTGTGTGTATATATATCTGTACGTATACACACGCAAAGAGTCTTCTGATTTTTTAGAAATCTTTACTTGCTGTGCAGCCAGAACCAGAGGTTTGCACCAATACTGTCCCATCACCTAGTATGCCTTGCATTTGTGAATAGCTCAGGCATCTGCCAAGAAGGCTCAGGCCAGCATATCTCTTGCTCAGCTCCAAGCTGAAAAGGTCTCTTGTTTTAGGAGAAGAAAACCCAGCATGTTTCTGCAGTGGCCTTTTAGGATGCAGATGCAAGAGATAAGAGACAGGGAAGTCATTCTAGGGATCTGGCCCCTGTCCAAACAGAGGGTGTTCTCAACATTGATAAGATCAAGGCAAGAGCACAAGAGGCTCATGTTCCAATTTAAAATTCTTGTTTTATTTTTACATAGCAGAAAACATCTCTCTGATCAGCCAGGTTATCAGATTGGCCTTGAAATCTTTTACTTCCTCTCTGCCTGCCCCAACAAGAACTCTGGAGACACCCTGGGGCTTGCCAGTTGTGTCTTCTACCCACCTAATGCTGCTGAGATAAGCCCAGCTCCACCGATCCCATTCAGAGACTGCATGTAGGAGTTTGTGGAGGAAGAACTAGATGACAGACCTGTAACCCCCATCCCAATAGGGCCTGGA
>Ga0181612_170962_pt1 | contig 11305 bp, 8 predicted proteins | sample HoacroProtozoa21_FD_119630 | JGI IMG/M metagenome (GOLD analysis project Ga0181612, IMG submission 119630) | Hoatzin crop microbial communities from Cojedes, Venezuel. Combined Assembly of Gp0051906, Gp0051904, Gp0051908
CTTTCTTGTGCTGAGGGCTCCAGAGCTGGATGTAGGACTCCATGTAGGGTCTCACCAGAGCAGAGCAGAGGGGCAGAATCACCTCCCTCGACCTGCTGGCCACGCTGCTTTTGATGCAGCCCAGAATACGGTTGGCCTTCTGGGCTGCAAGTACACACTGCCTCACCACTTCTTATTCTATTTTTTTATGATTTTTCCTCAAGTATTTAATTTTCTGATTCACTTCATTAGCTCTTCTTCTGCAAACTATACTGCAGATGAGTGTGGAAATCCATGCTAATTTGCTTTTTCTTCTCTGCTCAAACCTTGCAAAATATGCTGAAGGCTGCCCGAATGGGGACATTTCTCTCTGCCCTTGAAGACTGTGCGTCACTTCTGCTTGTGCTCCAGGATGATAGGAATTTAATTTGGAGGAAAGCTGGCAACAGTCTTGCTTTCCAGAGAGAAGTCAGCCAGTCTAGAAGGAATCAGCCTGGATCTTAAAGGCTGCCCAACTCTGGAAGGAAACTTAAACCAAGAATTACAGTATTTGATTTTGACTTATCAAAGTATATATATAGAACTTGGAAATGGCATTTGTGGCTTCTCTGTATGCTTTTATAATACTAAATAATTCACCAAATTATATGATGCTTCCTGAAATGGCTGGAAACTAGCCTGTTTATCTCACTAGAAATTCTAAAACTTTAGAGCTTTGTTGCGAACTGCACTGAAAAGTGTCTGTTTCATAATTAACAAAGGAATAGAAGTCTTGGATGTTTGAATTTGGGAACATGTCTAGTGATACATTTTAGATTATTCCAGGACATTAGAATCTAAAAGGTGAATATGTTTCTAAATTTAATTTCAATTGTTATAGCAAAATGATCTTTTTTAACAGTTTAAAAATGTTTACATTAAGAGTTCCACTTAATTCTGGTTTTGGCTTATTTCATTTTTTTTTCTGAGCTGTGAGGGATGCAAAACTCATTAAAATACTTTTTAACTATGTGGAAAAGGTCTATGTCTCTAGTATTTGTGCTAAGAACAAATTTATTACTAACAGTTTACTGACAATAAAAATTTCCTCACAGGAATGTTCTAATTACAAACAATGTGCAGTATATTCTGTGAGATGTTAATTTGCAAAGCCACTTGTCTGGATAAAACTAGTCTCAGTTTTCAGCATAGTTTTAGGCTGTACATCAGATATCTTCCCAGGAAAAAATGTTAATATTAACTTTGATAATATGGAATCAATGCTGGACTGTTTCAAGGGCCCCTAGCATATCCCAGATGCTGGGTTTAGAGGTAATACAAATCTGGTACCTTAGCTGCAGGGGTATGAAAAAGGGAGTTTGCTTAACACTAATGTTGTGGGGTTTATATGACATGGGACCAACGCTTTTTTGTCTTTAGAATGATAAAAGAAGCCTAATACCTCTTCCTAATTGTTCTTTGAATAGGAAATTAGTATTTCAATCTAATATCACTGCATTTTTTCTTTAAAAATCCCTGCATTGCTGTATGTTTGTACTAATACATACTCAGTGGATGTGTAGTACAAATACTATTGCAAACTGAGACACTGTGTAATAAATTGCATAGTATGACTCCTAGGATTTACACATTTGATTTGGTGTATTAGTGCTTTTAATATCCAAATAGAATTCTTTCCCCTTTACCACAAGATCACACATCATATATTTTCTATCAACAGATCATATCTGGAAATGAAGCTTAATTACATTACTGGATAGGTTGCGCCAAAACCTTTGATTTTATGGAGCATTTTGCAGTAGATAGATACACTAAAGTAAGTAAATAATATTGCAGTCTTAACCCCACTGGTTAAGTCAGTGTCATTATCTATAGGAGGTCTCCATGGTCTAATTGATCTTAAAAAGCAGTCTCCTGAAATGTAGATTTCAGCTTACAGCTGGTGTGAAGAGACAAACGAGAAACACAAGATGGCACAGAAAAAGTTATAAAGGTGAGGATGTATGTGGTGGAAACTGAGCTATGAAGCGAAGCTGGAAGGCAGGTTTTAGGACAGTGAAATACAATAAGATGACTGGGACATGATGGTAAAATTTTGAAGGACCTTGAAGCAGTAGTTTGGATCAGCTTGGAAAGCAAGAACTTTGCTGAGACATTTAAGAAGAATCAAAATGACACATTTTAACGGAATGTGAAGGTGACCAAGAGCTTGTCTAGTGGAACAGCAGGAGATGAGTTAGAGCAGAAAAAGACAAGGACTCTGAAGAGTGTCAACAATGCAGATGGAAAAGAGGAATCTGTAAAACAAACCGCTTGACTTGCAGCTATGGAGTGAGCTTGGTGAAGGAGGTGCTCCCCAGTATGTCCTGCATAACCTGATGAAAGGTAGGACAGCTAGATATACTGGGGGCACAGTTTTGGTCTTCATGTGGGGACTGATATTTCAAAGGAAGAAAAAAAAAAAGAGAAGACTTTTATAGAGACAGCCAAACCAAATCACTGACAAAATGTTGTTAGGAACCTTTTAAGTCCCAGCTGGTTCAACTGAATTGTTTGATTTCTTTTTTCTCAAGTGACTAAGCTAGCATGAACAAAACAAAGCTACCAGAAGCAAAATGAAAAATCTTTCTGTTCGGGAATTGATGATCGCTAAAAGAGGTGTTACATAAAGTACTTTTTAAAGTTTTTGAAGATAATTAGGTCTCTGGTGTTTGTGGGAGTGCTTTGTGCTTTCAACTGTTTGGAGGCTGATCCATCCGTGACTAACACAGAAAAGCGGAGGTGGGATGTTGTGCCGCGCAGTTTTCAGCAATACCACAGCTAACAAAGGGGTAACAAAACATCAACAGTAAATGTTATCTCTGGGTTTTTTTGAGGAAAAAAGCATTTTTGTTCAAACGAACTAATGTGATTTCTGCAATATTTGTTTCCCTCAGGTATTTGTTTTCCTGCAGGTTTACCTCAGGCTTAAGGTGCATATATGCATTTGCTATTATTTCAAATACTGTGCATCATACGAATAGAAATCTTTAAAGATATGTTAGGCAGTACTATGCACAGCTTAACAGGATTACTTTAAACAGTCGCCCAAAATGTTACTTACCTGACGATGAGTCAGAGTTTCTGACTTTTTCTTTGGCTTTAGTAGATGCTAAAGAAGGTTTTGCTAAGAGACATTTATTGCATCCTCATACAATGACTCTTATTTTTAAATTGAAAGGAATGCTGTAATGTCTCAGGTCTATAAACATGTATTTAAGTGGTGGCATTGACTTTCTCATTGGCAGGGAACACACACAGTGTTGTGTCTGAACGCCTTCTGTAAATTAACAGCCGTCTTGCCTAAAACTGGCATCTGAGTGAAGCAGATGAGTAATAAATATCCCTTGCAGGCTTTGTAAGGTTCAGAATTAAAACTGTGGTCTGTGTTAAGGGGATTGTTGGAGTGCTTTCAACATTTTCATAGGAACACCAGGATATTGCAACAGTAATAACCGTTCAGTAATATTAATTCAGACCCAGCGAGGCCATTCTTTGTGGCAGAGTCAGACACTGACTATTTTGCACAGAAGCATGTACTCCTCAGATGTCTTTGGTATCATTCTCTTCAGTCCTTCTTACTGTAACTCTAGATATTTTTTCAGCATCTCCTGTCCTATTTTGAATTTGGTTAAGCTTTCTGCTTCACTGCGATTTGTGACACTGAGGTCCAGCATGTAGGACATTCACTTACTCTGTGAGAATTACTATTTCTTCTGCGAAATGTAAATTTGCTGCTTCAGTTTCACACACTGGCTAGTGACTCTCACCTTGGTTTGTTAGGCTCATCTAGCTTTCCTTGGGTGTGTTCAGAAACTCTGTGTATATGGTACTCTAACTACTCCAAATACAGGCTAAGATGTCATGGTTTCACTTGTGTATCTATACTGCCTTTGACAAATAACTTGATGTGCATCCTTAATTTCCTTCCTCTAGAGTGGTTTAGTTTATATAGTCTTTGCAAGAAGGAGGCAAGATTCAGTCCTGAAACACTGCATGTGCTTAAGTGCATTGGGCCTATGCCTAAATCAAATAATGAACTTGCATAAAAGGCTTGGCCATTGGCTTGGAAAATGCTACTGGACAAGGATCATTAAACAGGGCAATAGTCACACAAGGTAATTGTCACAATACCTTTCTGTTGCATTTCCATGGCTACATAAAGGTAATTCTATAACAATTTCTGTTACACTGAAAAGTAATTTCATTTTGAAATTACATTTTCATTTCATTTCAATTCATGAAAATTCAAAAGCAGTTCCGTTAAGTTTCCTTTCTTCTCTCTTATGTAGATCTGAAAAGCTGACTTGCCATTCCCTGTTTCTCGATGTTAACTCTCTCCTCACGCTCGCAGTGCTATCACTACACTTGTTCACAGATTGATAGTACTTTACAATATGGATTAAACCAGATGGACTAGCTTTATCACTTCTCTTTTTTTTCCCTCTTAGTCTCTAAATAAGGGTAAATTTCTTGCACCTAGTGTATTGCCCATACCTTTTTATCAGAAAAAATAAAAATATTTCATAAAGTAATTCTTTAGTCATGATTAATAATTTCTGCCTCAAAATTTATGAACATTCAGAACAATGTTCATCAAAATTAAATTGCTAAATCCACAATTCAATACAAGATGAATTTTCCTCCACTGAACTGTAGAAAACAATTCAAATGCAAAAGCACAGCTTTTTTCAGAAACTGTTTATTTGAACTTCTAGCTTATAGTATTGCCAACACATTTCAGAAATTCAAATGAATATTCATTTCTCTTAACAATACTGTTAAAAAGGTTGGTTGTACAAGACCATGTGAAACCTAATGCTTTTATTGCCAGTAAATTCAGTTTTGTGACTATGAAAATCTTCCAAATGAGGAATGGTAGATACTCCAATGAGTAGAATACTCATTCTAGTACTCTACTACTAGAATGAGTAGTAGAGGCACTCGTTCTATACTGTAGAGACAAAAATGAATAAAATCAATAACTTCTCTGTCAAAGACATTTCATGCATAATGAAAAGCTAACCACATAGGTACAGTTTCAAATACCTCGGCTGACTCTTTCACGGGAAGCATTGTCTTCTAAACAGAAACAGATTTGACTGATCGTCTTCTCTGGCCAAGCCAGCCAGCTCATGTGTTTTCTACAGGGAAGCAGCGGGCAGAGCTGCGGCAATGACGGCCCTTGGCACAGGCTGCCTCTTCTGCTGGCTCCCTGTGGGCAAACACAGCTCAACTTCTTGTGGAACAAGATAGCTGAGCCTGGAAGAGCCACTACCTCAGGTAAGCTCTGCTGAAGAAAACAACTAAGTGAGAAAAAGATGGCCTTAGTAAAGAGGCTGAAGGTAAATGCAAATTGTTTTTTGGAGCAGCGTGTTTGCAACAAGCAGCAAAGTATTGCAAAAAAATGTAGAAAGGACTTGTAGCCAGAGAGACACTCCCCCACCCCACAGCAAGCGACACAAGACAAAGCCTTCGAGGAAGAGTCCTGGCTAGAAAGGATTGAAATGAAACAGAGCCTCCTCAACCCTTGATGTGTCTAGGGAAACGTGTTCGCTTTTTAATAATTAAAAAAATAGGGATTTCATTATTTTTTTTGTGGTTTTTTTTTTTTTTTTTTTTTGCTTTTGGAGAAACTCATGAGGCTTCAAATCTGTTTAATGATGGGGTTTGGTAGCATGGCACTATTATGAGACTAAGTAATAAATGAACACTCTTATGACATGTGTACCTACCCATCAGAAACGGAATAATGGCTTTTGCTCATCCTGCCAGTTTCCAATGGTGTATTTAAAGTCCATTTAAAAAGTGTGGAGTTTTTTGACACAGGCAACAGGCACAGTCTGTCACTGTTCTTTGAGCTTTCCAAGTGTGGGATGGGCGTTGAATGATGCATCAACACTTATCATGCATTCAGTTTTCACTGAGCCTTGTCAAACATGCCCATGTAAAAGCTGTCCAAAGCTCATAGCAGATCTCTTAAAAAGACTTGGTACCTCAACATATATAGTAATAAGATTTCATAAGAACCAGTAATTAAGAGAGAAAAAACACATTTTTCCAATTTTAGGTGGAAAGCAGCATGAACTGTAGGAAGGATTATTTCATAAAAAGCACATGCTATCACATAAAATTGTGCATAGGCATAGGGAAAGAGGGAGAGGCAGTAAATACAGGAATTTCTTTTTAAGGCAGAAAAGAATTTGAAACCTCAGAGCCGTTTTGGTCTTTAACAAGAACCTTTACAGAACAAGACAGCACTGGGTTAAGCTGCAGAAGATGAAGAGCCTGCTTTACAAATGAGTGGGATCATAGAGGTTCCATGCAAAATCCTTATGGTTAATGGAGTTTTAATAGCATTGGGAATATTTTTTAAATTTAATTGCACTATTGTGAGCCTGTGTTTCCAAAAATACCCAGTTTTATCTTTCAAAAAGGTCTCTAGGGATAAAATTGATCCCAATTTCTCTAACATATCAAGTCATTCTCTTCCTACCAATATGAAAATCCCTAAAACCATGCTATGGGGAAAGCTCTTGCAGTCAGGGGCATTACAGGAAAAGTTCTCAAGGGTACCCAATTGCACAGTTCTGCCTTCAACTTCTTTCTCAAGTACATTTAAGAGCTGCTACAACAGTTTTTTGTAAAGCTCCTGCTTGAAATGTAGTTATGATGCTGGCAGCTGTATTGAACCTGTGTTACCGTTGGACTCTAGTGCTTCTACTATATTAAAAAATGCCTTATCCTTAACTTTCCTGGCTACAATTTTCATGTATTCCCCTTTGTAACTGTCAACTTTAATTGCATTTCATTGTTGTCAGTCTGAATTTCTTGCCTATATTTCCCATGAGCTATGTATTGCATGGATGAGGAATTTTGTTTTCTCACAGTTTTCACTTCAGCTCAGCAAGTACAGAGTTTAAATTAAAAAGGCTTTCTGTCTCTTGCATATGTTACAATATTTTAAAATAATTCCCCTTTATCATTCACTTTCATATACTTTTAGTCTTGTGTATGTACACTTCCATGGTAAAGGATTTTTTTCTTTTTTAAATTTTATTCATCTTGAGTTGTGTCTTATCTTTCAAAATTTAAAATGAACCATCTTCTTTTCTTTCTAGTGACCATATTAGAAGCCTGTTTTCAGCCTCCAGATCCAGCAGCAATATGGCAACATTTGGGCACTTGAGTAATTATTTAACAACAAGTGGTTATTAATTTTGTCATGAACATATGCAGGAAAATGCAATATAAATAATTTTTTAGAAATGCAAAATATATTTAAGAGGGAGAACTAAAGTTTCAACACACCTGTCTACAAATGTTAATAAAATTGCTAATCTGCTGCTTGCCCAGGAAACAAAAATCAGAGCTTATTGCTGTCATTTTCACCCCCAAAATTTTCAGTGACAGAAAAAAATTACAGGAAAGCAAAGCCTATAACAATCCAAATTTGGTTTAGTACATACAATTTATCTCTCTACCCACATTCAGTTAAACAGTATGGTATGAAGCTTGTCTAATTTCCAACACACAGACACCCACTATTGAAGTTAATGGTTTTTATTTTATTTTACAGAGCTATTCTGGCTAGGTTAAATCAGCAGGAACATTTTAATCAAAGCTTGCAATGGATAGTCCCTTGCCAGTCTCAAGTGGATTGCAGCTCGCAGCACACGGAGGGTGTGTTTGGTTAAACATATCTGTATGCTGATATATGGTCAACTGATCTCATGAACACAGATAGACTGGCTGAACTGTATTATTTGCTAATAGCTCTAACAAGCTTAAATTAATGTCAGTGTTACCTTTCTTGCTTTTGTGCAGTCTGTAGAATGAAATTACAATCTATTTGGAAAACTGTACAAATTCTTGACCTTTGGAGAATTATGGAGCAAGCACAGGTAAAGTTAAGCTTGAAATCATGGCAGCTTCTTGCCTCGCTGTAGTTCCTCCAGCGGCAAAGTGTAGTTTAGTTCCCCATGAGCTGGAGTTGTTGTACATTACGAAACGCTTGCTGTTTACTTTATGGTAATGTTTAGGAATAGGTTACCTCAATAAAACACCTCATTTTAATGTTCACTTGTTCAGTAGTAGTGTTCTTGTGAGACCTATTATATTTTCCGGTATCGCTTCTCATCAAAGATGAAGTAGAAATGATAAAACAGCATTCCCTACTGAAAATAAAATTGACTTAAGCAAGCTCAGGTTGAAGTCCTAAGCCATTAACCAAATGGCACTACATATCTAACAGTATGTGAGTCTGTTTTGGTCCTCTGGAAATGTTAGAACTACTATTTGCTAGGTATTCCTAGTCTTCTTCAAAAATAGCACAGCCCTTTGGAAATATGGTTGCATTAACCATACTAAATGGGTACATTTTTACACTAACAACAAACAGAAAACAGTTTTTTGCTTTCATGCATAATACCTAAGACACCATATCAACAAGACAGAGTTGGGCTTTTCATAGTGGAGCATGGGGAATACGAGAGACCACGGGCACAACTTGAAACAAGAGAAGTGCTGACTGGATATAATGAAATAATTTTTCCCCATGATGACGCGGTCAGTCACTTTTGTGGATCTGGTAAAGCACATCCTGTTCAGCTCCACTGTGTGGAATAAGAACCCATACTCTTGGCCTTACGTATGTTTACAGACATAAAATCAGGATAGATGGAAATTGCTGCAGTCCTTTGGAGGGTCCCAGATCTTCATCAAGAACTCTCTGAGAACGTTGTCTATTGCATCTCTTTTCTAATTAAGTGCTAGTCTGATTTTTTTTTAATCTTGAAGAGTATTGATATAATTTGTCCTGAAAAAATTTTTTCCCATTAAATATTATTTTTCTAGTGTTTTAAAGGACTTCTAACAATGGAGATTTTCAGTAATTAACAAATTTAAATTTTTTTTTAAGTAAAATAAAATCCTGTACTCTGTACTGCACACTTTCATTAAAATTAATTGTGTTACTGGTGGAGAATAATTCTCCAGATGAAAACAAAACACTAGCATAAAAATGTTTTTATTTTGATCTGTTGTCTAAAAAAAATAGTTCATATTGTTGCTCACGTTTCACATAAACTACTGTCTTTGTTTGCTGTAAAAGGATTGCTTGCATTGGTGTATTTTCAGTCACATCTTCTTTGTAGGAAAGCATTTCTGCTGGGTGAGATTAGGTGCTCTGAGCAAATAGGCAGCAAAATGTATTCTGCCCAGGACCTGTGAATACTGTCTTGCTCTTTCCTTTACCTGTCTCTTGTTTTCTACATAAACTGAAAACATTGAGGGCCAGAAGCTGCCTAGTTGTTCCTTGCGTGGGTCTGGGTGCTCAGCCCAGACTTGATCCATGATAGAGATCACTTCTTGCTACAGGCGGCAAATAATCCTTGAAAAGAAAAAAGATCTCCTTCAGTAGATGGATCTGACACTGTATGAGCGGAATTCTGTGCTGGCCTTGCCGCAGACCTGTATGCTGCAGAGCTAACGGCAGCAAATGTCACTGTGTAGGTGAAGTGGAACAGGGTGTACAGTCGTTAGGCTCGGAAGGGTAGGGCTCTTCAGTGTGAGGCCCCCAGCTGCCAGTAAGAGCAGATTCTTCTCAACACTGTCAAAGAGGAATTGTTAAAGGCTGTCTTCATTACACACACACATCCCCCGAAAAGTGCCTGCACTGGGTCTGGCTAGGGCAGAGCTAACTTTCTCCATAGCAGCCCATATGGCACTGTGTTGTGGATTTGTGGCTAGCACAGCGTTGAAAACTTACTAATACTTCAGCTGTTGCTGAGCAGTGCTTTCACAGTATCAAGGCTCTCTCTTCTTCCCACTCTGTCCCAACAGCGAGAAGGCTGGGGCTGAGCAAAAAGCTGGGAGGGGACACAGCCGGGACAGCTGACCTCAGCTGGCCAAAGGGATAGCCCGCAGCATAGAATGTGATGCTCAGCAGCAAAAACTGGGGTAGAGGAAGAAGCGGGTGGGGATTTGGGAGCACTGCTCAAATACTAGCTGGGCCTCCGTCTGCTTGAGGGAGTGACTGCCTTTGCATCGCTTGTTTTTTTCTCTTTCCTTCAGTTATTAAGCTGTCTTTATCTCAACCCAGGAATTTTCTGGCTTTTTCTCTTCCTGTTCTCTCCCCTGTCTTGTTGGGGGACAGGCGGAGTGAGCAACAGCTGTGGGGGTGCTTGGCTGCTGGCCAGGATCAACCCATGACAATGTCTTTTTACCTATCTTTCTCGTACTGTCAGGAGACATTGCCAGACTCCAGAATAGATATCTTAAGAAGGGTTTTAAATTTTCTTTTTTTTTAAGTTACTTAGAGCTAGTTACTGTCACAGATCTAACCACCCACTTTTCAATGATACGATGGGTTTCTTTGACTTTTCCTTCTCTAATATAATGAATAGTATTACGTATGTTTTCTTTCTTTCTATAACGCAAAGGAGAACAAATTATTGTGTCCTACAAACCAAGCCATACTTCACACCTCATACCCACGGTGCCTGAGGACAGGATGAGGCAACAATCAATAAATGATATATACTAGCCACAGTGTGATTTTGAGGCAGCTACCTTAAGTATTGTGAGGTGTTCCCTGTGAGATACACACTTTTCTCTGCCTTTGGTCTTTGGTACTGCTATAGGACTTGCACTCAGGTCTGTAAGTGCAAAAGGAATATTGAAAATTGGATATTCTGTGGTCTATTGCATGGGGGGCATAGTGTGGGTAACAGTACCGTTAGTCCTTTCATTTTCCACTATACTCTTCTGTAAGAGGAACTAAGCCTTAACTTGATGCTTACCAGAAATGTTAGCAAAGCAAAATATTTAGTGTGGGTGTCTGCCATGTGATATCACACAGTTTCTACTACCACAGATAGCTATGAAGAAAACTATGTATGCTGATTAATTTTTCATTTTCTAACATCATCCTCCAAACACCAGTTTTGGCACCTTGAGCAAGTAATAACAGCCGTTAGCCTGTCTGGGAGCACATTGGGCTTTGACAGCACTGTTGGATGCCAAAGCAGAGAATATGTTTTGTCCCCAGTGATATCTGGGTCTTTGCTTTGCTCTTTGCCAGATGCTGAAAGGGAAAATGCTTAAAATGTTGGATGATTTTTGGATTAAATGCAACACGATGGGTTTTTTTCTAGAATTTATAAGCAAAGTAGTTTTAAAACAAAAACACCTCATTGATGCTTTACATAGCTAAAGCAGATGGAAGAAACTATATGTGAACATTTTATTTATGCATTTTGAAAGGCATTAAAAAAACCCTAATGTA
>Ga0181612_112751_pt1 | contig 11304 bp, 8 predicted proteins | sample HoacroProtozoa21_FD_119630 | JGI IMG/M metagenome (GOLD analysis project Ga0181612, IMG submission 119630) | Hoatzin crop microbial communities from Cojedes, Venezuel. Combined Assembly of Gp0051906, Gp0051904, Gp0051908
TACCATTCTATGATTCTGTGATTCTGTGGTTTTGGACATAAATCTTGAGCTGGAGATCTAGAACAAGCTAAGCATCCAACAGTGGTAGCAACTTCCATACGTTACAATCAGGCTATTACATATGGAAAGTAAAAGCAGTTCTAGCATACCTTTAATTTGCAGCAGCATTAGCTTCTTGTATGGCACAGCACTGTTGTTAGAGTTTTGCTCCGTCAGATTAACACTCCGCAGGCTAACATTGCTGAAGTTCTCTTTGCTTGCCAAGCCAGCAAGCGCTACTTCTGAGAAATTTGAGTTTGTAGACACTTGTACATAAAAAGGAGTTGGAGCAAAAACACACAAAAAAGAACAAAGTTATAAAAAAACTGGTTGTTGCATTAAAAAAATTTATCACCCCCCCAGTTTTTTTCCTTCTCAATAGCAACCGCAAAACTAGGTTGAACTCAGATTAACTGCCAGCCCAAAAGCTCTGTGGGTTTAGTAGTACCTAAGTTTCTAGGTATCACGCATAAGTAAACTGTCAGTGTGAGAACTATGTTATTTGGCAGAAATACCAACTTTGCTAGGAAACACATCTTATCCAATGGTTTGTGAAGTACTGTGCAGATCTTCAATGCCTTATAATTGATTAATGACATAAGAGAGCAGAGTAGCCAAAACTAATGAACTGAAATTCCCTTCAGATTTGTCTCAGCCAGTGTGAAGCAACAGTCATTTACATTTCAAAGTCTTGAGTCATGTTTTACTGTAAACTTAGGCTTTAAGTTCTTGGCTACTTTTGCTTATTTCACAACTAAAGACACTATATAGACTCTCTGAATTTATAACTCCTGGAAATGCTTCTCATTGAATAGCAACAAAGTATTACACATATAATTAGTGTTTTCATCCATACAGGCAATGTTTAAAGATGATCTCCCTTTATTCAAATGTAATAAGGAAAAATTGTACACAAAATGGTAAAAGTGGCTTGACGAGCCTTTGAACAAGTTTTATAATAGTGTCTCTTGCTGTCCATCTGGTTGTCAGGACAAAGCAAAGTGACAAGTAAAACGCAAAGCTCTGCCACAGAGCACTGATCCTTTATGGAAATTAATTTTTCAGTGTCAAGAAGGCTAATTCCAGTTTCTGAGAGAAAACTAGGACCCAAAATCGAGACCAGTGTAGCTGAACAAAAGTTTACCTCTTCTTGCCAGCTCTCCCCTCAGCACAACATAGCACTAGACCTGCTCTCCTTGATCTCCTGCCCTCACTCTGCAGGTGAAGGGGCACTCTCTCTGCACAAGGTGACTGTGCTAAGAATAAATAATTAAACCTACGCACAGAAGATGGCTGTAGGTAGCTTTCCTTAAGGAAGTCACAAATACCTTTTCTCCACAGACTTCCTAGACAGTCTACATTCAGCTTGTACATCAATCAATTCAGTGCCTCTCAGAGAATATGTTCCACTCCTTCAGTTGTGGTTTTTGTGCTGGGATTATTTCTTAATTAAAGAGCAAGACAGTGTCTTGTACAAATCATCCTGTTAGCTTACTTTTTTCTACTTTCATTCGCTTTGACTCCATGAAGGCAACATTCAGTCTTTGTTCAGTATATTCATGAAGAATATCTTCTCTTGCTGCCAGCATTTTCAGGGGGTTTCTTGAGGACTGGACTTTGCGTGTAGGTCGAACTGCACGTTTGTGCTCTGCTACAGAAGATATTAACCTGAAAAACAAGCAGTGGTGATAATCATCAATTAATTTTCCTAGTCAGAACCATCCAACGACAAGAGATTTGTTTTGATTTTGGGTGTGACATTTATTAGGAAATCAGGATCAGTTCCTTGATTCAGGCAGAAGAGTGATTTCAGAAATGTGTAGAAGAAACGGACATGCCCAATACTAACCTATCTACAAAATGACTTAAAGCTGAACATTTTGACCACTGACCCTTTGTCTGCATCCATAACAATTTAAAAAAAAAACAACCCCAATAGTTCTTACTTTGGTGCACAAGGATCAAAGATGGCATCAAAGTCCTCATCAAGGTCCAAAGGCACTGAGGAGGAAGGTAAATCCACATGGCGATAAAATTTGGAAAACATTTCATCATCATCCAGTTTCATCACCTCCTTCACAGATTTTCCTGTAACTGTCAGCACTGTTTCTTGCATCCCAGCAACTGCAGGAAAAAAATACCTCACCCAATAAACACTCATACTAGAGTTTCTAACTCTAGAAAAAGTAAACATGACTTGTTTGGTAGTTCTTGTGGTGGGGTTTTTTGGGGGTAGTGGTGGTTGTTTGGGTGTTTTTTTGTTTGTTTGTTTGTGTGTTTTTTTTTTAATGGATAGAATTTGAAAGAGAGATGGTAGAATAGTCTTGGAAAATAATGATAAAAATAGAGTGTAACTGCTACTCACATGCAATAATCTTTATTACAAAATGGTTGGGAAATGTAGTTGAATAAAAAGTTAGGCACTATCAAAAATGAGTTGTTTTGGTAGGACGATATAAGCATTTTATGGTCTTGCACATTCTATCTCACCTTCAACCACAAAATTCCTTCCCTTGAAAAGATCTACTAGAACTAAAATTGGAAAAGTCACTACTTCAGACTAGTGAGTATGGCACAATCATTACCCTATTGCTAGTGCCTTCTCTGCTGAAATGTGAATATGTTGTTTATGGTATTTGACACACTACAAATTACAAAGGATTTCTGTCTTACACAGAGAGGACAGACATATGAGATGGAAACACCAGAGAACTCCAGCCAGCTTCATAGGTAGCCAGGAAGCTGTACCAGGAAGCTGTAATGAGCTGCTACAGTCAGTCAGTTTTCAAAAAAGCAGGAAGATGAATGAATTGTGCTTGGGAATGGCTTAGTGTCCTATCTTGATTTTAATAAGATTAAACTACATTTAAAGCTGTTTCACTGTACGTGGCAATATGGTTCAGACTGCCTCTGTGGTTTTAAGAAATTTTGCTCTCAAGAAGAATGTGCTCATCATATGTAAAGAATGATGAAAATAATTCTGGCATTTGCAATTTATTCTGTTGTACATTTGTAATACAATAGCATGACTTTTAAAAAAAAAATTTAGCAATGACGGAATCACAAGAGTAAATTGTGTGATCAGTAAATGCGGTTTGAACAAAGAAATATCCAGTTTCTGTTACCAGATATTTTAACCAAGAGGTACTTTAAGCAATTTACTGAAGTTGGAGAGTACATACATTGCCACCCTTGGTAACCCTACCAACCTTTGTTATTCAGCCTTCCCAAGAATGACTCCAGCTTGTCAAGCTTCATATCCGATTCCAACTGCATATCCGGCCTGGCTTCAATTTCTAAGCAAACCAGAAAGTAAAACTTGTTAATTGACTGGAAGTGAAAAGGCCTGAACATATTTCAGCCATTTTTATTCCTTACCTTCCAAGGGCTTTGTAACTGGAGTGGTAGACTTCTGCCGGTTACTGAAAGGGGATGCTACTGGTGTTAGCGCACTTGGAGAAGCCAGGCCTGCATAAGAACAGAGAACATACGAAATGCAGTCCTGGGTCAGCCCATGTTTCCAACAGTGATGACAGGCGAAGCTATTTTGGGAAAGCAGACAAGCCTGGCCGCTTCCTGCAGTACCTCATACCTCCCCAGCCTCCACAACTGCTGTATTAGCGATGGCAGAGTGTACTGCTCTGCCTGCTCCTTACATCAACAGCAGCCTCGGAAACCGTCCCATTCACAGGAACAAAGCTTTGCTTCCAAGTGCCTGTAAGCAAGCCAACACAAGATACATGCTTTGTCTTGAATACAGTTACTTTGCTTGTTTTCAAGGTAGTAGCAGTTCACTTAGTCTACATTTTGGACTCCAGTTCTACCACAAGCCACATTTTAAAAACATTCAACTGTTCTGAACAAAACTTTCCCTTTCCTTGGCAGGGAAACTGCCAAGATCTTGCTTGGCAACCTTCACCACCACCACCTCACGCCCTCTTTTTAAATTTAAACCCCTCTCTATTAATACACATAGCAAGATGTATGTGACCTGTGAACACTGTCCCTGGATTAAGCAGTAAATCTTGTGCACTGTTGCGTTTTTTAACACCACCTCGAAATGGAAGTAGAAATGGAAGTCAGAGTCCCCACCACATACCAAGCACTACTCGCTCCTTTTGCTGTACTCTCCTCCGTCCTTTTCAGTAACTATCATAAAGCAATTTACTTTGGACCCCGTGGATAAAATAAGATGATTTTTATTTAGTTCTTTTCATGTGAATCTACATTGCTTCAGTAAGAGAAATAGCACTCCATAGGTTTTGTGTTTATTAGGTAGAAAAGTATACTGAAGCAAAGAATTGCATCTATCACCTCCTGTTGCCTAGACTTTCAGTAAATAGGGAAACTGACATTTAAACCTTCATCTAATATCTGTTTTCCACTTAGCCATAACTTCCTAATTGTTGAGCCACATAAGTTTAAGCCTTTAAGCCTGATATTGTGCTGCAAGAATATATATTAACCATGTTTCCACTGTCTTTATTGCAACTCCTACCAAGTCATAATTGTCGAACACCAAGATAGATTTACAATACAACTGAGTAGCTTTTCCACAAACAATTCTTTTCCCTGTTACCTAAGAGACTCAAAATTCCAGCAGGTTTTAAGTCAACTGCTAAAGCCTTCATCAAGACGTATTTGAGAGGACACAGCTCTTAAGCTGCTTTCCCGGGACTTGACCGACAAGACCACATTGAGAACTGCTTCAGATGTTAGTAAAGGATCACCTTCCAACTAGGACTGAAAAATTTTCAGCCATAAGTAGTAATTAAAATACAGCATCTGTGCACATGTATATAACAAGGATTTAATTTTGCATTGCTTTCTCATCATCTCTTAAATTAAAAACTCATCATGATAATTTATTCTTTTAGGCAACAGAAATAGCACACATCTGAATAAAATCCTACTCAGGCTACTGTTACTGATGCCACTGTCACTGGATTACCTTGCTTCCCTAAAAGAATGATTGCAGCACCTAAAGAGATCCTTTAAAGATGTTTTTATTTTCCCATTAAGAAGAGCAAATGCTATCACCTTCTACTCCTCTCCAAAGACCAACCTATTTGGAAAAAAAAAGGCAAAAACAAAAAACATCTCAAAAAGCCAACACTTTTTCCTGGCGATCCTCCAAAATAGGTTAGTCTTTAAACACTGACCACTGGCGTTTCTAGCAGCAAACCAATGTAAGCAGCAGCTAAAATCTGTTACTAATAAATATAACTCCTAGTACCATGTATCTCTGTCTTCCAACAGAATGTGGCTTGGATTGCACATAGACTTACTCCTTGTTGCAATACTGCCCCCAACCCACAATGATTATTTTTGGTGGTTGTCATTTAACTCCAGGTTCATTGTTGTATTTAATAACCAAGTTCTTCTAACAAAACAAAATTTAGTATTCATTAACCACAAGAGACCAGTTTAGGTGCCTTCTTCCCAAAGCTATCATCTTCCCAGGTGCATTCCATGAGCAGCTATATTTCTACCATGTACGGCCTTCAGAGGCTCCTGTCCACTTCAGAAGAATGACTGCATCTAGAAACAGTGACTGAATTCACGAGAACCCAGAAGTGTCGACATTGTTCCCTTGTCATTTCTGCTCCCTGGTTCTAATGCAGAAATCTGTTCAGTGATTTCTTCAGCCAAACACAACACTTCAAGTCGTTGTCCAAAACAGTATCCATAAAAATAACACGTGTTTGCTAAATATTCCCAGTGATCCTAGGAGCAGGGGAAGTGCCAGCAATAGCAACAACTAGATTTCACAACTTTTCTTGAGACAGAGCACCTGGGTTTTCAAAGGAAAAATAAGAAAGAATAATGCAACTTTGCCCTCTGGGTTGTATTAGAAGGCAACACAAAACATATGACTGTTCTAGTGATTGACTACCACCAGTCAGACAGAGCCCAGTAATAACTGGATGGCAGTGCAACAGTGCAGAACAAAATGGACCAATACTAAAGGCCATAAGAAGCTAGAGTGACCAGTCTCATGACATGATATTCAGTTGAAGATAAACAGTCCTCCTCTTTCTAAACATGGATACTGTTTCTGCATAGCTTTAGCTTGACTTTATTTTGACTAGACAGATAAGCAGTGGCTTATTTATACCAGGATCATTTCATCACTGACCTTTTTTTACCATTCGGCCAGCTACAGTGAACTGCGTGGAATCATTGGCTGCTCCTTTACCCTTGGACTTCCAGGCTTCTTCTCGAGCTGTAATCAGGTGTTTCCTTTCTTCAATGGTCATCTGACTCTCTTGGTTATCTGCCATTCTCTGCTTTTTTTGGGGAAAAGAGAAAGAGAGGTTTAAAAAATAAACAAACTGATCAGGATATAGTGAAGGACTGGCTGAACATTTCAACTGCTAGCTGTAGAGGGACGAGAACAGGAGAGCAAGCAAGTAAAGGAAAGTCACAGATGCAGCTTAGTGACCCTGACAAGCCTTATTGTCTTGCTGCCCCATTACACTGTGAAGATAAGGTTTTGGTCTATGCTTCTTGAGCTTTTCTTGAAACTACCAGCCAAGGCAAATGGTATCCCTCTAAGCAAAGCCAACCATTTACTCTGTGTATGATATAATTTTCCAGATTTTGCTCTTTTGAAGCATGACTTGCTACACTAGTGAGATCACTAACCTGACTTTGAGCAGATGTTTTCAAGTGTGAAAATCTGCAATCTGCAGGTTACACAGGGAACAACAATGAAGAAGTGTAACTCCAGTTTGTGATTTCTGAATCTGTCTTACAGTGACTCCACTCACCAGGCAGAACTAGCAGCCTTCTTTCTCCAGAGGCTGCCTACTTTGTTACTTTAGTTCCTATGTCAGGTTGCTCTACTGAATATTTTCCCAATGACCCTTTTGGGAATGATCATGTCCCTTTTTTTTTTTTTTTTCAGGTCACCCTCAGCTTTCCTTGCTTGCTTTACAGGGTAGCAGCCAACAGCTTGAGTGATTAGAAGCAGCTAGAAGCACTAAGTACCTTAGTGCTCTCCTAACACAAAGGATTGATGACAGTAGATTAAGTAGGAAAGAAACTGAATTTACATACTCTGCAGTAGCTAGGTCAGGCCAAAGAAATATTGCTTCAATGCACTTATCTTAAAAAGTAGCAACATTTCAGAGATTATACTGCATAGAAATCAAGTATAAAAATATTTTTAGCGCATGGGACTATTAAGTCTAGAATTACTTCCAAGTTGTGTGTCATTTCACATTTTTCTTCACAACCTAGCTGCTAGAATTGAAAAAACACATGAAAATCTAGAGCTTTATCACAGCTCTAGCTCATACAACCCCAAAAGGACCCAAAACCTTGTGAACATAAAGTAAACACTCTTCTCTGTTTCAAAATACAAGGAAGAGATATAAACCCAGATATTCTTATTAGTTTATTTTCTGAAACAGACTAAATAAATCAGTCACTTTATATAAAAACTCTTGTGACTGCAGAGAACTCACTGAAACAGAGTTTCAGCATTTACCAGGAACAATATCCATCAGCCAGAAGAGTAAGGATGAGCCAAGAAGTGGCTTATACAAGGAGTAGGACATGAAAGCCCTCCACTCCTTCCTCTGGTTCCATGTACCTCCGCAGCCTTCTGCAGTAATGGCTGCTCTCAATTTATTAGGAAAGATAGCTCGGCAGCCATACACCACAACTTCAAGTCATGATAATCAAGACAAAAACCTCTGATTTTTCCCTAGACCTCCAAAACATTCAACAGAAATAACAAGATGCAAGTCTATGCAACACTGCTTCCTCTTCTGTAAAAACATCTGAATGCTTCAAATAAAAGCACTGGAAGTAACCTCTGTTCACTTCCCCCAGTCCCTACCCATTCCAATGTCTGAAGCACAGGCACCTCTGAGATCAACAGCTGGCAGAAAAAACCCACAACAACATACTAAAGGACATCTTGGCAAGAAATTAATATATACCTAATGAAACCACAAGTGAAATTTCATACACAAACCAAATACTTCTAACTCAGTAAGGATGCTGACATTGATTACAATATGAGGGGAAGTGACAGAGAGGCAGGAAGACGTAGACTGATATGTATTCTTTCACATGTATTATTTATGTATTTTAAGTGACAGGGGGCTTAATTTTGAATTTTGTTTCCAGCAAATACCTGAAGCTCCAGAGTCAGCAGAGCTACTGGAAATTCTGAAGACACAGACCTGGAGTACGTATGTGTTAATCACTACACGCTTATTTTGTAAGAAAGATCAAGAGTAATTCTGGAGCCTTGTCAAAGGACAAAAGAGTAAGTAAGCTGTCTAATGGTAAAACAAACTTTTTTTTTTTTTTTCTTAGAATGGAAGATTTCAAGCTGCTCTGTCTGACAAAACATCCCTGGAGTTCCTACAAAAAAAAAAAAATATCAGACTGGATGCACATATTACAAAACTCAGAGCAATTCCATATTAGAGCTCTTCCTAATGCATGAAGACTTCCATCTTCCTTTATTAGTAAACTTTAGTTAATAAAGAAAATAAGCTGAATAGACACCAAGCAAACCCCAACCCATTTAATTTGCTGTAACAGTCCTGGTGAAAAACAAAGTATACGTGATGCTTAAAAGAAAGAATAATTTTCTATAGCTGCAAAGCTAACATAAGCCAATGCACTTCTTGAAAGAAATTTCAGAACAGATACACGTCGTAATTAGGGGTAGTTTAGAAAGCATTCACAATTGCCAAATTACAGCATTCTCATGGAAGAATGAGTTGGTCATAGCACATTCTGGTTGGGAGAAAATATGGCAAGAAAGGTAAAACTCAGCAAGCTTTTAAGTGCAAATTTCACTTACAAGTTAAAAAAAAAAGTTATGAAAGAAGAATAAATCTCAAATTTGTAACTGACATTTTGATAAGGGAAGCTAAAGACCGCAGTAAAAAGCCAAAATAAGAATTTTATCATGAATAAATAAAAGCTTAGGAAGACAACAGCTCCAATGCTATTTTCCCATTAAACAAAAAATGCTGTTACAGTCAATGAAATATCCTAATTTGTCATGAAAAATACATCCATGTGTTTGCTGATATCTTGTTCCAGACAAATTATAAATTCCTAAAATTAAGTGAAAAAGAAAAAAAGATCAGATGAATTGGCATCTAATAACATGAAATAACTAGAATTGAGATGCCCCAAACACAAGCAGTGATTTTTAGGAAAAGCCTTTGAAAATGGGGAAATGTATAGGACTGATAAAAGCTCAGACAGGGACTATATTTAGAAGAAGCAGAACTAAAGCATGTAGGTACAGGTCACACAAGCTGTGTGTTGTTCCAGACACTCATGGGAAGATTGCTGTAAGACAATCAATAAAGAATCAAAGCACAGGCGCATAATTAATGCCATTCCACATGGCATTATGGAAAACAGGTTTAATCAAAATGGTAGGTTTAATGAGATCAAGTATGATTAAATACCTTAACGCAGTTACCTCTGATTTCTTTAATACATTTGACTTAATCACAGATGACATTCTGAGGTTTTTCTGAGCAATATATCAGTGCAGCTTACAGGCTGCAAAGTAGTTAACTGACTAAAAAGAGACACACATTGATCTGATTCATCCGAACTTTAATCAAAATGTTTTCATGCAAGTGGAAAAAAGATACAGTTCTGCTGAGAAAATGCTCAGGATGACACCAACATACAGAAAAGTGATGAAGATAACGAAGAAATAGTCACATAGATGGGTAAGAAAAGATTAATCAGAAAAATCTGGTAAACCAGGCTTTTAAGAGAAATGTTATTTGAAACGGCAAAACCCAGCCAATTAGGAAGACAGTAAAAGATGAGAAAAATTCCCATGGAACTGTTGCTCCAAACAGATAATCTGTACTGCAATAGCTCATCCACTTCCAGCCTCTACACTTCTATCCAGGATGCTGACAATTTTGAAAGGTTTCAGGAAAAGGCTAAAATATTTTTGCAAGATTTAGAAAAATCTACCTCAGATTAAATCTGATAAGTATATATTTTTACTGAGAGGGTTAAGATTTAAGTTTCACCCAGCAAGAGTAATTATACATGAAAAATTACTTAATATAGCAGTGAATTTTCTGCATTTTGATAATTCAAAATAAAGACTGCTTTTTTTCTTATCTAAAATATCTGTTTTAAATCTGAGGAAGAGTTATAGACTCAATGCAAGCAGAGTTAGAAAAGGAATTACTTTTCTCCCACTGCTTGGCTAGGATGGATGATGATATTGGTCTTTGCTAGCGCTGCAACACATTTCTTGAGGGTATGCACAGGCACTCCACTGCTTCTGCAGCATCAGTTTGTGCTAAGGAAGGGCGCACATTTGGGCAATGCTCCATTTTGTACCCTACAATTTTCCAGTCTAAGCAGTGTCTCCTTTAGGTCACAAGAACACAACTGAGAGTGGTCTGTTAGCATGCTGGTTTGTTGTTTGTGGTTTGTTTTGTTTTTTTTAATGCAAGAAATACGAGAATTCATGGTTTTCTGTGTTGAAGATCGAGACTGCCCCTACCTGGGGGAATCCAAACCAAAAATGAACATTAAAAAAAAATGTGTTTTTCAAGAGGGGGGTCTATTTCAAACCAATGTTATAAACCATATAAAAGAAGACGCCAAAAAGTATCTATGTGCTTTCTAATACAAGTAACTTCTCTGGTTTAGGATCATAAGACAAAAAAAAGCACAAGAAGACTCCAACAGCTGTACAAGTATGGAAAAGCTTCTGCATTGTTTTCCTCTGCAACTTTATATGGGTCTTGTTATAAAGAGAACACTCAAATGCAAATGCACAGCTTCCTGTTCAAAAGTGGTCTGAGCAAAATAGAACACTGTTGTTCACTCACTTTGGTACAAACAACAAAACGATTAATTGTGCCAGAAAAAAACCAAACCAATCTGTATGCACCATGACACTATGCTAGAAGGAAGCAGCTTTCTAAGAGGGCAGGATGTAGCTCTCCAGAGTCCACAGAAAGACGAACAGTTTTTGGGTGCTCCCCTTTTAAGATATGAACAGCCCATTGAAGGACCTCCTCTCACTACTGGAAAGATATTACGTTATTAAGTTAGACTGTATATTTACTTTCCAGATACATAAAGCTGGTGGACTCCGTCACAGAATCATTAATGTTGGAAGAGACTTCTAAGATCAAGTCCAACCGTCAACCCAGCACCACCATGCCTACTAAATCATGTCCAGAAGTGCCACATCTACACGTTTTTTGAATGCCTCCAGGGATGGTAATTCCACCA
>Ga0181612_112895_pt1 | contig 11303 bp, 8 predicted proteins | sample HoacroProtozoa21_FD_119630 | JGI IMG/M metagenome (GOLD analysis project Ga0181612, IMG submission 119630) | Hoatzin crop microbial communities from Cojedes, Venezuel. Combined Assembly of Gp0051906, Gp0051904, Gp0051908
TATGGCCATCAAAAAAGAAAAAAAGGGACCGCCAATCAAAAACCGGGGCCCTAACCCCCCATTTTCCCCCCTACTGGCAGCTCTAGGTAACCTTTAACCTCTTCCCACCAGCCCTCTCAAAGAAGCTACAACATGCAGGAGAGTATAGGAAAAGGGGCCGGTCTCCTCACACAAAATGCCCGGTGCATTTATACTTAGAACAAATGCCTTTTATGCCGATTCTCTTGTGTTCTGTTGCTCTCAGGTACTCCAACAGCTAAAAAGGAAAAGCAAAAAACCTGAAAATGCCACACATGCTTTATAAAGACATTAATTGACATATTTGAAATCAGTTGTACAGATTACAAGCAGTCAGGAATATTTTGTTTGGTTAGTTTATTACCGTGGATAGCACAGTGCTTGGCTCTGAATCCAATTACGCAGATTAATGAATTTATTTTTGTAGCGCTGTACAGTGAACTTTGCAACACTGCCTAGGAGTGCAAACGGGGCTCTCAGGGAGAGCTACAGCTTAGTGATGCCCTTGCAAATGCAACTGTGACAAGTTGTGTGCTCAATTTTAGAGGCTGCTGTTGAAATCTCCTCCTGTCAGGAAGTGGGATTCTTCTGCCAGTTATCTAATTTCTGTGGTCAAAGCAAGCCTGGCTTGCGTGGGGTCTGAGACCCTGTACTGCTCGCACTGAAGCCAATCACCTCAGAAAGAAGAAAACTGGACCTTAGAAAAGGGAGCTCTATCAGTAACCTGGAATCAGCCAGTAAAAAATTTCTCCTTATCTGGAACTCTGTTCTTGGGAGAAGTATTATCAGTAGTTGTGTGTTACTTGGCAGGAAATTGCTTGCCTGGGGCTCCTCTGACAGAGGCCTTCCCCTTCCCTCTCCTCTCCCTGAACTCCGCTTTCTCATGCTGCACCGCACTCGACATTTGACAGCACTGAAGGGAGAGATGAATTCTGTGAACAGTAAAAACACAACTTTCCACTCCATTGCAAGGAGCCAGATGACGGATACTATTTTCAAAGACTTCTTTGTCCATAAGATGGTGTTTGAATTAGGAACTTGTTTAGCTAGATTCTCTTATTACAATTTACTGATTCATGGGGTGGAGAATGGGAGGGCAGGATGACAGGGCCAGACAGTTTCAATTAATGTCTTTTTTAAAAAGATCTTATTCAAACACCCATGCATCTTAAAATATATCCAGAATTAGACAGCTGAAAGAAATATCAATTTTAATCTACTTGTGTCTTTAAATGATCTGTTGAGGGGAAATAAGCTGGTTTATAACTACTTTTAAGAGAAAAACTGTAAAGTTGTAACATTAAATCTGTGGTGTTTTTCCTAAGAACCAGAGGTGGTGGAGAGAGGGTTTTTTGAGAAAAAAAAGATCTCCAAATCTCTCCTGCTCTCTCAATGAGACCATAACAAAAGTTAAGTACCATTAGGATTAGTAACGTGAAAATGAATTTCTGTTTCAGCAATAGAAGCAAAGAGAAGGATCAAATTCAGGTCTCCCACCTGTTCTGACAGATGTAGTTCTTTTGACAGTTACCTCTGGATCACATCAGAATGGATAAATCTGGAATTAGATCCAAGGAGATAGTTATGCCATCTTCAGTTTTCCCCAGCCTGACCCAAGCCCGTTAGGCAGCAGGTCCCGCCTGTACTGGGAGAGCGCCCAGAACCTGACAGCACCAGTGCTGCCCCTCTTCTTCCTCCATGCTCCTTCAGCCAGGCCTGAGCCGTTCATACCCTGCCCTTGTGAAATCCTGGGTTCCTTCTCTGAGCTGCCGAGCACTAGTGATTTTCACAGCTTCCACTTCAATTTGTAAAGTTTCTTGGAAATCTCCCGGGGTGTCTAATCTTATTGCTGGGGGAAGGGGAGAGGTCTGGACTGGTCTTGTGTGATCTCAGCCATTTGATTCGTCTGGCATTGCTTCATGGGTATAGGTTACCAAGAACGTAGTTCTCAACTTTCTTACTCACAGAAAAGGGCAATGGTCTAAGTTTTCTTTTAGTTGTTTGGCTGACAGAAAAAAAATTAGTCTGTGGTAGAATCATTCTTACTCTCTTCAGGTCTCTCTCCCTCTATACACAAATGCAGACATGTATGTGTGCATGTGGTCATTAGAAACTTCATGCACATGCAAACCCAACTTTTCCCAGAATTAAAGTAGCAAGAAATATTGAACCCAAAAGACTATGTTAGTAAAATAAATATTATGTACTTTTTATGAAGTCCATCTTCACATAACAGGTTTCTTTAGATAAATTTTTTCAACTTTCAAGTTCCCTTCTTTTTTTAACTTGTTTGCCCCTCTCAAGGCAGCATTCAGAGTAAGTATTTGGGTGTGGGGGAGACTTCTGAATGAACTTTAGCCAATTTAATAAAACTAGAACAAATCAATAAGCCACCTAGGCATCTAATGCTCTCAGTATTCCCACTGACAGTTCCACAACATCAAACAGTATGGAAAACATTTTCAAGGTAAGTCCTCTGTATTCTGAAACAGGTCCCTAAAGGCAGAGAGATGGAGGTTTTCCTGGCCTACCTGTTTAAAATGGGTCATGCTCTGCATTCACAATCAGCTCAGAGTCAGGCGCAGTTCTTCAAAGCCAGAGCTCCAGCGAAGCGTGCTCTGCTCAGGGCTGGGAGCGCACTCTAGCCAATGTCAGGGAGATGGTGCAAGGGGCACCATACCCTCCTTTCCCCAGCCTTGTTCAGCAAGTTCCTTTCTGCTTAGCCTTGGCTAGTACGGTGATAAAACCTACTCTTATCTCCATGCTATGTCTGCTCATGCTTCATTCCATCCTTAAAACAAATCCTAACCTTGCTTCTGTAGTTTCAGTGAGAAACTCTGGGCCTCATTATCTGCTTTATCTCTACTACTAGAGCAGCTTTGCTACCCAGCAGTAGAAATTAAGCTTCTCAGGATAGCAGATGTCCTTTGCCAGTGTGACATGTTTCAGTTCCCAGGGAACAGACGCTATACAAGCAAAACTACTTCTGTTGGTACAGCTACCTCATGGTTTTATCTTTGTAAAAGTGCAAATCCAGGATGTTTCCACTGGCAAAAACTTCCAGCTGGATCTTGAAGGAATAGAGAGATGTTGCACTGGTGCAGGGCCTTTGGGGGGCAGGGCCATCGGCGAAACCAGTCATTTCTGTCATCTCTCCTTCCTTGCCCCATCCCTCCCTCCCTCAGGTGAAATTAGCTGTACTGATCCATGTAACTGCACTTAGTCTATCTGTCAAAACAGTGAGACTGATCTGGGATCACAGTTTATCTAGCCCCAGCCTGACCCCAGGCTCTGCCAGCAGCTGGTGGCAGAGCTAACCTGGCTCTCAGAGCATAGCCCTTGTTGCCCTCTGTGGGAGGTGGGCCCCTGCACAGGCCATGTGCTTTGCAATTTTTGATCCGCTAATACTCTTTTGTTCTGTGGAGGTAAGAAGAAAAAGTGACAGTCAGGGTGATACTCTCTTGACATCCAGATGTCGTCTCAGTCGTGCACTGCTGTAGTCTGTTCATGATCAGCTCGGATCAACATTTTCAAGTGCACGACCTCCCAGGGCTCATTTTGTCTGCGAGGTTCCTGGGAGCCCCCATGTATGCTGCTCTGGTGCTCAGTCAGTCAACGCAGTTGTATCAGCTGAAGTGTCCTTGTGCCGGCACAGTTTGTTTCACTCAGTGCAGGAGAAGATGTCAAATGGTAATTCTTTCGGATGCCCCCTCAGCTACTTTACTCCTACCTTGAGTATAGGCATAAATTCATTGTAAGAGAGGTCTATCACCTCCTCCCCAAATCCACTTCTGGTGTCAGAAATGGAGGTGTTCTGTAGCTCTTACAAACTCTTATCTCTAAGGACTTATTAAATTATAGCTGACTTTGCCAAATGAGCTGGTGTATTTTCCCAGTGACTGCACAGAAATTAAGGAGTCCTTGCTTATCATCACAGGACAAGCTTTGGACCCTTAACTATAATTTTCGGAAGTCGCTCCTGGTTCTGGGGTCCCTGATCTCAGATGCTGATGGGAATGCCAGAAGGACTGAGGAAGTAAGGGGGGGGGAGGGGAGGTTGGGGGCATGCTCTGTGCTTTTGCACATGAGAGGCAGGGTATTTTGAGCTGAATGCCCACAACTCAGAGGCACTCCAAATCAGCACCTGCATTTGAAAATTATTTGTGCTTTTTTCATATGCCAGCTTTAGACGGGTATGAGAATCACAGATTTCAGCTGGGTTGTCCCGGAAATTTTCTGGTATAAATGCAGAGGAACGAGTCCTGCTCTTCCTTGTGCCTCAGTGAATGGAAGTAATATTTTCCGCTAGAGAAGGACTGGCAGTGACTTTCAAAACCAACCAAACAGGGAAATATATTCCATTGTGTTAGTGGTGGAGGGGATTTATAGCATGTTGTGAACTATCCACTTAGGCCCAGAATTTAAGCAGGGGGCAGGGGTGGGGGTAGAGAGTGCAGGAAAACACAGTTCCCTTGTTAAAATGAAAGAATGAGTTTAATATATACAGGCAGAAAGAGGAGGCAAGTCCTTTCCCTGTTAAATATTTACCATTTGAGCTCTGCTAGGGCTCCTGATTTTCTGTATCTCTAAAGGTGGTAGTACTTGTGACAGTAGGGTATGTTCCTTAATGTATTCCTCCCTCTCAACCCACCTTGCATGGGAAACGACTGTGGTAACAAAAAGCAGACTGTTCCCTCCTCATGAATATTAATCAGTAAACTCCCCCTGTTATTTTAAATCGAAGGCTGGTGCTAAAGCCCTTTTTTTCCCCACTCAAGAATCCCCCAAGGAAAGCGTTGAAAGTCCTGGGAAAGCCATGCACAGAGGCTGCCGTGACCACAGGCCTTCTAGGCAGTGACATATAAAACTCTGAGGTCAGGGGGCACAGCAAGAGGAGCAAACAGCTTTGTTTCTGCTATGTGTTGCTGAAAACTAAACCTTTATGGAACTTTTCTAGCTGCATTTTTGGCTATTTAGCTTTGAAAACAAAAGATTTATTTTTTTTTTCTATTTATCACAGTTTTTGTGCTAAGTTGACAGCAGTGACAGAAGAAGGACCCTCCCTGATCTGAGTTGGATCTGTGTATGCTCCTGTGGCCATTTCTGCTTTAGGACAAATATTATATGATCTTTAAGCAAAGGGAGGAAAACAAAAAAACGATTGCACAGAGCCAATGTAAACACCCATTATATCAATTCATTCTTCTAAATAAGAAAATTAAAAGTCTCCCTGGCAAGTAAAATATGTTGATCGGAGCATATATAGTACTAGATGATGTTCAGAAATCCAGCTGTGTGTCTTCATGATCCACTCAGCTTCAGATCAAACCAGAGGAATATTCCCAGGGACACAGGGTGATACAGCCGGAGGCTGGCTTGCCTCCTAGATAACCCTGAGCAGTGCTGAATAATTCTTTGAACTCAAAGCAATTTGTGATTGTGTTCAGAAATAACACAGGCTTGCCAAAATCCAAGAGTGTATCAGCAAGTAACATGTATAATAAGCCTCTAATGATAAGCCGATGTAGATTTTTGTTGTTTTCTCTTTGGGCAGTGTTAGTGAATGTGGTGTGCTAGAGGATTTCCCATGCCAAGGACACAATTCATGTCCTGAAGAGTGTGCAGTCAAGCATAATGTTTTAAAATCTTGGTCTTTTATCAAAGGATCTGGATAGATGTCAAAGAACATTATTATCCATATCTTACAGCTAGGAAAAGTCAGACAAGGAGGGATGACATGGCTTCCCCAAGGTGATCTGATGAGTTGGTGTCAGACCACAAGTAAGATACTGTAGTTCTTGCCTGCTGTGGATGCTGCATCTCATCATGCTGTGAAGGTCAATGCTGGGTTCTGTATGTACGAGATCTGATGTACTGGTTGAAGACTTTGAGAGACAGATGCTGCATACTGTTAATGAACGGGGGACTTGAGGCAGGGGATGAGACACCTTCAAGCTGATCAGCCCAAAAAGACCTGTATTTGGTGGTTGCCTGTGAGCAATAGCTAAAGCCTGTGGTAGAATGGGAGTAAAGCTCACAGGACAGGTTCTGGGTGATCATGGACAATAACCATGTCTCAGTCTTTGGGAATAATGTCTGAGGACAGTGCTAGGGCAGAAGGTGGGAATATGGTGGGTTTTGCTGCTACTGGTTTGCTTACTCCATACCTAGGAGAACACATTTGATCCAAATCAGCTGTGCCACCCAACTGAACTGGTGATACTTTCTCCCTGGTTTACTCTAGAGAGATGATAATTGATTCATGTAAAGGTCGAGTGGCATGAATCCAAAGTACCTGATCCAGCATAAAGCTTGCTAACACAAAAATAAGCCTTCACAATTCTTTGAACATTTAGAACTTGAAGAGTAAACTCACATGAGATCAGCATCTTAGGTAAGGTGGCTGCAGTGGTTTTGGTCCAGAGCCCTAAAACCACATGTACTTCCATATTCTGTGAGGAATTCTGAGGTAGGTATCCAACTGCACTCAGAAGAAGTGATCTTCAGGCAGAACTTGTCCTTTATACTTGCAAGATCTGGATGGAGTGAATGGCTGATGCTAGTACAGAAAGATGTGTGTGTTCTGCAGCAAGGTCTCAAGCAAAACACTTGGTAGATCACAGAAGGTTTAAGAGGGTTTATCAAGCGGCAGTTGTCCTGCTCAGGACTTTTCCAAGGTGATGGCAGCAGTACAGTTCTTCTGGGACATAAGAAGGAGAAGCAGCTGTAACTAATAGCTGCAAGTGAAAACACATATCAGTAATTCAAGGTACTTAATAGTTTCCTGTCTCCATTAAGTGTTTGCAACTGATATTTTACTCTTGCTTTTCACCCTTCTTTGGAGGAGCTGAGCTACAGCTGACTAATCCGGGTGGTGGTGAACAAGATGGTGGTAGTGTTGGTCTGTTTTAATGGAGTTCCTTAAATGTGTGGAGTGTGAGAATGCAAGTATTTTCTAGAAATCAGGTTTCTGATTCCTCATTTCAAATGGAAGTGTTTGGCTATGGAGAAGTTTTGAAGCCTGTGCTGCATGATGGCAAAAAAAACCTCAAAAAAGAGATCAGAATTATTGTAACTTTGAAACAGTTTATTCTAACTGTATGGAAAGAGTGCAACAACTGTCTGTTCAGGAAACTACTCTCACGACAGTGTTTTATAAAGATATAAAAACCAAGCAGTTAAACATTCAATGGGAGGCCCAAGTGCAAACTGAGAAATTAATTTTTAAATGGACTTGACCCTGGCAGAAGTTGTCAGAGATCAGAAGCACATCTTGAGAACTGGTTATTTGCTCTCAGTGGAGCACTTCTCAGAAATCCTTCTACCTTTAGGCCAAGAGGCCTTATTTATCCTACGAACAGATGCAGATATTTACCACTATATTGCTTGTGGTATACTGAAAATAATGGAGAATTTCCAACAGGCAGGTATGGCACCCTGGAGATCATGCAAATTTGACTCCTGATCCAAATTTTCAGTTTTTCTGAAAGTGTTACCTAGCCCCGCTAAGCCAGTAGTGCTTGTCCATCACACTTAGCCTCCCAGTCCTTCAGAAGAGGATAGCAGAGTTGTTGAGACATGCTGATGCTATAGTCAATGCTATAGATGCAATACTCTTTTCCCTGACATCATTGAGCTATAGCTGTAGATTCCAAAGCCAAGGCTGGCCATGTTTTGGATAGAGGGGCTGTCTCTGGGCTGCTACACCCATAGGCTGTGCTGGCACTTGTACTCTTCATGGATGAGTAGTTTTCTGTGGCGCATGTAGGAACAGATCCTTATTTCTGCTTTTGTTCCATTAGTCCCCTCCATCTGCCCTGCTGGCTTCTGCATTCTGTAAACTTACCAGGTGACATCTCTTTCTCTGTGGCATTCTCTCTATACTTATCTAGGGATTTGAATACCTCCCAGTTAGTGATTTCTGGCAGAACAATGTATACCATTGGTAGTACAGTCCATAGCCAGGTTGCCTTTCACTTTCCTGTTTGACCTTTTTAACTTTGTTATTTCACAAATATTCTGTCTTGAAATTTTACACGCTTAAGGCACCTTAAAGAAAATTTTCCACTGGTAAAGTTGTCTAAACAAACTAGCCAGACCTTGAAAGGATATCATTTCCCTTGAAAGTGCATCCTCACAGATAATTGATAGCATAGCCATCTTTCAGACCAGATGGTTTCCTTTTGGATGCTTACAAAGAATAAAGTATGAGGAGTGAAGTAGCCCTTATACCTTCAGAACAGAACCTGCCATTGCTTCTTAGACTAAAATCCACATTCTAGAAGGGTATAAGCTAATAAAAAGAACCCTTGCATTTCACCTGATGATAATTAGCTTCACTGCAACAGAAAAGTAGTTTCTATATATTGGTTGGTTCTTTCTCTAATATTTTTATTATTGTATGATATTAAATATGTATATATGTGGACATACCTATTAGACAATGAATATAGTGCTGCATAAGACATAAATATAAGGATATATTGCAATTTGTACTTACATTTATCCCATGCTTTTTTCCATAGAGATTTGCAAAGGGTAAAATCTATAATGTCTTCTATGGAAACAAAGCCACTTCTGGTGTGGAATTAACATGGTATTTCCAGTAATTCATAATCATGTCTAATAGCTGAGGTTGGGCTAGTCCAGCCTTCCATTTTGAGACCATTGCGCAGGTTGCAAAAGTATAATAGTATTTGACTTCTGTGTTGAGCATAGGAAGAAACATGGCACCAGCCTCTTCTTCGTCCCTTATGGAGAAGCTATAAGTGCTGAGCTGTTCACAGGCACAGGCAACACTGGTCCTTCACTCCTGCAACTTGTACTATACACTGCCCAAGCAGCAGCTCCCTCCCCCCCCCTCTGCAAAGGTAACAGAACAGATGGGACCATCTTGGAGGTGGGTTGTGCTGTTTAGGGTAGAGGTGGAGAAAGAAAGCATCAGTTTCAGATTGCAGGGGGATTTCAGGGAGGCAGACAGGAATCACCCATGCTGGCATGAGATTTTTAACAGTGGATTTTGACAGTTCTTTAAAAAAACTCCACTTCCTAAGGTTATCTGTTTATTGTGGAAGGAAAACATCACGTACTACATCAGTGGCAGCCCAACGGGGAAGTGTCTCAGAAATCGCTTGTTTGTGCTCTGGCGTGGACAACCACAGGACTGTACTCTCCTAAGCTGATGAGAGTAGGGGATCATGAGAGGAATGAGAGGATATTTGGGCAGAATAGGAAGGAAAACACATGCCTTCTAAGGAGCTAACACTTGGACATCCATCACTGGGAATTGTGATGGCTATACAATTCTGCTTTTTGGCTCTCTTCCGTGTAAGCATATGGCAAAAGGAACAGTAGGACTGCAGGGAGAGTTCTGCAGAGGTGATAGGAATGATAAAGACAAAGTTTGTGAAACCAAAGCAGTGTAAGAGGGATTGATCTACTGTTCTTCTGGCAAGACTGGCATTAATACTACATTCAGGGAGTGATATACCTAAAGACCATACTAGTTCCCCTTATTTAAATTCTTCATGATGGTTCTGAATTTTAAAATTTTTTTTTAACTTTTACTACTGTTTTTGCTTCTAAGAAATTGCTTCATCAGAACGAAGAAGTTGGACAAATGACTCATCAATACGTCCAGCCTGAGTATCATTATCTGATTCCTGGAAGCCTTATCCTTCCCATCTCCACTTTTTGTTCTACCCTTGTCTTACATTGTGTTCAGTCTAGAAGCAGGCAAGGGCAGGGATCTTGACAGGTCTTGTTTTTGCAGTGTTTGTGCAAGAGGGCCCTGATCCTAGTTTTTTAACCTTTGGGGAACATCAGTGGTCAAAGTCATTGTAACCCAGAGCCTGCCTGTGGGACATGAGAAGAGTTTGTCCTTTGACAGAGAGTGCTGGGAGCGGGATAATGATGGCTCTTGCATGGCATTGTGTTTGTGGAGGGGTCGGGCTCTTCCCAGGGAGACTGGCTATGCTGGCGGTTTCCCTCTCCCAATTCCCGACCAGATGCTTCCTGTAAGTACCAACTGCGCTGCCAGGGCTCAGGCTGGGAGAGCGCACGATATGCCTTTGGAAAGGTTCAGCTGCCCCTTCATGTGCCCTTTTGGTCCTTAGGCTAGCCAAGCTTCAGGAAGGGAAGAGAGGAGGAGGTCAGAAGATGAAAGGGTCTTTAGAGTAAAATCCTCTGCTGAGATGCAAGGCAGAATGACTTTGTCACTCAATTAGACTGGACTTTCAAAGCACAGAGTGAAGTGTCAGACGCGGCAATGCAGCCCTTGTCAGCGCAGCATGTGGGAAGCAGCCCAGCAGAGGAGAGGGAATTGAAGAGGGTTTGTTCAGCAGCTGGCACAGCTGCTGGACCCTGCCAGCTCACACACGAGTTGGTTCGTGCCTATCGGTGTCCAGCTTCTTCTCTGCCTGTGGCGCTTGGCACTCTGCTAAGTCTACTCTTCTCAGTTCTCCTTCCCTGGCACAAGGCTCAGCAGCAGACATGCACCCTGAGAAAGCAAAGAGCCCAGGACCAGCACAAAGCTTTTTATGTGAAGGATTTTAAGGCCTGCTCATATTAAGAGATTAACAAACAAGAGCTAGTGGCTTCTAAACTACATAGTGGCAAAACTGCTTTGAAAAGCAAACTAGCCTTAAATTATATGATTAAATCCCTGTTAACTTAGTGTCCTTACTGAATGCCTTAGCTTGAAGGCTGATCCATTTCATCCACCCTCTGTCTAAATCAGTGAGCACTGGATGAACACTCATCATGAACTGTGAAACTCAGACACTTGTGAGAGGAAATAGCTCCCTGATGAAATTCAAAGGCCTCTGTAAGTGTGCAGAATGAATGTAAGTAGATGTGAGGGTCTTCTTCAGAAGGCTTTCTAACCCAGACTACCCAGTCTTCCTGGCTGAAACATCAAATATCATTTGTATATGTAACTAAGTTGTCTGTATAATTTGTGCTTTTCAGTGCTGTATGAACATTGCAAATGTCCATGGTGGTTGAGATTTTCAAAAGTCAAGGAATAAAGACACCCACAATAGAGCTGGTGCCTAAATCCTCGAGGCTGTGTGGAAAGGCAGTCACAGAATCACAGAATCATAAAATCACAGAATGTTCGGGGTTGGAAGGGACCTCTGCGGGTCATCTAGTCCAACCCCCCTGCTAAAGCAAGGTCACCTAGAGCAGGCTGCACAGGAACTCGTCCAGGCGGGTCTTGAATATCTCCAGAGAAGGAGACTCCACAACCTCTCTGGGCAACCTGTTCCAGTGCTCCGTCACCCTCA
>Ga0181612_141140_pt1 | contig 11303 bp, 7 predicted proteins | sample HoacroProtozoa21_FD_119630 | JGI IMG/M metagenome (GOLD analysis project Ga0181612, IMG submission 119630) | Hoatzin crop microbial communities from Cojedes, Venezuel. Combined Assembly of Gp0051906, Gp0051904, Gp0051908
GTTTAAAGTTAGAGAAAGCATTTTAGCTGCCTTTTTCAAATAGTTCACCCAACTAACAACAGCTGCACTGCCCCAGATGTAACAAGAGTACCAACAACTGAACATTTACCATGCACATCAATGACAGTAAGACCTCCAAGTGTCAGCCGGGCTCCACTGGACAGCTTTCCCCTCACTAACTCAACAATGTCCCCAATTTGTAGATTGCTCTTCTTCAAGAAATCCTGTCACAGAAGCAGAACGCAGGCATTAACACAATGCTGTAGCTAGCAGTTCCTAAGCTCCCATGGGTGCAGTCATTGGAGACAGTACTTCCAACAGAACATAACAATGGAAGACCTGGCACTACACAAATATTCATATACTGGTATTTTATTTTACTATGAACACTTCAAAAAGCTTTATGGCCTGAAAATAGTGTAAGCAGAAGTCTTATCTTTCTTCCTAATAGAAATTACAACATTCTACGATAGGACACGAGCAGATGCTCTCTGTTGGGTAAATCTGGATTAGATTTCTTCTATAAATTAGTAGTAAAATGTAAATTAATAAAATTAGTAGAAATCTACAATTCTCCTAACTTTAGTATAAACATTTTAAATTATTTTTCTCATTATTAAATGAGGAAGTTTAAAGAAATGAAAGATTAATGAGGTTTTCATTAATGACCTTGACAACAGGATCGAGTGCACCCTCAGCAAGTCTACAGATGACACAACAAGTGATTGACAGACCAGATGGGTGTGCTTCCATTCCAAGGGACTAGAGGAATAGGCAGACAGAAACCTCATGAAATTCAACAAAGGGGAAAGCCCTGTATCTTGGAAGGAATAACCCCATGTGCCAGTACATGCTCATGGCCAGCCAGCTGGAAAGCAGCTCTGCAGAACAGGACCTGGATGCTGGTGGACACCAAACTGAACATAAACCATTAATGTGCCCTTGAGGCAAAGAACAGCAACAGCATCCTTGGCTGCATTAGGAAGAACATTACCAGCAGGTCAAAGGAGGTGATCCTTCCCCTCTAGTCAGCACTGCTGACATCAAGTATGGAGTGCTGTGTCAGTTTTCGGCTCCCCCACAGAAGACAGGCATGGGCATACTGGAGTAAGTCCATTAGCAACCTGTTTTAGTTGGCCTTGCTTTAAACAGGGGTTGGACTACATGATGTTTAGAGGTCCCTTATATTCTGTGATTCACTGCTCTGTTATTCTTTCCCATTTTTCTTAACCCATGGATTGTTCAGGGTCTTTTCTTTGAAAGCAATAAATACTTTCAGTCCTGATTGGATCTTCAATAAGACAATAAATAATAACAACAATATCTTCAACTGATATTAGACAACACAGGCAAGTTAAACCTAAGATATTCAGTAAGGATACAGAAACAAAGAGCTAACATTAAAATTCAGTATTTGGTGTAAAGTTTATTAAAACCTTACTATCTCTACATTTAAAAAGCAGCCCAAACACTCTGTTGACAGAATTAATCCCCAAATAACACATCATCCACCTAGCTCAACTAGGATCAGACAAAAGCCCACTGAATTAATCAGAAATTATTTCCATTACTTGAGCATGGCTTTGATTAGCCTCAATGAAGTGATACTGAAAACCACTGTGATGACAGAGGCACTAAAAACTCATAGGGAAAAATCTCTTGTATGACATAACAGCTAGTTGCTGCACCTTTATCACCAGAAGAATCTAGCAATAATCAGATGGATAACTGAACCATTCTGTAAGGAAAGATTTCTGTGTGCTCCTTTCCCTGTGCCTTCACATGTAAAGACAGGAGTTAGAAATGAAAATACATAGTGTTTAACAACAGTCTGTCATTTTTTGTTTGGTACTTTTATATACACTGGTGTCACTTTTAAAAAAAGTAATATAATTCCCTTCAGTGGGACTTATCCTGACACACATCAAGGTAAATGAGAACTAGCCCCTGCTAAGACACAAGAAAAAAGGAAATAGACAGAAAATAAAACACACTGCAGGAGTAAACTGTAATATGTTTTTGACTGAGGTTCTTCTTTGCTACAAGGAGCTTTTTATTACTAAGCACTAAACTCTGATTAATTAACAGCAAGGTAGAAGAAAATCTTACTAGTAAAGTTCCTTTTCTTATAGCCTCAGACACTTCTTCTGTCCAGTAAATGGATGAAACGCAAATAACCACCTGTCCAGGCCACTGAAGTACCCACGTTTTTCGAGGAACCTTAAATAAAAATATCCATACCAGACACAGAAAGTCATATAAACACCTTAGATTATGGAACTGATAAGAATTACTTTCCCCAAATTTCTTTTGTCTCATGCTGTAAATAAATGAGAATCAGCATGGAAAGCTTTGATACTTTTTCTTCAAGAAATTCAGAGTTAAAGCTTCAAACTGGTACTACTGAACAAAGAGAGCTGGATTCTACTTAGCTTTAAACATGTTTCCCTGGTTAAGAATTTGAGCAACCTGTGCACGTACAGTTGCTTGTGAAATCTATTTTATACTATAATTTAGGAACAATTACCTTGATATAATCTCTTATGCCATCTTGAAGAACTTGTCTTACACTGGCCAGCATCATTTCCTCTACTTGCAAAAGCCATTTTTCTACCATGCCCTTCAAACAAGAAAAACAATTAGGAATCAATACACATTTCCTGATTATATTCCTCTTATAAAGCAAATTCTTTGAAATGTGTTAGGCTTAAATACACTTTCTTCTGATCTAGATGTGATGTATAGGAGAAAAAAAGGTCGAAATTTCCCAAATTCTGACAGCCGCTACTGCAGTTTAACACTGTCTGAAGGCAGGAAAATCAAGCTAACTCTAAAGACAATCCAGCTGAATCCTCATTCCTGTCCGTTTCAGCTGGATATGGTTCATATAAGCATAAACAAAAAATGCAGATCACAGCTTCCATGGTCAGGACATGTTTTGTTCCTGGAGGATTAAGGGAAAAAGGGTATCTGTAACTCACAACATGCCTCATCTCTCATCTCTTTTTGGTTATCATACAGCAATTCAGCTCCATACCTTCACTTTCAGAATAGCAGAAAAAGCTGAAACTGAGATACTATTCACAACTCATAAACTTGAAGACCATACTAGTGGAATTATGATGACCTAATTTTAATTTAAACAATCTTGTAATTATCTTATACTCACATTGTACCATTACACCTTAAAGTTCGATTTTTATTGTGAATCACTACTAGCTTTAGCAACAGCCAAAACAGTGTGAGTTACTCCTTGCATATACCAATGGGAGGCCTTAGTAGTGTGACAGTAGAGTAACAGAGATCCTGTAGTTTAATATCAATCATGCCTTCCCTTTGCCTTCCTGCCATTCTCTACACTGGCCCTGTTCCTCTCCCGCTTTCTACAGCCACTGAATAATAAGCTTATAGCTTATTAAGTTTAATAACCTTAATAAAACAGCATTCAGACGGTACTCTCACCTTTGTAGGACCTTTTGCGCCAAGGCAGCAGACTGTTTTTTCACATGCCTAGATGCTACTGTTTCTACTCAGCCCCCTTCTGAACTAATGCCCCGACTCTTCACTGCCAGTCATTCATCTTTTTCCTCATTCCTGTCCGTTTCAGCCATGCTGCGTACCATAGAATCACAGAATGGTTTGGGTTGGAAGGGACCTTATCCATCATCTAGTTCCAACCTCCCTGCCACGTTCAGCAACACCTTCCACTAGAGCAGGGTGCTCAAAGCCCCATCCAACCTGGCCTTGACCCAGTCTGCCAGGGTACCCACAACTTCTCTGGGCAACCTGTGCCAGTGCCTCACCACCCTCATAGTAATGAATTTTTTTTATATCTTATCTAAATCTACTCTCAGTTGAAAGCCTTGTCCTGTCACTACATGCCCTTGTGTAAAGTCCCTCTCTGGCTTTCTTGCAGGCCCATTCAGGTACTGGAAGGCTACTATAAAGTCTCGCCGGAGACCTTACATGGATATAGAGAGCTTGGTTTTTATATATATGTGTGTGTGCATGCGTGTGTGTGTGTATATATATATATATGTATTATCTGTCTACATCTTAAAAGTAGTAGGTGCATAAAGCTGCACAAAAGTACCTAGAGGAATTTACCCAAAAAGCTGTATGTCTTACTCCTTTTTGTAGTAAACCCTGTTGTTCTAGAGTACCACTCTGCACTCTCATGTCCTAAACACATTTGAGGATCTGATCCTAGATGTTTTAAAACTTGTTCCCCAAAAAACATACACTTCAGGCAAAGGAATAATTCAATATCACAATGCTAAAAAAAAAATAAATTACTTTTGCATTTGCTGGACAGATTTTATCTATGAAAGGAACAACTTCTTTCTCTGAACTGATCATGCCTACGATCTCCAGATCTTCTGTGAAATCCAGTTTAGCAATTCCTTCAAAACACTTCTTTAAATGTCGTTGTACTCGAAGGGGATCTTTTGTTTCAGACAGTATTTCAAGCAGCTCATCATTAGACAGGAAAAAGAATCTGTTAGAAAAACACAGTTAATGAACATGCACTTTCCAAACATGAAAACTGTCATTAATAATCTGCTGTACAGAAAATAAATTGAATTGGTTTTATTGTTACCTAGGACACTAGTGTAACAGAGAGGAAATTATTATCTCAAATCCCTGTTCTTAAGCAATTTTTAACATTATAAAACTTATCACACTTGCTTTTTTCAGAATTTCAACATGACCATCCTTTTATGCAGGGAAAGAAAGAAGGGTTCTCAAACTCACGCAGGAAAGACCAGCTATACCTTTGCATCCAATAAAGAACTTGTAAAAACATATGATTATGAGAAACAGGATTCTATAAGTCTCATGTATCACACAGATCTGCATAATTAGAGAGGGTAGGGCAGAGACATAACTGCAAATCAGCCATGGGAAAGTAGCAAGTTCCTTGAAAAATGCCCTGTACATGACAATGTATTTCTAACCATAAGTTTACACTGTGCTAGACAGATTTTTCCTCCCTACCTCTGCCTGTCCCTGGCATTGCAAATTTAACTGGAGCTGAGGAAAATGAATGTTGTCTGGAGAAAAAGAACAAGTTTTCTTTTTCTGTTGCATAGGACTGTCCCACGTGTGTTTATAAAATGAGACTTTTCAGTTCAGTAGAAATTATTTGAAAGACCTTATGGCTTTTTGTCTCTACCTTAGGCCTGTTTAATTAATTTACCTTGGGAAAAATAATCTTTTCTTCTCCAAGTAAGTATTCAACCCTTTTTGAATGTCTTCTAAGAGAGTATTTGCTTCCTGAAGTCTGTCTAGCATCCTGGGTTGTTCAGTTGCTACAAGTACCTTGGTGTCTTTCACCTTTATAAAAACAAACACACAGCTAAAAGGTGCAATACATTTGTACATTAAAATTGTTATCATCAGTCACATATGTTGCAGGAGGCTAAAAAAGCTAGATATTCTTCTCTGTAGTGTGCCTTCATGTTATTAAACATGTATGTGTTATTTGATAGGTCTGCTTTTTCAGACCATCAGTTTTACCAATTCGAACTTTACAGACAATAGCGCAACAAGGAAATACCCACAGAAATTAAATTCTTTGGCACTTGCTCCCGTGTCTGGGCTTGCTACATTTTTTTCCATTCACAAATAAGTTCTGTCAAACGCAGCCACAGTATATGACAATTATTCTCTGTTCTTGCCATCTAGGTTGCATTTTTTTTCTGGTAACATTTCTCAACTTGAAAAGATAACCTATTTCAGAACAGGCTTCATCACTCACAAAGCCTGGGCTGTTAGACAGGTCTCCACTTCCATTTTGTTACACTGATTATTTCAACATCACACAATCACACGCTCCCAAGGTTTTTGACAAATATCTCAGCTCACACTATCACAAAGTATCTGGCCTCTTATGCAATTTCTTAGTTATAGCGAACTGAACAGGATACTCAATTGCACTTGCTACCCCCGTTATGTTATCCTGACACACTACCAACTCAGCACGTATTCACCAAAGCTCTGAATAACCATGCCACAACATACTAGAGAACAATCATATGCAAAAAAAAGCCGTTTAGTCACTCTAATAACGCATAAGCCTTAAAAGCCTAATCCAAAATCTAACTGTTTCCAGAGAAGGCCTTCCACAGATTGTCAGTGAACTCTGAAGCAGATCCTGAAAGCACAAGTCATTCCGCTTTCTACCTTTCATGTCTTCATGATAGTAATAATCATGTTACCAGATGTGCATAAAAATACACAATTTCTTAAATGCAAGCACTTACCACTTGTGCCATAATGTCCTTCCAGTATGTATCCACAACCCCAAACTTTCTGCCCTCTTCAGGCATTTGAGCTCTAATGTCTTCTGAACTGAAAATTGGTTCCAAATACAACCATGTTGCCTGGCACTTTAACCAGCTATCTAGAATATCTTGAATTAAACACAGTTTAGCTTCCCAAGCCTGTAATGAAAAAAAGAAGAAAAAAATCCCCACAGTGAACAATTTTGAAAGAGAGAGAAACTATATTTAAAAAAAACCAACAAACACTAATAAACATCTGAATGTTTTTTATAAACAACAGATATATTCTTTCACTAGCATTTTTTACAGCAAGTTGTGGGAGAACTGCGTAAAAAGTGCAGAGATGATTAGCATGCCAGTCAAGAATCTCTTCTTTTAATTCTACTCGTGTAGCTTAACAAGACATTCAGCAGACTGTGTAAATGTCAGTTCACAGGTCGTATATACAGCGGGTTCAATCTTTTCGCCCCCCAAAAAAGCTCCATCATGCAACTCTAGCAGTATAAATCAGTTTTAAAACCAGAGAGACAATTTTTGGGGAATAAAGAATTTCAGATAGCATTGCTTTTGTGACTTTGACAGTCTACAGTGTAAGGGATACGCAAGGCAATCTACTGCAAGGAGAAAACACAGTCTGTATTGTTCACTACTCTGCAAGAAGTACATAGAGATTGTTTAGATAGTTCTATATTAATTGTTTGTTTTCATTTCACCAGCTCTACTGGAAAGCAGAACTCGGCTTCACCTACGATTTGGAAAAAGTCCACAGGAAAGGATAGAATTTAGGTCTCAGCATTGCTTACAAATCGTCACTGTTAGGACAGATAAACTGCTATAAAATACTGATAGGAAAGAAGTCTCTGCTTTCTGCATAATCTTCCTATTAGAAATTCATCATCTTTAACAAAATAAATTCTCATAAAAAGACCTCTGTCTTTTTACACAATTCAGCATGATTTGTTTAAATCAACTGACCCATTCCCAAGACATTCAACTGAAAACCCATGCTTATAATGACTAGATTAGCAATGCAATTACAAATTCTTTAGCTGTAAAGCAGGATTTGCAAACTATTTTCTGGAAACCATTAATTCAAAGCTCCTGAAGAAAAATATGAATGTGTGCTCTTCGAAACAGTTAAAAACTATGTAACCTCTTAGCATGCCAAAATACCTTAAAGCACTTAGGGAAAGCATATTATGAGACACGCAAGCTCAATCAAACCAGCTTTTTCTTACCCGGCATTCAGCTTCTATTGGTTTGATGAAGGAAGAGCCACACATTGTCTGAGTCTTAACAATGTGATCATCCAGCAAAAGCTGGATGTCATCAACTGCTGACAGGATGCTGGTGTTCTGTAAATACATCACATTTGGGTAAGGCAAATAGCAGTAGCTTTATTTCACCACTCTTCAACATCATTCAGCTTCCTGTTTCCCCCCTTTTCTATGATGGTCGAAGGTGAGAAAGTAGTAAGGCACTGAGAAAGCCTGCAACACTTTCAAAGATATGAAATGCTATCTCCATGGGACATCCTTGGTTCAAAGGTCAGAAGATTGGTTCGTGAATGTGAAGCTAGCCAGGGATGCTAGTGACTTCTGACTCAATCTCTTGGACTGCATGTGGTTTCTTGTTTCTTCCAGGCAGGTCAAAATTGCACTACTGTCCAGCTTTCCATAGAACACTGCAGAAGCTCTCAGGCTTACAGATTTCTTAGGATGAATATGTGGAGATTACAAGTTATCCAGATACTAAGGTCCAAATAAAAGGATCTATAGTAATGGGGATGTTTTCCCAGGCTCTGGGGTATGATAGCACTTTCCATCATGCCACAATGAATCAGCAGTAACTTCCTTCTAATATTTCTCAACTGGTATTCAGAATCAAAGTAATTCTTTCCAACACTATATATATTGATTTGGTGTTTACTCACAGTATCCCTGTATTTCACCAGACTGAACTGCATGCTGACCCACTCTAATTTCATTTTCTCCATTGATTTCTCTAAGGAATACTCCTTACTTGCAGCTGTTCCAATAGGTTCCAGCCTAAATTGAAATGAAACATATCTTTGAGATGGTTTTGCAACATAGCTGAAGCGTTAAAAAAAAAAAAGCAGTTGTAGGTAGAGTTGCATATCAGAGTACTTTTCATGTGGATTTGCTAATACCACCACAGACTTTTATTTCAGGGAATATTTTTGCAATTTCAGGCTCACCAAGTTAGATATATTAATATTAATTTGGAGATAAATAGAGACAGAAAATTCTGAATGTGAAAATTAAGTAGTTTAGGAATACGACTCTGGTTTTTGGTGCTTTTGTGCTACAAGAACCACTGAAAGTTCCATCCACAGCTTGATAAAATACAGCTGATTTTACAGCAGGGTCCAACAGCATACTAAAACCCCAAACAAACTAGTATTTGGTATCTGACACGAAATAGAGTGACTGTCTAAAAAAAGGAGACTAGAGTAAGCTTCTTACTGATCCATATATTTTGAGAGTCCAAATTCCAATATGTTTTTAAGAGTAGTAGTTTCATCAGGTCTGATCTCACATCCTACAATTTCACTAATCTGAAAATAAAGTAAGAAATAAAATCTATTGTCAAGATGCATATTTGTAACAGATTTCTCAACCAGCAAGAAATAAATGCTAAAGAAGTATTAACCCCCTAATTTACTTTTCTACCATAAATTATTAATTCAAAAAAGCCCCTGCCTTTACCATTACAAACTTCAAAACTGGATCTATCATGTGACGGGATAAAGGATCTTCTTATTGTGAAATACAGAACTCTTACTGTATTTCACAGTATAGACTATATGAAGTAGTACATTGAACTGTCAGTTTCTGTGTAGAATACTCCCACAGTTAAAGCAGAGTTTAAAGTACCTGCTCCCAGTGTCTCTCCTTCATTCCAGGATTGCAGGCAATTAACAGAACAGGCAGATGCTGTTTGAATTTATCAAGCTTATATTTCATAGTTTCTGCTAAGCGTCTAGGCCCAGCCAAATCTGGAAAACTCTTACTGAGCTTGTACATAGTTCTCCACATATTTCCAGTTTCTTCAGTAATTTCATCAGCATTCAACTTCTGGAGACATCCTGAATACAAGAGTATTAAAAAAAGCACAGCAGGCACATCAGCACAAGGAGACTGCCAGCGTGATTTATTTACAGGTATGTATAATTGTTCTCCTTTAACTGGAAATGAATTGCGTTATAAAAAATTATCTTAATGCAAAATCCAAGTCAACAACTGTGTTTCATGCTGCTTAACAGCATTTATTTCTTCAAAATTATTTTCTCACAACTAATCAACCTTTTCAGCTTCTACTTAACTAACTGAAAATTGGTTCATCAAAAGAACACCAAAGCCTCACCATTCATCCATTCCTCAGATTTGGTATGGAAATTATATGCTGTTATCCAAAGTTGCTCAAAGGGTTGTTTGTTTGTAATTACAGTTTGCAGTAGAGGAAATTGACTCTTCTCCCGCTCAAGTAACTCCTCTTCTCTATTAATGGCCTTTAAGGAAAAAAAATATCTTATTTCCATCAAAAAGTCCTATTGTTGTTTAAACTTTTAAATGGGTAATATTGAATACAATTTTTTTTTACATGTCAGAAAGCCCACCAGATTTGTAGATTCAGGCCTGTGGATTTTAGGTAAATAAAGTAACTGTGTTCTTGAAAATTCCCCTAGTTATTTGTTGGTATCTTTTACTACTCAAATAATTTTAAAAATCTGTATCTATTTTAGATGTAGATAATGCACCATGGCACTCAGTGAAACCAAGGCTCACAAGTTACCAACCCACTTTGAAACCCTGATGTAAGCTCCTCAGTCACATAGGCTTATAGGATTTTTTTTTTTACTTGTGATTATTCTTTTCTATTGGAGAAACATCGGGGAGCTCCAACCAAAACAGATATTAATTGGTGTGCTTATCCATGGTAAGATAATTGTCCAGAAGACCTTGCAGTATAAATCAATGTGTAAAGATTTAGATTAAAAAAAGTTATTGCCTTCTTCATTTTACAGGCAGGGAGGTGAAGCACAGAGAAATGCTGTCTGAAATGCAGACACTGAATTCAGATTGAGTCCCAACTCTGTGCTTTTACAATGCTGACAGTCCTTTCATAAAGCTTTTAATCATTCAGCATAAGATGCAGGCAGAGAAACTTAAAGACCCACATTCAAAGATAATTTTTAACTTCATCCATTCACTAAGCTGATTGTCATATCATTTAAATTGTGTGGATACACCCTTCATTGTGATCACATATTAAGAAACTTAATTACTTATTCTGATCTACCTATAACAACATATCAGTGCTGTTAACCGACACTAATTAACATATACTAGACACCTTTAAATCAAGTTAAGAGCGTTGATACATAGGACTAGCAATTTAGATAAATCTTAAACTCATTTAATTGGTTCTATTTTCTTTTTTGAGCGGGACAATTAAAATCTTGATTCTTAAGGCTCCATATATGCAGAAATCTCATTGTCTCACTGTGATTTAGAAGATTTATTAAGCCTCACAAAGCCTGTGAGATGTCTCAAAGGTAACCATTCTCATTTCCCAACACAGGCACAGCTAAGACAAACTATTCAACCTAGAACCACACAGTATACTGGATGGAGAGCTCTGAATAGAATCTAGGAATCTTGGTCTTCAGTCTTCTTCTAGCAACTGAAACTTCCTTTTCTGTGATATAATACATATTTAATGCCTATAGGCAACTTCTGGAAATTATGCAAACAGTTGAAAAATACTTGTTTTTAATTAAAGGACAAGCAGAAGGACTGAAAACACAGCTCCAGCAGCGCAAACCACTGTTCACGGAAAATGCCGTCTCCCTAACATTCTGCTCCTGCCAACTCTGTCAGAAGAATTCTGTTTTCTGTGGACAGCATCCTGCTACTACTGACTGCTTGGAAACACTGAAATTCAGTATTACAATTTTTAAAACTCCCTAAACTTTTTTCCCCAAAAAAAATA
>Ga0181612_123044_pt1 | contig 11302 bp, 13 predicted proteins | sample HoacroProtozoa21_FD_119630 | JGI IMG/M metagenome (GOLD analysis project Ga0181612, IMG submission 119630) | Hoatzin crop microbial communities from Cojedes, Venezuel. Combined Assembly of Gp0051906, Gp0051904, Gp0051908
CGGCCCCGGCATGGCAGGGCTCCCCCAGCCCTGGGCCCCAGTGCAGCCCCGGCTTCCTCGCCAGGTGCCTCGGAGGTGCCGTTCTTATGGGCACGGATGGGCGCAGGACACTTTAGCCCCAGATTAGGAGTGAGCCTTTGGTTTAGAGATATTTATTTGCTTTTTATCATAATGGGAAAAAAAAATGAAACAGCAGATAGGAAAGGAAGAAAAAAACCCCAATCTGGGTCAGGATCCCACACTGGCTAGTTCACTTCACAGTTTAAGTAAATAGTTCTCATCCCAAAACCCTTCAGGGTCATATAAATGTGCCTCTTCACATGGAAGAGACTATTTTGATAGTAGCTGGGTGCCTGATGAATTTGCAATTTCCCAAACTGTTGGTGTCTAGAATGTTACTCGGTTTTTCACAGTGAGATATAAAATCCTATCAATTAATCTAACTTTTATTGCACCTCTGGGGCATGAACGTGATGTTATTTAAACAAATGGTTCCCATTACCTTCAATTATTTTATAAATGCTTTTCAGTGATTTATAGGCTTCTATTAAATGGACAATATACTTCTGTGCTCCTCGAGGGGGTAAACAGTAATCTAAGGGCTCAGGCTTGTGGATCTTTTTTTCTTTTTCTTCTTCCTTTTCCACATGCGTAAGAGGCTGCCGTTTAATTAACGGGGAGGTGGGGAAGAGCCCGGCCAGACGCCTTGCTGACGGCTGCCTTCACCAAAGCCCAGTCCCCCCGTGGCGAGGCGGCAGCTCCCTGCACTGACACCCCATTTGCACCGTCCCCGAGGGTGCTGCCCCCCGGTACCCGGCCGGGCCCCTCCACCCGCCTTCCCCGGGAAGTCTCCCACCTTCCCCCTCCGAAAACCCCTGCGCTGTGACAGGCCTAAGCAGGGGGATGGTGATCCTTGACTTTTTTTCCAGTGTCTTTGCCCACCAGCTGCGCTTGCGCTTACACGAGCACGCAGCCAGCGCCGGGGATCTGCCTGGGGCTGTCGGGATTGTTCTGCGGTGCGCGAGCGGTACAGCTCTGCTTCTGCGCAGGAGGGGACAGGGGGCTTCATATTTGGTTCCTGTTAGATACGATTGAAGGAATTTCTCCTGCCTGGGGTGTCTCCTCAGCCGACGGAGAAAGCTCCTGGCCAGCCGCCCTGCAGTGCCTCGTGCTTCGGGGACACACGGCACTGCCATCAGCAGCCCCTACTCCCCGTTGTTCCCCTCCCCGGGCAGGGGACCGGCAGCCCTAAGCCCCAGCAAGGCCAGCTGCCCCCCCCATACCCTCCAGCTGGCGCGGGGAAGGGACAACACATCAGTTTTTGCAAACCCAGGCCCTTCTCCCACCGTCTTCATTCGGGGTTGGATTTTGGGGGAGGCCAGAGAGGGTCAAAGCAGCAGGACGAGCCAGCGACGGGGACGGTGCAGAGACCGCTTATCTCGGCGGGGGTCACGCCGGGACGTGGTTTCTGGAGCAGTGACCCCGGCTGCCACCCTGGCGCAGGACCCCATCCATCTCCCGGCCACAGCGCTCCCCTGCTAACCCTCAGCGCCGCACGCTGACAGACAGGACGGCAATTAAGTCCTCGCTGAACTAATTCACTTGAGCCTGTCTACATTTCAAACGGCTTTGGAGATAGGCTCTGTTTACAGAGCCTGCCGCCGTTTATTATTTTTCGGGGGGTGTTGCACAGAGCAGGGAGGGGAGATGTCAGCTGGGGAAGATAAATAGGGCAGAAGACCCCGTAAAGACAAAGGGCTGAGCGTGGCCCCGCTCGGCCTTGGGACAGGGCGGCTCTGCAGCGGCAGCAGGGAGAGGACTGCCTGGCTCTGACCGAGGACGTGCAAAGCTCGGTGCATGCGCCCGGGGCTGCTCCCAGCCGTACCCGCAGGAACCGCGCCAGCGCAGGAGGACTTGGACAAGCTAATGAGGATGATGATAACTCATAGGCAATGCCCTGGCACAGCGGGACCCGGGCTCCACGTGCACCGCTTTCCCTCCTGCCATTGCAACGGGGCCATAGAATGGGACGGAGCCGTTCCAACATGGGAGTTCAACCCCCTGGCAGGCACATTGCTGGGGGTCATGGCGTGCCCCACGCTTCCCTCCCTGCTGGGATCCAGCACCTCTTTGCCAGCTGCGGTGCTGGGGCCGCTGCTCACCATCACCACCCTCGTGCCCGTAAGTCCTGCCAGGCACGAGAGAGACAACTCAACCCCCTGAACCAGTCAGGAAAGCGTGGCTGGAAGCCAAGGCAGAGGACAGTGCGGCGTGACCACAGCCACCCTCGACGCGTGTGCCGGGAGGGATGCCAAGGAGGCGGGCGGGCAGAAGCAGGGGAAACCCCTACAGAAGAGCGGCCAGGTTCAGGGAAGGGTTCTTTCCTGCAAGGGAAAGTCTGGGGAGCCCTGCGAGGGCATGGCCAGGGAAGTTTCACCCGCTGGCATCTCTTTGCAGGGGGGTCACTGGGAGGAGGAGCCCTGGGCCGGTCTTTGCCCCAAGGGTACGGGGATGCTGCAGCACCAGGAGCGAGCATGGTGGTGTTAGCAGGCATGGTGGTGTTGGGTTGACGGTTGGACTTGATCTTACAGGTCTGTTCCAACCTCAATGATTCTATGATTCTGTGAGTGGGGAAGCCCAGACCTGCCCCAGCACAGGCCAGGAACCCACAGCTCATACCCTGCAGACACAGGAGAGAGGGAGAGGGACAACTCGCTGCAGCTGGGGTCACACAGGAGGTGCCCGTCCGAGCCCTCCCGAGGGCTCAACCCCAGGACCCGGGTACCAGCCATGCTCAGCCCCCGCACTGCCCAGCGAGCCCCGCTGCCACCCCTCTCAGAGCCCTGCTGGGGGGTCCCGCCGGCCCCAGGGGCTGGCCCCCTCCCCAGGGGCTGTGCTACCATCCTGTCATTCTCCAAAAACAGATCCTTGTTTTCCCAAAAGGCCTTCAACCCGGGGCAGCATTTTTCCAGCAGTCGGCCCCGGATTTCTGCCTGGAACGACAGGCACGGGGAGCCTGCCGCGGCTGCCGGCAGAGCCGCCTGCTTATTTTTCTTGGCAAATGACGACTCCCTCAAAGTTGTTAAACCATTGAAAATAGCTAATAAGGTTTTACTCAATTAAATGGCGCAAGGCCTCACAATGCCAATTGTCACTTTTTCCCTTCGCCTTGCAGGGCTGCAGCATCCCAGATGGGAATTACCCGGCCCCTGCTTGTGACGAGGCAAGCACTGAGGAGGGCTGTGGAGGCACAGATAAATAACAATAACCAAAAAAAATCTTTACCTACCCCCTTGTCTTTCCTTTGCTTAACTCAGGTCATGTCTGGAAGACAAAAACACTGCTTGGAAGTCAGGGTTTGGAACGATACAAAGGGGAGTCTTGTGTAAAAAGGCTGGCCAGGAGTCAAAGCAGTGAAACGATTGCTGTCCGGGGCTGTTTGCACAGCAGCGACTCCGAAATCGTATTTCACTGCAGCAGCAGAGAGTCTTCATCGGGTTTCTCCACATTGTGGCTCGGGTCTATTTCTCGCTGCATGGTTATTAAAAACACTTGAACCTGAAACAGTCTCATTGTGTCCACACGTTTGCTATTTATTATTATAAACAAGGGTGTCAGGGCCATTAAAAATAAATTGAAACAGGTAAAAAATGAGCAAGAAATACAAGGAAATGGAAAGATTGAAAACACTCATCCCAGCATCCAGGGCCGACAACTCCCGCTCGCAGGAATGCCTTCTGCGCTAGAGGGGGAAAATAACCTCTCGTTTTTCTTTTCAACCAAACGGCATCCTTTCCCCAGCTGGGGATGCCGAGCTGCAGGGAATGGAAAGAGGAACGGATCCAACTCCCAGCCTCAGGCTCGACCGCTCCTGGGCTCCGACTGGGATCAGTGCCGGCCCAGCTTGGCTCCCGCCACAGGATGCGAGTGCGGTGTCTCACACACTCGTCACCCGCTGCAGACCGGCCGCCACCGAGCAAAAGCCAGCGCACTTTGTGCGCCCATGGGTGCATTCGAAAACCCCACCGGCTCTTTCTGCAGCGACGCTCTGCGGTGGGGGTTTGTCCGAGCAAGAAAAGATGGGTGAAAACACGACCAGAAACCTGCTGCCACCCTTCCAAGGGCTACGGGGGCAGCACTCCAGCGCTCCCCGGCAGCAGCAGCCCAGGAGCAGGTCCTGGGGCTCCGGCTTTGCTTCTCCTCCTGGCTCGAGGCAGGGCCGGGATGCACAGAGGGGATCAGCGCAGGGTGCAGGATTACAGAGGACGTGTGGGGAGCGATGTTAAAGAACAAGGGGCCCCAAACTCCATGGTTACAACCAAACTGTGGGAGCTGCAGACACGGACACGGGTCCTGCTGGGGCAGCAGCAGGGACACCCCGGGGTTAAACAGCTGGGAATGGGCCACTCCATTACACCACTCCCTTCAGAGCATCTCCATTACTGACATTCTTAAAAATCTTTAAAAAGCAAACAGAGAAGCTGCTCTCATTCACACCAGGACATGTCAAAAACATGGGTGTTACTGTACACAAATGCTAAAAAACTGAGCTTGTGGAATTAAAAGTTCGAACTGTTCCCAAAAGCGAGACCTCTCAGCTCCTACGTGGGAAGACACAAAGTTCAAGGTACAGTGAAGCACCTGGTAAGCTGAGACTCGCCTGCACGCAGCAGTGGGCACGCTGAGAAGCAGCTTTCCACCTGCTCTGGCAGCCCCAGCTGCCCCTCGCACCCGCTCCCCCGGGCACCCCCGCATCAGAGCCTGCCGGGGGGCTGGAGCTGGGCTCCCCCTCCGCCTCGCCCTTCTTGGAGCTCGAGCTCCAAATCAGCTAAAACCCAGCCAGCAGCCCATCGCCCAGCTCCTCCAGCCGGGCACGGCAAGCTACCGGCGAGAGCATCCACGGGCTGGAGGGCAGAGGCACGACTCGGTGGAGTGGGGGGCACCCCAAAGCAGAGTCCCTCGTTAGCAACGCTGACGAGCCGGGTTTCAGGCCGGTGCCTTACCGATGGTGGAACAGGCGAGACTCTCAGGCAAGACACAGCACGAGCCTGGGCACATTATCTCAGCACTGCTCCTTCTACCAGCTGACCTGATCATCTCATTAATAACATCACTTGACGATTTCTCCCCTCCATAAGCCCAGGGCAGTTCAGACCCACCACAACAGCCACCCTCGTCCTCTGTTAACAAACCCCATAGCTGCTCTTCCATTTCCAGACCAACACCAGAATCACACTACTCCATGTCATGGAGTCCATGTCCAACATGGTTGTACTCCAGCGTCTGACTTTACTGATGGCGAAGTGAAACAGCTTGGCAGCAGGGCACGCCCGGCAGCAGGAACGGCGCGCCTGGTGCAGGAGCTCTCTGCCCCCTCAACATCACCGCTGTAAAGCAAGCTGAGGATGCTTTCAGAAGCAGCAGGTCAATTTGCCTGGATTGTGTGTCCTTTAGGTGGTCTCCAGGAAGAAAACAGGGATGGTCTTTGCAAGGAGCAGCAAATCCACACCCTGACATTAGCTGAATGCTTAATAAGCAAGAGGGTGCCGAAAACCCATTCCCACGCTGCTGCTTCTCAGGATCCAGAAGGGACACATGCTTTCACCAAGGCAACAACGGGAATCTTTGCTTTGTCAGGGATCATTTCACTGTTTTGCAGGTGTTACCCAATTTACAATTCTACACTCCCTCTTGTTTCGTTTCCCTGCTAACCAGCCCATGCAACTGCCATCGTTGCATTGCATCAAGCCAGCGGAGACGCGCAGCGAAGCAATCCCGCGCACCACGCTCGGCGGGGACGCAGTGAGGGTGCGCCAGTGGTGGGGGGCCCACAGCCGGCAGCGGCGAGCAGCACCCCGGCAGCACCCCTGTCCCCAGACGGGCAGAGCCCACACGCCCACCAGTCACCGTGGCTTGGAGCAGCGTCGCGTCGGGAGCACGGCGCAGACCCAGCACTTTGCCCCTGGACAGCCCACCGCTGGGCTCCGCTTGCTTTGGCAAAGTCTGGCTGAGGCAAACAGCAGCACCAGGAGAGACAAAGGATGTCCCGGGCTCAGGTGCGCTGCCGGCAGACAGACAGAAGGACACAGGCACACGGACGCACGCCGCTCGGCCAAGTGAGGCAGCTTCCTGTGGCACAAATCCCACCCGTCGCCCACTCCCCGGCTGCAGGCCAGCACGGCCCTCGTGCCCCCGACCCCTGATGCCGCCCGGCTCAGGGCTGCGCGTGTCTCACGCTGTAACTCCAGGCGCAGCAGGAGCTGGCTCGCGGGCAGGTTAAGAGCAACGTGTGAACGGAGAGGGGGAGAAACCAACCCAAAACGCTGAGGGTAGAAAGAGATCTCTGGTCTTCGATTCTCACTTCGGAGCAGCGTGATTGTGGATCGTACAATAAAAGCCACACGCCAGGCTTATCGGAGTCACTCCAGCCCAAACCCTGAAAAATTGTAGGTTATAACGGCACATTTCTGCCTTACAGAACTTCATTGCTTGTAAACAGAGATAACTGATCTAAACCACAGCACACAAACCAACAGGACACCACCTTACTCCGAGAAGCTGGTGTAAAAGTCTTCTTTCCCAAACTTTCTATTTATGATTATTACAGGTAATGATAAATAATTATACACCCCAGGCAGGAGTGCCCCAAGGTGATCAGACGGATGGATTCCACCCGCGGATCCCGCACAGGCTGTGCAAACCACCCAAACGTGGCAGGGAGAGGCAGCAGCAGTGGGCACCGCGTGGAGCAGCCGAGGCAGCGTGCCTTCCCGAGGGGAACACGGTTTGAGGAGTCAGAGCCCTTTTCCCTCACTGCTCCACAGCCACACGGAGGGTTTGGACAAATGAGCAGGGAAGGCTGCCCCGGCCTCCTCAGGTCTGGAATTTTGGGCTGTCGGTAAATGAAATGATGGCCCCCAATTTGAGGAGCTCCTGCTCAGTGCCCAGCACAGCAAACATCTCCTACAGTGACGTTTCTGGGTTTTTCAGCCAGAGCTATAAATACACTTTGTGTTTTGGGAGTTCGTTATTTCAGGGAGCATTTGGCCGGGCTGACTGTCCCCAGCAAAGCTGCCGGGTGCTGGATGAAGACGCCACCTTACACCAACCCTTCCAGCCTAAACGCCAGAACTATTTTTGTTAAATCCAGCCTAAATACCTGAACCATTTTTGTAAAATCCTTCCTTTTTGCCCATGCCCTTAGTAGCCGTGGCTTCCAAACCTTTCATAAGAAAAAACACCTCTGTAAGGTGAACTCCCCCACCGCATCCTGCATCTCGCCCCGAGCAGCTCCGGCAGCGATCCCAGGTAATTCGGAGCAGGGTCTGTTCAGGGAAGCGGAGCCATCACGAGACGGGCGAGCACGACGTCCTGCCCACGCTCACCCTCGGCGTGCTGCCACGGCCACGGCTCACACCGACAACCAACCCAGGCAGACCCGTGGCCTCCTCGCAGGCTGTGATACAGCCAGGTAAAACGCAGGAGACCGAGGTCAGCTGCACACTCCCTGCCAGCACCAACCGCGAGGTGCAAACCCATCCCCTGGGACCTGGCCCCAGTACACTCTTGTCTGTGGAACAGCATCTGCCTCTGCAAATAAATAACCCGCGCCTCCAGCGGGACCCAGCTTTACCCAGGTGTGAAATGCTACTCAGTTTAGGGCTAAGGCAGGCCAGGTCTTGGAGAATCAAAGCATTAAAACTCGACAAAAACGATGGAGAGCGTTAGAAGGGTCTTGTTTCACACCAGTGGGAGACCAGAGAGGGTCATTTCTCATCACTCACGTTCCAACACCAAAGCTCATGGGTGGCATTAGGAATATTTCATGAGAACCACACATCAAAAACTCATTGTTTTTTTTAATACATCTAGTAATTAAAAACATGGCTCTACATGCCGGATTTAATGAAATCCTCTCCTTCTGGCAGGCCTGCACAGACCAAAACGAAGCTTAAAATGAGTGGACAGTGACCCTTCAGAAGAAGGGACACTGAAAGCGTTTTTGTTGTACTTGCGGGGCGAGGGGAGGGGAAAGGACACAGGACCCGGGACTGTGTTTTGCTGGGAAGCATGACGACATCCAGGGAAGGAAGGGAACACTCTCAGCCTTCTGGCCTAAATTATCTGCTAACACAAATAATCAAATTCCAGGGACCACACTGCTCTGGCGCCACGAAAACAAGGGGGGGGCCAGCGCTGCACGAGCAGGTGGCAGTCGCGTCTGACCCGCTCAGGATATCCAAGCGCGAGACACAAAATACTGATGCTCTCTAAGGAAGCCAGCATCGCTCACAGTATCGTGGGAAGTTTTTAATGGCTCGCTCAAGGCAAGGCCTCTAAAATGTTTATATTAATACTTACATGTTGGATAGCCACTCACTTGGTCTCAGCTGGAAACCAGTCCAAACAGCTGAGAAACATCTGGCTGCTAACCTTGGACAACATCTAATCTGGTAGCCCAGGGATTTAAGAGGTCTCTTTGGAGGGACAGAAGTTTGGCAGACACCTTACCGAGCTCTCTGCTCTGCTACAGTTGTTTCTCGAGTCCTGCTCGCCGCTGCGGGGTGACACACACAGCCGGTGCACATCCCGACCCCACCTGCGCAGCACCCGCGTCTCAACGACTGCAAAAAGCTGCAATTAATTATTACTCCCGACCGTGCGTGCTTCCCCTGCCCCGCGCGGAGGGAAAGCGGCTGTCTGCCAGCTCACAAACCCCCGACCGACTCCTCATCGCCCGGCCCCAGCCCATCTGCGGGCACAGGGTCGGTGCTGCCAGCCCCTGGCCCCCGCTCCGCCTTCCCTCTGCCTGCTCTTGTCACCAACACACCAGCACGTATCTGCCCCAGAAAGCCTCCATCAGGCAAACAAAAATCCTGTTCTCTGTAAATCTGGAGACCACTACCAGGCCAACGACGAACACGGGGTTTTAAAGCAGGTCTATAAAAAGAGTGAGTAGAAGGGAGAACGGACTCATCATTTCTAATGAAGATGGCTCAAAAGTTTGCTTCCCTTTCCTTCCCAAAACTCCTGCTTGTTTTTCTTCCAAAAGAAACTTCAGCACTGGCTATCCTGCAGCATTCGTTGCTGAGTGGAGAGCTAATGAAGTAATACAACACAAAAGAATAAATGCTGAGCAAGGGAGAGGGGAAAGAGACTTTCAGACAGACCACTTGACATTTATTCTCCCTACCACCACCCATGAAGGCACTGCGGGGCTTTCTAGATGTGTCAGGGCAAAGCCACCAACAACCTGGCTCGAGAGGCAGAAAAATAGGACAGGACCCACATTTCTGAAAACCCTTTGTAGGCTTTATTTAAAAGGAGATAAGGATGAAAAAGGCAACAAGATGTTCGACAGATATAAAATGATGAGAATCTTGCTTATCTCCTTATCTTCCGCAACGTCTTCTGCTCTTTGCTTTTTGGTGACAGCAAATGTGGGAGACGTTGGGGGAGAACACAAAGGCAGAAGCACCAAGGACGTAGCACCAAGAAGGCAGGACTAGGAAGAAGATGCTCAATAACGGCTAAAAACATCTCTTTCCTAGCGGAGGTTGAGCGTGCTGGCTCCAATCCAGCAAGGCACTTAAGCATGTGCCTAACTTAAATTTGACTTCACCGGGGCTCTTCACAGGCTTAAAAGTTAAGCACATTCTCCAGCAACCTGCCACAGCAAGATCAGAGAAAACGAGAAGCTGTTAAGGGACCTGAATCGGCGTCTGCAGCAAGGTTAGCACGCCTCTGGAAAGCACCCTAGCCAAAGATTAACGCAATACGGCAACTTCCAGTCACCTAGGAAAACTCTCAACCATCCTCGAATTTCAATTAATATATACATAAAGTAGATATTAAGAATATCACTATCAAATTCTCTTCACCTTCTTTCAGCTCTAGGTAGGTAAAGCTTGAAGCAGACGCGTATTTACAGGAACACGCAGAACTGCAACTCCCTTGTGTCAGTACAAGCCGGTGCCAGCTTGAAAAAGCGCTGAATCCACCGTGCTGTTCCTCGGCGCGGGAAGCCCTGTCCTGTAGGTAAAGCACCGACCTCGGAGGCCCAACGGGCAGCTCCGACAAACAGCAAGGCAAGCCACAAACAGCTCCCACAGCTCTGGCAAGTCACTACAAAGGCTGGTATTTGGCACAGGCGTAAGAGCACGTCCCTCTGTGTTACCTCCGCTGGGTTGGTCTCCCTCGTTCACGCTGGCGTAACTGAGCACCGTTCCTCTACAACGCACCCGCCTGGCAGCGCCACGGGGAGCCCCGGTGCCGCGGCTCCGAAGCAGCCATCCCTCGGCCAGGCCGTTCGCCCGAGAGCGACGGCTGCTGCTCCTGTTCCGCGTCCTGGGCGGCTCCAGGCTGAACCACAGCAGCACCGGCCTCTCGCAGGGATGACGACGCTTTCCGGCTTAAAAATTATTACTCCAATGATAGTGGAAGAAATGAAAATTTTAAAGCCAAAGCACTGCAAGAATTATTAAGTGTACAGAAAAGGCACAGTTAAGCATACGCTCCCTACATACACACACAGAGCTTAATTACAACAAAGCAAGAGGCAAACAACAGTCTCCATTAACAATTAAAATCTCACGGCAGTGCTGGTTTTCCCCCTAGCAAGCCAACGCCTGTGCAGTGAGAAGGCCATGACAAACAGGCTTTTAAAATCGGAATTCACTCAGGATAAATATGAGCAGCGGTTCCCGCACGAGGCCTTCACGTCACGACCGAGCAGCACTGGCGCCTTCCCCAGCGCAAGCCCTGCGCAGCTTGCTAGCCCCCTCTGCTGTCCCCCCACCCCAGCCCGGCCAAAGCTCGCCCCACGGCCACGGGACCGCTGCCCACGCCGGGTGCACAGAAACTGGGGTGCATGGAACCCGGGGCTCATGGGCACTGGGGTGCACAGCTCACGGACCCTCGGCGGCAGCAGCAAGGGGCAACCCCCTGCTCCAGCCACCCTCCTCCCTGGGCACCGCTGCGGCCACCTCCAGCAGCACCTGCTCCAAGGAACTGCGTTTATTCCACGGTCAATGCAGAATCACAGAACATTCAGGGTTGGAAGGGATCTCTGGGGATCACCCCCCTGCCGAAGCAGGGTCACCTACAGCAGGCTGCAGAGGACCTTGTCCAGGCGGGTCTTGAATATCTCCAGAGAAGGGCACTCCACAACCTCCCTGGGCAGCCTGTTCCAGGGCTCCGTCACCCTCAGAGGGAAGAAGTTCGTCCTCATGTTCAGACGGAACTTCCTATGCTTCACTTTGTGCCCGTTGCCCCTTGTCCTGTCGCTGGGCACCACTGAAAA
>Ga0181612_123104_pt1 | contig 11302 bp, 10 predicted proteins | sample HoacroProtozoa21_FD_119630 | JGI IMG/M metagenome (GOLD analysis project Ga0181612, IMG submission 119630) | Hoatzin crop microbial communities from Cojedes, Venezuel. Combined Assembly of Gp0051906, Gp0051904, Gp0051908
AGTAGTAAAAAAAAAAAAAAGAAACAAAAAAAAAAGCACTGCAAAAAGAAGATAAGAAGATCAGAAGATGGCAGGGACTGCATCCACACTGGAAGCTTCCTTGGGGACATCTCTACAGTGATGCTCTAAAGGAGCATAAGCCCCATCTAATTTTAAGAGAGACTGAGAGTCTCAATTGATTTCAGATCAGCAAAAGCACAAATGGGAGAGAGATACTCCCAACTCCAAAAGCAGTGAGCACAAAAATGATATTCCAGCCTCAAACCTCACAGGCTGGTAACTATGACATTATCAAATGTACAGCAGCCCCCCTCTCCAACCTATCCTGTACAAGCTGTGCTAAACTGACATTCAACTCAGGAAGAGGGAGAAGGGAGGCACTGGCAGGAGGTTGCTAACATTACACCACTTCCCACCCCATGGCAGACACATCCAACAAGGTGAAGTTTCCACCCATAGCTACAGACAGATTTCCAAATGTCTTGATTCTAATATCCCTCAATTACCTCAATACGATTTTATCATGATAACAAACTCATACCCTCATTGCAGGAAATGGCATTCAAACTAGGGAGATTGTATAGTGACTATGTAAAAAGATACAAATGCTAAGTATCCAAAAGCTTGTCATCTAATTCTAAGCAATCTCCTTTGCCCCTGTCAATTCACTTAAGCACAGTAAAGAAAGAATTAATAATACATCTTAGTCACTATCTGTACGTAATACTCACAAGGGCAAATCAAAACACACAAATACATATGAAATGATTTCACAACAGTTTCTGAAGGGTAAGCACTGACTTGTGTTTGCTGCAGCGCATACAGTTTCATGCTATTGCTAGTTAAAACTATTTACACATTCATATAAGTTGTTTATTTTAGACATCTACCAGGAAACAAAACCAACTCCATGTGCCCCACAGGGCATCAGCCACCAAACACATCACTGATAAAGAGGAGCCAAAATGAAACATTCGCCAGTACCTGCCAGGCAGAAATGCTCCACAGCAACAGACGCTTGGAGACAACATGGCTATGTGGATCCCACATCCCATTCTACTCCTGAGGAGGCTAACACTACAAGGCATTTGATATCACAGAGGTGAAGAAAGGTCCTTTGTGAGGAAGCCAACTTTATTATCACACCAGTTGCAAAACACTACTGGAGTTCTTCTCTCTTGGAACAGCACGGGTGCCACAGACTATTGCTGAAATAGCAGGTAAATACCAGAAACTAGCATTTCATTTCTACATGAGAGATGAAAAGCATGTCTGAATTTTGTAAAAACCACTAAATACCTTCATGGACAATGTTGTTGTGTGACTACAGAAAAAAAAATACTACAAAATACAAATTTAAATTTCTAAATCACTCCCATTTTGTTTGGCAAAAGTCTTCACCCAATCTATTCACTTTACAAAAGTTTTTCAAAGTATTTGCTTAAAACTAATGATAAACTTGTTACTGCAAAAGTTTTCTGCCAGCCTCACATTCTGAGAATTAGACAAACCAGGCAGGAAATAAAAATACTATGTGGTCTATTTGTTAATCAAGACTGTCCAGATTTTAAGTTGTGAATAGTTACACATCTACTCATCTTTGAGAGGCCCAGAAACTAAAATTCACTGCCAGAAAGAATGGGTAAAAAATTTCAAATGTGACCATTGCCAAACAAAAAGGGTGGCAAAACTAATTTAAAGAAGTCCTGAGGTTGGACCTTGTGTCAGGTGAATCTTGTGTGGCAGCGTCACCTTTCCGGATCTGATCTCCCACCTATTTCAGAGCCCCCCAAACTGCAGATGCGAAGACTTCTTCCACTGTACTTACCACTGTCATTTAAAGTATCCTTGCTACAAACATTGATCCAAATCAGCTTTGGCACTTAGGGTCCAGCTGCACTTGCTGTTCCCACTTCTATGATCCAATATTTCTCAAAAAGAAAGGTAGGAATAACCTTATAAGCAAAAAGGGTTAAAAGTCACTGCCTGCACGTACACACACAGCAGCCAACTGTTGCAGTTCTATCAGCTTAACAGAGTTGGCTTGGGAGAGATGAGTTTGGGACAAAAGTATTTAATAAAAATAACAGGCATTTCTGAACTACCTTTGAGGGTAACAGTCTTCATAAAGTATGTCATCAGCCTCTCTCTGGCAGCTCTGAGGCATCTCATGTTGCAAAGCAACTGACTTTGACAGAAGTTTAACGAGCAGGAGAAAAACCCTCAGGGCTGGCTATTCAAGCAGAAGTGGCTGAAATTGAAGCCTTGCTCATATCACACCCTAAGTGGACCTCCAAAGTCCTGATTACACGCATCTTACACGAAGTAGCGACTTTAAATATAATAGTAAAAGAGCTGCAGGTGGAGGCAGAGGCAGTTTCCACCGGCTGCCAAACACCGGGCACACAAAGCTTTCAGAGGGTGTTAAAGGTGCCCAGTCAGTCCCTACAGCCAGAGAGTCCCTCCCAGGGGGTCCTTCAGCCCTTGTGCTCTGACATAGCGAACACTCCAGGATTTCCAGGTCTGGGGATCCAGCAGCACCTTCTGTGAGAGTCACTGCATATCTCCTGCTAACAACCTCTGATCTCATAGGTCACACAAGAAGCGAAATTACATTCTTGAGCATCATCGTGTCACTTGCCTCCCTACAGCTAAATAAGGGGCACAGAAGCAGTGGGCTATTTAAAGAAAGCCAGCATAGCTACCTCTTAGATCCTGGAGGAGAGACATTATATGCATGTGCACCACTGTTCCCCGAAAACAGGCTTTCCTCCACGAGCTGCTTCAATGGGAGGATTTTGCAGTGCTTTACTGAGGTTTGTGTTCATACATAGAGGGAACACAAAGGTGTTATGAGCACAACACAACAGGCCAAGCTCCATCACAGCTAGTTTTAAACAGCTGGGCCAGGTTTATCCAGTGTATCACTGGCAGTGGTGAGACCTTCCTGCCTCCTGCAAGAAGCACCCAGCAGCTCACTGTATGTCTTGGCCCATTAGACCGCAGCACAACCAGTTCCTCAGTCTCCCCCCTCCCACTAAAAGCATTAAGGGACCCACATCACTTTTCTAAAAGGAGGGTCTTCTACCCCTGGCTGGCTAGAGCAGTGCGAGGACACCCTGCCTGGCCCTGCCTGCAGCCTCCTGTGCCTGCTGGTTGGAAGACACCTCTCCAGCTGTGGGCTGGGCACTGGGAATGGAAATTCTGCTGGCATAAGAGGACATAGTGCCATCAGAAAGCACCTGTTAATGCTATGGAAGAACACAAGTCCATAGACCACATCAAGCTGAGCACCATGATGACTGGGAGGCTGGAACAAAGGTGTAGTGTTGACTACAGAGGGCTGCTACAGCTTGGGGTGCCATGGGGAACAACCTGCTACCAGATACTCAAAACCCCAGACCTCCAATGCAAAATGTCAGCTCTGTCTTCCGAGTCAGTTCTTTTCATACAGCTACTTTTATAAGTAACAATAAACACATTAAGAAGGTACACAGGATGCTGAGAAACACTCTCACAGTGATTCATGAGAAAGCAGGAGCTCATCAAATGCTTTACGCTCATTTGTGTCCACTCAGATAACCATAGCACTGATTAGATTCAAGATATTGATGTGGATCTCAGGGCCTAATAAGCCTTGACAATGCTTCTTAGACTCTTTAAACAGTTCTGTGAGACATGTACAATGCAATTGATTATATAATAGTGTAGTTACAGCCCTCTTTCCCCAAAGAATATCATCTTCATGGCTATGATTCAAAACACACAATTGTTATCCAAAACGTACATAGGTTCCACAAATCCAAAGTATTTTCTGCTAGACATGGAAATAGCTGAAAAATTTTACTCCCTACAGCTTCCTTCTTGCTGGGCTGTCTCAAGGTTTGCATATGACTGAGCTACACTTGATTTCTAACACAACAGCAAGACTCATGCATCCAATTATAAAACAAGGTGTTCTGGTGTATCCAACATGTTCTGGAGTGTCTGAGCATTTAGCAATATTTAAGCAAACGCAGACTGCATGCTTGGCAGAGGCAGGATTTCAAGGACAAGGGCAGAAAATGTACGAGAGATGCTCACATCTCCAAGCTTTGGATCTCAAAAGCTATCCATACCTCCCATCATTTAGAAGAAGTCTCACTGATGGCCGAAGAGAAAAAGAGGTCTAGATTGTGACAGCACCAGATTTCCTAAAAACAGATATGATCTTTGAGTTTTGAGAGATTTCAAGCCGAGACCATGCCTAACAGAAATCAGCAAAACATAACCCATATCATGTTAAGCCTGGTGATTTATCCCACCAGCCAGTTTAGCCTTTAGATCCTGGGCTGACTCAAGATCTTCTGGAGCACTTTATACCAAAAATGAGAGGGAGGAAAAAAGTAAAAGAAAAGAGGTTGATGCCGCATATGTCACATTGAAACTTTCCAGACAATGCAGGTATGTTGGGACTCTCTGCCATATACTTAGCTATCCTTTAACGCCCTTTTCAAGTCTGAAGTCACTCCATCTCCTAGTAGATTAAAATGGGATTTGAGAAAGACACAGTTCATTAAATGGGCAGTAATTTAACTCCTCTATTGCATGCTCCAGGGAAAATAGAGGAAGGGAAAAGCAGCACATCTCTGCATTTCACGCACAGGCTGCGGGGCCCTGAAGCAGCAGGAATCCCAAATGCCCAAAGCAGCACCAAGTGGATTTTATCCTATGTAGTGTGAGAGAACATGCCAAGATTGACATCTTCTGCAGTGCCTAATCTTTACATTTAAAATTACACAGTACCCCTCCAGGTCCCTCAGCTAGTGCTTTCCTTGGTAGAGAGTCCTGCCTGATGGGATTTGATACACACACTCTGCCTCAGCCCCAGCCCTTGCCAAAGGCGCTAGGCAACAGGAGAAAGGCACAGGCCTGCTCATGCATATTTTGCTTACATTTATCCATATTTCAGAGCCTGATTGCTAAGTGATCTATAAACTGATGTTCGTGCAGAGGAAACTGAGGTGCCAAAAAAAAATGTTAAAAAGCTTTACAGAAGAGTGGAAAGCAAACTGCAAAGAGCACTTGGGTGACACTTTCTTCATCAGGGAATGACAGCATTGTGAAGGTGAGCTGCCCGAACGCGAGGTGAAGGCAGCCCCCGAGTCATCCAGTGAGAGCTGAGAAGCAGGCACACCTTCAGGATACTGCTCCCTGCCTCGTCAGCCCTCCTGGGCTGAGGCAGGGGGGTGATGGAGATGCTCACAGGCTCTCCAAGGAATGCCTTGTATGTCTCACTGCCAGTTGCTGGGGGATGCTGACATCGTCTGGGACAGAATTAGAAAACCTTGAGCAGGAGGGCAATGCGGCACAAGTGCTAAGTCAGCCATAGGCTATATGCGGCACACCAGTTGGTGCCTTCTTTCCCCCTTCTTCAGATACTCATTCTTCTGCCTGCTCCTTCAGCATGGTTTGACTTCAGCTTACACTGCCCTGTGACTGCTGTGTGTCCCTGGCTGCATTCAGGCTATCAATGCCTTATGCAGCACTTGAAAGAGCCAAGAAGTAAATCCTCCCTCCAAAACACACCCATCTCCTCCCTTGAGCCAACAGAGCCCTTCATTTGTGCACGTAATCCAACCTTTCTGCCTTTATATAACCCTGTCTCCAGCTTTCATCCATCATTGCCCTATTTCCCAGCACCTGCAAATCCCATGGTGGCAGCCCTGACTGTCTGCTGGTGACATTCCTGCACAGTCACCCCCAGATCTCCCCCCGTGCTGTGCCCTGCTCCCAGACCACCTTCCCAAGCATGGGGTACCCTCGTTGAACCCCTGAAACATACTGACCTCGCCATTGATTGGGCTTGACTCTCTTCTGCACAAACTTCCACAGCTTACCAGCATGTCCTGCAGCTGCAAGCATCTTGGGTAGCAAAGGGCTTTGCTTTTCTGTGTTGAAAGTGCCTTGCACGTTGTAAGCACTGACAAAGCCAAATCATTAGTAGATTAGTTAGGCATCCTGTTGCACATAGACAGCATCACAGCCTGAAGCTGAGATCCTGAGAGTTTGCTGGCAGCAGATCCCTGCCTTATTACTTTAAGCCCATGGTGAAACATGCGAGAATCAAACCAGACAAGCAGTCCAGCCAAGGCAGTAATCTCTCTTTTATGGCCAAATCCACACAGTGAAGAGAGAACATAAGGATCTCTGCAGCATCTTGGGGCGCAAAAATGCACCCAGTCTCTATTAGTTCAAGAGGTGCTTAAGCACAGTGAAATGGATTATATATTCCTTCCAAATTTGTTATGAATTATAGCAACTCTGATATTCTTGATAACTGCCTAAATGCCCAGTTCCTCCCTGCACCTCATTAGGTTCTTGGCCTCAAACAGTCCCCAGGCAACAAGTTCCACAATCTAACTGCTGTTGGAAAAAAACATCATTCCCACATATTAGTTTTGAATTTCACTGAATCTCCCTTGTTTGTGTTCAAAAGCCTTCTCCATGAACTTTCCTATTCTTCTTGTAACTTTGCATAATGGGATCGCTTCCCACTTATGGGTGAATAAAGTGGGTGGTTGTACCAGGGCACACCTCCAAACTATTGCAATCTTTCTCAAAGCTCATTGTTTGCCAAATGGTACATGTACACTTGCAATTTTTCCTGCTGACATCGCAGCCACTCCACCTTCAGAAGAGGAACACAGCAAATATTTAACAGCAACAGGTGTCAGATAGGAGTTGATCACAGGAAAGAGAGAACACGTCAGACAGCTGAAATGATAGAAGATAAGTGTGCATGGGACAGGAGAAAGGCTCCAAGAACAGATTGGAATAGGCTGACTGTCCTTAGGTGTTTGTAAACACTGTCTATATTCTCAGTGTTACACACCCTGCTGGAAAGCAAACTCCCACCAGAGCCTTCTGAGTGACCAACAACGCTTCCCCTAACTCTTGTTCTCATGTCCTGTGATGAACTCGCTGATGATTTCACAAAACAAAGCAAGGAAACCACATGTGAAGCAGGCCTTCAAATAGAGACACACTAAACTCGCAGTGGCCCTTTCGGTCATAGAGTAGTAGCACGTAAGTTAGCATGATCTTGCCCAAAAAGGATCTCTTCCTCTACGGCCTCCTAAACCAGCCATCTGGTTGCCCTGGCTATCTTGAGCAGAGTAAAGCACCCAGAAGGAAACCACTGGCCTAAGCTCTTCTGAGCAAACTTACCCTGGAAGAAGCATGGTTTACCTTCTGACCCCTGCACAACACTGCAGATAGATATACTGTGACTAGTAGAAATGTCTCTTGGGCAGTCATAGCATGTGTGGCTTGGTGGACATATCAAAAGTGTAAAAGGAAAACAAAGTTCTATGTGGACAACGAAAAACCAAGCACCTTGTTTTTAAGTTACTGGCAAAATGGGAAGTTAATTGCATTTTTAGGCATTTTAGACAGCAAAAGGCTAAAGTCTTAAAGAGCATTCATTGTGAAACAGAGCAGAAGCAGCAGCACTCACCCTTTCACCCAACAGCTCTGTGGCTTACATGCTCACCTGAAATACAGGAGATCTAGTCTCCTACTTCACTGCATGGATTTAAACCATCGCCTCCCTCCTCCTGGAGGGAAACCTCAAGACAGAGCCAGTGCTGGAATCAATGCCACCTGTGTGTGACTTTAGCCTGAAAAAAGGAACATGTTCCACTTCAGAACTGTCAGAATGAATCACATCAATGCTCTGGATGGAAAACACGCTTCTCTCATATTAATTCAACTAAATGCAGCCCAAATGCATAAAAGTTTGGAGTTGGCCAGAACCATGTCCTCATCAGTTGAACCACTTGTAAAAACCAGGCAAGCCCCAAGCAAGCTTATCCTTGTTTCAGCAAGGATTTTCTGTGGCCTTATGAAATCTGAAGCTCCGTCGCCGTTCATTATGCCTCTCTCAACATGGATTTTCCTGCAGGAGAGAAGCATTCATGCATGCCCCGGGAGCTGTGCATCCAATGAGGCAGATGCCAGTGATAATTCACATCCCCAGCTGCTGCTGCTTTGCCTTAGAAGTGGATCTCAGCAAGTCGCAGCAAGTGTGAGGGAGAGACTGGGAGTTTGCTCTTGTATTCCTGCTTTCACGAAGCTGCTGCTAAACGCAGAAGAGGAGTCTTCCTGCTGCAGCCCCTGGAACCAGCTCTGTAGCCCAGGGCAAGATGGTACAACACCACCAGAGACCTGTGAACAGCAGCTCCCATGCAAAAGCACAGGGACACCTCTCCTCTGCATCACCTGGGACAGCTTTGCTTCCTAGGAACAGACTTGACACACTCCCAGAAATGTCTTGAGAGACATTGAAGCTTGCCAGGCAGATAAACCCATGGTGTCCTGTTCCAAGCCCTTAAAATTGACTGGATCCAAATCCTTAACCCAGCAACTGAAATAAGGACCTGCCATCCTTCTCCTCCTTTGCATCTGTTTATCTTCTCACCTGATCAATAGACAATTATTTTGTGGCACCTCCTCACAAAACCTCCTTTTCTGGCAGCGTGAAGCATGTCCAGGAACATCTGCACTCTTAGGCCACACTGTGCAGAGCCAGCACTAAGTTCATGCTTCATTTTTGAAAGCCTGTCTTCCTTTTAAAATATATTTGATGGTGGCTTTCTGGCTTATTTCATTGCAAACCCTCAGGTGACCTTAGAAATTATTAGATCATCACTGGCTCTTTCTTGCAAGTACTTAAAATTCTCATAGGTGTAGAGATGCATAAAAGGTATTTTAGACTATTTCCACCCAAATTATACTTCCAGGATCCATTTCTGCTCGTGGATTTTGCTAAAATTTGGTTTGTGCAATGTAAAACATCAGCATCACTGGAGATGCCCTCATCAGGCCCTTTGGGGATGACAGCCCACAGGCTCCTGCTGACCTGCAGTGGTGCAGGAGAGGCCACACCATCGCGTTCCCATGCAGACCAGCAGAGCAGGGATCCTTCCATCAAGCACCTTGAATGCAGCCAGCAGAGCTTATAAATCACAGGCTCTTTGTCCCAAAGCATTCACAAAACTAAAGGCAGAAAAAAGGAAATAAAATCTCTCTTCGTCTGTGTTCTCTAAAGCAGAGACTGAGCCAAGGCTTCAAATTGTATGCATCAGTACAGGTCTATTGATTCAAAAGAGATGACTCAACTTCCAAAAAGTCTCTTGCTCAAGGTCATGGGCTGTAGCAAAGAAGAGTTCTGAGCACAGGTTTTCTTACATGAAAATACACCTTTACCGACTCTCCATCGCTTTTTCTGCTGTGAATTTTTGGAGGTTTACCTTCCTTAAAACTCATTAATCTAAAATGAAAGTGCTTGGATACCCTGCCAGACTTTGGATACCAGTGTCTGTCCAGGCCTTCATGCTCTAAAATTTCTAATTACAAAACATTCCACAGTATAGTTCATGAGACAGAAATAAGGGCCTCCTCAAAAGCCTTGCACTTAGTAGCATAGAATTTCAGGAGTCTGGAGAGTAAATGGGAGAGAGGTTTCTGGACAAGGGAAGAACAATCACAGGTTCTGGATTTTTCTGCAGAAAATCTCAATTATATGGACCCAGGGGAACCATCAAGTTTGAAAGAGTTAGAAGCTGTTTTGTTGTGCTGGAAAAAGTCTACTGAAAACAGAAAAGCCACCTTCTTGTCAAAGTTGTGTTTCCTGGAGAGCATGGGGAGCAGGGAGGTCGTTCAGGAGACTGAGGGGTGGAAAGAAAAAGAGACACAGGATGGGCAGGCAAACAAGATGAAAACAGAAGTGCCTCTTTTGCCTGATAACTAATTTCCCATCATAAATACATTACAAAAGGAAGATTTTGTGTGGGAAAACATAACATGCAATTGATCTCCGTCCTGTCTGGGCACAGCTTATCCCTATGAAGGGAAAAAGATCAAAGTAAAGATTAAAGGAAGTAATTTTCAACTTTAAACGTGGTCTTAACATGATAGAAAAGAAGAGTAAGAACAGCTGAAAGACACTCAGGGTCTGGGAGAGACGCCTTGGCTGAAGGTGCTGCAGTGTTTTCCATGTTTGTCTGCTTTATTTTTAAACACTCAGAGCCTTTGCTTGATCAACACTTCCTTGTAAAAGAAGGAAGCAGAGGAGGAGTGAGGGGCTGTGGGGAGACAGGCAAATGAGCTTGGAAATTGATGATCTTCCCAGCCATGAAAGTAAAAATTCCTAATTGAAACCAAATCCTCCTGGAGAGCTACACAGGCATGGGGGAAAAGGGGAGGGAAGGAAAGAAAGAAGATTTATTACTTAAGCAGAACTGAACTTCTGATGAGAAAAAGGACTGTTCAATCCATACTCGAATGTCAACAGCAGATCTGACACTGAGTTTGTCATATTTCCCTCTCCTTTGCACGCATTAAAAAAAAATACAGGGGAAGCGTTTGGGGTTTCTAAAGAGGCAAAAAAAGCCACCAAAGTCCCTTGATCTCATGAAGCCCTGAACTCTTATATTCCATTTATAGCTCGAGCTGGAATGACATCCCCCTTGATTAGCAAGCTGTCCAATCCAGCTGCATGTGTCAGGACTGTACAAGGCACTAAGTGAAATATATATATGCCCTTATAGAGTTTAGCACATTGGGTCCACCTCCAGGACACAGGCTGTAGCTCATTCTGACCACTGCTCCTCTCCCAGGAATCACTTTTAAGGGTTTGGGGTTTTGGGGTTTTCTTAAAGTTTTTTTGGGGGGCCACCTTTACTTTCAAGTTTAAGCAACACAAAATGGCACCAAAGAAAGATGTAAAGAAACCAGCGGCAGCCGCAGCACCAGCACCCGCACCAGCACCAGCACCCGCACCAGCTAAACCCAAAGAACCTGCAATCGATCTCAAGAGCATCAAGGTAAATGGATAAACGTGTGCTGATTTGGACCCAAGGCACTCCCAAAGGGGAAAGTTAGCAGAGTCCTGCCTGAGATCTGCAGTGAAGCGTTGCGCGTGCTTGGTTCCAGTTTGGGGACTGCAGTGAAATGAATGAGTAACCTCAGTCAATGGATTTGTTCTGCCTGAGCTTTTGATTGTTTTAGTATCTGGAGGGGTGTAAGGCATGGCGCATGATTTAACACAAGAGTGAAGCCTAGTGATTTCAGTAGTATTTTGGAGTGTGACCCTCAGAACTTTTTACCAAATTAGTATTAGTGTGACCTGTTTCTTAAAGCTAAATTTAAAAGAAAAAAACCCAATCAAACACACTCCCCCACCCCCAAACTGCTAAAGTAGGTGCATGGAAAAGTAGGTGCATGAGGACAGGAAAGGGTTACCGAAACTTGAAATGCA
>Ga0181612_165910_pt1 | contig 11302 bp, 9 predicted proteins | sample HoacroProtozoa21_FD_119630 | JGI IMG/M metagenome (GOLD analysis project Ga0181612, IMG submission 119630) | Hoatzin crop microbial communities from Cojedes, Venezuel. Combined Assembly of Gp0051906, Gp0051904, Gp0051908
CTACCATTCTGTGATTCTGTGAAAAGCTGCTAGTTAAACATCTCAGACAACCCTGGAAACCCCCAGGCCACACAAAGTCAGCAGTCGAGGTCTGCCACCTGCAAAGATGCAGCGTGAAATGAAGTGGGTGGAGGAGGAAAGCAGTGCCGGGACCATGAAGCCCAGCCTGGCTGCTCAGTCCCCTGAGCTGCAATGAAACTCCCACCACAACAAGAACAGCAGTCAAAAGGCACAATGAGCGTAAAAACACAACAAAAAGATATGACTTCTTTCCACGGTTCTCTTTTTATTACAGCTGTTCATCTCCTTGAAAGCTTCAGAGGATCTGGCAGAACTGCTGCTGGAAAATACACTTTTTCAATTGAAAAGTGTGGAAAGAACCTCCTCCCTTTGTTTCATGATCAGCTGTTCTGATTTTATGTTTGATGGAGTCCTCATCTCATATAACTCTTCCCCCCTATATGCCCCAGCAAACTCTACAATGGGCATATTTTGAAGTCAGCAGGATTATAATTCCATGGGGACAAGTCCGTTCCTATCTACACCCCTTTACACTGAATAGCAGGAAACCAGTTGAAAAGGCAATGAAAAACAGTTAATCTAACATCATTTCTCTTTAAAAATGTATTTTAAAAATTTCCTTGAGAACAGCTTCCCATTACTTTTAACAGGAGCAGTGCACAGGGAACAAATGTTAGTGGCCAACACTGCAGGCTCATCTACACTGGCAGGAACCTATGCCCGCATCTGGGCTCTGCCAGGGGACCGGCTCCACTCGCACAGCAGCCCTGTGCCACATTAGTCCTTCTTGTGAGATTTTCATGATCGACACCAGATATGGCTCCTGAGGATGTCCAAGTGCCAGCCTTATCTCAGGCTCATCAGCATTTTTGTCCTTTAAAAGGTGAACAGCAAAGCAAATGCTTCAAATCCAGAAACCTGCAAAAATAGCAGCATCCCAGCAGGGTTTCCCTGTCTGCTTTAAGGTGCCTGGTTATGTATAGAGACACAAAACAGAGGGCTGAGGGGTTTCTATAGGCTGCCATAACCCTTTGGCTCCAGAGGGATTTGTTGCAGAATGCTACTCGTGCATCGCAGTGATGGAGAGGCAGTCAGATGTGTACAGACAGGCAGACACGCAATGGTTGTTACCGGGTGCTCACAGCCTAACAGGGATGGAGATAAGCACCTAATAACATAGAAGATTGAAGAAGCCATTCCAGGCTGGACTGTGAGTTTTCATTGGGTCAAAGCCTTTTGTTTTTCCTTCCAAACACAAAAAAGTTGCAATCTGATGACATGGAAATTGTTCTAGGAAGACCGTCCCCCTTCCCGCCAGGGGTTTCTAACCCCCTTTCCTCTCCCTGTCCTGCACTGTGTCTCTGTGTGTTTTCAACAGCCCTAGATCAAAGAAATTCCATTTTCTGAGCAACAAATACCTGGAGATTTGGGCTTCTGGGAGCAAACAACATGAAAAATGTTGTGGAAAATGTCAACAGAAAGTTATGGCAAATATAATGTGTTTTTCAAATACTTCCAGGAGCTTTCTCCATTATGGACAGGGAAAACATTCCCTTGCTGTATTTACAGGGATGTTTGTCGATGCCCACGGAGCTTGCCAGGGCGGTGACCCTGTGCATGCTACAAAGCACTGCCATGTACAAACGTGGGATTCTCCATGGCTTCACATAAGAGTAGGGACAGGGGAGAGGGTCAGGAAAATCACCCTTCTCCGGGAGTGCAGCTCTGCCTGCTGGAGTGGGGTTTTGCCCTCAATTTCAGCATCGCAGCATGAGTTCCCCTCACACAGTTTAACATCTTCCGAAGAGGCACCTTTTGGAAGTTTATTTCCAAACACAGAAACAGCAGACAATTCCTCTTTTGAACAGATCAAAGAAAGCAGCAGAAATATTTCTGAAACTTGCTTGCAGGCCTCCAGGGCCATTTATTTTCCCTAATTTATCTTGCAGATCCATTTAACTATTTCTTGAGCCCCAGGTGCCTGCCTGGATGGGCCAGGGTGGCCGCACGAACCATGTTCACAGTTGCAGTGGAAATCCTGATGTCGTACTCCACAGCACATCTGTTCAGCTGAAGCCACTCCCATAAGGGAAATAGTATTGTACAGGATAATCTGGGGGTTTTTTATCATTCAGTAGAGATAGTAGTAAATACAAAGTATACAACAATGCCCCTGAGTTCCCAAATCTCCTGCGCAGGAGTTTTACCAGATTGTAACAAATCAGGCCTGTGGATGGTGGTTACCTTTCCATTCCTGGCACACGTGTCCTCCCTACCACCTGCCTGATGCACTGGCTAGTCCAGATTTGTTTAGCGCATCTTCCTGTCCACTCTCAATCTGTCCCATCTGCTTTCCAGGAGAAGCTCTCCTCTGCATAACCCTGCCTGTCACACCAGATAACGATGCTCTTTGTGCTTTTTCCCAAGAGACATATGGAAAAGAGAGGAGAGTGAGGCATCTCAGACACACTGTTGTGGTGTCAGAAGGGGCCGGGTGTGACAGGCTGGTGGAGAAGAGGGCTGTCTGACGCTGGGGCTTTGCCAGCCAGCAGCAAGGCACCGACAGGGACCCTGTGGCTCGTTACCTATGCAGGGAGTTACAGAAGCATATGAAGGCATCTCCAGCTGATGCTCAGGAGAGAAAGGGAGGAAAAAATGAGCCTGATGAAGTGACAGTACCCAGCAGACGCAGAATTGCAAGGTTGCTTGCAAGTAGGACGAGTTTGGATGCCAGAGATGACCTGCAAACATCACATCTCCTTGGAAATGGCCTGGATATAAAACCATGTATTAACTCCTACAGTAACAGAGTATGGTGCCATGGTATTTCCTACTCAGGACATAAACAAAGAACATCCTGGCTTGAAGCGTAGCATTTAAACGAGATGGTGAACAATCCCACAATGCACCCAGATAATTTTACATTACGGGGAAATGTATTCCTGCTCCCAGCTGGTGAGGAGCTCAGCCAGAGCAGTTGATGGCCTTCAGATTTTATCCTTGCTGGAATAATCCCGGTTTCATAACTAAGAGATATAGCAGACAAATTTCTGAATTTGCAGATTAGAGAAAGGTCAACTCCAGCTTAATCTGCTGCTGCAACAGGTCAGGAGACAGTGTATCTTGTAAACAGTGTGAAATTCATACAAGTATTTAGCATATTGTATACGCAGTTTTCCATGCCTGCAATCCAATGAAAACAGGAAGGGGAGACTAAAAGCCTTGGAAAAAAACGAGATAGGAATGTAGTAGGGAAAAGTCAACAGTGTGGAAACTGTGAGGGATCAGATCTCCCCTTCCCAAGGATAGGCTAGGGGCAGAGAAGGCTTTCGGAACAGGCTTTTGCAAATCCATGGCCTGCCTGAACTCAAAGAACCAGATAAAGGACCTCAGTGGGGCTCTGCTGGCTTACAGTGGCCCAGGGTCTGGGTCTGCCACCCCACACGTCTCCTTGGTACTTACAGCAAGGCACAGCCCAAGCGGGGGTGGCAGAAATGTTATGGATGTTATTGGTCTTACTGGAGGAACTCCAGCAGAGATTTTTAAAGGAAACAACAGAGATGCCATCTTGTGCAAAAAGAGGCAGTAAATATCTGTGGTAAGTATTTCTGCTTTATTTAAACCTCCTTTCAAAACACATTTAGAGCTTAACAATAGGCTTCATATTTTCTTCAGGATTCAAATACATTTTATCCAATTAAGGGTTGCTGGAGTTTCTGCCATTAGAAAATACTCTATTTTGTGCAGATAAATGGCACAGCAGATTCTGTTTGGCTTACAGATTCTGTATTAGCTTACTTAAGAAATTAAGGCTCAGGAGCACAGCTTGATGTCTCGAAAACTGTACTCAAGAATGAAATGTTATACAGCAGGGCTGCACATCTCATAGCTTCTATAAACCAACACAGTAGAGGTTTCTGGCATACCTTCATCCCTCTGTCCTACAAACCTCTGTGTGCCGTTCCCATCCTCCACTTGACCTACAATCTCCATGCAGTCCTTCATACTAGGACCTCACAATGAATGTCCTCTTATGTCCCAAACCTTGTGTAGACCAGTTACCATCACAAGCTGGCAGCTGACTGTCTTCTCAAACTCATTCACCTTTTGCAAACTGGACAGTGGAAAACGTCCTGCTTGTCCTTGGGCACATCTGCATTGCCCAGGAACACACTACATCATCACAGCAGTGCAACACTAAGCCTCACCTACTCCGTCCTGCCAAGAGGTTTACTTTGTCCAGACAGGCAGAGCACTGCAGAAGCTCAGCTCACAAGGCCAAGACGGCACCTCCACAGAGTGCCGTGCTGCCCAGGATGGATGGACAGATGGCTCATCCGTAGGGCACTGCTTGCTACTGCCTGGTCTCAACTGCCCCTACAACTCAGTAACACGTCTCTTACCACTTTCCCATTCTCTCTCTATCTGGAGATCCTGCTTGTGTCTCCACATCATCTGCAGCACTTGCATCCCCACTGTGGCATTTCTGCTGGGCCAGGCACCCTGGGAATACCCACCCCACATCACACTCTGCACCTTCTCCTCATATCACAGCATTTGCCAGAGAGAGTTTCTCCTAAGCTAGTTAAGGCCTGAGGAATGCAAAGTCAGTACTGGATGGTGAAATGCACCACACCTCTCACACACAGCACCTTCGGGGGTCCAGCACGCCCACTTAGCTCCCCTCATGCAAGCAGCTACTAGCTGAGACAGGTAATGGTGTTTCTTTTTTCTTTTCTGCCTTGCTAAAATGTTGTTAACAACCCCTCCGTGAGCAGAACAGCAGGAGAAGTGCACATTGCTCGTGGAAATTAAACTAGAAAATAAACAAGCCAAGCCACAGCAGGAGAGATGTGGCAGGCCAGCAGACTTGCTCTCGTCCCTTTGCCTTGGTCCAAACCAACCGGTGGGACCTGGGTCCCAGCACTGTGCAACTGGAGTAACACTCAGAGAGGGCAGACTCATCGCCAAACACCTTTTCCTCTGGAGCAATCAAGTTTTCTCAAGTGTTAATCGAGTTTTCCACCCATGAGCTGATAACACAGCACGTGAGCAAACATCAGCACTTTTGTCACTACCTTGCCCTTATTCCTATTATCACCACCCATCCGCACAAAACGCTGCCGGCAAAAAAGTGCCAGCTCCGAGAGGAAACCGCTATTCATGTCTGAGGATGGGGAAAAGAGGGAGAAAGACAGGGAAAAAAGACATGCGCACAAGTCTTGAACATGTTAGAGCCTGGGACGATGGGTGGCTGTCCCCATGTCAGTTGCCCGGACAAACAGCCTCACTGAAAACTCGTCACTGCACTTTCACCTTTCCCCTTAGCTTCAGTCCATCTTTTCACTCCTATAAGACCAATAATAACACTCCATGCCAGCTTATTCCTCCTTCACCAGTGCAAATCTCTGCTTTACCCTGATAAAATGTGGAGCTGGTAGCACAACTATGGGATGCGGGATGTCCCTGCTGCACTGCCAGAATGGGTGAGATTTTGGGGCTCAATAGCTCATTTAGTGAAAAACTCAGACTTGATCGACCCCAATGTTTGGAAGATTCTGCCAAATTCAGCCAATAATTTTAGGTAAGAAAAAAGATTTTGTTGAAAAGGCTTGCATTTACTGCACAGCGGTTGTGGAAAACTGCACTGCAACTTGTTTATGTTCAAACAGTATATTTTGCCAAAGCTGCCTTTTCATAAAAATAGTAAATAGTTTCCAAAGTGAAGTGAAAGGAATTGGCAGCGAGAAAATTGAACACCTGGGATTTAATAAACACAAGTTTTTGCTTGTTTTTTGTTTTCCTGAGGAAACTGAAAATTCCTTGTCTCAGACCAACCTGCAGAAATACATATATTTTTAACTCATTAATTCAGTCTGTGAACCAGAAAGAGAGAAGGAACTTACTCAGCACAGCAACAAGACACCCAGCTGGGCTTGAGAAGAAACTCAAGACCTTTGTTAATGCAGAAGGGCCTCGAAGGCCAGCAGCCAACTTTTAAAATAGCCCTAACTACCTTTATACTTATAAAGGGAAAATAGGTGGAAGCAGTCAGGAGTAGTAGGTAGAAGCACAGCAGAGAAAAAGGTGATATAGCTGACTCTTAGAAGTCATAGAATCACAGAAGAAATCAGGCTGGATAGGACCTCTGCAGGTATTTTTATTTTAAAGCTAGCTCGGGTTGCTCAGTTTTTATCTTTTATCCATCCTTTCCTGAATAGAGGGAATAATGTCTTCTCTAAACATGTTGGCTTTGCTTTGCTAATACAGCCCACACTGCTGACTCCAGCTGAATGTACGGACCTCCAGAATACCAGAACCTTTGCACATCATTATGACAAAACAAGTGCACCATGTGTTTGCAACGTACACACCTATGTTTGCATGAATAAATGCATTATTCAGAATATGCTAGCAAAATTCTCATTAATTTTAAATGAATAAAGTCCTGTAAAAACCTAAGAAAGACCCTAAAAAATTCTATTACTATGCATACCCTGTATAAGAAGTGATTTGCTTTCAGTGCCCATAACACAGATTTTTTTTATTTTTTTTTTCCAGTGATCCACCTGACACCAAGGCAGGACCAAGCCTGTGATGGGGAGGGTGACTCACGGCTGGAGCAGGACAGCAGAGCCTGAAGCCCTCCCAAGTATCACGCACCCACGACCGTGCCACATCCTCTTCCCAGCTCCCCAGAATACGAGGCTCTCAGTGGGTGTTGTTGCAACTGGAAGTCCCTGAAATGTGGCAGCATCTTGTGTTGCAGAGATGATGTCCAGCTGGATGGGAGCATCACTTGGTGATGCTCAACTGGAGCATCCTCAGGATATCCTCCAAAGATCCCCAGCGAAAGGCCCCAGGTGGAAAATGGCAGAAGAACTTCTCCAAATTCTCCGAAATCGTGGTTTTGCCCCATGAGATAATGACATTAACTATTAGTCCTACTCAAACCCCAGCTTTTGGATTTTGAACTGAATGGAAGTTCTTCCCAATTTGGCATACAACGAAATGAAAAAATATCCAGTTCTACACCACTCCAAAGGCATGTCTTATAAACAAAAGTTTAAGACCATTGATTTGTGAAAGAAAACCCAAACATTTGGTAGAAAATACATTCATTGCTAATTGCAGCTATTCAAGGTTATATAAAATGGGTATGCTCCCTTACAAGTGGGGAAAACAATGTTACCCCAAAGCCATATAACAAAAATCTTCGGAGCTATTTAAAAAATTTATTTTGTTCTCGGCTTATCATAGTGGTTGATGGGGAAAAGTGCATGTTTGCTGTTGAAAATATTTAATAACAAAATATTCAGCACAGGCCAATTTTCATACATTGTTTCTCTTCTTTGCCCCCTTTTATTTCTTTGAGCTTCTCCCCACTCTGCAATATTAGACAGGGTCCAAATCTCTCCCTTTGACTGCACCACCAGCAACAAGCAGAAACTAAGAAAGCTCATCCCAGTCAGTGCTACCCTGCTACCAGCTCAGCAAGATTTTTCTGTGCAAGGAACATAAGCTAAAATTTTCTAATCATGGGTGCCTGGAGTTTTCTCGTCTAAATAAAACCTTTTCTGTAATAGGGGTGTAGCATTCTCAGATGCCAGCAACTGGAAAAGGAGTTAGGCGTTCCCAGCACTTCAGAATCGCAGGCCATTTAGGTTGAGTCAGCAAAGCATTTTAAGCTTATTTTAAGCATGCACAGAGTTCTATTTGAGACCTTATTTTCCTCCTTACATACAGATTGAAATCTGTAAATATTGACAAACATGAAAATTGGGGCTTCATTTTTTTATGAGAAAAATACTAGTCCGATCAAAGAGAAACAACCATCTGGCACGGCTCCTTCCAGATGTTTTCCTAAACATTTTCCATTTTTATTTCCCAAATGTGTGTTTTCTGCATACTCAAAGGGCTTCCATGATCCCCTCTTGTTTATCCATGCTCAGCTTTGGATTACCAAGCCTGTTATTTCTCTCCCTTTTTTCTTACTTAATCTGTCGTTCTTTTGGTCAGTGATTGGAATCTATTCAACAAACAGTATTGTGTTTTTGGAAAGAATTTGCCTTTTATTATGTTTGTGGTTCGAGCGGTTGTGGCTGGCTTGGCAGCAGTGTTTGAAAGGACAGATCGCTAACAATTTAAACCAACATATAGACCAAGGATTTTGGAAATATCCATGCCACCAAGATGAATTTACAACATTCACTTGAACTGGGAAATAATCGTCAATGTTTGGTGGAATCTCTGCTGCGATAGAAAATGAATGTGTTGTACCTGTGGAGTCATTTCCCAAACAGATAAACTCTCCTCTTTGTACCACATAAAAAAACCCATCTGTAACTTCAGGGATCTGAAGTCCAAGTCTGGTATCCTGGACTGCTGCAGCTGTACTGACCTTTACAGTGTGAAAAATGGACATTATTTTTCAATCCAGGCAGCTCACTGACTCTGTGTTACACCAGCAGCAGCCTTTGCTTCTGAGCAGAAAGAAGATCATGTGTTGTGTTTAATATGCATGAAACAGAGCTCTAAATCCAATGAAAAGGTACTTCAGAGAAGGATCTTCTGAACTCTGTCGTAGCTCAATGCTTTAATGAGATCTTCAGGAAAGATAAAGTCTTTTTTTCCCAAACTTAATAAACAAACTTTTATGAAAAATTGTTGCGACAAGAAGTGTACTACAAATAGTAAAACTACCAATCCTGTCGCACGGTGATCTTCTGTGGACCTTGTGATTCCCCACTAACGCTGCACGCAGGATGAGACCCAGAGACCAGCAGAAGACGTGGCACTGGAGCAGCTATACTGGAGGTGCAACACCCACTCTTGTTCTGAGGAGAGAATTACAGCCACCCTAACACCCAGGAGAAACCTAAATGTACAGAAAAGGCAAAAAAACCTCAAGCCTCCAACTTGCACCAGAGCTAACAACGCTATCGAATCAGCCTTTCCTGGGGCTGGTTCGCACTTCACCCAATAAAATCTCCACAGCTGGACACATACAATGCTGCCAACTCAAATGTATCTCACAAGTGAATCTTAGTGTTTTCTTGATTTTGGTACAGAGGGGATGATACAAACATTTTTCAGTGGCTATTACACGTTTAAATGATTTTATACTAGCTAAATCCATACACTATTTTCCGTCAATGATTGAGAAATTATTTTTTTGGCAAAGAAATGTTTGCCACCACCAGTGACAAATGTCTATGTATCAGCATCAAGACAAAATAAGCACTGAAATTGGCGCAATCAAGTATGTGTAAAAGATGTGTTTGCTCATTCCTCCAATCAAGGATCCTTGTTAAATAATCATGTGACTCATATAAGAGGCTACAATTAAGCAGTATAGCTCACATTTGAAATATTCTCTATCGGTCCATACAGCCCAAATATAAAAGCAATCATCTCCAAATCTGGCTCACAAGTTGGTCTGAAGAAATCCTGTTTGCTCACCAATATTAACACAGCTGGGAAGAGGTGCTACATTTCTCAGAACTACTTTCATCAGTTATCGCCTCATCCTTTCAGGAGGATGTAAAACTTTAGTTAAAAGAATTTGCCGGGGAAAGTCATTTCAGTAAAACTGGACTTTTTGGGGAGTTTTTTTGTCAAATTAAAACTGTTTCCAATCAAATGTATTTTTGTTTTGGAAAACGTCAAAACCAAATGTCAAGTATTTAACATCTCAATTTTTTTTTTCTGATGTCATTCTTATTGCTTTCTTTATTTCATCAGAGGACAACAGTGACTCTGTACATAACCAGTGCAGTTACCCACGGCACTGAATGATGGTGGTGATCCCAAGGTCAAAGCAGGAGCTGAACCAGCACCTGTACAAATGCATTATAACTTCATTCTAGAGAGAACGAACAACCTCAACAAACACAGCTCTTATCCTTGCAGGGTGCCGGGGTGTATTTCTACTGCCCACAACTGCCCGGCTCAGCCAGCTTCCCCTGCAAGGTGCTATAGCCTCCTCTTGCCCTGACTCCCAGCGTACTCCCCTCGTCTAGCCTGGTTTTTGGTACCAAACATTTTACAAAGGTATTTAATAAGACAGGCCCCAAGACTGGCTGAGGAGCCCCACCAGCAGCTCCCACACTGCCTGAGTGCTTTGCTTTCAGCGGAAGTCTGCTTTTCAGGTAACACGCAGCATGCCATGGCTGTATTGCCCTCCACCTTCTCCAGCTCAGTCAGCAATTTTCCATGTAGTACCAGGTTTTACACTTCACTGAAACCCATTCAGAAAACAATCGATATCTTACTGGAGTAAACTATCAGGTGTGTCTTCACAGTCCACATTTATGGATGCATTTATGCATCAGTGATGCATTTTTCCCATTTTCCTTTTACCTTAATGTTCTTAACAATGCTAAGCAGATCAAATTAATAAGCCTGTACTTGCTGTATATTTTTTCCTTTCCTACTTCCCTGGATGCAGGCACTATGCTGTTAATCTCCAATTATCACTGCACAATCTTCTATAATTTCTCCCTTCCAATCCTGCATTTATTAAAAATCCTTGTTATTACTCTTTTATCCTGAAGATTGCTCTGTGGCAAACATAACATTCAACATCACTTAAGCCATTGAATGTTATGTTTACGTTTGTCTGCAGGAGTCAATTCACCCCACTCAAGGAAAGAAGGACTTTTCCTGCAACACAAACAAAAAGCTATTTTTCTTTAAAAAAATTAGTTACCATCAAAAGACACTGAAACAAAAATATCAGCCATTCCTACTTCTCTGTGACTCATGGTTGGTGCACACTTTCAAAGGGCAACAGAAGAAGCTGCTGGTTTGAACATGACAGGGACCAAATATAGAGAGGAAAAAAAGAAATCGGTGTATTTTCTGATGCCATCTCCCACCCCAGCTTATACACTCCCCAAAACAGGACCAGAAATACCTGAAAGGCATCACCCAGCTCCATTGCTGGCCCCAGGCAGCAGTACCACTTCCCACGCCAGCTGAGCGATGTCCCTCTGCACTGCCCGTACAGCTCTCCAGCAACGGAGCTGCAGCCACCACCACCCCACCCCTCTCCAGCAACCTGTGTTTCTCTGTCCTACATGTCTATATTCTCCAGAATTTTTTTCACAATGACTAATCTGAATCTCTTATGCTGCCACAGAAGTCACATCCATTCCTGCCGACCGTGGACCTGGAGATCAGGGTAACTCAGGCTCTTTGCTTTCATATACTTCAACACTGCTCTTGTTCTGTCCCCTGGCGAGTCTCTCCTTTAACTTAAGCAAAACTAGATCATTCA
>Ga0181612_172263_pt1 | contig 11302 bp, 4 predicted proteins | sample HoacroProtozoa21_FD_119630 | JGI IMG/M metagenome (GOLD analysis project Ga0181612, IMG submission 119630) | Hoatzin crop microbial communities from Cojedes, Venezuel. Combined Assembly of Gp0051906, Gp0051904, Gp0051908
TAGAAACAGACTAGTCACAGTCCTCAACTCTGAGTGGTTTCTCAAGCACGTAGGGCACTAGGAGTAAAACAGAGGAGCCTCATGCACACTGCTGGAGCTGCTAGAAGCCCCGTCATGGCTGAAATGCTCTAGAAGTGTAAGAGATTGATGGAAGAGGGGTAAACAGCAATTCACTGTACGTGCCAGCAGCACCTGGCAGCCCAGGAGGCAATATACAGAAGATAGCCTTATTTCAACAATGATTGATTCTGTAGTGTTAGGTATCTTGAAAAGGTTTTGGTTCAGTCATCTGGAGGAGGCTAGCATAAAACTTTGGTAATGAAGTGCTAAACATCTGTATCTGCAGAGCAGCACTGAGATCCCCCAGCTACTTTTAAACAGGCTTTGATATTGGCAGCAATCTGGCCACAGCAGCCCAGAGCTCAGCATAGGCTGATTTATCCTTGTCAGGGGGAGTATTTGGAAGTAATTATAGCATAGTCAGCTTCTACAACAGAAAAAAAAGTCATGAATGCTGCAAATCACAGGAAAAACAAAACATGTATGACTGTTGTACTCAAACAAAGAATACCACAGTTCAAGAGACAACCTTGCCGTTGCTTCATATGTAAAAGGGTTAGAATTAGGTGAACTTATTCCTTATAAAAGACCAGATCAAAATAAATTCCACAAACAGTGTTACATAGTTATTTATGGGGTGGGTATGAATCCCCGGCATTAGTAATATAGCCCTAACCACTCCTTAGGTAGCTATAAACAATTGCCTCCAGGCAGGTCCAGCCCTTGTCCTCGCTCGGTAAGCTGCACAGGACGCACTCATAAACCTGTTGGTGCAGTGCCTGCCCTCTCAAACACTTACCCCAGTTCTGTTGCTGGCCCTGCAATAATAATGCTATAAATATGGATGGTAGTGAAGGCTGCTTTCCTACCTGTTTCTGTCTGTCAGTTGACTAGTTTAGTGATTTTTTTTTTTATCTTTGTATATCTCTAATCTGCATTTGAAGAGCATTTTGGCAATGATATATATGTATCATGCATCACGTACACACATATGTCTCTACAGAAATCAGCTAGCAATACTGTTGGAGAGAACTTGTGAGTGCTCAGGCCCCATCTCTCCTGTCAAACCTGTATGCCCCTGTCAGGTTGGTTTGACACCAGACAAAGGAGGCAAATACACAGATGTGCAGACAGACTGATGCTGCAAGTTTCACTTCCACTGGAAACATACCTAAAAAAGTCAAAGAAGCGCACTGAAGGTCAGGAATTAAGCTTTGAATAATGCACTTGGCAAGCCGAAGGACTCACTCAAGCTTATGAAGTAGGGTAGTGGTTTGACTTTGCAGGCCAAGGTATCCGAAGTAGCACATGAAAAAGGGTACAGGCTGAAGGGCACTTGAGTGTCGCATATGACTTTGCTGCTAGAAACTGGAGAGTCACTGGAGACTTCCAACAGTCAAGGCAAAACAAAAAGCTCTGTGAATTGGAGTCCCGGAGGCTGCTACCACTTTGTAAAAATTACCCTGGGAAACAATGGTTGCTAGCAGAAGTCGCCAGCCCTGGGCTGGCAGGGTTGTCACCCAGCTAGATACATATTAGAGAGAAATATGCAACTCATTCTCCAAAACCTCTGAAAGAAGAAACTCAGTTCACCATTTTCCTCAAGCCATTTGTCAAACAGACAATAGCTTCAGCAAGCTGCGAGGGCAAAGCTCCTGGACCACGGGAAGCGAGGAGAAGTGGCGTCCCTGCCACCTGGCAGCTGGGCTGCTGTGGGATGCCGGGGTGCCTGCTGGTCTCTGGTGGGGTGGCTGCAGCTACGACGGTGTGTGGGACCATGGGGTGGCTGGGACAGACGTCGTATGTGCTTGAAATGCTGCACGGGGTCATTGTTCAGTGGTGGTGTCACTTTGCTTCTCTGGGGAGAGGAGTTGTGGAGAAAATCAGCCATTACGAGGCTCTTGGTAGAGCCAGCCAGGAGGAGCTGCAGCAGTACTCAGAGTCTCCAGTGGCAGTGTCAACCAAGGAGGGGTGACACCGTCACTGCTACCAGCCTCCTCGGCATCCCATGGAGCAGCACTGGGGAAGCCCCTTCCCATATGTGATCCAAAAAGACCATTTATAGATTTGACCTAGGACGTAATACCTAGAAACTCCCTAAGGGAGGGAAATGGCATCCTCCCTTGCCTTGTCCGATGAGGGCCATAACCCCTCCAAGCATCATGCTCACTTATGTTCTCCACAGCCATTGTGAAGCTGTGATTTGCTCCTGTAGGATGGAAGAGCTTCAAAGGGCAGGGTGGAGAGCACTTTCACCCAGAACAGCCCCGGCCTCGTGGCGAGGGCGTGGGTTTTGATCCCCTCAGGCACAGGAGGGTGTAAAACCCAGATTTCCCACATCTAGGGTAAAAGCTCTGACCAAGGATCTCTTGAACACGGCAGAGGAGAGCAGCAAATGCTGCCATTGCACTTTGCAGAGAAGCAGCTCTCTGTGCTATGGGAATGTTCACCAGCTCTACCCGTTGGGCAAGACGGATGCACCTGCAGGAAGCCTGAGTTCTTGGATCTGACAGTGCTGGGCTGTGAGCTACCCCGATGCCATGACACAACCGGCATTTCTGGACATGCCCACAGCAGAATTTCAGGAGTCTGGGGAATTTTAATGTGAAATGCTGACGCCTGCGGAGCTTAGGCACCTCCAGGGTGTGGCAACAAATGAGCAGGAATTTAGAAGACTGCAGTTTTGGACATAGGTGCTCAGGCCTGTAGGAAATACGTACTTTCCATCTATCAGGCTGGACACCGTTCCTGAAATTTGCCTGCGCCAGCAGTGTAACTAGTCCTTGCTGAGTAGGAACAGTTTTTCTCCAATCCAAGGAGTATTTGGCCTGGCAAAAGAATTAAAACTATCAACAGAGATGATGCCACAATGTTCTGACTCTATAAGATTTATGGGGCCGTAAGAAACCAGTTTGGATGAATCATAAATAATTGCATGTAATATACTAATTTAGTTGCAGAAAGGGAGTGAGTTTAGCTTTATCCATTAATTCAAAAGACTCTCCCTGTGAGCACTTGGTAAGAGTAATTTAGTACATTCAAGCATAAGTCAAGGCAACTAAAAATGGAAAAAAACCTCCTCCTAAATGACTAAAAATGAAACTAAAAAAGAGGAAAAAACAAAACCTGGTGTCACGACCTAACTGCCCTTTTTACACGTAGGAAGGTTCCATAAAACATAGCCATAGCTTTTAATATATTACTAAGGAACAATTATTTATGGTTTTATAAAGATACTGTGTGTCATTTTAACACTGAGAATAAAATATGCAATGTACAGTATGTTGTTTATTGATAAATGTTTAGTGCACAGTGCTGGAGTCAACTGTCTTTGATATTAACTTCACATCTCCCAGATTCAGTCTCGTAAGCGCAGAATATGATCTAATGCATAAACTCCACACAGTCAAGTGGAAAAAAACCCACAACAATCAACCTGTCAATTACTACTGTTTCAAAGGTTGGACGTTTTGCACTGGGGGCTGATTTTGTGACATTGACCTTGGCTTATGCTGGTATCCCTCTGTGGCATCAAAGAAGTTCTTTTGGTTGTAAATAGTAACAGTTTCAGTTCCTAACTGGAAAAGTTCCTGAGGATGAGAAAAACCCCACCTTTTTTATGTCAAAGCTCTACATTTATGCAAGCAGACAGAGAACTCCCCGGACAATGGGGTTGAATAGGAGCGTTGCAGTTGCAACTAGAAGCCGAGAGCTGTGCTGGAAGCAACCTAGCCTGGTTTGCTAGAACTGGCTGTTAAAAGCTGCTCTTAAGAAGCTCTTATTCCCACTGCTGAAGCAACTCTTGCTACCTTTGCCTACTCAGATCTAGGCTGAGAGGTCCCTGCAGCTTGACATTGCTAATGCAGCGGTGTGCTACCACAGAGTGTCCAGTCTTTCACTGAACAGCTACAGATTTTAAGGGAATGCTGTTATGCCAAAGTTTTTTATAAGTTATATAGGCAAGACATATAAGGGATATGAAAGTCAAAGTGCTGGAAAGTAAAGCCCAAATCAGTCAATGACAGAGCCAGGGCTACAACATAAATCTCCTGCTGCCAACTCCAAGACAGAGTTTTTTGGATGAGCCTGTCATTCCACATCTGTTTGTTCGACCAGAAGGATGCATTTAGTATGTGATTTACCCAACAAATATGGTTATACTTCCTCCCTTTCATTTTCCCTTTTCCAGAAACAAACTTGCAATTAGAACTGGCTGGGAACTTTTGACAATGTATTTTTCCACAAAAAATTTCTACCAGGCCCATAGCGTGAGATTTATTTCAAAATGAAAATGAATCCACACTATAATATATATTATTTACCTAGAAAGTAAGGCACCAAGCCTGTAGGCTGTGTGAGGAAGAGCAAGGATTTGAATCGATTTTCTTGAATACTTAATGCAAGCACATTCTATTGAGTGTCTTTCAAAGATGGAAAAAAAGAAAGAAACAGAGAGAGAGAGAAAGAGAAAATGAAAGAAAGAAGGAAAGAAAGAAGGAAAGAAAGAAAAAGAGGGGAAAAAGGGGAAGGAAGGAAGGAAGGAAGGAAGGAAGGAAGGAAGGAAGGAAGGAAGGAAGGAAGGAAGGAAGGAAGGAAAGGATAAATGAATGTCCAAGTTTAGGAGATTATTTGCACAGCACTATGTATTTTTTAACATCTGTACTTTTCCAGTTTAAAAACTACAAGTGAAAACTTTCTCAATTACATGGATTTTGGAAACTACCGTGTAATTTTTCTGAATAATTCTTGGCCTGGAGATTAGTTGCAATTAGTGTGTTGTGACTGTCATGTATTCAAAAAAGACAAGTTTGAGTTGTTTTGATTATGTGAGGTGGGAGAAATAGGTCATACAGTACACTTCCATTCTGACTGGCTGGGGTCTACGCTTAGATCCAGGTTCCTGTTTTGGAACTGGTATACTGCACACTGTTAATGACTACCAGTCTGTACTTCAGCTTCTCTGTTTGAAAATATCTGACAGTAAAATTATTTGCTTGAACAGAAGAGGGTATAAGCAGAGTCTTTTTTTCTAAACTTTTGCCCGATTACTTTTGCAAATTCTTTTTGCAAGGATTTCCCAGACTGTTTGTCATCCAGATAAAGCTCCTTGAACTTCTGGATGGGAACTCAGTGTGAGGAGTCATTAAGGGAGAGAATGCAGATGTAGAAACAGATTTGAAACAATGCAAATTACATGGAAACCAGTTTATCTAGATCCTCTGCCCGCCCAGCTGATATCACACAGAATTCAATATTGTGGTTTTCCACCACTCACCCCCAACTCCGTGTTGTGCTGTACAGACTTTAGGTATGCTGCATGGCTGAGACAGCGTAAAGAAAACTGGAGGCTACTCAAGTCTCTCTTTGGAACCAGACAGATGTCTCTAGGGGTGTTTATGTCACTACAAAAGGGCAGGGATGATCAGACTTCACTCACATTTATTCCAGACCCGGTGTAGTGAACCTGCTTCAGAAGCACCACAGTGCTTGACCAGGAGCCGTCTGGCACCCTAAGATAGGAGGGATGGGTTTGCAACACTCGGCCACTAAGTGCCTTTGATGAACAGGGCGCCGGCTCCAGTGTTATTTATACCATATTTCCCTTTGGATGGTGCTGTCCTCCATCCTCTGTAGCTTGTCTTTCCTCAAAAAAAACATTGGGAAAGACATAATCCCAAAAGACTGAAGATCAAATATACATGATCTCTATGGAAGCTATATGAACACAACTATTTACATAATCTATAATTTAATAAATGATCAGATTTTTACAGTAAGGATGTTTATGCTGGCTAAAAGGAAAATGTTAGGTTTAGGATTTCAGAAGCACTTTTTCCATGTACATGCCGCCTGGTGGGCAGAAGTGTTCCTTCGGAATTTTGGGACAGCAACAAAACTGTATTTAAATAATTTTTAGTTCTGTTAGTTCTGTTTCACTTAATACATGTCAGTCTGGTTAGCCATGTTAATCAAATGTAGACTTAGATGATTTAGTAAACTATTGAGAGTGAGTAAATATTATTTTTATTTATATCATAAAATAATAAAAGTTATATTATTGTTACCAAACAGTCCTTGTATAATATATAGAAAAGTATTTTAATTTCTGCTTATTTATACTGCTGGTGCCCACTACTTTCCCAAATTATGTTTGGTATAAAACATGGGTTATTAAACACAGAATGAATTATGTCACAAAGACACCTATGAGGCAGCCATCTGTAATGACTCAGCGCTGTGTTTGTACCTGAAGAAGTCTTGCATCCCACTTTGCAAGGGCATAGCACAGGCTGTTTCATCAATTTGATCCGTTTTCCAATTTACTTGATTTGCATTTACAAACGAAAAATTGTCTATTCTCAAATTATACCCGATGTTTTGCCTTACAATAATCCAAATTTGTTGGGAGGTTGACTAGTCATTATATTCATATGACTTTTTTCTTGGAATGAACTTTAAAATGTACTCAAAATAGCAACCCATACATGAATTTGAAACTTTGAAGCTGCATACTATGCTTTTATAACATGACAGTGCTATAAAAGACAGTGAGAAACTCTGTACTCCACACCGATCCCAAGTATCACAACGCATCAGAGCTCAGAGATGATCATATTCTCTTCTAAACCTCTAAGAATGAAGAATAATGTGCCTGGGGGAAGATTACTAGAAGGCTGGATGTTCTAACAACTGAATTCTCCAGGAACAGGAAAGATCCTTGGGCTAACTTAAATGATGAAAGAACTCTGTAGATAATGGCAGATTCCTTGGGTTATCCTTGGACTGTACACTGCTAAGAATCCTACTAATAAGCTTCATGGTATCTTCGAGTTGCTGGTCTGCACTTTCCATTGCTGCCATTCCCTAGTCATAAGAGGAGCAAGCAGGCAGCAGTACCAGCAAGACAACTGTGGTAAACAGAAAGATTTCTTTTGCAGAAGATTTAATTTGTTGAAGGCATTATGGTCCACCTTCTAAGGAGAGAAGTAAAAGGTAAATGGTCCCTGTCTCACCAGCCCTCTGCACTAATTGGAAGACTACTAAATTTACAACCAAAGGGGAAAACAATAGAAGACATAGTGGAATGTCAGACTGTTGAGGGCAGCCTTAATCAAGGCACCAAGGAGGATGACAAAAAGAAATGTCTTTAATTATCTGTCTATGCTAGAATCCAGTGTAATAAACAAGAGAAATGAGAACTGCTCATTTATGGCCTTAATTTGACTTGGATGGTATTAATGAAATTTGAAGAGATGTTCATAACTTCAACGTTAATATCATAGATGTAGAAGGTAACACAGAAAGGGGCCGGCTGAGTAAATGGAGAATGTGAGTGCCACTCCATCAACATGAAGTTATTTTTTTCTGGCTCGGCAATAACTTTGAAATAAATTATATTGAATCTTTATAGATTAATGCACTAATGAAGCAAGCACAATGTCTGCTGCTGACAACTAAACCAAATTAGTAAGCAGGATGATCATCTCCCTGAGTATGTATCCGCACTATGCAAGGATAAAAAATAACTCTGATGTATTGTTAGCACTCAGGGATCCTTGGAATTTCATGAAGTTTTAAACGAAAGTTTCCTGTCTCAAAAATTACCAAAGCACATATCAGAAACTCTCTGTTAAGTGTTCGCTCAACAAATGCAATGTACTGGTAATGTGACTAATATGATGTACTTGTATGTATCATTTTAGGCATAGATTAAGCAAGTCTGCCTTTCCTGTCATGATTCAATGCCAACAAATCCAACAGAAAAATCTAACTGAATTCAGTGAGCTTTAATTGTGCTTCATATATTTATACTCTCAATTTCTGACTAATAGATTATTACTCATCATATACAGCTTGCTCTGGCAGTGTGTTCTACTTGCATGAGTAGTTCCGTATGGGTCCTTTATACCAAGGAGCTTTGGGAGTCACTAATAGCTGGACAAGTGACACTAGTTACTGAATTCCTGGCTCTGTTTTCGGCATTGGACTGACTAGTATGTTTATATAATGCAAAAGTCAACCACAGGATGCCTAATTCATACTTACATCACTGCATGTTCCTATTAATTTGTGTAATAATATATAATTTGCTTTACAAAGACTTTTCTCATTCTATTTTATCAGTGGTTCACAGACGAATTTAGACACAAGTTGAACATCAGGACTTGTAATTTTTTTAAGCCTCTGCTTAGAAGCTTTTCCCTATCCATGCTAATCATAAATTGCATTCATCACATTGAAGACTGTTTATTTGCTTCTTCTGTTTATCCGCTTTGCCTGTCTGCAATACCACAGTGGGAATGGCATGTACAATGGCAAGAAAATGACCTGTGGGTTACAGTCAAACAGATGGATGGTTTACACACAGATAAAAAGATAAAAAGACAAAACCAAAATGTTTGCAACACAAATCAGTTTTTTTTTTCCATCTGTCTTTTGATTTTTCATTGTTCAATGTGAGTTAAAGATCCAAACTGTTACCAGAAATACTTTTGCTTCCATTCCTCCATCAAAACCTAACGTGATACTTAGTACCTTTCCTTGCTGTTTCTTGTCCAAGATCTGAACCGAATTTTTATTTCCCCCTGAGAAGGGAAATTGGATTTCAGTGTCCTAGAACCTTACCTTAGCTGAGTCTGTTTGGATTTTTTGAAATGTAAATTTCTTATTCTTCCTGTTGTAGTTGTCATTAATACATGCTATTTCTGTGCAAGTGTTAGCAAAGGGAAATGCACTTAATATGAAGGAACAAATAAAACAGGCGAAAGGCAGGGGCGAACAGGTCTAATAAGTGGCCCAGTTTAAAGACTTCAGTCCTGGCACAGCACTGCGATATCACCTCAGCAAAATACCTTAAATGTAATGGCAATAAATTTAAGCTTCAGTGGAACTGGCATGTATTTGTCTTTCAGATTTTTTTCAATCAAGTCACCAGTTTAGGGGACTAAGAGTGAACTGTAAACAACACTTATGTAGCCAAAGTGTAATTCAGGTCCAGGAGAGTGATTCAAACAAGCTGGCCCTAATCTATCTGTGCCAATATGAAGTTCAGCTGTGGTGTTCCTTATCACAGGGTGTTTCAGATGCTGAAAGTTTACATGATTTCAAAGGCAACTAGACAAATTCATGTAAGAAAAATCCACTGAGAATTGTTGTATGTAAGACATCTGATTCAAAAAGTCAGTGAGGCACAAATGGTTGAATGCTGGATGAATATTCTTGAGTAGCATCACTTACACCCTTCCCTAGGCATCTTCTGGCTTTTTTGAGAATAGGACTCTGAGCTGGATGGACCTGTGGTGTGAACCACTCAGATCACTCTCATATTCCTATGCATCAAAATATTTGAGATAGCACATGCACATATCATTTCTAATGGGAGCTCCCCAGCACATGTAGCTTGCTGAAATTGTACATGTCCAGAAGTGTGGCTGCTCACTTGAGATGGTTAAGTGACTATTTTCTATTTAGCTCCATTTGAGAATTATTAACAAAGTATTCTTAATTCTTTGTTTGCTCAGAGAGCATGTAACACTTCCGGATGGGTTTGAGTTCACTACATGTAGGCACCTTCCCAGAAGAAACTAGTTCACGCCTACTTCTTGTACAACAGCCTGAAGATCAGTGTACATCCAGGGACTGCGACACCTGGATTTTTGTCAAGTTCCACCAGGTTGGACATCATAGATTCCACTCCTCCGCAAAAAGCATGCTAATTTAGAGAAGGAGGTCTCTGTTGTGTAGGGTATTCAGAAGCAGAGGCCTTTTTTTCCTTAGAGTTGAAAGCTGTGATCCCAGGAGCACAGACTCAGGCAGACAGGGAGACCCATCAGGTGCGTGGTTCTCTAGCAAGACAGTTAAAGTACCTAGGCAAAATTGAAGGGTGCAAATTTGTCCCCAGCCCACTGGGAACATGCACTTCATTGATAAACAAGAGAGTAAATATAACAAGAATTCTCAACAGCAAACTCTTGTATCCCGAAGGCCTTGGGGAGATATGAAGAGTCTCTTAATGTCTTCTACATTTAGCTCAAGGAAAAGCACAAATGGAAACTAAATACTTCTTTGCTGAATACCTTTTATATGAAGATAATAATTTCTTCTTTAGAGGAAATATATTTTGAAAAACTTCTCAAGTTGCTGCTTCAAGGAAGTTATGGATGGTCTTTGTTTCACCAAGGCTGGTATCATTTCAGTGGAAGCAACTGGAGAGAAGGGGAGAGGAGGCAGAGGGAGGACAGCTAACAATGACATGGCAATCTACATTTCCCTGGGGAAGACAAGTAAGAGTTAACCACAGCTGATGGAAGATTTAACTCTGAATGTCTGCTTAAACCTAGCGTTAGTTCTAGCTACTACAGCTTGATTTGCAAGCAAACAATTTGTTGCCAAATTAGAAGTTTGTATCAAATGGCCTTAATGTAATCACAGTTCAGTTCTTGCTAGAGGTATTTTAAGATATTCATGCTTGTAATAATTACTAAGTTTATGTTTTATGGCTAATCACAGCTGCTTTGAAATGTAAGTAGCAACTTTTGTATATTTTGTTTCTGCTACGAACAGGTATTTTGACCACATATTTCACAAAGCTTTGCTACGCTCATTAACTGTGGAGGTGCTAAGGCAAAATGCTACAAACTCAGACAGGTCTAAGCCTTCTCTTGCCCAAATTTCAAGCAGCTAAAAAAGCCTTTTAAACAAAAGGCCTGTCTCAACATCATTCCATTCCTGTTAGTTAGCCCTAAGAAGAGATTCAGTATTGTTTCTAATAGATGTTAGTTTACACTCTTTTGTTAATCTCTTTAAGTCCTTACCTTCATATATGTGTACAATGATCCACGTGTATATGGTTGAGGACAAATACATGTACATGGAATTTAGTCTATATAAATTACACCTATTTTTCTTATACACCAAAAATTATTTCTTTACACACTCTTCTTATTTTCTAGGCCATGCATACATCTGTCTTTTCTGTTTCTTTCATAAGTTGTTATATATGTGCATGTATGCATGTACACAGATGAAATCCTAGTTATCATCCTATTTATTATTGTCAATACATATGCAGAGAAAAAGGAAGACAGAAAGAAAGACAGAAAGAAAGAAATACAGAAAGAAAGACATTAAGAAAGAAAGAAAGACATTAAGAAAGAAAGAAAGAAAGAAAGAAAGAAAGAAAGAAAGAAAGAAAGAAAGAAAGAAAGAAAGAAAGAAAGAAAGAAAGAAAGAAAGAAAGAAA
>Ga0181612_182830_pt1 | contig 11302 bp, 10 predicted proteins | sample HoacroProtozoa21_FD_119630 | JGI IMG/M metagenome (GOLD analysis project Ga0181612, IMG submission 119630) | Hoatzin crop microbial communities from Cojedes, Venezuel. Combined Assembly of Gp0051906, Gp0051904, Gp0051908
ATTAGAAATTAAACCAGAAATATTTTTTTAACAGAGAAACATCAAAGTAAGTAGGATAGACAAAAGAAATTTTAAAAGTTTTATACACAGTTCTACCACACCTATGTCCTTACAAATTGATCTGTATTTCTAGGCCTGGTTTTTGTTACTTTATAAATGCCACCAAACTCTGCCCAGCCTCTTCTGTTTCCTGGGGGTCTTTCTGTCCCTTCTGGGGCTGGACTGGTTGCTTCCCATCTCCTGCTGCAGCCCCTGCCTGTGCTGCAGGCCTTCAGCCCTGGGCTGTGCTGCTTCTCTGCTGCTGCTGCCATACCCTGCGTGGTCACAGCTTTCCCTCCTGGAGCATGCCCAGATCTTCCCCAGGGAAGGCATCATCTCTCCTCTCTTCAAGTCCTGTCTCCTTACAAGACCATAAAACATAACTGAAAATGACAAGACAGATGCTTACCAATCAATGTACTGTGTGGTCTTCACCAGCTTTTTGCTGATATCTCCCACCAGAAGCGTCATTGCTTGCAGTATCTGGCCTACTTTAACGTGAATGAGCCAGCTTGTGGCAATGGCCATGATGGTCCTAAGAAAAATAAGTGTGATCCTATGTAGAAAAATTTAATGCAGTACCCTTAGGAGGATGTAAAGCTGCACTAAACTGGAACTTCTTATTCCCAATGGCAAGTTTTGAACGCCGTGGTTTTAGGGAGTAAAATCACCTTGTTAGTAAGAGCTTGATGTATCCAGGTCAAGAAAGTCTTCTAGAAGCTGAAGCACCCTTAGAAAGGGTAGGATTTTACATGCAAACTTGTTTTTTATGGAGTTTCCCAGAGACTGTGGCCATAGCGTTCTGCTAGTACAGCTGTTAGACACACAATGGCAAGGAGTGCCACATATGTGAAATACCATCATCATTTATCGACAAAATGCCTTACAGGCTCAATGGACTAAGTATAACTTCGGTTAAAACAAAACAAAAAAAACAGAGTAAATATTAATGAACAAAAATTCATAGTCTAGAGCAGTAGTTTGTCCCTGTTTAGGCTTGGCAAATGGCATGAGCTTTAGGTACATAGCAAGACTCAGGCAATTGCAGAGGTCTACGGAGAAATGTAGTAGTTCATAGACTGTTTCTGTACAGACTGCTATCAGTACATTATTTGGCAGAACCACTGAAATTCAGTGAATCATCAAAGATAAAAACCTTAAAGTTAAAATACATCAGAAGTACCAGATTGAAGCATTTGCCTTCGAACATTTTACTTGCTAAGCTTTTTTCTTTCAGGGAACTCTGCAGTTCCTAAAAACATCTCTCTCCTTTTCATGGCTGCATACAGCTTTTAGGACAAACTAGTTCTTAAAAAAAAAAAAAGTCTTTTTGGCATTTATCTCAATATTTCACTGAAGAGATAAATTTTGTTAAAGGCTCCAAAGCAAAGACAATTTGCAAATTAATTTCTTTACTAGTCTGAAAACAAAGGATCAAAGGAACATGCCATGTCCTGTGGTACTCTGTTTCTGTAAGAGAATCTAGGGCAGGGGACATATATAAGGATGAGCTTCATTGCTGAAGTTTTCTCTGATGACTTCTATGCTTGTGATAATTTGCTAGTAATACTGCTTAAAGCAAGGCTGTGGTTGTCCTGCATCTTAGTTCAGGTGGTCTTGCTTCCTGCTTCTGCAAGGAAACTTGAAGTGAAAATCAAAGAAACATCTTTCTTCCCTTGTTTACTCCATGCACTAAGAGGCCAGAGATGGTCTTTCAGTTACAGGTGCTCAGAAATAAACTTAACACAGGAGAAGGAAAAATAAAATACCTTGATGCATTTCTTCAAAACAGTGGAAGCTGTCCCTTGCCAGCGGAAGCCTCTAACTGAGGAATGTTCTCAAGCAAGTATCCAAGTTTATGCATGAGTTGTCATCTCAGTATGCATGAAACAATTCAAATGCATAAAATTAGACCTGTACTTGGCAAGCAATGACTTCAACTCTTAGTAATGAACCACTGTCCTTCCATGAATCTGGAGGCAGTAGGGATATATGACTCAAGAGCTAACTCCTAGAAAGTTTCTTGCATTTCTAGAATTATCAGTATTGGCATAATTCAGTGCTGCAGCTTCTATACAAGACAGTGAGTATGTTAGGGAGAAAACTTGGGAGATTAATATAAATAAAGTATTCCAATTAATATAGTAGGCGGTTCTCAGCTCTTATACTAAGCTAATTCCCATTAGGTCAGGATTGGCCATTGTAGGGTCTCACCTGCCTAAAACTGGTGATGATGTTCACACCAAGGATCCACTATTCTGTCTCCAGGAGTGATCATAAATGGACACCTAAAGAAGAGGAAGAGCAGGCAAACTTATGTGATACTTTCCCCTAACATTCTCTCAGCCTCCAACTTCATACAGGTCTGGGGATTTCCTAAGTATCTTCTTGCTTGTCCATTTAGCAACCCTAAATCATCTCTCTTCCAAGTAGTCATCCACTCTTTCCCTGAATCAATGTTCACTCTTGCACCCACAATATTCTTTAAGAAAGAATTACACAGGTCTGCTATCTGTTGTGTTAAAACCCAGCTCTTCTGATTTAGCTCCTTCTGGCTTCATTCGATTCCCTTTAGTTCTTGGAATGAAAAAGATGGTAAAAATTTTGATTACCATCCATCACTTGTTTTGTAGGTTTGTACCAAATTCTTCCAAATCAGCTTTACTTCCCCCAGTCCCCCCCACTTTAATTCCTGTGTCCTAGCTAGTTTTTTGTCCAGGTCAGAAATGTCCCATTTCTCCCACAGCTGTTTGACCTTCTTAAAAGCCTCTGATGGAGGACTTTTGGGAAAGTCTTTTGGAAATACAAAAAGATTATACCAACTAGATCCTTCCTTTCTGCAAGGATCTGTAAGGTAGGGATACCGTTTGCAGTTCCTCACAAGTCTGGCATTTTCCCATGCTCTGTGGATGCATCCTTTACCATAGATTTTGTTAATTTTCCCAGTGTTACCATCATGATTACAGGCCTGCTATTCCCCAGGTCTCCTGGGACCTTTGCTTAAGGACTAACATGATACCCATTCTTTAGACTGGAGGATGTTTTAAGTGGTTAATAGGCTTACATACTGGAATTAGTAACTTGACTCTTGAGTTCTCTTAGACCTCCCGGGTGACTGCCATATGGTTTTTGCAAGAGGTTACCACTCCTCTGGAGCTGAGGTTGGCCAGTGTGTTCTGCCCTGACTGCCTCTCTGATTCCTCTCAGCACAGAGCAGTCTCTGCCACCAGCCTCACAGCACAGTCAGTAACAGAGATGCTTCCTAAGGGGTATTCGTATTGCTAGAGGGTCCATAGACGTGGCCCAGTGTGATCATTTCCTCCTCTGCCTTTTCTGATGATGTTTCTGGAGCTAATCATTCTCTGCAAGCCTCTTCCCATCCTCTTCCTGGGAAGAAGTATTTAAAAATAACAGAAGAAAAGCTGAATGCAGGACCTTACTCTGCATCAGGCCGGACACTGCCCCATGCTGTGTCACAATCCGTCCCCTCTGAAGGTGGCATCTTGCTTCAGAATTAGGCTGAGCTGAGAATCCAAGTACTGTTGGGACTATTGGATCTGTTGTTTCCGGCTTTTTGTGGAATGGGGTGGATTTAGAGTTTTGTATCTGAGAAATGTTTGATTGGTTTTTAATGAATCTGGCACTCTAATCTCATCATGGGATCTGAAGAACTAAGCAGCAGCAAATAGTGTTTACTCCTCTGCCTTGTCCTGCTGCCAGAAATGTGCAGTACTGCCCTCTGACAGAGCAACTGAAGACAAAGAAGAAGAAAAAGGATGAAACAGAAGCTATTTACAGATGCAAGGCTTAACTTTGGTGCTGTCACCTACATACATGGTAGAAATGTCACTTTCTCCTACACATGTTGGAGAATGTGCCCTACAACAGCTGTGGTCTGTCAAGGATGAAAGCCAGAATTTGTAGTAGGATGTGAAAGTGTGAATATTGGCCACGATCAGCCTTGGGAACTTTTTCCTGCTGGAGCTGGCATGCTTTCTGCCCAGAAGCTGGATGACTTTCTGCTGCTCAGTCAGCTGACGCTAGCTTTAGATTTGGCCAAGTGTCTTATCTGAAAGGTACATTTGGGCTGGGTTTCTGTTTCCCTAAAAACTTTGTACGCCTGTATAGTGGCTCACTCACCTTGATTGCTATTCATCTTTTTTCTTTAGGCATGAGTGTACCTCTTGTTCTGCCAGAACGGCAGGGTTGCATAACAATCATGCAGAGGATAAAGATTTTAATTTCTTGAAGTGTTCTTTTTCCCCAGAGAATCTTTTTTTAGTCATTTTCTTCCTCATTCAAAATTCAATCCTCTTCCCACTGTTCAGTGTCACTGCTAGCATTGGTTAAAATCACTCCTATAAGGAGTTTGAATTGAGATATATTAGGGTGACCAGTGGCTTAATGCCTTAACTATAACTATTCCTTGAATCAGCTCCTGGGTAATAAGCAAGGTAAGAATAGCTCCTCATCTTGTGTGTTGCACTAGCTGAGATTCCTATGGGCAATCATTATTACGTGCTACTTCATACACTGTTTGGCCAGATAATGCCTTGCAATTAGGCCTTAAGAGCAAGCAATGGAAAGCTCTCCTTAAAAGCTGATTATATTAGAGCCCAGCAGTGCACCCGTACCACCATTCTCAGAGATTTGTTTCCTTTTTGATGTCTCACTGTTGCTGCTCTGATCCAGAGGCAAGCTATTTATCCAGACAGCTGCAGGCCAAATCTTCAGCAGTGCTGCTCCTGCACAGCTGCACTGAAGTCAAGGGAAATACGGCCTGGCTCCTTCTCACTTCTATCCCTTCGTATTCTATAATGTTAGTTGTATCCTATTGGTACTTTACCATTTCTTTGATTGAGACATTCATCTTCAACTGTTATAATTAACAAGTCAGCATTAATGCAATGGATCCGTTGTTGGAACAAGGTCTGCTTCATGGTTTTTGTACAGATGATGAAATGTTTATAGGGGCTGTGGGAGATAGCACAAAAGTAGAAAACCTTCAGAGTTTGGTGAATGTCCATACAGCTTGGGAATAAATCTTCACTGACCCTTACGGTTACACTGCTGTGCGTGGAAGGGATGGATGGCTTAAATTGGTCCTGACAGTAGCCCCATATTCTGAGTAGATAGAAACTGCTTTGCTCATGCAGAGTAGTAAAAAAGCATAACTGGCCCCTGAGGACAACACTGCAAGCCCAGGTTTAACAGATTATGCTGGGGTGAGGAATCTGTAAGGAAATTGTCAGCCTTCCTGCATTCTGTAAGAGGACATCCATGTATGGCCAGGAGCCTTCTTTCCACTTCCAAAAGCTGCTGTGGTTTGGGAGGGTGCAAAGCAATTTTCTTTCGTTTTGTATTTAGACAAGCAACAGTAATCTCCCTGAGGCTGGCAACGCAGCACTTTCCCTCCAAGGGCACACCACACATTATTTTGCAAACAGAGGCAAGGTCACTTTACCCACATGCCAGGCCAATCAGGAGTGATACAAGTAAGACTGGTTAGCACTGGTCATGAACTAATAAGTCCTGATGAGATTTCTGCTCAGTTTGGAGCACATGCATAACAGGCTTGTAAAATTCCAAGTAGATTTAAGAGGCACAGTACAAAACCTCACCTGTGAGCTCTTTAGTCTCTAGGCATCTTGAACTTCACCTGGGCTAGCAACAATTAGCTAAGCTGTGGTCTTCATCACTTGGCTTGTCAGCCTTTAACAGTTCGTGCCTCTCCTTTGCAGTCAATCTTAAAAGCAACAAAGAAAGGTGATTGTGAAAGGTAAGATAATTTTGCAGCCTTCCACAGGCAGTTTGGGTTTGGATTGTTGTGCCTAAACTTTTGTCAGCTTAGTCCAAAACGTGCTTGTTTTTTAATCTCAGACAGATGTAATAAATTGAATGTGTCATTTGTTGATAAATTATATTATGTTAAACCATGTCATGTGAGTCAAAAGGATAAGGAAAATTGTAGCAGAGGTAAGAAAAATGAAATATGTTAAAGTAAGGCTTTTCTTTCTGCTTTGAGTTTACAGTGTTCAATAGATTCAAATTTTTTTTGGATATCTAATGCTTTTCTCCTCTAACTCATCAGTGAACCATAGCCCAGCATCATCACAAGGGTGGCAGCAGCCAGAAGGGCCTTGATGAGTGGAAGACATGTAACCTGTCAGGGTGTGCAGGTGGGCAGGCTAACACAAATCTGTTAGCACGTTTTATTCCTACGCAGGTCAGGATCTTCTCGTAGGCTGGCCAGGTTTCAATTTGGGTAGCTGTGCATCTGCTAGGACTTTAACTGTGGCTTGTAAAGTTTATTTGAATCCTTCGGACAGCAAGTAAGTCCTGTGTAAATGTCAGATGTGATGGAGTTTTAGAGACAAGGGGAAGCTGAGGTGTTGACTTGGATGTGAGGGAGAACCTTAGTGCATGTCTGTCCTTCCCAGGGCTTCCCCTGACGCGTGCCAACAAGTTCCCAAGAGCACAGGCAGCAGTGCCTCTTCTCCTTTTCCTGGCCACAGCTGGCTGCACAGAGAAGCACAGCACAGATGCCAAAAGCAGCTGCGGGTGGGCTGGGGGGAGGTCAGGAGCCCTACATCTGGGCTTGCAGTGTGGGGCCCCGAAGCACAGCTTCCTGGCTCGGGCACATAGCTGTTAGGACACGCATGTATTGCACAGACCTACACCTTCGTAGAAGCTGCTTCTGCAGGTCTCTGCTCTGCACCCTGGTGGATCCACCCACCAGCAGGCTGTGGATGTGCCATTAGTTTCCCTGGTGTTTAACCAGCAACATCTGTAAAATGATGCTAGAGGTCTTTCTGTGCTGTAGAATTGGGGACAAAAATGGGTATTAGATTTGCAAGGTGCTTTGGTAACATGGTAATGAGGACTATAAAGTACCTGAGAGAGATGGAGAAGCTTCTTTTTCATCATCTGCAGAATCTCTTTAGTCTACCTGACTTTTCTTTCTTTGCCTTAAGAGCAATGGCAGGACCTTATTCTTTGCCTTTTGCAGAGAGCTGCGACTGCCCTGCTCCCTGTGCGCTGAGAGCACTTGCAGGCGGATCAAGAATCGGAGGCTCCTCTTTGTCACCTTCCATGTAGTAACCTGCTTCCTAGCAGAAAAAGTGTTAAAGGAAACTGTTTCAGGGAAGAATATAATGCCGGACAGTCCTAGAGCACCAATTCAAGATTGCTGAAGCATCTGGAAGCTGTTCCTTTTTTATTTTGCCAGGATTCCAGTTGCATAAAGACTTAGAGATGCCTAGCTTTCCTTTCAATGCTCATTTGCTTACATTTAAGTCCATGTGTCATTTTTCATTATTTTATACACTAAGGGGCAAATTCTGAATTTTTTAGTCATGTTTGACAGAATCTCGTTCCATAATAATCTTATTAGCTTAAGTAGATCTGTTTGTGGAAAATGCTAATGCTGAGCCGCAGCTGAGGAGTTGCAGTGGGAAGAGCAGGGAAGAGCATAAGAAGAAAATGGCTGCCAGAGATCGGATCAATAGTTGGGTTTTAATGTAGCTCCACATCAGTCACTGAATGCAGTAAAATAATTTTTTAAATTTTCTGTAAAAGCTGCAGCAAGAGTAGGAAAAACCTTGGATGCCCTTCTAGGGACGCTTTAGAACAAAGGTACAATATTCGTTCTCACTGTGGAGTGTTAAGAAAAGACTCGGTGGCTCTTTGGTTCCTAATTATCACCTCAGGCAGCTTATTTAGCCTACCTGTCATGAAAGTAAGAACTACACAACACACTGTAACTCTTGCAAAGTAATTGAGCCACTTTTTTGGCCTTACGCTATCAATATTAATAACCTACCCTAATTGCACAACGCTTTCATATTTTTTTTTCTCCTTTTTCTTCAATCTGCTACAGGGATTAGTTAGTCATTTGCATCTTCTTTAGAGGCCTTAACAAATGTTAATTTGTCATTCTTACCTCTCGTCTTTTTTTTTTTTAAGTGTCAGAATGAAATTAATTTCCCGGAAGGATATTTAATGTCTTTCATGCATCAGTCAGGGCTGAATTCTTCTTTTTCTCATTCAGATATGGTTTCTCTTAAGCTATATGAAGTCAAGAAAAGAGGAGATACATTTTTATGCATTGCAGAGTACCCTGAAAATAAAGACAGAAGAAGTTCAAAGTTAAGTGACCTATGGTATGCTGTAAAAATATTTCCATTTCAGACCTCTTTAATGTATTTCAATGCCTGAAATGCTCTTCCAGTCTGAATGAATTTCATCAAACTTGGTTGCTCTGGCCAAACAACAAGTTGTTAGCCCTGTCTATGGGCAGGTTGTAAGTACTAGAGGAGTAAAGTAAGCTTTCTCTTTAGACGTATCTCCATACTTCAATCCTTTAAATTCCTCAGGTATGCTCTTCCAGGCTGTTTGCTTTCTTTAACAGGAGATGCTAATTACGTGACTTGTGGAGGCATCATTGGGGTAAAGTTTCTTTAATTCTTTTTATTTCATAACAAATTGTACTTGAAAGTATTAATGGCCTCTAGAATTTCAATGAGAAAGAAGTTTAGGTTTGCTGCTAAACTGCATAGCATCCTGGATGGCAGGCTCATGAACTTGGAAATGGTGGGCAGGAAAAAGCATTGCCAGCCTATTTTTTCATGCTGATGAACATTTCTTCTTTATTTATGGATTAAAGACTAATAGCTGAGTAGTATATTGTAACCATGCTCAAAAGCAAATGACAGTGTAGGTTTGAGGAAAAGTGTGAATAATCAGTCTCTATTTTAAACTTTCTAGTGAAACTTTTTTTTTTTCTGAGCCATAAGTAGAATCACAAAACAATTCAGGTGGAAAAGGTATCTCAGAAGGTCTCTGGTCCCACCTCCTGCTCAAAGTAAGGTCAGCTGTGAGGTCAGACTGTGTTGCTCAGGAGCTTATTCAGTCTGGTCTTTTAAACCCTCATGGAAGGAAACAGCACAACCTCTCTAGCAAACTGTGCCACTGCTCGACTCTCCTCAAGGTGAAAGATTATCTCCCCATATTCAGTTTGAATGTTTCTTATTTCAACTCATGCCTGATGCTTCTTCTTCTCCCACCCTGCACCTCTGCAATGAGCCTGGGTCCACCTCTTATTCGCTTCCTTGTAGGTGCTGGGGGCTGCTGAAGGAGCCCTGGTCTCCCAGCTTCAGCACACAGGGCAAGAACTCCTGCCCTGTCCATTTTGGTGGCCTTCCCTGAACTCCCTCCAGTTAAATGTTGTCTTTCTTCTACTGAGGGCCCCAGACTGTATGCGGTACTGTCGATGTGGTCTAACAAATGCTGAGTAAAGGGGAATAATCACTTCTTTCAATCTACTGGCAGAGCTTCTCCCTGGCCAGGCAGTGCCCAGCCTGTATCGCTGCAGGGGGTTTGTCGTCCCCAGGTTTGGGGCTTTGCATTTGTCGCTGCTGGATTTTACGGGGTTCTACAAGTGCTGACGTGAACAGTGGATGGTTGCTGTTGTCCACAGACAGGTCTGCTTGACACTACAGTTAGTCAAGGTTTCTGTTGCCTCATATCTCTGGCCTTCAGATATGCTTTGCTGGCTGGGAGAGGAGTCAGGGAAGAATATATGGTGCAAAACGCAATTCTAGGCAGGCTTCAGTGCCTCTTGTGTATTATTTTGGTCTAGTCAAACCCACTCACGGACAATGCAAAGAAAAAGTACTTCTATAACTGTGCTGCTACAGACATGATAGAAACCTGGCAGATGGGCTGCATCTTTTATTATCGACTGAGGAGGAACAGACCCAAACCTGAGGAGCAGTACTAGATGGGGTGGCAAAGACTATTCTCTGACTTCAGTGTTGTCTCTTGCATATGTCTCCCATGGTCCAAAAATACATGAGATGCTTCTATCCTCAGATTGCCTATGAAAAATCATACAGATAAAGGGCTGGGTGGGAGCCTGTCAGCCATCAAAGCCATAAAAGTACTGGGGGAGAGTGACATGAAGTCATAATTCCCCTGCTCCCCCAGATCATAACACAAGCACGTGCTCACTGATGAGAAATATCAGCAAAATCCTTAGCAGTGTCTGAGGCCCTTCCACGCTGGGCAATATCCTTCCCCAGCCAAAAAGGTAGGCAGGGCCATTTACATCACATGCTAATTAGGTTTTAAGCGGGGGGGGGAGGGAGGGGTGTTGATGGATAGCAGGAGGAAAGCAGGAGACACAGTGCGGTTGGTTCTTGCTGTATTAAACATAGTGCTGTGCGGCGTGCTGCTCTGCGGTCTGCAGAGGTGCCCTTTAATAAGGCAACTAATCACAGCCAAGGTTTGAAGTCAAAAGCCAGACAGTCACAGGAAATCTGCGTGAGCATAATTCCATACAATTTCCAATCTTTCCCTTCTACCAGTGTGTTTTCTCGAGTGAATGCACTCCCTCTGGTGGCTAATTTACTGTCTCCATTTCACCCTTTCTTTAGCGTTAAGGTTGCATGCGAGCAGCTGGCTAAAAGAACTGAGAGAGCAATAAGCTACTGCTTTTATTTGGCTAGTTTAATGTTTTATGTTCTCAACACCGAGGACACAGATGAAGTCTGGCCATTCAAATGTATTTGAAAATAACTCCTGTCCACAGAAAAAACTGAAGCTAAAAAAAAAAAAATCTGTTCAGAAGAGTATTTCTGGAAAGAAGCTTAAAACATTACATTTTTATCAGATAAATGGTCTATTGGCCACCACGATCTGCTGTTTTAAAGCCCAAGTTGGTCATTCAAAAATGCAAATGTGTCAAACTCCCTCATTGATTTCTTTTGAAGCATCTGTTATGTCTCACAATGCAAGCTTTAATGAACATAAAACACCCTTTGTGATCGTAGCATGATAGTCAAGACCATAAATGTTATTATTGCCTGGAAACCCATAGGAAGACCCTATGTGCTGGAAATAGCCAACCGAGTGAGATTAGTGAGGGCAAGAGGGACAGAGCTGGGGTGGTTCATTCTATTTCCCACTGTCTCCTCACCAATCCAGGTGACAAAGTGGCCCAGAACAGGCACCACTGCTCAATCACAGCATGGGATCTGCAAAACTGGCTCAGTGCTTGCAGAATTAGACTGATGCTAACTTTAGAGGCCAGTCCTATCAGCCAGACTCCTTTATTACTCTTTTAAAAAAGATCCCTTGGTGACCACATCACCTTGAATTAACTGTCTGTCCCAGAAGCCATCTAGTTACATTATCTATAATATCATCATTGAGTTTCTGTCATAATTCACTTAATTGTGTGTCTGTTGCTGCAGTGCTTCAA
>Ga0181612_106588_pt1 | contig 11301 bp, 10 predicted proteins | sample HoacroProtozoa21_FD_119630 | JGI IMG/M metagenome (GOLD analysis project Ga0181612, IMG submission 119630) | Hoatzin crop microbial communities from Cojedes, Venezuel. Combined Assembly of Gp0051906, Gp0051904, Gp0051908
CAACATCCACAGCCTTTCCCTCATCCACTAGGCGGGTCACCTGGTCATAGAAGGAGATCAGGTTGGTAAAGCAGGCCTGAGCCAGCTGTTGGTCATTCAGAGCTTGCCCCAGTTGAGAGTCTTGTCTCAGTGGTGTGGTCCTGGCATGGAAATGTTACCCTGCAGTTGGTGGCTTGGTATCCTGATGACTGGAAGCTTGCCGGGAGAAGCCAAAGATGCTGGTAATCCAAGGCTTGTCAGATTGTCCAGACGATCAGCTCTCCTTGCGAGGACTGACAAATGTTTGGAAAAGTTGCTGACTGGCTCTGCAGAAGTTGCAGATTTGTTTCTGTCTGCATGCACTGTGTAATCTTAGAGGGTACCTAAGGAAATTCAGTATTTGGTGGATTTGTGTGCAGAATATCCCTCATCTCCATTTGTAAAACCCAGACTGAAGCTGAACCCTGGGCGTACTAGTAATGCATCTTTTTGCAATTTCACCTGATGAAGTACTTTACAAAGGTCAGTAATACCAGCAGCGTCATTCTGCTAAGACCTAGAAACAGGAGCTCATCTGAGATCCTCAGCTAGGTGGTGGCAAAGCCCAGCAGATCTGCCTGTGTGACTCCCAAGCTTACTGCTGGGCAAAAATGGCTTTGTTGAGAGAGCTGATTTTGCTGAGATTAGGATTTGTGTGTGGTGGTACAGGGCTGTATGTCTGTCCTGTACCAGCAATGTCAGAGCAGAATAACCATAAAAACGATGGTAATGCAGCTTCCCCTGGGATCTGAGTGGGAAGATAATGCGTGTCAGCTGCAGTGGACACAGAAGGTCTGTTATGTGGGTGCTGGAAAACATGTGTGTGTGTGTGGTGGTCCTTGTGTCAAGCCTAAAAGGAAACCTTATATTTAATGCTTGTATGCAGTCAAGTCAGCAGGCGTGGGCTGCGACCCACAACGATGCTGCTCCAGGCAGCCTTTGTAGCAGCTGGGACCAGGGGAAGTGAGTGCTTTCCTGAGCAGAGTAGGTCTACTTTGCTGCCTTCAAGCTTTTGGGAGCATGAATGAGCTGGGGGCTGTTGCCAAATTAGGACAGTCTGAGTGGCTGGCAGAGAAATCAGGGAGTGGAGGAGAGGGGCCACCCCTATACCAGAGGGTTTCTACTGGCGAAATGCCTCCTTATGTACAGTTATTTTCAGTATGATTTGTGTTCCCTGACGCTGGGCCAACTGAAGCAGGAGGGAGTTTCTTCCATCTCGCAGGGTGGTCATGCAGACACAAGGTGTCTTTACACTGAGATTCGCAGGGTCAGAGGGTGACATTGGAGGAACTTGTGGTTTGCTTTAGAGGAACAGGCTCTGCCAGAGGTGTGTGGAGACTCTTCACCAGATACCTTCCCAGACTTCTTAAAACACTGCAGAGTGACCTGTCATTTCACTACTCATTGGTGTCCTCCAAATCTATTTAGTAATTGCTACCTTAGCATCTATATTTCTCCACTATCCGCTGCCTCTTTTCTTGTCTGAAATTTACTGCCTTTCCCTTTTTGGTGGAGTTTTCTTGCTTTTCTTTCCCCCCTCTTTTCTCTCTCTGCTCACTTAATATCTGGCTATGATGCTAAAAGACATGCTGGACACTTGCTGGGAAAGCACGCAGTCTTGCACAGGTGCTTTGAGTGTGCTGGGAAGAGGAGGGACCGTTGCGGGGAGGGTCTGTTGAATCTTCTGCGCCCTTGTGCCTCCTGGTAACCGAAGGAAATGAAAACATTCCTGCTTGTAAAAATAAATATTCTTGGAATTAAATACATAAAATAACCAACAGGGAAAAGCAATAAAGCATGTCACCCTAAGAAAAGAGGGAGGGGAGGAATTCGAAACAGCTACATGGAAATGAAAACTGAAGGAAGCAGCACAGTGTTAATCAGCATGAGTTCAGAGCCTTCTGACTGGGTTAGATGTCTCTGCTGAGAGAGCAAATGAGTTACTTCTTTTGTAGAGATTACATTTTTGCAGTCACAGAAGTGATTTATGGACACATCCCACATAAAACTTGAATATAAGTCATATGTATTGCAGAATATTTCTTCAGCAGGCTGATAAGTCACTGGGTGCCATTATAGTTAGGCTGAAAAGTTTACAAGTTGGTTTGTTTCATTTTTTTTGTTCCTTCAGTGTGATGAACAGGGAGTTTGTTGTAAGAAACCTGGCTAGCTTGGTATCTCATACTGCTTTCATTAGTCAATAATAATAATAATAGTGTTGTCATACATCTGAGTTCCTCAGAACATGATCTCTTTTTCTGCTTGGAAATTTTGTGCAAGTGGAAACGGAGGAATTTAAACATTTCTCCCAGGTTTCTGACTATAATTCAGAGATTCTTATTCCGTTATATTGATTAATGACCGAGCCTGAAGAAAGAGCAGGCCAAATCCAGGCTTCTTTCTGTACTGTTTCCTTGGTATGCTTTAATCGAGGTCTTTATTTTTTGTGTGTGCTCTGCAGAAGATCTGAGTTGCAGAATTTCAGGGAGCCTGAAGTACAGGCAGTAACACTGGGAAAGTGCAGTAGGGCTTGAATGCACTGAGAAATTGTGTGATGGGTGACAGTGTTGGGCTTCCAAGTGAATAATGATGAGCTGTGCAATGTTAACCAGAATGACGCTTGTGTTGAATGCTAGGTACTACTTAACATAAGTTTATTTGATGTGGCCGAATACAGCAGGGTTGCACAGGGTGGGTAAATTCACATATTTTCAGGAGTCAGAATTTAAGGTGAAACATCATACTAACGTGTTAAAAATTAGTCTGTCTGAAGAACGGAGAATGGCAAGGCCAGCCAAGGACCATGCCACACCAGCTGGATCTCGGGCAAGGAAAGTCAGTAAGACTGCCAGGTAAAGAAGTTGTGGACTGTCCATAACTTGGACATGTCTCTAATTTATCCTTTATGGTTATATTCTCTGGGATTGACAGGCCTGTGTTTGGAGTGCTGAGTGGAGAGTTCACAGCCAGGTGGCAAAGGCAATGAAAAGGGTTTGTTTCAAGGGATGGTCGTCCTTGATGCTCTTCCAGTGCAGATCTGAATGTCAAATCCCTCCAGGTCTGTATGCAGCATCACTTTGTTTTCCTTGTGTCTTTTCCAGAACTGGTCAGGAATGAAGTGCCAATTCAAACTGCTGCGCATGGCTGTTGCCTTGATCTGTAGTAAGTATCATGCAATACTTGGCGCACATGCAATCTTGTTTTGTTTGTCCTTGTCATAAGAGCTCGTGCTGATTCAGAGAGTTTTGACTTTGCAGCAGTTTAGCAATTTTGGTAGGAGCTTGCAACTGGACCTTTTTGCAGCAGAAACCGCATCACTCTCAAATGCAGATTTTGGCTTTCAGCACAAGTATTTGTAAATGGGAATTTGTTGTTAGCCAGCATCTGTAGCTTGTGGCATTTATGAAGACCTGGGACTTAAACGTCTCATCTTTGAATTAGCAAACAAGCAATGCTTTCGTAATGATAATGCTTAGGTTTCCTAGAGCACTTCCTATATGGGATGGCAACAGCATTATACACGCGTTAATGAATTATCTTCCAGCCATATCCTTAGGATGGCACGACAAGGGAAACTAGGCCGTGTATTCATCACAGAAAATTGTCTTCAAAGTCTGACTCTTTTTTATGGTTCTGGTATGAATTTTGGAAGGTGAATATTCCCCCACCTGTCTGCACTCCCATGAACCCAAACCACTTACCAGCCACTGAGGAGACCTCATGCCTGGGCCCTCTAAGCCTTACATAGCCATGGCTTCCCCACTTCCCTACGCTCACCGTACAAGGCAGTTTCTCCCTCTCAGTCTCTCCAGGGATGCAGCGCTGCCTGCAATATGGACTTAAGAAGGAGTAGACCTAGACAATTCATATTGTTTTCGTGCTTTGTTCCAGTGAGCTTTGAATTTGGAAGAGCGGTATGGCTGCGATTCCACCCCTCCGCTTACCCACCATGCCCACACCCCAGCTTCATGGCTCACCTGGGAGGGGTGATGGTTGGAATCACCCTTGGTGTCATCATCCTGAGGAACTATGAGCAGAGACTCCAAGATCAGACTTTATGGTGGATCTTCCTTTCTATTTATGTAATTTTTGTCATGTTTGCCATCTTCTGGAACATTTTTGCCTACAGCCTGTTGGATCTAAAGCTACCTCCCCCTCCTTGAAAACATGGGACAGAAAACTTGAGAGCGGAAGTCATCTGTCAGCTATGTTAAATGAATGAAGATGGAGGATCTATTTTTATATTTAACTTAGGGGAGGATGATTCTTTTGAACACAAGTGTGTGCTGGAGGAGATGCTTAAGGATCTCTCGAAAGAATGGGCTGATCAGTTTGTTCAAAAACCTAGCAAGTGCTGTAACGCTGGCTGGCTGGACCCTGCAGTTTCTCCACTGCCAGGGCTCCCGCTGGGCAGCTTGTACCTGGGCACTTACCACTTGGTTTGTTAGCACACGTCAATGTTTTGTATGAGATATTTGTATTTTCCAGGTCAGTGCTGGAATTATGTCCAGTTGTTGAATGAATCTCCTCAATGTTACTGAACACTAAAAGGGAATAAGAGCAGACATTTACTAATTAGAGACTTGCATGGTACTCGCAAGGCAGCTTGGGTTTGGTTTCTACGGACACATCTGACTGTTCAGCCATACCAGTGCCACTGTCTAATTACTTGAATGGTTCCTAAGATATTTTAGCCTATGGTGAAGCCTGTCTTATGCACCTTTCAAAGGAATCAGCAGAACTTGATCACCCAAAGTGATGGAGACTGGTCTTCAACTACAGGTCAAATAAAATTGCACTATAAACCTTGGGAACTCTTAGACTGTTGTGGACACCCAGGAAGAGGTGACTTTTACCATGCATGTTCGACTTGATTTTAATTTTTTTTTTTCTCCCCAGCCTGCTGTGGCTAGAGGGTGTGACTGGGATTTCTTTTTCTGAGGGATGGAGAAAAGGAGGGCAAATGTTCTACTGCATTTTTATGAGCTGACAATCAGGTGCTGTTTCTTCTTACTTTGTTTCTGGACATGTTAATCTAACGCCTGGTCTGCAGTGAGCTCCTAGCAAGGATCTCAACTCTTCCAACAGGTTTTTACTAGAAAAGTGGGACCAGGATCACCTACCGCAGCGCAGGATGGGAACTAGCCAGTCTTTACAGCCATACAGTCCGTCTGGGGCCAAATCTGTCCACTGAAGTCAGTGGAGTTAAATCAGGATGTGCGTAGCACTGGTTTCCCATGGAAGCGTAAAGAGTGTTACAGCGATCATTGTGAAACTGAGAAAACTGTTTTCAAAGTGACTGCTAAATTTTGAGGATGCCTCTCCCTGAGGCAATGGACGTTCAAGGGCTCCAAGCAACACTTCGTTGCAATGAGGCCTTTTTCTTGAACATTGGCCAACCCAGGTTTTAGCAGTCTGTAACTGGTCAGTAGCACAGTCCGTACAGCTGCCTGCGCGGACCTGGGGACCAGGCTGGAACATCCGTAGCACAAGCAGTGCTTATAAGTACACTTTTCTGTAAGGTGCTGCTGTTATTTTGCTTCTCACATTAGAGAGCTGCCAAACTCCAGTCCAAGAATGTGAATGCCCTCCTTTTCTCTCCCCTTTACCCACCTAGTTTGATGGCCTGGATAAAGCAGCCGTAGGAGTCACTCTAGACTATCTCCTTTCTTTCTTTTTTCTGTTTGCATACTGCTGCCCAGGCACCAGCCACCAGCGCCTTCCACAGCACATCTCACAGGCACTGCAGCAGTTGTGTTTGCTCTGGAGCAAAATGTCTCGGTATCGTGGGCTTCATTGTCTCAGCTGTGTAGTCGGTGCTGCCAGATGATACCACAAACTAGTAGGAGTCTCTCTTTCTAGAGGGCACATTCACAAGTGCTTATCGGCTGCCCCCTTCTTTGCCTCTTATGGGAAAACTCTCGTTGGAAGGGTGAAGTTCTGCTCCCACAGTATGCACTAGTAAAACTCCTGTTACCTCAAGGAAAGGGAGGGGGGAGAAAATAAGTATTTCTACAGCCTGGAATAAGCCTTACCTGCGAAAGAAACAATTTTTGCCACCTTTGTGCACAGGAATGATATCTTTGAGAGCAGCCACACCTTGGTTGTTCTGCATGACTAGTACGTTGCTCATGGGCCCTCAGATCAAGGAACTAGAGGAAGGGATAAAGATCAGAGCTCTGTTCATTTTGGAGAAGGGCATTGGTTCCCCGTGCCATTTTACCTCTGCAGTTTGGGTCCAGATCAAAGCAGTCGTGAGAGTTTGCATGCATCGTTTCAGGTCAGGAGCTGGCCACTGAGTTTTGTAGCGGTGGAGATCATCTCCCTGGGGAGCAGCAGGAGAGCAGGGAGCTAGGAGAGTGCTGGCAGAAGCATGGTTAACACGTAAGGAGGACGTTCCTTTCCTCACCTATTGCTAAGCCTTTCTGATTATAGATGCCTTTAAATCAGAGGTGAGCAGAAATGGGAGTTACCCTGGAAGTTTTAGGAAAACTTTGAAAATTTTTGTAGAAAATTTCAGTCACAACAAACCCCAGATTATTTTGCCTATAACTTACCAGAGTATAGTATGCACTACTGACTTTTATTTTTGCTTTCTCAACTGAAAGCTGCTTAATGTCTATTAGTTTCTCCTCAGGAAAGATTTCTGTGCTTGCCAGTGATGTGCTCTGGGGTGAAGCAGCAAGCTGTAAGTTTAAGGGCCACCAGTTTCTTCATCAGCCTGACCATGGCCTACATATGCTTCCCTCTGCTCAGGAATAGAAGGGAGCTGAACAGAGTAATCCAGGCACCCTTCTTTGGTCCCTTATCCATAGATAAACATAGTTTACATGAACTCATTGAAAACGGCTCTGAGGTTGAGCTTATGACTTGTTCTTTTAAACTGTTGTTCATCTTTCTGACTTCCACACTGTGTCCCCATGCCCTGTCTGAGCAAGTCTACAAGCAACCCTGGGGATCAGAAAGGCCAGAATTTAAAGCAGTGCTAGATTTATTGTGGGTGAAGAAATGAAACCTACTCACATTTGTGCTCGTCGCAGCTGATAGCTCTTCCCATGCATAGAGCAGGTGGTACACAGAGCCTGTTTGTTCATGGAGTCAGGAGCAGTACAAAGTGCTTAAGCTTTTGTAATTATTTTTTTCATCATGAAAATTACCCTGTGAAAACTTATGTTTTTACAGAGTATCAGGAAACCCACTTATGTTGTTTTCTGATGCACCCAAGAGTGCCACAGTGCTGCAGCACCAGAGAGCTAATAGCAGACGGGCTTTTCTTTTACCTCCAGATGTCCTTGAAGCTGCTGGCTTGTGTTGGAGGTGTAATATTCTCCATCCTGCTCATTTGTGGTTCCACCTTGTCACAGTCAGCAAACATGTTCCTGAAGGAGCCATCCACAGAGGGACTGGTTTTGGTGATTGTTTTGGTTTTATTTCAGCTGCTGCCAGGATTTTACATCAGTCGGATAAAATGTGAATCTCTTAAATCTTACAGACGCACAACGCTAGAGCGAAAGGCAGGACTGTTACCAATGCACAGGTTGAACAGTTAGGGGAAGCTATTTTATGCTTATGTCCTTGAGTGAGGACACAGCAGCCGGGGGGAAAAAAATGCCATTTCTGTGCTGGAGTTCTGATTTAGTAAGTATATTGCAGCACTGGTCCTGTGAGGATGGGTATGGGGAGTGGTGCTGCGGAGTGGGAGAGCCTGGGGTGCTGGTTGTAGAGCTCCTTCAGGGACATCTGCCGGCAGCACGGCGAGTGCCCAGACGGGGTGAGCCTCTTGCTGACCCTCGTCCCGGAGGAGAGATGGGAGAAGGGCTCAGCCAGCTGTGGCTGAAGATGGAGGAGGAGAGCCAAGTAGATCAAAGTCCACGGGGCTTGCAAATTGCACCTTTTATTCCTAAATGCTTGGAGGCAGGTAGAGATTAATTTTGCACACCTCGGTGGTAATATAGGAAGGAGGAGGGGGAGGGTTGTCATGGAGTGATGGGAGAGGAGGTTACCAGAAACAAGCTCCGAGTAAGGTGTAGAGGGGTCGTAAAAATGCTGATGAATTTACTTTTGCTGAGTTCTTAAGACAACATCTCATGTCACTTTTTCCCTATCAGTTGATGAGGGATTTTAGCACTTAATGTGGCACGTTGTGATTCTTCACTACGTGCTCCTCTAGCAGTATTTTATCAATGGAGAAGGGGAGGGCCAGAGAAATTGTCATTACCTGAGGCTGCTGGACTAGAAGTATAGCTCAGGGATTCTGTTTCCCAAGACCTTGTTCCTTCTGATGGACTGTGCTGCCCGTATGTTTGAAATCAGGTTAGATCAATTTGAACTGGGGTACGAAGGATGGAATCTGACACGTTTAGAGCTGGTACTGAAATAACAGCTATCTGCTGACCTTACAAGACAGCTGCTGTTTTGTGCCAATATTTAGTCTCACAGCATCGTGGGTGGGACTTTCACACATACTTCAGTGAATAAAGAGCTCAAAGTCTATCTGTTTACATAGATTCAAGCTCAGCTCAATTGCTTTGGAAACCCCATCCACTGGCTGTACCCAAACTGGAACTGGAGAATGTGGATGCAGTTGAACACCAGCAACCTCTGGAGGCAAACTGGGATCCAGAGAACAAAGGCCAGCACCTCTGGGGTTTTAGCCTCTTTGAATTTTGCTGCTGTTCCGTGTCTGTTATAGTAGCGGCTGCTCTACAGTGCTCTGTGACACGACTCAAAAATTCCTGCTGCAATCACTGATGCGAAGAGCTGGTTATAAAGGAAAACAGTGCTTTTTGCAGCTCTATAAAGAAAGAATCGCACGTAAGACAGAAACCAGGCTTGTTTAAAGGTAAATGTATTTTTAATGTCACCATTAATCACTGCCTTTTAATTGGAAAAAGCTTTCTAATGAGGTATTTCTGAAACGCCAGTAGTAGTACAGAAAATTTGTGTTTCAGGGTACTTTGCAACACAGAGCACAAAATATTCCCTAGGCCTGGTTTAAGTAGAAGTACCTTTATTTCCAGTGAGCTTAATAGATGCGTTAGTCGCTGACTGTCTCCTGACTCCCCCACAGTGTCTGTTTAGTTTGCAAATAAAGCTAGATTTATGCAGCTTTTCTTTCGCTTATGCTACTCATGCTAACAACACGTCCAAGTGTTAAACACAAAGCACTAAACAATGTAATTTCCTGCCTTAAAATGCTGAACAAATGATACTTTCCCGTAAAGGGCTAGTAAAACAAAATGATATTTGCAAGGTAAGACTCTATGGTACGTTTCCAAATATTTTTGTATTGTGTACATTCTGTATATTTTTGTTGTAATGATATTATTTGAGCGCAGAATCCATTAAATTTTTTTGTTGGTGGGTTTTTTTGGTTTTCTGTTTGTTTTTTTTTCTTAATAAAATTGAGCTGTTCTACATCACATGCCAAAAAACAACCAAGAAAAAAACATTCAAAGACAGTTTTATAAGTTTGTCTGAAGTTAAGATAGTATTTGACAAAAGAGCAATTGGTTTTGAGCTCTGTCATGTAATCTTTTAATAATGATGTTGATAACTCATTTTTAGTCTCCCTAGAAGTGTCTGCCTAAAAGATGAAGGGGAGAGTGAACTGCTGCTTTATTTCTTCGTTTTCCCTATTTCTTTATCCATAACGAGGATGCAGAACCAGCGTGGGACTTGTATTAAAATTCAGGTCTTGTCCCACTATTTGACAGCTGATGCCTCAGTGCAGTAGTGACCTCAGAACTGTGGGGACGTTGACAACCAAGTACATTAGACTGTTTTAAAATTTTTTATTGGGAAGGAGGGCTGTTCTCTTTTTGACATCAGTCTCTACTGAATGTCTTAAAATCTCAGAGCCAACACATTCTTGTCTCTTGAATTAATAGTGGGAACAACATATCCAAGGAGTTCTGCAGCAAACCTCCAACTGATTTAGTAATTTTGAGATAACTAAAATAAAAATCCTTCCACCAGCGTGGAAGGGGGAGGCTTATTTTGAAAAATATTTTGTGTTTTTTTTGGGAAAGATTGGGTTAAAGTGTAACTTCAAGAGATGAAGATGTAACTAGCAGCAGTTCCTGTCAGATTCGTTACTCCTCAGGGGAGGCAGAGCGCTGCTACCTTATGTGGGACTCGGCTCTTGCTCTAAGTTTTCTGCACTCACCTGAACTTTCAGAGACTCTTGAATCTTTAGCTGAGGACTTCCAGCAAGAAGGTAAGGTGGGTTTTGTCCATTAATAGAGGAACTGTTACTGTCTGCTAGCACCATGCCTTTTTCTTGCTGGCTAAAATAATTTTAGAAAGGCAAACAAACTGAAGGACAGAAATATTGTCAATTCCAGCATATCTGTCGCAGAGAAGGAGCCAAAAGCTGGCAGTCTTGATCCTCAGCCTTGATCACACAAACTCGTAAAATTCATTATCATTTTATTCCTATAGCTCCAATCACGTTCTGTGTAGTAAGCATTACTCATAAGTGTTGGAAAGAGAAATACTAATTGGTTTATATGCTATTTCTCCCAGGGGTAAAGAGGGGGGAAGCACCAAAAACCAAAGCAGACCCTGATCTTTCAAACTGCAAGAGGTCTGTAGCAGTGGAATCTAAACTTGCACTTTTAACATAGGATTTTGTGTTTGGTTGGTTTTGGGTTTCTGTGTTTTGGGGAATTTGTTGGTACATTTGTTTGTTTTGGTGAGTTCTCTCTCCCCCAAAGAGTTTAAAATCAGACCCTACAGTAAAAATCTTTCAGGTTTGCAAATTGAGTGCACATCTCAGCATCTTCTGACCTTTTGTGTGTTTCCTCCTGAGCTTTGAATAGCTGATTGCTGGAGGAAGTTGTGTGTAATACTCTCCAGGCATTCATGCAGCTAAACCAGATGCTTCTGCATTATTTATTATGCCTTTGTATAATTTCCTTTAGTTTTGGTTTTTTAAAATAGAATTTATAACAAGAGATGCCAGTAAAACCTGCAAATTAATGAACTACCAGGGTGTATTTCAATGCATGTGCATGTGTGCTTGTGAGCATCTTTAATAGTTGGGTAACTGAATGGCAAAGTCACCTCAACGCTGGCAGAAGCAGAGATGTTGTTACAACAAAGGCTGCAGAAAGCAGGAGGTTGTGTTTTTCATAATGCCAGTCTCCTTCAGCGCTGGGAAAATCCAGGAAAAGGAACTTGCAACAGAAAAAGCTGTGACTGAAGCTGTCCACAGGTAACAGATTCAGGGGGAGCGATGCTGAATGATGCATTAGCTTGGAGAGGAGAGCCCCAACAGGG
>Ga0181612_141982_pt1 | contig 11301 bp, 6 predicted proteins | sample HoacroProtozoa21_FD_119630 | JGI IMG/M metagenome (GOLD analysis project Ga0181612, IMG submission 119630) | Hoatzin crop microbial communities from Cojedes, Venezuel. Combined Assembly of Gp0051906, Gp0051904, Gp0051908
AGCTTCTCTGGGCAGCCTGTTCCAGTGCCTCACCACCCTCATGGTGAAGAATTTCTTCCTAATATCTAATCTAGTGGAGTGGTATCAGCCACCGAACCTCACACTGGCTGGTCACATGCATGCAGCATTTTTCTCCTCTGTGTGCCTCTGACAGTCCTCCCCTCAACCATGCAAGTAACTTTCACTGACTTTGTGGAAAGTTAGGTGGTTTGGAATTTTGAAAATGAGGGAAATTTTTTAAGGCCTTAAATAGGTGTTCTAGAACATATTCTAGGACCTTCCTTTTGAAACCTATTGTCCATGCTCATCATCCTCATAGTCTAACACTAAAGCACTGCCTTGGTAATAAGGAATGCGGATACGAGAAAGAACAAATCTAAGTAGGACTGGCGTCACAAGTAAAGACAAACACTTTACTACACACAGCATGACCAAAATTCACACCCCCTAATTTCATCTAAGATGTGATGGACTTCCATTTGCAAGAGGGTCAACTAGAAAGTCTTTACTGTTGATTTGTGCAGAAGACAACTCTCTGATGAGCCTGGAAGCTCCCAGTACCTGTGCATGTGGAAAGGCAGTTTGAGCTGTTGGATACCCATCTCCCACGTGTGGCAGTGTTTTGGATAGGCAATCAAAGAAGGCATCTGAACTTGTCCAACAGAACAAATCTTACCCAAATTAACTGTCACAATCTGAGTAGACAAGGTTTTGATCCTTTGCTAGCTGCATCCCTTAGACCTTCTGTACGTGTTGAGGTGTAACTTCAGTCAGAAACCATAGCAGAAGGCAGCAGCTTTACTTAGCACATACAATACATCATTTGCACATTATTATCTACAGAAATTTTTGGTTATGCATTAGAGAAGAAAAGTCTCACTAAAAAGGTATGTAAAAGCATACATTCTTAGAACAGCTACTGGACAGGAATCACTGGGTACAGAATTTTTCACCTCCAGGAGGATAAAAGTAGCAGCAACAAAATAAATGAGAGCATGGTAATTTTCCTCACAAAAGCAAGAAGTTCTATGATAAAAAGTTGAAAAAGACTGTGTGCTGAAATGGAAACTGTCTTTTCTCCATTGATGATGTGATGCCGTCAGACACAGTGTAGAAGATTACAAGGAACCTGCAAGGATTTATTACCTTTGATTTTTAGCTCTGTGCTACATAACATTAATTTGTATTTTGCTGTAGAAAATGCAGGATTAATGATGCCAATGTGGAAGAGATTTTTTTCCTTTGCAAGTTCTGCAAATTCTTCTCAGACCTCAAGCAACACTTACAGCAAAAGAAAAATATCTGATTTGCATTTTATAGTAATGTACAGCTCACAAGAGGTCCGGGGTCCTGTTAGATCATGCAAGCTTTCAAACTTTTGGTTACATAACTAGACCTCATTGACTCTTAAAATCAGATTGGATCTCTTAGAATGATAAATAACTTAGCATGGTATTTGGCAATTTTCTGGATCCTGAGAAAACAGCGGTTCCCATGCTATTTCAGTGCCTCCTCTCCAAAATGAGGCAAAATGTGGAAAAGGTGGCAGTAGCAGAAAAATAAGTGAAATAAATAATAGTAAAAGAAGAATTTAACTACAGAAATAATTTTCTAACTAGGAGGCATCTTGTCAAAAGCTTTAGAATGGGTGGTCTAAAGAAAAAGTCTGACTTTGTAGTGAAAATTTAGGAATTCTAGCTCAGAGGATTTGTGTTTTCTTCTTAGCATCTATATATAACTAGAGCAAGACAATTCGTCTTGGACTCATTATTTTCAGAGTTTTTAGAATACTCTTTATCCAGCTCACTGTGTTGCCTTTCAGAAGAGATAAGACCTCAGAGCACTCAAAAATGATATTAAGAAAAAAAATCCATCTTGATGTTTACTTTAAAAAACCCCACAACAGTCTGTGGAGGACCACTGCGTTTTTCAGGTGCTAGGTTTCCCTGCACATCTGCTGTAAGCCAAACACTGAGCCTCAAGTACATCTTAAAAAAAATGAACACACAAAAATAAATATTTGAGATCTGTTCTTCTCCTACCTCCTTCTCCAGTGTTTACGCCACTGGCACACATTACCAACTCCTGCAATCCTCCATTCTCTTCCATGCCAAGTGTCCCTCAGGTTCCCAGGTCCCGTTTCCCTGGCCAGCCCCAGCAGTGACCCTCTGTCTCCAGCCCGAAGAAGAATTTGGTCCCGTGGTAGGGCCCCCGCTGACTCTTTTCATGCTCTGGAGAGGAGGGGATGAAGTGGCAGGTAACAGTGAGCATGAAGGAGCTCAGAAGTCCAAATACTGCAGAAATGAGAATTGGAAAACTGTTCCCAGCCGTGTCAAATTTGTAGACCATGACACTTCCTGAGAAGCGTGGCATTCTTCTAATTCCAAAAGACACTTTTCTGCCTACAGAGGCATAGCACTGATGAATGCCTGTGTCCCACTAAACTTAAAATAAATAGCACAGTCTGACCAAACTCCAAACAAAAGGCAGGAGGTCTTCAGTAGAATTCTGCATAGCAATTGAACAGGGAAGAAAAGTCCTTGTAGGAGATTTTTTACTTTGACCAAAATTAGAAAAAAAACCCCAAAACCCAAAACCAGACAAAACCAGCTGCCTTCTAACAGATGGCTCACTTGGCTGGGATGAATCAGTAAAGTGGTATTTCCAAAGCATTTCAGGGATCCTTGGTCCTAGAAGCGCAAAAGTGTGTGGTGAGGGGAAGCCAGGCTCAACGCATGCCTGTAAATGTTCCTGAACAGGAAAAGCGGCTGGTTCTTCCTGCCAAGAGGCAGAGAGCAATTGCTAGAGCCAATACAGCTTCCATCCACATGGGAATTACGGTCGTCCCAGAGGCTGCAGAGAGGCACTTCTGGATGTCACATAGCACGGGACTACATGCCAACAGCTTAGGAGCTGTTAAGGGTAACATGTCCTTCACAGGGGCGGTCCACCGGGCCAGAGCCCCTTCGTGCCCTCTCCCACTTTCATGTTCTCAGGTTATGTACAAGGTCAGGATGTGAAAGCGCATGAGGGCACTGGGCACTCAACGGCCACACAAAGTCAAAAAAGAACCAACTACTTAAGATGTCATGTTAAGTAAAAGCAAAGGAGGACTTTGAAACACCACTACCCCCCCCCCCATGCCTTTTTTTTTTTTTCCTTGTAGTAGAAAATCAGGCTTTCATACTCTACAGCATGTCTAGAGCACTGGGTGGAGGACTCTGATGAGATATACCTTTACCAAAGCTTCTTATGACCTTTGAGCCATCCTGAACTAATTTTCATTGCACTTTTGGCAATGGGTAAAATTGGGTTGATTTCAAATAAAAGGATGCTCTCATGTGGTCCGTAGGAAAACAAGTAAGAGCTTGAGTCACTTCTCGCATGTCTTGAGGAATTCAAGGCATGAGATTTAATAGTCTATATTAAACGTATTATCCCTGAAATAACTTCTGGCAGTTTTGAAGAGCATGAGAAAATACTGTGGATTGGAAACTTGAGGAAGATCATCTTTAGTGCAATTGTAAATAGTAATGATGGCAGACAGATGAAAGCTTCTCTGCTCTTTTGAAAGAGAAATACATTACAGAAATCATAAAAGCATCTTCAGTGACAGCAAAGGAATCTATACAAAAGCTCTGTAAGAATAAACAGGATATTAGCTGAGATTCATTATTGCTGTCTTTATAGATGTCTATATTTAAGCTAGTTCAGCAACAGGATAAACCTGATCGTTGCTATTCTCACGAGGCATCTAAGATGTGAAACAAGACGTTAGTCTTCGGGACAAAGAAAAAGAAGAAAATGTAACTTCTGAGAAAGGTTTCCACTGATCTAAGTCTGTCAACAGCTCCCAGCAATCCCACCAAACAAGTCTGAGCTACATTTGAAATATCAAAGAAAGGAAGAAACTCCCCTTTGAGGATTTGTAGCCATCCTCACATCACCCAAGGAAACTTTTATATGTTTTGTTAAAGCATTCTTACGTTATCTGCCATCCCTTCAACATGAACCATTAGTCTGAAAAATACATGATGAGTTAAAAAGGTGGTATATATTGGGGTTTTTTAATTTTAACAAAGTTAGAGGGCAAGTGGACAGGCAAAAAAAAAAAATCACATGCTCCTTGGTTTGTATGGAGACAGGGACTTCTTGCCATTTATGTAGCGCTGGGCAGAACTCACCAAACACAGGCAATTAAGTACGGCACAATTTGAAGTCTAATAGGAGAGATAAGAAATGGAAAAAGAGAGTGGCAAATGATCCAGAGGGAATCTGAGAAGGAGCTGCTTACTTCAGTCCAGAAAATCTAAAACTCAGTTATATTTCCAGACGAATATTTTGATGAACAGTGCTGGAGTTCTGCCATGAATTAATGAGTAGGTTATTTTTCTTTAAAAGATACAGTTAGCTGGACACTAGCTTAACAAGGTAATTATCAAATGAAAGAGAACCGCTGTACTGCTGTGAACCCGCATAAAGACTCTTATAATTACTGATGTTTTGGCCTATCTTTGTTTTAGAAGAAATGCATTGTAATATCTTTGCATAAAATACATTCAGCTATGTTGTCTGAAATAGTAGGTTTACTCATACGTAATCAATCAAATATTATCTTTCCTAGACTGCTTTTCAAATAGAAAAGCTATATATGCATGACATTTTACCAAGTTGGTTGTGCCAGAAACCTGGAAACACTAATAATTATTTTATGAAAAATCTAAAGTTTAAGTTTCATAAATAAGTTTCATAAATGACGGTGAGACTCTAAATACATAGCAGTGGGTTTAATAGCAATTTTTCTTTTTCTCAAATGGCTGTATATAATGGCAGTCATGGATATATTAATAGAGAAGTTCATATGAACACTTGTAAAAATGACTGTAAGCATTCTCTGCCTCTGAAAATTTTGGTCTTTGCCTCTGTGCCTCCTCATTGCATAGGTAAGGCATATGAGTATAAACCAAAAGCACTGTTTTGCCCAAGCACTGCTGTCTTGGATATACTGAGTATATTAGGATGTTATTTTCTCATTGCCTCCTTCCTTTATAACTAAACTAGCTAGACATGTCAAACAGCATCTTTCATAAAGTAAAACAGTAACAAAAATCAGAGTATAAGTATGATTGTATAAAGAAGGAAGAGAAAGATATAAGCACTTGAAAAGCTTGAAAAAAAAAATCTATAATGTTCTTCAGTGAGAATGAAAATCTGATGGCAATGTGTACATGAAAAGCTGTACATGCTATCATAACACAGCTGTCTGATCCAGGCTCCCAGCCCTTTTTCTCTAATATTAGAACTGTTTCATGATTTTATGGTAAAGGACTCAAGGTTGCCCCTTTCAATCCTGCTGACTTTTGCTTGCAAATTCAAAGCACACAGAAGTAGTATAGTTTAGAGCCTATCAACAGGTCTAGAAAATGTGTCACTGTCTGGTGAGTAGATGTATCAGTTTCATAAGGACAAATTATAAATGCTGTGCAATTGCAATAACCCTAACTTCAAAAAAAAAGAGTGACAGAAGTGGAATACTCAATTAGAAAGACACGCAAGCCAGAAAATTCTCACATGCCAATATTATCTTATTAAAGCCTTGCTCAAAAATGGCTTTAATGTGCTCTCTGTAAATAGCATTTTTTGTTTATTGTCTCTGCATATTAACTAGCACTTTCGGTAGATACTAAAATGTCTTTAAACAATCATTCAACTTCAACAGAATTGAATGACTACCTCACGGTGCACTGTACAAACAAGCAAAAATCATACACTGACATTCTCGTCCTTTCTAAAAGGAGGTCTAAATGCAGGATCAGTCCTTTTTCTCCAGCAGTGGCAGTTCTGTAATCACGAAGGCAAGGAGAGAGCTGGTCCTTGCTAACTGTCCTGTGGGATGCTTTACTTGATTTTTTTCTTGTAGCAAGATGCACTGGTAGTGGCCAGGTCCAGAGGATGCTCTGCTCCGTGTACTTGCGTCACAGCTCTCACTGACCACTTCTGCTAAGAAGTTACACTGCCATTTTCTGTAGCAGCTAACGTTTCCCATGGACATTATTTCCATTCCTAGTACTTTTTTTGCGTGCTGTGGGTGACCGGTGCACTGATCAGAATGACCAAGTCCACATACCTGCCTTTAGGGTAGCAGTGACTTGCCATAGAGAAGCAAGCATTGATCCTAATTCTGGCAGTTGCAGCAAAAGCTTCACCAAAAGCTAATGTTGCATTGCAGTGTGCTCAGATGCCAGGGGATGCTGAAATTGAAGCCGACAGCACAATCTTAATCCTGCTTACCTGCGCATCTGTATTGCAATAATGCAGACTGTAATTACATGATCACATACATTTGCACAAATGAATCTGATGATATACTAATCTACTACAATCTAGATATACGTGTGTACCTTTCTACAATCAAGAGACATATCAAGGTATATTAATACTAATTTGAAGTCATGGCAGTCCACAATATTTCTACTGACATATTTGTTACATTCTTTTGAAAAAGTTATTGCTAGGAGCAGCTGAAGTTACATTTATTATATCTGAGCTCTACACTGTAGAATCACATCATCAGATTCTAAATAGGTCTTTTATCTTTGCTATTCTTGAAGAGAATTGGTGAGAGAAAAGAAGCTTCAGAAGAAGGCATTTGGGAATGTAAGACTGGCTTTTAAAGTATGCCAAGAACATGCATGACACCATTCCCTGAGTGACAGGGTTTCAATACAGCACTCTGGGACTGTCAGCTGGGGATAACTGCTTGACCCAGCATGGGGGAACTGGGTCTGGAGCAGAAAACCCAGCTACAGCCAAGCCTGGCTACTAGCTTACCCCGAGGGAGGTCGGCAGCACCAGAGGGGCAGAGACAGAGCTGAAGAGCAAGGCCGCAGACCTAACAAGGACTAAAATAAGTGAAAAGGGTAAAAGGCAGAGTGCTGAATAGTCTACCTTCTCTACATCTCTAAAGAAAAAATCAGGCGTTTGGGGAAGAAGAATTGCCATCAGACCAGAGAAAAGCATTGTCACAGGAACATGATCAGTGCTGGAGATGTAGAATAGACTCCTCCAGGACCAATGTGCTTTTTTTGGAAGCAAGGGAGAAAAGCGGGGGGTTACTCCCTCTATGCTATAAATGATATCAAAAGTAAAACTAAACCAACTTTTTTACACAGGATGCCAGACACGGTACGTGGCAGAATGCCTAATGAAGGCATTATCACAAAGGCGTTCCTTCTCCAGAGCTAAATTCACACACTTTTTAGCTCAGTTAAGGACTGCTTTTCTGAAGTCAGTGGCCGAATCACCCCACTTTGGTCTGCGCTGCAGAGAGTGGAGAGGTCTCTGTGCTCAAGTGAGCTTCACCAGAGAGGAATCAGATGGACTCCACGAATGCACCTAATGCACTCCAGCCATTAACAGGCATTTAATTCACTAAGCTGGACTGGACCTAGTCCAAAGTAAACTTCTGCAAAATATATTCAGTGTGGATGTCTTGTCCTCAACACCAGCTGGTTTGCTCCTCAGATCCTTTCCTACCGCACTGCACTGCTTACTAATGTCAACGTAGCCTCCAGCTACTAGCACAACAGATTACAACCTTAAATCAACAAGCTGCCCCTGAGAGTGCTAACAGTACAACCTCCACATTTCTGGAGGTGGTTGGAGATGCTGGGTCACCAAGTTGGAATGCATTGTCCCTTCTATTTACTCGAGCACCTGCTCCCTACCACAACACAGTTCTCAGGTTGTACACAAATTCACATTACAGGTCGCGCACTTTTTATGAAGCTACATTAAACCCTTCTCTCAGTATAAGATATCCCCTATTTCATTGTCATTCAAAAACTACTAACCAGTTCAATCAATTTAGTTGTGCATGCATGATGAAGAAAAGCAGAATATTGAATAGAAGCAGTCTGGAAAGGGCAGATACTCCTTTGTTTTCCAACTTGATAAACATTTTCTTGGTGCAAGGCCACATTCTAGTTTAACATCTCTCTGCCTGGACTTTTTTCTTTTCTTTTTTTTTTAAATAACCATAACCTGGAGCATCCCTTTGGATTGCCAATCATGCACGTGCAACTGTCCCTAAGAGCCAAGCCTCAGCAGAAAAAATAGTGTGTGTACAATCTTGAAACAAAAATAGCTGTCAAATCTAAGCTAATTTGCCACAAAAGAAAGCACTGATCCTTGGTTAGATAATACCAAGCTAGTTTGAGTTCAGGATTGCTTAAAAAAAAATCATTGACTTGATTTTATAAAAGAAAAGTGTAATTTTAATCTCTCTAATCTCATCCAATAATGGATGAACTAATTTTCCTTAAGGCTGAAAGGGTGGGAGGAACAAATAAAGATAATATTGGTTCTTGACAGTGAAAAAAGTTTTAAAGTCTCTGAGCAACTAAAAACGGGGAGAGAAACACAAGCAGTTACACGGCAGGCTTCTGCTATCACATGTGCCACCAAAAATATGTTAGTTTAATGGTCCATGGACCAGGGTTTCATTTTACCTCATTTTAGTGAATTAAATCATGTACTACAAAGGAATTTGGATCTGAATGAAAGGAACAAGATTGATATCAGGATTAAAAGTAATGCCCTATTAATTCACGTCCAGACATTAAAGACAAAAATAAAATTGAATTACACAGTATTCTAATATTTCTGGACTAGATAAAATTGTATATAAAAGCCTTTTTCATAGTCAAATGGAGATAGGAGCAGTAACGGATTTTTAAAAGATACAACAAAATGGTCAACATTTACTTTCAGGCACTCAGTGAACTGCACAGATGATGTTGACACAAAAGCTGCTGCTTAACAGATAGCTGTCCACAGGTTCCTCTCTGCACACATTCCTCCACTATATCCAAAATTGTAAACTTCTAAGATTAGCCCAGGTCATAGATGAAAACTAGCTGTTTCAAGCTGAATGGTATGCAAAAGTCAACACTGATAATGAAGGAATAGCAAGACACTGTACTCAAGGCACAAACCACTTTGGCTGAAGGAACACTCTTACAAGTGGCCAGTTCATTCTGGAGTAGAGGTGTGGAAGAGACATCACCTAGACTCTTGTCCAGTGCTAAGCTGCATGTGATGGTGCCCTTGAGCAATAAGCTTTTCTCAGACAGTGAATGATGATCCACATGTCTTGGCTGGTGACAGCAATGAAACAGACCTACACAGTGAAACCACAAGGTTGCAGGTAACTCCATGTGCTGCAGCATTACCTCCTCAGCAGTCCAGGCCGTATCTGCAGTGCATCAGATCTAGCCCATATTCCTTCTCTTGGCTTTCTCATATAATAAAAAAGGTACTAACACTCCCTTTCAAGGACGCGGAGCCAAGATCCTTCATAAAAGAGCAGCTCTGGAATACTGGACTTGAATTACCACTTCCTCCTGCGCAGGCAGAGCTAGGCAACGAACAGTGTCCTTCAGGAGGCAGGGCATTCCCAGCAGTTCAGTAAAAGAGTAGTTTGAACTCCACAAAACCAAAGGAATATCACAAATTTGAATCATTCTGTTCCAAATCCAATACATATTCCTATAAACTGTCCTCTCTGATGTAAACTTTCAATACTATCTATATATTGGTTGCATATGTCTTGAAAAATCCTACACAAATACTCCACAGAGCTCATTTTTCTGAGAAAACAAGGAGAGAAGAAACAAGAAATGCAAGGTACAGCTTACACTGCTATATGCACCAGAATGAACTTAAAATACTGTGGTATAAAACCTGTATGGATCAGAATAGTGGAACAGCAGAACGTCAGCAACATTTTAAAGGTAATATAATTTGGAGTGCAGAATTCAATATGATAAAGAACGATAGCCACTGTGTAATATCTCAGCCTTCTCATACACAGCAGACTTTAAAAAAAAATTCATGACTACTTTAATTCAATGAAACTTCCAATATGGAATTCGGAACAGTATCTCAGTGTCCAGAGCCAGCTTTTGACTCTATTTCTACTAATCACGGTGCTGCAGCTGACTCAGTTTAAATGTATTTCTATAAAGATTCCATAATTTTTGGTGATGTTGCATATTGTATTCTCCTAAGCCATTTAACAATATTGCACTACAGTAAATACCTAGTGCCTAAAAATAAGGTGCATCATGTGGAACTGCACTACTGCATCATTGAAATACCATGTAACGGTTTTATTAAAGTTTATTTGTACAGTCAACACAAGCATGCACATTTGTGTAATAAACCCAACACGGTATCAGGATGCACATTTGCATATTTGACTGTGTCCTATTTGTGTGTGCACACATGTCTGCGAGAGGGAATTTGTGGGTAGAAGTCATATTTTGCAGCAAGTTTTTTATTATCTGAACTTCAAAAAGATCATCTGCACCTGCAAGCCTTGTTTTGCTAGTGTCCTTGAGCCATGTGGTCTGCAACACCACTACCTGCAGTGTAAAGTGTATATGCACAATACAGAATTTTCAAATCATTTTCAAGTTATCATGAGAAATATAAAGCTCCCAGACCCATTAGGATTGATTCTGATTCACCTATAACCGAGGATTCAACAAAGGAAGAAAAAAGTCTGACAGTCCACTGTTTAGTTATTCAGTGCTCTATAAAGGAAATTTGTTTCTAAAACCTTCAGGCAATTTGCATGCTCCAAAGTATTACAGTTTATACTGGTTGTGGGTAAAATTACTACACCGGTTAAATGCCTCTCTTTGGTCTAGAAACAAGATGACAATATGAAAATATGCTCTGCCACAAGGGTTCCAGTTTTTTATGGTATTGATGAGGTCACTCATAGAGTGGAGTGTTGCACTTCTGAATAAGAAACAACGTAATACAAGAAAAGAAATACAATGAAAAAAGCAGAAGAAAAATATTTCCTGACTACTAAGGGAAAGACACATATAACTCTAGACTTGGATGAATATTCAGACTGAATCTTGTTTCTTACAGGAACTCTGTAAGCATGTTAGAATATATTTCTGCAAGAATGTAACATACATTAACTGACCATCTTCAAAATCACCCAATCATTTTAAAAGCTGAAGTAGTCATAACCGAGTATTTTCAATTTCATATAAAAATACTTTAAAAAAACTTAGTATAGCAACATTTTTAGTTCTCATTTTAAAAAAAAAGCTTAACCATCTATATTTAATGTACTGGTGCCATCTGAAGCCAAACACTGATCTGCCTGCCAGTTACTGAGCAAAACAGAAAAGTTCATCACAACTGCCATCACACTATGCAAAGAAAGCAACCATTTACCCTGCGTTTGGAATAGTGAAAAGTTGTTTAATATTTTGG
>Ga0181612_160749_pt1 | contig 11301 bp, 8 predicted proteins | sample HoacroProtozoa21_FD_119630 | JGI IMG/M metagenome (GOLD analysis project Ga0181612, IMG submission 119630) | Hoatzin crop microbial communities from Cojedes, Venezuel. Combined Assembly of Gp0051906, Gp0051904, Gp0051908
AGCCCTCCGCTGGACTCTTTGAATTTATTCTAGAAGTTGAAATACTAATTTGAGAGGAGGAAGGTTTAGTTAGCTCTGGGGACGAACTGCTCTAAATGAGGCTAAATAGCCCCTAAGTGAAGCTGTTCCTGACAGGTGGCCTGGCTATCTGGGAATGCTCATCCGTACACAAAGCCCATATGGGCAGCTCTGTTTCCTGGCAAAATTTCCTGAGTGTTACTGGCTAACGGACCTGTGTCAAATCTTACCGTATTTCTTTAGATCGATCACCGTTAGCAAAGCTCAAGGCAGCACTAATGAAATTGGGAACCGCGCTAGTGCTGAGATGCTACACCAGAGGTTGTCTCTTTTCAGATAGCTGGATTTAGGGGTTAGTTTCTCCTTCAGGTGCCTATCTTGGTTTTGCTGGAGAAGGGTAATATACCTTGGGCTGTGTTTGTTTAGTGTGTATTTGCTTTCAGCTCTCGTGATTAAGAGGCTGACTCAATAAGTCTTTGTTTTACCTGGTAAACCTTACACTTAGCTCTGAAAACTCGATCTAGGCTGTTTTGAGAAAGTGGTTGCTGCACTGAGTTACCTATACTTCACACGTGGTTTTCCTCTTAGTTTCTGGCGAAATTTCTCCCTTCCCCTTTGCTAGCCAGGGAGCCTGAGGGAAAGATGACTATGGTGGTGCTTTAGATTTAGGAGGGGGAGCAGACAATTGAAAGAAGTTGCCCATTGCTTCTGTAAATTTGTCTGGGCTGCGAGCCTGACTATGAAAAGTCTGAGTGAAGTGTCTTCACGTGGATGCAGTGCAGAGATGCTTTTGCATACGTTTAATGAAAGATTGTAGCTCTGTTCAGATGGTCTCGGTCACATACGAGACCTTTTGTTACCACAGTAGGTACCATTTGGTACTGTGGTAGGTGATGGGACCAAGTGCTGCATGTTGGCTGCCTGTGTCTGGTTTTTAGGCCCCAAATAAAAGATGTCTTCAGCAGCGCTGAGCTCTTTCCGTCGACTCCACCTGGGAGAGAGGTAGAAGTTGGATCATTTCAGTCCATGGCTCCTTGGGACAGCCTTCAGTTATTGGTTGTGTGGCTCTCGAGGCCTTTCTGGGAAGGCCCAGAACTGCCCTGTAAGCTTCAAACTCAGGCTCGCCATGGAAGAGGACTGGGACTACATAAACACTGCTGTTCATGGCCGGCCAATGAACCCCGCGGAGCTGAGCAGGCACATCTTGTTATTATCCTCAGGCAGACCACAGGTCCTTGCCCAAGGACTTTCACCCCAGTGAAAACAGTCCAGTAAGCGATGCCAAGAAGAACTGTAGGAAGAATTGGAAATTTGAGGTCACAGCAATGGAAGATCTTGAGAGATGCTTACGGTACTACTATGACCTTGTCCTTTGCACTGCACTGCAGCTGGACATACTGTGTAGAAGTAAGAACTGGGTCACCAGTGGCAGCCCATGTACATTTTGAGGGAAAGTGTTTTAGGAGCAATTTGAGGAAAACCATCAAGATAGTAGCTTGCTATTATCATTATTCATCAGTAGATTTCCAGGTGGCTTCAAAAGCCAGTAATAATCAGTAATCACATCAGCTAGATAACAAACCAGAGGCAGGGGAAAAGAAAGAAGCTTGTCTGAAGATACTCAAAGAACTGCAGGAGCTTCATCCAAAGGCAGTGCAGGCTTGCAATTATCCTTCTAGTTGGCTGCTCTTTCTAAATTTCCTGAATAACACAGTGAGCAATGACTGATCTGTAGGTCATTTATGTTTAGTTCATGTCTTGCGCACTCACTTTGATCAGAGATCCTGCTTGCGATACTGCTTTTTCTCCCTGCTGGAATTGCCAGGCTGTTCAGATCAGCCATTGGACAAAAACTCAAAAATTAACTGCAAACTCTTTTTCCCTGAAAAATTTCATCTTTCTAAGCCAGGATTGCTGGAACAGGAGGAGAAAAAGCAGACCTAGACTAGGAAAAAATACACTAGAGCAAACTTAATATACTGTGACTGCAGGGAACTCTGAGCTAGACCCATGTCTCTGGTCTCGTTGCATTTTGTGAGTATCTGAGGCAAAACTATGAGAACCTTTTTTAAGTGTGGTGAAAGCATATGAAGACATTTTAAAAAGCTGATCATCAAACATGTTTAGCCATTAGTGGATTTCTCGAAAAAGAAGGGAGATGATTCAAACTAAGGAATAAATATTTGTCTTACTGATATGGGCTTTTGGCAGTGCTTAAGACATCACCATGAATGCTCTGATGGAGCTGTGTAAAAGAAGTCTTCCTATTGGGATGAGGGTGGCAAGATTCAGCTCAGGACATGGATGGCTCACCAGGAGGTAACTATGCCATTGGGTCAGCTGATCTGGTGCTCAGGATAGACAGATTTCTTTTAACAAAAATGATGGGGTGGGAGGGAAATGTCGTTAAAAGTGAGCAGAAAGGAGAGAATGCTTTACTGACTAGAACATATAGCTTTTACCCAGCTCTGTCCTTGCCCCTGGCCCTAGTCACAAGCTGGAATGGTTTTTCATTTTCTCAAACTTTCTCACACATGTCTGTGAATAAAAAGCATGCATATGTAGAGTAAGTTTATAATATGGATCAATTTATTTTTGTACTCTGTAGGAGAATTGTATGTATGTATGCATGCAAAATGTAAGTATGTAAAATGTATTGTGTGGGAGTACATAAGGCAGCAACACTCTTTCAAGAAGATTAATCTTTTTATCCAGCAGTTCATTACTTCAAAAGTTTTTACTTTCTTTTGTTAAAAATAGAAACTTTTCCCATACTATTCCTTTGGATTTGCAAATTGAATGCACTAGTAAAGACCTGTAGTAAAAACCAAAGCTTTATGGGGAATAAAAGTCAGGTTTCTAAGGGTTTTCTGTCCTGAGAACAAACGCCAACGTAGCCTCTCCCATGCCTAGTAAGGACGAAGCACAGTTCTTCGTTGTTAGTGAGGACCCTAACGTCCTCCTAGTTTCTCTCTTGATAAATTAATGTCTGTATGTCTGTGTGAACAAGTAAATCTTGCAGTCTCCTCTCTCTGTTCCCGTAAGGAAAAGGACCCCAGGAAAGGTTGTTTTATGTACAACTCGTGGCACAGAGGGCTGAGTTAACGTTGCAAAGCGCCAACCTGCTGCCTGGAAAACGACGTACAGAGCATAAGCACCTTCTAGCCCTCACCCAGGGCTGAAACCTGCCTGTGCAACCAGTAGTGCAAAGGCAGATACCTTTGTACTTTATTATAGACGCAGTAAACAAAGAATTTTTGTTTCTTCTTCCTTAGCTGTCATAATGAAATTTTGTAATTGTAGTGGTTTTATCTGTCTCCTGATGAACATGAATGTCGTTAGCCTCTTTCCCACGCTCTCTGCATCGGTGTCTCAAGGTGCTTCTCTTGATTTCAGGGCAGCCCTTTCTTTCCACGCTTCGCGTCCCCAGCTGTAAGGGCAGGCTGGGCTGGGGTGGCTGAGCCCGGGGACAGCCGACGGGAGGGAGCGCTGGAGCAAACCCGACCGCTGGCATGAGATCGCTGGGCACTGACCCGCTTTGGAGCAGCCTGAGCTGAGGATCGGGATTTTCAAGCTCGGACCAAAGAGCGATGGGGTGGGTGCGTACCTCTGGCTGTCTGGCTTTGGTCCTTGGGCATGAGCAAGTGCCAGGTGTCCTTGCTGCAGGGACAATGGCAATTGTCTCCTGTTCATCTGGGCTGGATGGAGCAGGAGCACCAGGAGCATGGCTTCATGTGCTTTCTAGGAAGCTGCTGGAAAGATGCAGCAAGAGCTGTGGGGAAGGCAGCCTGCTCCTCCTGCCCTCCCACTCCCCAGCTCATGCCTGGGCTCCTGTTTCCCCACTCCCATGGGCACATGGTCGTTTGCTCTCCAGGTTGGTACCTGGTTGTCTCTCCTTATCTGGGGCTGCAACTATTAAGCCCTCTTGCCCGTTCCTCGTGCTGCCTGTACTCCGCAAGCCCAGCGATGACACCTTCCTCCAGGGATCTACTGATGGCTGCTGTCCCCTAGAAATGCCCCCCCCCCAAACCTCCTGTCCATCCCCACCCTGTCCACCCCACGCGTGGTGGGAATCTTGTGATGGCCTCTGCCCTGAAGAGCTCTTGGTCTAGACGCCAGGTGCAGAGACAAGTGCAACAGGGGCTCTGCTTCAAAAAGATGTGTCTTCCCTGGTCACTAGCTTGATGTCTTCCCAAAGGCCTCCTGGCACAGGTGGATGTTTGAGGAAGATTTGAATAAGGAGAGGGGGGAGGCCCGGCAACTCCATCTGGGCCTCCGTCAGCTGCTCTCCATTTGTGTACAGAGTTTATATGCTGCTGCTGCATCGTTGTCCTTGTTATCATGCTGATGGCTCTGATTCTTGCTCTGCCTGTTTATTTTTACCCCATTGTTGAATTTATTGCTCCTGGACTCTTTACTCTTGCTGGCTCCTGATAAATTACTGCCTCTTACTAGCCTTAAACTACTGCCTCTTACCAACCTTTAATTACTGGCTGCCATCATATCTTGATGCCACATCCTCTTAATTAGTGTTGTCGTACTGGTGGAGACTCCTCTGTGCCTTTGTTAAATCCATTAGCTTTGCTTTCTGCTTGCTTTGGCCGTTCTCTTGTCTCTCCCTGCCCATCCTTCTGTATTTTCTTGTGTGTTGTGTTGATACTGTGGAGCATCATCCCCCATCCTTTCCTGTGAGCCTTTATGGTCTCACTGCAACCCTCCTGGCTCGTTCTGTGCCACCAGCTCCCTGCTGCCTTGTTGCTCCACAGCCTGCATCACACCTGCCTTTTCGGGGCTGGAGGGCGTTGGTGGATTTCTTTTGCTCTGTCATCTCTCTTTCTGTTTTTATGCATGCTCTGATGTCCTCCGCCTGTCCAATTTCCCTCACCTCTCTTATTTCTTGCTTTGCTAGTTTTCTTCTGCTGGTGGGATACACTTTGTGACTTTCTCCTCCCATTTGCTGCCAAACTTCATTTTGAGACCTGCTTTTCTGCTCAAGACTGGTGCTGATGGCTCTTTGGTGCCTCTTTTCTTGAGCGGCTCCCAAGAGTGTCCATCCTGTTGTATTCAGTCTACCATGTCTAGCTCTGGTACTTGCTTTTACTCATCTCCTGCTTGGCCTCCTCCTTGGAGCGCTGTACCAGCGCTCGGGCAGTCAGATCCTGCCTCTCCTGGTGCCTTTGAGCCCTCTGTCTCGCTCAGGCTTCCTGTGTTGTTACAGAGTTTGGTTTCCATCACCACCCTCTCTGCCCTGCTCTGTGTTGCTGTTCCCAGAGTCGTATCTGTTCCCAGCCATTGCACCCATTTTGCCCCGTGCCCATTTTCCCACTTACGCAGATCCTGTGAGCTTAAGCTTTCCTTTCTAGCACCACTAACGCGTTTCCTTTTGTGTTTGCTACTACTGAAGTGTTGGCTGTGGAGAAGACAAAGTGAAACCTAGGGAGACTAGAAGAGGAAGGGAAAGTGGTCAAAGCTAGAAACAGCCAAGCCTTGCTAATGTGCCTGGAATTAACTTATTCTGCTGTCTTAGTCTCCTTGTCAAATTCCTCTGGTCATAACCCATTGCTGAAACGTCGAATGCCTGCTTCTCTCCTGCATGTGCCCATGTTCAGGTCCCAGTGCTCATGCAGTCCCGCAGCCCTTGTGCCTCTTCATTCACCCACGCTGTAGGCTGGCCGGAGCCTGCAGCTCGCCCTCCTGCCCACCCTGCCCGTGGGACTTTATCTAGAACAGCCACTCTGACTTGCTCTGCATCCTGCCTCTCAATACGGGGGCCAGCAATTGCCTTGGCACTGCTATTTCTTCTCCAAAACTTGGCTGTGAAAATTTCCAGCTGCTGTCTGTGTGCACCTGGAAGCGTTTTTTTTTGCTGTGCCATGTCTTCATGGCCAAGGTTTTGTGCCTCAATCAATGCTGTTGACAAGGACTGGTGAGGCCGGGGGCTTTTGCAGGGACTGGTGAGTCCCCTGTGGTGCAACCCTTGCCCAAAAGCCTCGTTCACCTCAGCCAGCACTGTCAGTTCTCAGGACCTGTCTGGTGCTCCAAGCATTTGGCAAGATTGTGGGAATGATTCTGCCTATGTAAGTCATTAGTTTAACTAATATTGTATCTCTTTATTGTAAAAATGCTTTTTGAGGTTGATTAATGAGGAGTGGGTGGAGATAAAATGAACTCTGGTTTTGCAGGTGAAACACCATTCCTTTAAAACAAAATACTTATAATGTTAAAAAAAATAAACCCACTTAAAACAAACCTCTGCTTCTTCCTGTGGGGAGACTCTGTCTCCCACATAAAGTTATATTTTCTCCTTTTTCTATTTTTTTTTTAAAGCAGTGTATTCCCTGCATGTGCTTATCTGCCTGTCTTCTGTCTCCCTCTTAATAAAGTGCTAAGATCTTGGGTCACCAGGATGTAGCCTGGTGGCTTGTCGCTTCGAAATGCATCAGGTGCATGGCGTAAGTTATAAAAATGCTGTGATATCTTGGAGCGGAGGACACAGCTTTCTGACTGCTTCCCAGTGCCACGGCAGCTACCAGCTCCTGTTACATCTCACAGGACCTCTTGCACAACAAGCTGTTGACTTAACGATAAATCTTAGCAAACTATCAAAACACACGTGTAGACATCTCTCCCTCTGTGAAGAAACGTGCCCGAGAGTGAGCTCTGTGCTGCCCCATCTGTGCCCCAACAGACAGGAGGCTGCTGCTGCTGCCCGAGGCATTGCGGTGGGCTGCTGCCAAGGGGACAGCGCAGCCCCTCTCCGCCCAACGGGCACCATCCTTGGCCAGGGCTGGCAGAGACCTCGCAGACCGCAACAAGCCCAGAAAGAGCCTCCCTAGGTGTGGCTCCTGACTGTCATGTCCTTACCAGAAAGCTGTGAAGAAACCTGTGTTAGGCCTATTCTCTTGCTAAACAGAAGTTCAGCTTCCAAGTCTGTCAGCACAGCTGGAAACCTCTCTCCAAGTGGAGGTGTCTTGGGGGGAAGGCAATGTAGAGAAGCACTGCAGCTCTTCTAGCCATCCTCATATCCAGTTTTGAATACCACCAGCCCCTTTTGGTGCATATCTTGACAATGCCTTGGCGGTACCCGTGGTGGTGGGGGAGGAATTCCCGCTCAGCTCTTTCAGAGGTCACAACCACAGGGCTCTCTTCTTCAGTGGTGTCAAAGACCACCTTTTGCTTTTTCTCCACAAGACATGCTAACCAGGAAAGAAGGCCTCACAAAACAGTCCTGGAAATACCTGGTCATTTTGATTCTATAGTACACAACACCCTTGAAAAAAACCCTGGACCATCCGTGTAGGGTGCCTTTTTCTGCAGAACCCTCGTGGCTGGCTGGGGTGAGGACGGGCTGTGATGCTGAGATTGATGGTGAAGCTGCAAACGTAGAGGCTGGGCTGCTGAGCAGAAGATGGATGAATTAAGTTAAAAATATCTGTACCTGGCCACAGCCCAATGCCTGTGTGCCTTGGCAGGCTCCACGCTGGGATGGGCGAGGAGCAGGAGGGGCACGCGTGGGGAGGATGCGCCTTGGCACTGTAGGCTTTGGAGCCTGAGAGCTTTCAGCGGCATGGCTCAGCTTGCTCTCCCCTGCCGTGCCAGGATGGGGCCTTGGCTCTGCCTGCTGCTCCACTCCCGTTTCCCATTCTCTTTGTTGCTTTTCTTTACTTCCTGATGAGCTAAACCTTGTTTTGGAGGGGGAGGAACACCGATGCAAGTGAAAGAGATCCTCAGCAATGGGGAGAGCAGAGGATTGCTCTTAAAACCTTCTCTTGCCTCTTCATTTCCTGCTGTCAGATGAGCAGCAAAGCACCTCCTGCATCCCAGGGCCATGCAGAAGCTTGCCTGGGATGCTGGCACCAGGAGGATGCTCTCGGACACCAAGGTGTTCTCTGGTGACCCCACTCCCAAAGCTGTCTGTGCAAATGCATGTGTGAGTGTGTGGGGAGAGCTGGGGCCGAAGGGCAAACACGTGCCGTTTGTCCTGTGAGGGAAAGCGTATATCATCACACACAGCCTGTCCCAGAGCTGCGTGCAAGCTCATGAGCCTTGCATGGGGATAGAGGTCTGCATGATGGGGACCGAGTTTGGCGTTAGTCATCACAACATCATGTTAGCCTTCCAGTGTCTCTAGTGCAAGGATTTTGGAAGAGCAACTCTCCGGGCGCTATCAGAAGACATGCAAATGCATGCAGAGCCAGCTCATACACCCGGCAGGGAACAAGCCTTCCCTTAAGGTAGGAGTGGGTGAGCCTGCTCGTTGTCTGGGCCTGAGAGGTAGGAAACACCCCAGCATCAGTTCTGGCTCCAGAAGTAGGCAACACAACCGTGTTGGTAATTGCAAGCTGCACGGGGACTTTCGGCAGCCCTACCCCACGCTGGTTCACCCCTATCTGGAAGGAAAATGATATTTTTCTGCAGTGGAAGAAGGGAAACTGTGGTCTCCTCTCCATTTTGGTCCACATTCAGTTTATATTGTGAGGAGTGATGCTGGCACAGCTGGCTGGGGGGATGAGATGCCTTAAACCCATTCTTGGCATTTCTTAATACATCTGCCATCACCTTAGTGGTGTGAACGTAGTAAGGGACTCCTCTCCCAGGAGAAATCACACATAGCAGGGGTAGCTCAGTACCGGGCAGAGCGGGGGGCGCGGGGCCCTGCCAGCTCCCTTCTCCCTCCATGGGAAAGGCTGCTGAGGAGCTGGGCCCTGGCAGCACCCTCTCCCTCGGGTGCTGGGCCCTTGGGCTTGGCTGCTTCCCTTGGCAGCAGTCCGGGTGACTCCTCCAGCGCCGTCCCCATGTCAGTCCCACACAGCTTCTGGGTGCTGGCGTGGGGTGGGGGTCAGTAACGCTAAATGGGGTGGTTTTGGGGAGGCACACTGCAGCAAGCTGCCAGCCTCTGCTTGGGGAAAAAAATCCTGTTTCCCTGAAGGCTGTTTCTCTGAACAAAGCACCCTGCCCTTAGGGAAAGAATTGTCTCCGCCAGGAGGGCTTGGCACCAGTCTCTCCAGGGTTTCAAACACCGGTGCCTGCTTTTGCAGGACCAGGGACATCAGAAAATGGTGGGAATGGACCCTGGCTCTGACTCCTCCGGGGATACGGGTTGAGATGCTGGGTTTCGCCCCATCCTTCCTCCTGCCCACTGCCACCGATTGCCACCTTCTCAGCTCTGCCAGATGTTGCAAGGCCTCAGCAACTCTCCCCACATGCTTTTATTTGGTTTAAGGTTTTTTTTTTAACCTGGACCCTTTCACTGTCTGCTCATAGGTTTGGTCCTGTGGACAACTCTTGCCATTAAGAGAGACGAGCCCTGCAGCATAGCAATGGATGAGCGGCAGCACGGGGAGGAAGGTGATGGGAAGAGAAAGCCAGCTACCGTGCTGCAGTCATCTTCTCCACAAATCGCATGGCAAGGGGTTTGTGCTGGAGGCAGCTCAGCCCGTCGAGACAAAGCAATGATGGCTCTAGGACCCCTGCAGCCTGCTGGATCCATGGCCTGGTCTGAGATCTGCCTCTGATGTGGTGAAATCCTGAGGGAGCATTGCAGCTCATCTGGGACGTGGAGGGAAGTGAGGTTTTGGACTGGCAGTGAGAAGGCATGGAGGACTTTCCTGGTGTCTCTGAGGGGTTACGGCAAGTGTAAAGGGTGAGCAAAGTTAGACAGCTGGTGAGATGAAGCTATAATTAAAGCCTTCCAACCTCCTTGCCTTACCTAATTTCTCTTAAATCGAACCTTAAGTCTACTTTCCTTTTCCTCACCCAAGGATAAATGCAAAGTAATGCAATTAGGTTCAATGAAAAAACAAATCGCAGAGAACTGATCAAAGATAAGAATCTGATTTCATCTCCTGTCAAAAGGTGGTCTTTCTGATACTTCCTCGCCCTGGCAAAACCTCAGTTCCCAAGGGGACCTTTGCCTCATCTATCATTTAGAAATATCATTCCTCTTTAATTTCAAAGCCCAAAACCTCCAGACAAGCAAGTATTTAGCGTGCACAAAGCTTGCACCAAACAAACTGGGACAAATTCCCCACCACTGTAATTATCCTCCAACACTACTGCTTGCTCTCAGGTAGCCGGGACACCCTTGCAGGGAGGTTGCGGCTCACCGGAGCCCTGAGGCTTTGTACAGGGCTGCTTTGGCCGCTTTTCCCATAGCAAATCCTTCCTTTCTCCCCTAGGAAAGCTCTCCGGTTAGTGCGGGCACATAGCTCCCTGAGCAGCGCGGGCTCGCAGGGTGGAGAGCAGAGGTGAAAGCGGCACATGGCTCTCCTCCGTGCCCACGTGTGGAGGCTTGCCCAAAGTCTGCCTGGGCCATACCTCTGAAAGCAACTGCTGCCTACGAGGGTCAGGCACCTGACGGAGATCGAGGAGTCTCCGCAGCCTACCTACATATCCTAATAAGCCATGGCACCGGGGCCTCAGCTTCCCTGGGGCCTTTCGGAGGGAGAGGCTGTGTGAGTGTAGCAGAGGGATTGCTCGAGTCCTGCCCCAGTCCCCAGTGTCCAGTTTCCACATGCAGATGAGAGTTATTTTATTCCCTGATTTCATGCATCTGGTTGTGCAAGGGAGACTTACCAGCATGCTCTACTGCAGTTGTTCGTAGGGAGACATATCCTTGGTTGAGTCCCCAGGATAATACAAGTCAGCAGGGTATGCCTTTCACCCCCACGTGTGGAAGGGGAGCTGAGACATTGCTCTGCAAGCACATTGTGGTTTGCTTGTAAGGCAGTTTTTGGCACACTTCCTAGAAAGCCCCCTTGATTTTTGTTTCTGTTTTCCCATTAAGCAATTAAATTCAGTTTTGGAAAATGTTCAGCCTGCTACTTCAATCCTTTTATGGTGGCGTAAGTAACTACAGTTTGCTCTGGTTAAAGCAGCACTGCTGGACTCCAGCCCGTTGCGGACGTAGATAGGTTGCTAGAAATGGCCTCTTGCTGTGGGTTAGCCTTGGCGGGCAGCTCAGCTTCCCCCAGCCGCTCACTCGCTCCCCTCAGCAGGATGAGGGAGAGAATCGGAAGGGTGAAAGTGCAAAAACTCATGGGTTGAGATAAAGACAGTCTGATAGGTAAAGCAAAAGCTGCATGCACAAGTAAAGCAAAACAAGGAATTCATTCACCTCTTCCCATCAGCAGGCAGGTGTTCAACCATCTTTGGGAAAGCAGGGCTCCATCATGTGTAATGGTGACTCAGGAAGACAAACGCCACCGCTCTAAACATGCCCCCCTTCCTCCTTCTTTCCCAGCTTTTATTGCTGAGCACGACATTGTATGGTGTGGGATATCC